>WNFE01003883.1_pt1 | contig 11110 bp, 9 predicted proteins | sample 5400451 | NCBI WGS metagenome assembly WNFE01 (sample SAMN13153344, study PRJNA577476) | soil metagenome | isolation source: 200 cm saprolite under Douglas fir tree site 2 hole 2 | place: USA:California | collected 2015-04-18
GAGCCACAGTGAATAGTATGAACCTGACAGCGCAGCGAACCCTCCTGCCAACCACCATGCGAAAACATACGTTCGCTCAACATCGATGCCAAGAATACGAGCTAGGCTTGGATTCTCCACCGATGCTCTCATCGCTATTCCAAATCGTGTCTTTGTTAGAAGCAAGAATAATCCCGCTGTTATCGCGGCGAGAGAGATGGGAGCGACGTAGAGCAGACCGGGTAGGCCCGACAGAGTGAAGTCGGTTCCAGGAGTTGCGCTGAGGGCAATGAAATACTTGCTGTCGATGATTCTGTAGAGGGACGTTAGGTAGTCTGAGTAGATCCCGAATATTCCTATGAAGGCGATGTCTATCGCGAGAGTAGAAATCATTAGTGCGACCAACGATGAGCCCCTCCTGGCCAGCACTCGAAGAATCCCGAGATACATAGCGACCGAACCGACCCCTCCGAGTATGAAGGCAAGGGGAGCAGAAAGGTAGGGATTGATGTGATTGACGCGAAGTAGTGAGAAGGATGTGTAGATTCCGATTGTCACGAAGGAGCCATAGGCGAAATTCGGCACTTTTGTCGTCAGATAGGTCAGAGTGAGCCCGATCGCCATGAGTCCGAAGAGGGAAGCATAGACAACTGTGTCCAAAAGGTACGGAGGGATGATCGTTCTTACAACATAGACAACGATCACCCCCAAGCTGAAGATAACTGCGATCGCGAGTACTACAAGAACGAGGATTAGCTTCCTGGTCCGTCGCGATGGAGTGGTTGGAGGAGAGAGCATTGACTTTGGAACTTCCAGACATGTCTCAAACTCTGATATGGCTTATATCGGTAATTGCGACCTCGACATTTTTGAAACAAAATGCAATCTCAACCGCAATCTCAACCCATGTCACCCCCAGGCAAGAAGATGGTTTCAAGGGCATTAGCTTTGATTCTGCTGGTTGTCGGAGTTGGAGTCGGTGCAGGTATCACCTATGCTTCGCTACTAGCCGGAGGACAGTTCAACAGCGGACTCTGCGCCTCGGGTCGCACATTGCAGATAGGAATGCTGACCGACAAGACCAGTGATCTAAAATCGCAAGGAGTTAGAGCTGCGTACGCGGCTCAACAAGCAATAACCGACATCAACACCTACCTGTCAAATGCTGGGTGCAATCTCAAATTCGGCGTATCTGTAAGTGACTACCAACTTGACAGTTCAATCGCGCTCACCAATCTTCAAACCTTTGCTGCTGCAGGCGTACAAGTTGTAGTCGGGCCATTGAACAGCGGAGCCCTCCAGAACCTGATTACATACGCAGATTCGAACCACATAGTAGTGATCAGTCCCTCCTCGACGTCCGCCGCGCTCGCAATCCCCGAATCCTCGTCAAAATACTACTTCCGAACAGCACCCGACGACAGATGGCAAGGAATGGCCGACGCCAGAATGATCCAAGCAGAAGGAGCCTCGAAGTTGATCGTTGTACAGAGACATGACACCTATGGAGACGCGCTCGCAAACGCGACTGCCTACAATTTCAACTACCTACTGACGAACAAGGCCGGCACGGTCGATTCAAATGGCTGCACAGCTTCAGATACTGTCTGCATAATCCAGTACGATCCGAAGACCACAGATTTCACAACGACCGTAACCGCATTGGATAAAGCCTACACGGCACTTAACGCCACGGTCGGCACCGCGAGCTACATCAACAAGGTAGCGATCGACTCGGTCGCCTTCGAAGAATTCACACAAATGATCTACCAGATCAACACACAACAGCAGCATCTCCTCAAAGGACACCTACCAGGATGCAATTCTGGGTCAGGTGCTGTGCCAGGATGCACTGATAGGACTGGCCAAAATCTGACGGGTACGACTTCTATTTGGACAGGGACCGACGGCCAGTCTCAAGACACCATAATATCAAACAACGTCACCTCTAGCGGATACTTTGCCAATAACCGCCTCCCCTCTACAATCTACGGCTTCCTCAACAATACCAAGGCGTATGCACTCGACGCGGTATTCCCTAGCATATCGAACAATAACGTCTGCGACAACTATTGCAGAGGCACCTACGACGACATGTGGCTCGGCGCTCTCGCCACAGTTAGTGCTGGAGAATACAGTGGTACAAAGATACAGGCCATCATGCCCACGGTCGCTGCGAACTACTACGGTGTGACAGGCTGGAATGGTCTCGACTCGAACGGAGACAGAGTAGCAACCATATACCAAGTCTGGAAAGTTGTGGCAAGCGGTAGCGCTTACACGTGGGCCTATGCAGGCGAATGGACGGCAGACCCCACGCCCTACACGGCAGGTACACTCGACCACTTCAACCCCTACTAGGGCGGAGAGGCTAATCCGCCAACTCCTCCCTTTTTCTTTTTAGCTAGTTTTCAATGGCAACCGGCATCTTATCCGTAGCGGCAATCCGAAAATCATTTGGCAGCCTACATGCTCTTGATGGAGTCTCGCTCGAGATCGATGAGCGAAGCATAAGCATTCTTATCGGCCCGAATGGCTCTGGAAAAACCACACTCATCAACGTTATCAGCGGCCTCTACAAACCGGACTCTGGACGAGTCCTCTTCCGAGGTAAAGAGACCACAGGTCTCCCTCCATACGAGCTTTACACTTTGGGATTGGCTAGAACCTTCCAAGTTCCAGCTCTGTTTTGGAAACTAACTGTGCTCGAGAATCTCCTGGTAGCAGCACGGAACAACCCCGGAGAGAGGTTCTTCAAGTCCGTACTTCCCTCGGGCTTCAGATCATGGCGCGAGATAGGCACCCCGATTTGGGAGGAGAGCGAGAAACAAGCAGTCCAAAAGGCATCCAGGATTCTTAACCTGCTTGGTCTTTCCAGAATATGGAACCAGCCATCCTTTCTCCTAAGCGGCGGACAGATGAAACTCGTTGAAATTGGAAGGGCGCTAATGTCAGATGCGACAGTCTTGCTATTAGACGAACCGGTCTCCGGCGTAAATCCGACCCTAGCACATGAAATATTCTCCCGTATATTGAAATTAAGGGAAGAACTCAGCCTCACATTCTTCATTGTAGAACATAGACTCGACATTGCCCTCAAGTATGTTGACAATATGTTCGCCATGGCCTTGGGACGCGTGATCGCGTCAGGAGCTCCCGATGAAGTGATGAAAGATAAGAGAGTCATCGAAGCGTATCTTGGTGGTTAGCCTTCCTCAGCGTCGACGACGTGTCAGCAGGCTATGGAAAACTCCAGATCCTCAGCGGAGTCTCCCTAAAGGCTCAACCAAACCGCATAACCGTCATAGTGGGCCCGAATGGGTCGGGAAAAAGCACGCTTCTCAAAACTATCGCAGGACTCACCACCATCTACAAAGGCCAAGTCGCTCTCGATGGAAAGATAATCTCGAATCTTGCACCGCACGAAATCGCCCGGCTGGGAATCGCCTATCTGCCCCAGACTGAGAGCACCTTCACGCAACTGACCGTTGATGAGAATTTCAAAATGGCCGGATACACGGTGGGAAGCGAAGATTTCTCGGAGAGAAAAAATAGAGCACTCGAAATCTTCCCACGGCTAACATCATACATGAAAACAAAAGTATCCCATTTGAGCGGGGGAGAGAGACAGATGGTCGCAATGAGCATGGCTTTGTTACGGAATCCAAATACGATAATGTTCGACGAACCGACAGCCAATCTATCGCCGCTCCTGGCTACAGAAGTGCTGAACACGATAACTTACCTTGCGCGGGACTCCGGTATCACCATTCTTCTCGTGGAGCAAAACGCAACAAGGGCCCTCCAAATCGGGCACTCAGCGTATTTGCTGGTGAATGGGACAACAGTTTTCGAGGGACCAACCAAGTCCTTACTTGAACATCCGGAACTTGGCAAGCTCTACCTTGGTCTCGCGGTGCCTCAGCCGACATCTTGAGACAAGGTGAACTTTCTGGGAAGGATTAGTTTGTTCAATGCGGGCAAAGAAAGGCAACTTCACAATCGTCTGTTTGGGGTCGGCCATATATTTCATCTGTGGGCCTTATGTCATACCTAAGCGCCCGGTTGTGTGAAAATCACTGTCTGACAAAGTCGACGAGAAGCTCAGGAGGCGCGAGGAGAGATACGACAGGGAGCGACGCGTCAGGATAAAGTCAAGCGAAGATCTGGAGACTCTCGAAGAAGTCTTTGACAAGCGGACCCTTCTGACAATCCTAAAGATTCTCAACATCGGAAAGCTGAAAGAAATAACGGGGGTCCTCAAAGCAGGCAAGGAGAGCCGAGTCTATCACGGACTCGACCCGCAAGGCAAGGAGGTAGCAGTCAAGATATTCCTGACATCCTCCAATATTTTCAGACAGGGCAGATTGAAGTACATTCAGGGGGATCCGAGATTCAAGGACATACCTCACGACACGAGATCCCTTGTTGACATGTGGGCTCTGAAAGAGTACAAGAACCTCGAGCTAGCTGGTCGGGCCATAACGGTGCCCGCACCCATATACGTGGAGAAAAATGTCATCCTCCTGCAATTCATCGGAAAGGAAGGAAAATCTGCCCCGCATCTCCGCGAGGTACCCCTCGAAGCGCCCGCTGGCTGGTACAAGAAGACCCTTGAAATGCTGAAGGACCTTCACGATAAGGTGAAGCTGGTTCATGGAGATCTAAGCGAATACAACATCCTGGTCCCGGACGGATACCCCGTTTTCATAGATTTTGCCCAAGCAGTCACTATGGACCATCCCGAAGCCAAGCTGTTCCTGAAGAGAGACGTAGAAAACTTGAACCACTACTTCTCTGGACTAGGAGTCAAGACCCGCCAGTTCGAAAAGGTGTTCCCGGAGATAGAGTGATGGCAGAGACAAGAATGAATGCTATTATCCCGAAAGAGAGGATCGGTGTCCTCGTTGGACCAAAGGGATCCGTCAAGTCAACGATCGAAGACAAACTGTACGTTGATCTAAAAATCGACAGTGAATCAGGGTCAGTCGATATCGGGGTCAAGCCCGATTCTCCTGATCCGTCCTACGCATTGCGAGCAAAGGATCTGGTTCTGGCGATAGGACGAGGCTTCTCCCCGCTTCGGGCTTTCTCACTCTTCAACGATGACTATACGTTCGAGATTGTCGATTTACATGATTACTTTGGAAAGAATGAGGCCGAGATCCGAAGGGTCGACGGCCGAATCATAGGCAAAGAGGGGAGGGCCCGACGAAACATCGAGGAATTGACCGGGACCCTGATCTCAGTTAGTGGGCACACGATCTCGATCATCGGGACCTTCGAAGCCGTTTCGATGGCGAAAGACGCGTTGGAGAAACTGATCGAAGGCCGCCAACATGGAACCGTGTATAAGATTCTTAAGAAACGGAGAAAGAAAGTCAAGAAGGAGAAAGCTCTAGGACTGTGGGAAGGGTCAGACCCAGCCAAGAAAAAGGCATAGCGGCTGTGGCATCATCCGGGCCGAAAACATGACAGTTGCCGAAGTCTTCCAAGAGATAAGCGCGGCCGACTTCTTCTACCGAAACCGAGACATCGCAGGCTTCACCAGCCCCTCAAGATCCATCTACTCTACTATCAGGGAACTTGTGGAGAACTCACTGGACGCGTGCGAGACAGGAGGCATTCCTCCCGACATCTACGTTAGACTCTCCCACGAATCCGGACCGTTAGACGGTCCGGGAGTGTATGATCTGAGAATCGAGGACAATGGCATAGGCGTTCCCGGAGATATCATCCCATCCGCCTTCGGCCAGGTCCTTTACGGGTCAAAGTACAAGCTTCGTCAGACCCGGGGCACGTTCGGGCTCGGCGGCAAAATGGCGCTGCTATACGGACAGATAACGACCCATGGCGAAGCCCAAATCAGTTCCAGTACCAACCCAAAGCAGAGAATTACCGAGATCGGGTTACGGACTGATATCCAGCACAACAAGCCGATTGTACTCAAGAAGAAGACCCGAACGAACGGTTCTCATTGGAAAGGGACCATCATCGAGTTCAAGACCGAAGCCGACTATTCCCGGGCGATGCCGAGAATCCTCGAATACTTCAAGCAGACCGCAATCATTGTTCCCTATGCTAATCTCACGTTTGTGGATCCTCGCGGGCGACTATACCACTTCACCAGAGGAACCAACGTGGTGCCGCCTGCACCCACCGAGACATTACCACACCCTCACGGGGTTGACGTCGAGACCGTCCAACGGATGCTCAAGCTCACCAACGCAAAGACTCTGCAGGAGTTCTTGCGCAAGAACTTTCAGCGAATCGGAGAAACGACCGCGCGGAAGTTCCTTCTGTACGCGAAGCTTGGGTCCAAGAAGAACCCGCGGAATCTTTCCTCGGCCGATATGGTGACACTGGTTAGCGCCATGAAGAACTATGAGGATTTCGTCTCTCCAGATCCGACAAGTCTTTCCCCCCTAGGCGCGGACCTGCTGGCCACTGGGATCAAGAAGGAGCTGGGGATAAGTGATGAAGATGTCCAGAATGGATCTGCGTTCGTTGCAACTCTTCAGCGAAAGCCTGCCACATACTCGGGTTTCCCATTCATTATTGAGGTCGGGATCGCTAGTGGGAAGCAGATTGAGACGCAGGGGAAGATTCTGCTCTTCCGGTTTGCCAACAAGATTCCTCTACTGTTCGACGAGGCTAGTGATGTTTCATGGAAGGTGGTTGACCAGATAGACTGGCGCGGCTACAAAGTCATCCCGGGCGAAACACCCCTCGCCATATTCATTCACGTGTGCAGCACGAAGATTCCATACAAGACTGTTGGAAAGGAGTTCATTGCTGACCGTCCCGAGGTTGAGCATGAGATTCTCAACGCAATCAGAGAGGCTTCAAGGAAGCTGAGGATCTATCTGTCACGGAGAGAGCATCTTGCTCAGGAGAAGAAGCGCGTCGATGTTTTTGAGAAGTACCTTCCAAAAATGGCACAGTTCTCGACGAAATTGTCCAGGGCTAAGAAGGAGCCTGACATCAAACCATTGCTCAAGGGTCTGATAAAATATGGTGTCGAAGAAGGAGAAGAAGACTCGGAGTAAAGGGGTCGTCAAGGAGAGGAAGGATCACGTCCTCTCCTCCCTTGAACAACTTGGGGGGCAAGTGTATGATCAATTGGCGAAAAAGGAGTTTCCGACTGTCAAGATGCCGAGCCGGTCTATTGCGAACATAATCTACGATGACAAGACTCGGCAGTATATTCTTGGGAGGAGGAATGTGAAGAGGAGCGCCCGTAATGTCAGGCATGTTCGTCCGTTTACGCAGCTACTCTGGACCGCTATGTTCACGGATGAGCTGACTGAGCAGAACAAGACCAGTACTCTACGGGACGTTTTCTACTCTGCTCAAGCCTACGAGATGGACTTTCAGGATCAGCAGGAGAGCGACAATCTCATCACGGATCTTGAGACTGTTACAGGGTTTTCGCGAGAGGATTTCAACGTGTTTCCTGAAGAGCGCAGTGCGATTTTCGGGGATTTGACGGTCGAGTATACGGTGCCGGGATATGAGGGCCGGACGCTCAATCTATCATCACATCCGGATGGGGTGATGATCGGTCCCGCTCTTACGACCTCAGAGTTTGTCCGGCCGGACAAGAAAAAAGTGGACAAGGTGATAGCCATTGAGAAGGGCGGGCTCTTCACGAGATTTATTGAAGAACGGGTGCACCAGCGCTTTAAGGCAGTTCTGATTCACACCGCCGGACAGGCGCCGCGAGCAACACGCTTTCTGCTCAGACGACTGAACCAGGAACTGGATCTCCCAGTCTACATCTTTACGGATGGTGATCCTTGGGGAATGCACATTGCCATGGTCATAATCTCCGGGTCCGCGAACGCCGCACATCTGCGAGAGTTGAATACTCCTGACGCGATCTGGGGCGGAGTCTGGGCGACGGATATTGTCGACTACAAGTTGCCTAGCGACCCGTTGACGGACCTAGATCTGAAACGTTTGAATGAGCTTGAGAAGGATCCTCGCTACGCTGGAGGACTCTGGCAGAGAGAGATCGACACATTCCGAAAGGTCCGGAAAAAGTCGGAGCAAGAAGCATTCAGCAGATACGGACTCACATACATTGTGGACGAGTACCTGCCGAAGAAGCTGAAACTCAAATCAAACGAGTCCTAGGCCAGCGGATTCAAACACCGCTATGGACAGACAGGGTTTGTCAGGCTAGAACCGGAAATACAAAACTCGGGATCTGTATGGCGAGACTAGCACACATACCCATCTTTCTAGATTTTTCAGGCCGATAAGACCTGGCATGGAAATGAGGTCCTATACGGCTGGCTCATCAGTCGACCAGCCAGTGGGATTAACATGATCACGAGCAAGTTTCCAATTCTAAGGCGACTCCAAGGCGTTTTGCAGGGACTGTTAGAGACCAGGTACATCTTCGGCGAGTGAGTCAGCATGGGGCCTCGATTCTTGACAGTCGGGATGGACCCTTGGTCGAAGTTAAGGTCGGCTGATTCAGAAAACGAAATCCCATCCTCCTTTCAAATTGTCTAACCATGTTTGGTTCTGCAGATCACTGTTATTCTCGAAGAGTATGCGACTGCCATAATCGGCAATCTCGCCCAAGTTCCACATATGTCCGTAGAATTCGACGACATCTCGATTACCACTGGTGTCTTCAGAAAATCTACGATAGCCTCTCATGACAGGTTCAATGTTGTCCTTGAAGAACAAAAGGTCCTTTTCCTTGGGAGCAAAAATCGGCTCATCCCAATCGAGAAGATATACTTCGTTATTGTCAGAAGACAGAACATTGCCCGGGGATGGCTCTCCATGACAATTAACGAATTCCAGGTCCATTTTCCTTACCTCTCGCTGGAGTTCTTTCAGTCTTGCTAACTCCTGCATGAACTTCTCCCTATGGCGTTCAAGGAAAACTCTCAGCTTTCTCTGGTATTCCGTCGAATCGTCATTCAGCCTACCCATTTCTCTAATAACAGCCAAGAATTTGTCTTCGAGTGAAATTTCAAAATTCTCCTTCACCGAATATTCCCCGACAACTTTCTTCGACTGATGTATCTTGGCCAACAGTTCGCCAAGTTTTTCCAATTGACTATCATTGAACCGACTCTCCTCCGCCGTTTTACCAGCAATCAGTCTGAAAAGCGCAATGTAAGATTCACCAGTTCTTATCCGCAGCTGACCCGACTTGGCTGAAACAGGATGTACGACGTTGGCAATACCAACTTTGTAAAAGAGGTCGTGAGCGAACCTAAAGGCGAAGTCGGGAATATTGTTATAAGTATAGATTTTCAGGAAAAATCTCTCGTGATCTAGTCCTTCAATCAAGTATAGTCTGCCAGCTCTGACTCTCGGAACAACCGTCATGGAGGATATGCCGATTCCAAATTCCTCCTCAATGACCCTCTTGAGCAATGATTTGTCTATCTCAGACTCAGTCGGCATCCTGTTTTTCTACCGTTGGAAACGCTAATCGGGCGGGAAATCCCCTAGATATTCTCGCTTAATAGGACCCCCGAGTAGGTCTTCAGGAATCCCTTCCTGGATTGTCAACCATGGCCAAAGAGGTCCGAGTCTTCCTGAACCTATTCGTAGAATCAAAAGAACTCGAAAACGTAGCACAGAGCCTCGTAAAACTCCCGGAGGTGACCGACGTCTACGAAGTGACAGGAGAATACGACATCGTCTGCATGCTAAAAGTGGAGAGCATCCTCGTCTTCCGCAACGTTCTCAAAGACAAAGTTCTCAAGATCAACGGAGTCAGAAGCACCGTCTCGTCAGTAGTCCTCTACGAACACAAGCGGGAAGGAAAATCGGTCTCCGAGTGATTCAATCTTTAAACCGAAATCCTCGGCAACGGTGGAAAAGAAAACCTAAATAACATATCCGGACGTATGACATTTTAGGGGACGGATCAAATTGGGTGAACTTCTTCCAGATTCACCTCAATCGATCTAGACCTTTTTCCGATCAAGAACTCGAACGGATGTATCTATGAGCACTAAGGATCTGGGAATTACTGTAAAGAAGGCTGACGATCTCTCCGAATGGTACACCCAGATCGTTACCAAGGCTCAGCTAGCTGACTATTCCAGCGCCAAGGGATTCATGGTCCTTATGCCGTACGGGTTCTCCATCTGGGAGAGCATCAAAGAACACTTCGACCGGAAAATCAAAGAGATCGGGCATCGGAACGCCTACTTTCCCCTACTCATACCCGAACGATTGCTGAAGAAAGAGGCCGAACATTTCGAGGGTTTCACACCCGAGGTCTTCTGGGTCACCCATTCTGGGAATAATGAGCTTGGTGAGCGGCTGGCCATTCGGCCCACTTCTGAGACGATAATTAACGAGTCGTACAGCAAGTGGGTGAAGAGTTGGCGGGACCTGCCCGTCCTCATCAATGTCTGGAACTCGGTTCTGCGCGCCGAGATTACTTCGACCAAGCCGTTCATCCGCACCACAGAGTTCCTCTGGCAGGAAGGCCACACCGTGCATGGAACTGAGGAGGAAGCCGAAAACGAGGTCATGACAATCCTCGAAATTTACCGACGACTTGTCGAAGATCAAATCGCTATACCTGTTCTGGTGGGTAAGAAGACGGAGCGTGAGAAGTTCAAGGGCGCAGTCTACACCACAACCGTCGAAGCGATGATGCCCGATGGGAAGGCTATCCAGATGGGAACCTCCCACCACTTGGGGCAGAACTTCTCCAAGCCATTCGAGATCAAATTCCTGGGCAAGGACGAGAAAGAACACTTCGCATGGACCACCTCATGGGGAATCTCCTGGAGACTCATCGGAGCAATGATTATGGCCCACGGCGATGACAAAGGACTAGTCCTACCCCCTCGAGTGGCGCCTACACAGGTTGTGTTCGTCCCGATCCACTACAAAGAATCAGACAAAGAAACCATTCTACAAACCGCTCAACACATCGCCGATAGCCTCGGGAAGCATTCTATCCGAACTTACATTGATGATCGGGAACAGTATACTCCGGGCTGGAAATATCACGAGTGGGAGATGAAAGGAGTACCGCTTCGGGTTGAGATTGGACCCCGAGACATGGAGTCGAAACAGATCACACTCGTGAGACGGGATATGGGAAAGAAGACAGCTGTGCCTCAAACCGACGCTG
>WNFE01013818.1_pt1 | contig 11107 bp, 10 predicted proteins | sample 5400451 | NCBI WGS metagenome assembly WNFE01 (sample SAMN13153344, study PRJNA577476) | soil metagenome | isolation source: 200 cm saprolite under Douglas fir tree site 2 hole 2 | place: USA:California | collected 2015-04-18
GAACTGATCGGGCTGCGCCCATTTCTCCGGGCGCGCGTGGAAGCCCAACCGGACATCGCGGGCGAAGCGGATAACGAACTGGAAGCGCTGCATCGAAATGCGCAGGAATTGTTCCGCGACGTGGTGAGCCATTCGCCGCAACTTTCCGACGATCTGCAATCCGTGGCCCTGAACATCGAGGACCCGGGCCGCCTGGCGGATTTCATCGCCGGGACGCTGCCGTCCCTCTCGACGCTGTTGCGCCAGGAGCTGATCGAAACGCCGAGCGTCCGCAAACGCCTGGACATGCTGATCCGCGAGCTCTCCAAAGAACTCGAAGTGCTGGAACTCCGCTCGAAGATTCAAGAGCAGGTACAAGAGCAGGTCAGCCAGAACCAGCGCGAATACCTGCTGCGCGAGCAGATGAAAGCGATTCAGAAGGAACTTGGCGAATCCGACGATTCGATGCAGGAGATCGATGAGCTTCGCAAGAAAGTGGAGGAAGCGGGCATGCCCGCCGAAGCCAAGAAAGAGTGCGAGCGCGAGCTGAAGCGCCTGGCGAAGATGACCCCGGCATCCGCGGAATACATGGTTTCACGGACGTACTTGGAATGGATGACTTCCCTGCCGTGGAGCAAATCTTCCGGGAGCGCGGAAATTGATATTCCTAAAGCGCACCAGATTCTCGACGAAGATCATTACGATCTGGAGAAGGTGAAGGAGCGCATCCTGGACTACCTGGCGGTGAAGAAACTCCAGCCGGGGATGAAGGGGCCGATTCTCTGCTTCGTCGGACCTCCCGGCGTGGGCAAGACTTCGCTGGGCAAGTCGATCGCACGATCGCTGGGGCGCAAATTCGTGCGCATCGCGCTGGGCGGCATGCACGATGAAGCGGAAATCCGCGGCCATCGGCGCACTTATATTGGAGCGCTGCCGGGCCAGATTATCCAAGGCCTGAAACGCGCGGAGACGAACGATCCGGTGTGCATGCTGGACGAGGTGGACAAGCTCGGCCGGGATTTCCGCGGCGATCCGTCATCGGCCCTGATGGAAGTCCTCGACCCGGAGCAAAACAACACGTTCCGCGACCACTATCTGGATGTGCCGTTCGACTTGTCGAAGGTGCTGTTCATCGCCACGGCGAACTGGATGGATCCCATCCCGGAACCGTTGCGCGACCGCATGGAGATCATCGAATTGCCCGGATACACCGGTGAAGAGAAACTCCACATTGCTCATAAATACCTGATCCCGAAGCAGGCCGCGGAGCACGGCCTAAAGGTGGGCGAACAGATCGACTTCGCGGATGAAGGGCTGCAGGAAATCATCCACAGCTATACGCGGGAAGCGGGCGTGCGCAACCTTGAGCGTGAAATCGCGACGATCACACGCAAGCAGGCGCGGCGCATCGCGGAAGGCAAGACGGAGAAGATGACCGTCACACCGGAAGTCGTTCGGGAATTGCTCGGCGTGCCGAAGTTCCGCACGGAGAAGGAAGTGGAGGAGCGCGTCAAGAGGCCCGGCGTGGCCGTCGGACTCGTCTGGACGCCGGTGGGAGGCGACATCATCTTCATCGAAGCCACTCGGATGCGCGGCGGCAAGCAGTTCACCATGACCGGACACCTCGGCGAAGTGATGCAGGAATCCATGACTGCCGCGCTGACCTGGACACGCGCGAACGCCGAGCGCTACGGTATCGATCCGGACTTTTTCCGGAGGCACGACATTCACATCCACGTGCCTTCAGGGGCGGTGCCGAAGGACGGCCCGTCGGCAGGCGCGGCGATGGTAACCGCTCTGGTCAGCTTGCTCACCGGGCGGCCGGTGAAAGACCGGCTGGCGATGACCGGCGAAATGACGCTCTCCGGCGTGATCCTGCCCATCGGGGGAGTGAAGGAAAAAGTGCTCGGCGCGAAGCGCGCGGGCATCAAGGAAGTGCTGCTGCCCGCGGACAACGAGCCGAATGCCGTGGCCGATCTTTCGCCGGAAATTCTCGGCGACATAAAGATCACCTACGTGCGGACGCTCGACGAAGTGCTCGAGCACGCGCTGCAGAAAGAAGCGGTGGCCCCGCCGATTGTGCCGCAACCCGAACCAAAGCAGAAGCGCGCCGGCCCGGACAGCCCGAGGGCGATTCACTAAAGCTGGCTAGTTTTAGCGCGATTGGGGCGCAACAATGCTGCGCCCCCCAAAACTGAACTTGTCTTGGGCCCCCGACGCTGTCGGGGGCTTTTTCTTTTCCGCTATACGCAACGGCGCGGAAACAAACTCCTGCTACCATGGTTCACGAAGCATGCCGCACGACAGACAAATTCCCGCGGACACACCGGCACGGCTTGCGCAGCAGATTACGGAGGGGCTGCTGCGCGAGCGCATCGTTCCCCGCTTTGTTGATTCCTATGTGGTCGAAAACGGGCGTCAGGCGCTGCAAGTGCACGCTTCGCTTTACCGCGATCTTCTCACGCTTCTGCAACGAGAAGCGCTCCTGGCCATGAGCGTACGGGCTCTGGAGATCGTTTGCAACGAACCGCGCGCGTCAGGCAGGGCCAAGCCGCGCCCCATGCTGCGCCGGGATGCCACGTTATTTCGCAGGAAGTTTCTGGCGTCTTTGACGCGGCAGCAGGGCTGGACCGCGGGCGACGCACTTGATTTCCAGCGAGACTTGCAAATCTATGACGAGCTGCTGGCACGCACGGCAGCAACACGGCGAAACCGTAAACCGTTTGAAGCGGCCAACCATCCATTCGTCGACCGTTGCGCCTTTCTGCTGGATTCACCTTTCATGGAAAAAGCACGGCTGGCGGCCACCGGCGCGCTGACGAGCATCGAGGAATTGGCGGCAACCTTAGCGAAGCAGGTCCTTCAGAGCTGATCCCACTGAACACGCTTGCGGGCGGCAAAACATGGGAGGCGGGAATTCTATCACCGGTCCAAGGCCCGTTGCGAACGCCCGTGGATTGAATCAGGAGATGCGCTCCACCTGCACCGCCGTGCCGTAGGCGAGCACTTCGGTGACGCCCTGCATGACTTCGGTGGCGTCATAGCGCATGCCGACAACGGCGTTGGCGCCATGTTCGCTGGCATGTTGCAGAAGAAGTTCGAAAGCATCCTCGCGCGTTTTCTCGCAGAGGTTCGTGAGGATGGTGATGTTTCCGCCGATAATGGTCTGGAGCGCCGCGCCAAGATTGCCGATGACACTGCGCGAGCGCACGACGATTCCACGGACGATTCCGAAATTTCTTACAATCCGATACCCGGGCAGTTCAACCGCGGACGTCACCATCCCCGCATCCACTCGTGGCATTTTCATTCTCCTTGGAACAGACGTTTACCGGTGCGATTCTAACCGCTGAAACGGCGGACTGCGAGCCATCTTCCTCTGCTATTCTCAGGCGAAGTGGAAACACTCTTTTATTTACTGGTGTCCTTGCAGATCATCGTGGGGGCGTACCTCGTCTGGCAAGGTGTGGAGTGGCTCGGGTATGTGCGGCGCCGCCTGCATCGCGATCCCGGATTCTACTCGCCGCGGGTGGCGGTGCTTTGTCCCTGTAAGGGCATTGAGCCGGGCCTGGAGCGCAATCTTGTTTCGCTGACGGAATTCGAACGCCAGAATTACGAGATTTTTTTCATTCTTGCCGCGGCATCGGATCCGGCGCGCAGCGTCATCGACCGTGTCTCCGCGAATTCGAAAGTGAAAACCCATGTGGTCATTGCCGGGCCGCCTAACGGTTGCGGCGAAAAGGTGAACAATCTGCGGGTGGCCGTCGAACAACTGCCGGAGGAATTTGATGTGCTCGTGTTCACCGATTCCGATTGCCGTCCGGGCAGAACCTGGCTGCATCACCTGGTGGCGCCGCTCAGCGATATAAGGATCGGCGCCACGACCGCCGTGCGCTGGATGATTCCGAACCGCAGCGATCTGGCAACGGCGCTTCTCGCAGCGTGGAATGCGCCGGTCGCAACCATGCTCAGCGAGAAGGGAAGGAATTTCTGCTGGGGCGGAGGGACGGCCATCCGCCGGGTCATCTTCGAACAATCCGGCGTGCTGGAGGAATGGAAGAACTCCGTCAGCGATGATTATTCCCTGACGCGCGTCCTGGAACGGAACAACCGGCCGATTGTTTTTGTTCCGGAGTGCTTGACGCTTTCTTACGTCGAGACAGATTTCAAAGGGCTGCTGGAATCCACGAACCGTCAAATTTTGATCACTCGCATTTACGCGCAGAGAATCTGGAGGCCCGCGGCCGTCACTCATCTTCTGTACTGCGTGACACTCGTAATGGGTGTGATCCTGATTTTGGGCGACCTCCTAGCGCAAAGACCCGCTTTTCACCTCGCGACGCTCACGCTTCTCCCTCTTCTACTTTCCACGATCCGAGCGGCCCTTCGACTGATTGGGGTGATGGAGGCCATTCCCGCGGGGCGCCCCTTGCTCATTGGGCAAGCCTGGATTTACGTGTTGCTGACGGCATTCATCCCGTTCCTCTACGTTGCGAATTTTGTGAACTCCCTCCTGACACGTAAGATCGTTTGGCGCGGAATGGTTTATGAACTGATCAGCCCGGAACAGACGCGGATACTTCGATTCTGAAAATCGCAATCGCCCGTTGGCCGGGTATGGGCACTTTTCCACAGGGCATAGGCATAGAGTAATTCCTTAGCATTGCGAACTCTTCCTCGCCTTCAATTTTCTGTAAACGATTGAGGGAAAAATTTCGTGCATCGTGCAATTCCTACCGGCAAATGATTTCTGCCGGGTCGAATCCCACACGTAAGTCCTAACTTCTGAGTGAGTTGCATATTTTTGCGGGGCGGAAGAATACTTGCATGCGAAAAATAGGTCGGTAGAACGCCGTAGGCGGACTTTCAGGGAGTTCCCGCAGACGCCTGCTCGTCGCCGTTCACGGGGTAGCAGTGGCCGAGTTCTCAGCCCTCTTTCTTGGCTTCTTGCCTAACTGCCTACCCAATGTGGGGAATGCCCCTCGTCGAGGGGTGCAAGACAAAAACTTCGTTGGCTTCGGTTCCGTCACGAGGCTGCATTCTGAGGGGGGTGCACGTGAAGGTGATCCACAGAAGTGAGCATCCGCAACAAGAGATGAATTCCCGCCCAGGTTTTCCTCGCGATGTTTTCTTTTTCTACGAAAAAAAAACTGGATTAGCCCATTTTCACGTTGAAGCCGGGCCGGACGGAAGGTTTCCCCTGGATCAAGCCGCTGGGCTCCTGGCAATGCACTGCATGGTCCGAGGCCAGTCGCCGAGTGACTATGTGGTGATGGTTCAAGCCGAGAACGAGATTCTGGAAGGTCTCAACGAGAAGGCGGACAAGTTGTTGGAGGCTGGGAAATCGGTTCACAGCCAGATCGAGTTGACGCGCCGGGAAGAAGAGGTTCTTGCCGGTTTGATGAACAGCCTCGCGAACAAGGAGATTGCCGCGAACCTGAATCTCTCCGAGCGCACGGTAAAATTTCACGTCTCGTCGCTGCTCGCGAAATTCCGGGTGCGCGGGCGCATGGAGCTGGTTCGTGAAGCGTCGCGACAGAGCGCGGGAACTATGGTCATGCCTATGCCCGTGACGACACGCGAAGGGCAATCCTATGCAGCGCCGGCCAAGAGCTACTCCGCACCGCGGCGCGCCGCAGCGGTGGTTCCGCTGGCAAAGCGGCAACTGATGGCCTAGTTTAAGTTTAATTCAGAGGCAAACGAAGAGGCCCTCACCCCGCTGGGGGCCTCTTCTCTTTCCACAGACTTTTTGCAAGAGTCTACTTCTTCGCCGCGTCGTAGAGTGCCGCGGCTTTATCCCAATTCACAACGTTCCACCAAGCTTTGATGTAATCCCCACGCAAGTTTTGATACTTGAGATAGTAGGCATGCTCCCATACGTCCAACCCCAAGACAGCCTTTCCGCCTCCAGTAAGCAAATAGGGCGGGTCTTGATTCGGTGTCGAGTCGATGGCCAGCTTCCCGTCTCTGTCAACAAGCCAAGCCCAGCCTGATCCAAAGCGCCCCAGGCCTGCGGCAGCCAACTTTTCCTGGAAACCGGCAAACGACCCGAACGTCGAGTTGATGGCGGCTGCGAGGTTCCCTTTGGGTTCTCCGCCACCACCCTTCTTCATCAAGGTCCAGAAGAGCGTGTGGTTCCAGTGACCGCCGCCGTTATTGCGAACGGCGGTGCGGATATTCTCCGGGACGGAGTCGAGACCTTTGAGAAGGTCATCGATAGACTTGGCTTGCAGATCGGCATGACCTTCCAGGGCCTTGTTCAGGTTGGTGACGTAAGCGCCATGGTGTTTGTCGTGATGGATCTCCATTGTTTTGGCGTCGATGTAGGGCTCCAGTGCGTCGAACGAATAAGGCAACGGGGGGACGGTAAATGCCACGGGTTTATCCTCCAAAGTGAGATTTGAATCCGAGTTGGTCGCGGAGCCGGCGCGCAAAAGACGACGTGCGGGCCGGATTATACCGCCAGTGCCCGCAGAAAGGTAACGCCGCCTGAAAGAATCGCCAGTCACCAGGTTTCATTGGTTTTTCTGGCGCTGCTTGCCGGCGTATCTCTCTTCGGCAAACTTTTCCTTCTCGCATTTATTGGATGCGCGAGAGCGCCCAGCGGGCAGATTCGGCGATGACCTGCTCGCGCGAACCCGCGAGCCGCTCCAATAGAGCGCTGATTCGAGCGTGAGATGCGGTGCCTCGGCGCACGCCGGAATTCCCGAGGGCGATGCAGGTGTTGCGCATCAAACCGCGCCATTTGGTGCGCTTGATGGGGCTGCCGCGAAAAAGTTCGCGAAAGTCAGATTCGTTCAGTCCCGCCAGCCATTCCAGTCTTGGGAGGAAAAGCGATTCGTCCTGGGACGGGAGAGAGGTTCCGGCGGGGTTCTCCTCAAATGAAGAAAAAACCTTCGGCTGAAACTGCGGGATGGTGGCAATCGGGGCGCGGCGGTTCCGAGATAGGAAATGCACTTTCGGGCATCCATCACGTAGGGTTCGACGAAGGCTTGCGTCGGACAAGCATCGAGACAACGCCGGCAGCTTCCGCACAAATCCGGGGGCGGCAATTCATTGGCCTCGAGCGTCGGCTCGAGATCGAGCGTGGTGAGAATAACGCCCAGAAAAAAGAACGAGCCGAGCATCTGGTTGAGCAGAAGGGTGTTTTTCCCAAGCCATCCCAAGCCGGCGTATTTCGCGAGCACGCGTTCCTGGATTGGTCCCGTATCCACGTAAGCGCGCGCCTCGAAGGGTTCCGCGAATGGCTCGCTCAGAAATTCGACGAGACGTTCCAACCGGTCCCGCAACACCTCGTGATAATCGTCTCCCCACGCGTACCGGGAGATCCAGCCCCGGGGCTCACCATCGGCGCCAAGCACCGAGGGAGCGGTGGAAAGAGGCTGCGCCGTATTGTAATTGAGCAAGCAGACGATGACGCTCTGGATTCCCGGCAGGACGCTTCGCGGATCGGAGCGCCTGGGATCCGCGAGGTACTTCATTTCTCCGGCATAGCCACGAGCGAGCCATTCTGAGGTTTGATGGAGTTCGGGAAACCGTTCCGCCCGGGCTACGCCGCAGAGTTCGAAACCCAGGAATTTCGCCTGGTCAACGATCCGCACGCTATCGGCGAGCCGCCCCATCAAGGAGATTGTGCCGCAGACGAGCGAAACAGGCGAGCCTCAGAACGCGGAGTCAACGGCGCGTGTGTGCGCGCTTGTCCGGCTGACAAAATTCCCATTTCACACTCGATAGAAGCAGTTGAGTGGGATTATTTGAAGCTTTGAAGTGCGGTGCTTTCGTCCGTATACACGTCAAACACAGTGTAGAGCTTGGTGATTTGAAGAAGGTCGCGGACCTTTTTGGTGAGGTGAAGCAACTTCAGGTCGCCGCTTTGGTTCTTTACCGACGTGAACCCGTGGACGAGCTCACCGATTCCCGAGCTGTCGATATAGTCCACGTCGGCGAGATTCAGGAGAATGTTTTTCCTCTGATCATCCAGCAGTCCCCGGATCGTCTTTCGCAGTAATGCGCTGCCATCGCCTAGAGTGATACGGCCGCTCAAATCTACGACCGTAACTTGCCCGGCATCACGATGTGTTGCACGCAATGACATCTCTATTCCTACGCTTCCCGCTCGGGCGCCGCGTTTTGGCCGCCCTGGCCATTGGGGGAACCACCGCCCGGCACTGGCAGTTTTTTTGACATCACGATTTCCGCACCGCCCGTCTTCCCCGAGAGCACGTCGAATTCGTCCATGAAGGCGCGCATCAGAAAGATTCCACGCCCGGAGGTACTAAGCAGATTTTCCTCCGCAAGTGGGTCCGCAATATCGGAAAGATTGAAACCCGTGCCCTCGTCCAACACATGAATAATCATTTTCTCGGCAGTGAGGTCGACTGCGAGGTAGATTTTCTTATCGGGGCGCTCCTGGTTGCCATAGTGAAAGGCGTTGATCACGCCCTCACGCACACTCATACCGATGCGGTAGCAGTCGTCTTCGCCAAAGCCCGCCGCTTCCGCCACCCGAAGACACATCTCCTCGGCGAGATTGACGCTCTCGACTTGGGTCTCCAGCGTAATTTCAAGGTGCTTGTTATCTGGCGCCATGCGCAGCCCGCCGCTGCGGGCAAAACCATCCACTGGACCGTACTTATCGGTAACACAGCGCCTAAACCGAAGTCAATGGAGCACTACGTGGACCTGGGAGATGCGGGGATCTGGCCTGTTCTGGGTTAGCCTCCCTTGTAAATGCCAGGTACCACGATTTCCATATGCCACGATGCATCTCGCAGATCGCAGAAGCCAAACCTCCGGTACAGACCATGCGCATCGCGAGTTACCAGGTGCCAGCGGCGCAAGCCATGCAATTCCGGGTGGGACATGATGACTTGCATCAAGCGCTTGCTGAGCCCGCGGCCTCGGTAGGATTCCAGTACGAACACGTCCGCGAGATACGCAAATGTTGCACGGTCCGTGACCACACGTGCGAAACCGACTTGCCTGCCTGACTCGTAAACGCCGAAGGAGATGGAATTCTCGATCGCCCGCTCCAGCAACTCCCGGGGAATCCCTTCCGACCAGTAGCTCCCCGCGAGAAAACTATGGATCACATCCAAATTCAGCAGGCTTCTGTCGTCGCTGATGAGGATGGCCTCCTTTCTCCATTCATGTGCCACGCATCTTCTCCCGTTCGCACCCGCTCCCGGCGCCACTTCGGCATTCGACACTAAGGCTCCTGAGCACAGGTACAAGCGTCAATTTGACAAGCGGGAGAATGCGAGGGCCCGTGACCAGGTCCTGGCCAACGCTTCAGGCCCAATACGTGCGGTCCAGGGTCCGGTACTGAATCGCTTCGCTCAGGTGCCGCGGCTCAATGCCAGACCCACCGTCCAGGTCCGCGATGGTCCGAGCGACCTTCAAGATGCGGTCATGCGCCCGCGCCGAAAGCCCGAGGCGAGTGATTGCGTTTTCGAGTAGCTTTTCGCCCTCGGGCGTAATGATGCAGTGTTTTCGAATCATCTTCGGCATCATTTGCGCGTTTGCGTAGGTCTTCTTCTCGCTGTTGAACCTCTCGAGCTGTCGGTCGCGTGCGGCGATCACCCGTTGCCTTACCGAAGCGGAATCCTCCGCCGAGGAAGGTGCTCGCAGTTCTTTGTACTTCACTGCGGGAACTTCGATGTGAATATCGATGCGATCCAGCAGCGGTCCCGAGATTTTCGAAACGTAACGCTGGATCATCGGCGGTGTGCAATGGCACTCACGCGTAGGGTCGCCGAAGTACCCGCAAGGGCAGGGATTCATTGCCGCCGCCAGCATGAATCGAGAGGGAAACGTCACGGATACGGCCGCACGTGAAATGGTCACAGCGCCGTCCTCGAGCGGCTGCCGCATGACCTCCAGAACGTTTCTTTGAAATTCCGGCAGTTCGTCGAGGAACAAAACACCGTTGTGCCCCAGAGAGACTTCGCCCGGCCGAGGAACCGCGCCGCCACCGATCAACCCTGCATCGCTAATGGTATGGTGCGGAGAACGGAACGGGCGCGTGCCGATCAGCCCCCGGCTGTCCTCCAGTGTCCCCGCAACACTGTGAATGCGCGTCGTTTCAATGGCCTCCTCGAGCGACATCGGGGGCATGATGGTGGGGATACGCTTCGCCAGCATGGTCTTCCCGGCGCCAGGTGGCCCGATGAACAGAATGTTGTGCCCGCCGGCGCACGCCACTTCCAACGCGCGCTTGGCCGACTGCTGTCCGTGCACGTCGCGCAGGTCCACGGAGTATTGCGCCGCTTCGGACAGCATCTGTCGCGCGTCAACCTTCACCGGCGTGAACGACTCGGGCGAATTCACCAGATCAACGGCTTGCGGCAATGACTTCAGCGCAAACACGTCCACGCCTTCGACTACTGCTGCTTCTTTCGCATTCACTTCCGGAACGGCAAGCGACTTCAACCCGAACTCCCGCGCCGCGAGCGCTGCAGAGAGAGCGCCCCGTACGGACCGCACGCTCCCATCCAGTGACAGTTCTCCCAGAAACATCATCTTGTCGAGTTGCTTGCCAAAAAACTGCCCCTGGCATCCCACCAGCCCCAGCGCCATGGGCAGATCGAATCCCGAGCCTTCCTTGCGCACATCGGCCGGTGCGAGATTGATCGTCACCCCCTGCCCATACGGGAACTCATACCCGCAATTCCTGAGCGCACTCTTGATGCGTTCGCGGCTCTCCTTTACCGCGTTGTCCGGAAGACCCACAACGTTGAAGTCTTGCATGCGCGCGGAGCCGACGTCCACCTCGACCTCAACAAGGTAAGCGTCAATGCCGTATACTGCAGCGCTTTGCGTCTTGAAAAGCATGGTGATTGCCTGTGACCCGGCCTTCGCCGGCGCTTAGAGGGAAGCTGCAACCGTCGCGCGCAGCATAAATCAAGTGGCTACCATACGCCAGCAGTACTCCTGGTTCCCGGCGTTTTATCGTCGCACAATGATTGCCTGTGGTTTTGACGTTTTTGCTGTTGCCCTGCAAATCGGCTCCGTGAAATTTATCCACGCTTTTTTTCCAATCCTCTCCGGGAGGCGTTCGCCGCATCCTTCTCCATTCGTGATGAACGGCCGTTTTCCAGTAAAGCGCTGATGGCGTTCACCAGTGCCG
>WNFE01006969.1_pt1 | contig 11105 bp, 11 predicted proteins | sample 5400451 | NCBI WGS metagenome assembly WNFE01 (sample SAMN13153344, study PRJNA577476) | soil metagenome | isolation source: 200 cm saprolite under Douglas fir tree site 2 hole 2 | place: USA:California | collected 2015-04-18
GGCCATGGTCAGCTTGCCCGCGCTTATTTCCTCCTGCATCGACTTCGCCATCCCGATGACGATGTCTACCGCCGTACGCAACTGCGTCACCCGGTCGTCCAGCATTCGTTTTTGGCTGAGCGAAGTCGAGAGCGCGATATTCGCGCACACCGCCAAGGCCGATAACGCCAGCATGCCGGCAAGTTTGCTACTGATCTTGAATCGGCTGAGCAGGTTCATGAGGGCCTCGATTTACTATCGCTGCCGGTAGGATATAACCATGACTTACTTAGAAATGGTGAATCGCTAGATGATCCCCTGCTCCCGCAGCGCGACGAGGTCGTCCCCGTCTAATCCAAGCAGCCCTCCGAAAACCTCCATGTTTTGCGCGCCTAAGCCCTCCCCGAGCCAGCGGATCTCACCTGGCGTATCTGGAAGCCTCGGTACAACTTCCGGCACGGCGAGATCGCCGATGCGGGATTCCGCCAGCCGAATATTGCCCCGTGCACGGTATTGAGGATCTTCGAAAGTATCGGCGATGCTGTAGAGGCGGGTGAAAGGATGATTGCCGGGAGGCACATTGCTTGCGTTAGATTTTCCTTGATTTCGCTGCGCGCACGCGGTGCACCGGCCGACTGCTATGTTCGTCAGCAAAGCCCAGCGGCTCCTTCGTCCAACGCGCAATCCTCGGCCAATATTCTTCTGGCGGAGGTGCTGCGGCTGCGTTCCAACCAGCCGCTCCACCGCAAACAATTGTTCCGGGGTAACCACTTCGTCGGCGCTTCCAGCAAGAAGGTACATTGGAAGCCGCAGGCGCGCGAGATCGATCTTTTGCCCCAGGGCGACGAAACTCCCGGTGGCAAGTTCATTGAGCTTGTATAGCTTTTCGACGACTTCGAGATAATATGTTCCGGGAACATCGATTGTCCAGGAGTTCCAGTTCTTGAAGATGGTTTCGATCTGCGTGAATTCCGGCGAGCCGATCGGCTGACGCGTCTGCAGCGATTCGCGAATCTCGTCGGCTTCAACGGTGTCGTTTCCCCAGAGCTTCGCGACGTTGCGGCCGATCACGCGACCATCGCCGACATTGACCAGGCTTTCAAACACGGTCAGCGGAGTAGTCTCGGCGATAGCCGACAATTCGGATTGCCGCGCAGCAGTATCAACCGGCGTCCCCGCCATAACGAGCTTGCGTATCTTGGCTGGGAATCGCCCGGCATAGACCAGCGACAACCAGCCTCCCTGGCAGAGCCCGACGAGATCAACCAAGCCACCAAGATGATCGACCAGGACATTGAGGTCGGCGAGATAGTCATCAATTCCGAGAAATCGCATTTCGGCGCTGGCCGAGCGCCAATCGACCATGAACAGTCGTTCAATTCCAGCACCACGGAGGGCGGCAACGAGACTGTGCCCGACGGCAAGGTCGGCAATGGCAGCGCCATGCAGCGCGAGCGGTGTGCACAGGAGGGTGGGAACGCCGCTTTTGACCATGGTGAAGTCGCGGAGCTGGACGGTATGTAGCTCGAGCGCAATCTTGCTCGGAGTGGCCCCTTCCGGCTCGTGCCGGGTGTGGTCGTCATCGGCGTCGCCTGGGAATCCCAGAAACTGCGCCGCCATGGACGATGCCGTTTCACCGGCCCACGCAGCGACGAGCGCCGGCCAGAAGAACGCCGCGTACGGGAACTGCCCTCCAGTATACCGATCCATCTGATATAGGAACGCCGGTTTATCGTTGCCTACTTGAGCTAGATCAATTTTGGTCTGTCATTCCTTCATCCCGGACGCAGCGTCGCCCTGGTATCGGTCTTTCGCTTAACGCTTTGCCGCGGTCGAAAAGACCAGCGACATATCCTCGAAGTTCTCGGTCGGGAGCTTGTTTGAGCCGGTCGCGATGCGAGATTGCTGCAACGAGGCCATGTCTGCGGCCCCGACAGGACGGTCGGTCGAAGGCGAGTGCGACCGCAGCATGGTGGTTGCGGCAGCGAGCAGAGCGACCGCCGCTAATCCCGAGATCATCAGGCGCTTCATCGGAAATCTCCGTTCGGTTCGACACGCGGGACAGTTGCGCCATTTCACGTAGCTCGAACCGCGACGCACGAATGTGAGATGCCTCACACCTCACGCGTACCTGATGTGAACCGTTTCCCCCGGGGAGATGGCTCCCAACCTAAAATATCGAAAACAACCCCATGCAAGGTAGCAGGCAGTCGCCGGCACGGATGCGCTTTGGGCAAATACTTGACACGTCGGGCAAATCAGCGGCACTCCTTCATCATCGCACAATCCGTCAAACGCACACCTGGCCGCGCAATGGCGGCGACCGCCGTAAATGTCAAACTAATACTGCCTCCCCGGCAGAGCCGGGGGTCTCCCGGTTATACTAGCGCGATGGAATATGAGGGGCTGAACGGGTCGCCGCCGGTTCGCCGAGCATCTACCGCCTTGTTGCGCGCTCAAGAAATTGCACCAGCGCGGCGCGGTCCTGTTCCGAACCGATACGCTGCTCAGGCATCTTGGTACCCGGGGTGTAGGCTGAAGGTCCAATCTCGAACAACCTTGAAACTGTCTCCGGCGTCCAGACAATATCTGCTCGGCGCCAAGGGTATGGCAGGCGACACAGGCACGAAAGATATCCGCGCCCCGGTCGCCGACATAGGCGGCCAACGGATCTCCCGTCGTTTCCAGAAGCAGCGGATCGATGGATTCTCCGGTCACCGCGTTCCAGCGACGGATGATGTTGTCGGCACCGCCGGTGAGCAGCGTGCGGCTGTCCGGCAGAAACGCGGCTGACCAGACTGGCAGTCCGGGGCCGACCAGCGTGCGCGCCAGACCCCGCGTCTTGCGATCGATCACCGCTACCGACCCGCCAATGCTCGCGGCGGCCACCAGCGCGCCGTCCGGCGAGATCGCAATCGAGATCACCGGTCTCGGTCCGGCCGCAACCTCACCTGCGGCCGCGCCGGCTCCCGTCAGAAAATAGAGCTTGCCGTCAGCGCCACCGGTCACGATCTCGCCGTCGCTGCCGACTGCTACGGCGTTGAGTGGGGTCGGCATCGCGATAACGGTCGCGGCGGGCGAGTCCGAGAGCGGCCAGATCCGCACGCTCTGATCGTAGCTGACGCTGACCAGCGTGCGACCGTCCGGAGCGAACGCCAGGCCGTTGACGTTTTGTGCATGCCCGTCAAGTACGCGCGGCACGCCACCCGCGAGCGGCCACAACCGCACCGTATGATCCCACGACGCTGAAGCCAATGTTGCGCCGTCGGGCGACACCGCGAGCGCAACGATCGGCGCTGTATGACCTTCCAGCACGGCATCGGGCTCGGCGCGCCCTGAAGTCCAGATGGCAACGCGCCCGTCGGCACCTGCGGTCGCGGCGCGGCCATCCTTCAGCAGGACGACCGCGTTAACGGCGTCGGCATGGAAGCGGAGCACCTGTTCGGCCGCATTGCGCGTCAGCGACCAGCGGATCGCGGTGGAATCAAAGCTTCCGGAGATCGCGGTTTGTCCGTCGGACGAAATCGCCAATGCCCGCACGGGCCCGCCATGGCCGCGCAACTGCGCGAAGGCGGCAGTCATCCCCAGTGACAGATTTATCAGCAAGGCTGTACATGACAGAAATGCAGAGCGGGGTCTTTTGCGAGGTGGAGCATTCGCAGTTATCGTTTGCTCCATCCGCATCGCCCTTAGCGCACGCCCGGTCTGTCGCGGTCCAGGCCCTTGGCCTGGAGATCGTCGAGGTAATCCTGAAAACGCCGCTCGGCGTTCACACCGAGATTATTCAGGAACGCCCAGGAGTAGATGCCGGTAGAGTGCATATCGTCGAACCCTAATCGCACCGCATAATTGCCGACCGGATCAACGGAGAGAATCGTCACGTTGCGCTTTCCGCCAACCGTTTTGCGTTGCGCTTCGGAATGACCCTGCACTTCGGCGGAGGGGCTGGTCACACGGAGTAATTCCGCCGAGAGCGTGAAGGTGTTGCCATCCTCGAATGTGACATGCAGCGCGCGGCGGTCCTTCAGGAGCCGAATCTCAACCGGCCACGCCGGGGTAACGTTAGGCATGCTCGACATTTCAGCCGGGATCAACCCGGCCCGACCAAATTATTGCCGGGATCGCCGACCCTGGCGCCGCCGGTCGTGAATGCAGCGTAGCTCGGCTGCTGGATGGTGTTGAGCACGATCGACACGCCGACCGCGGCAATCGCCGCGAACAACAAGGCCGCAAGAAAGACTTTCATGGCGCTTCCCCAAGATGGACTTTGTCCGAACCGAGTTATTCGGCCGGCACGGCTCGCGGAGCGCTACCCGACGGCGCATGGCCCTTGGCCTGCTCTTCCGCGACCCAAAGCGAGTGATGCTCCTTGGCCCAGTTGAGATCAACCTCACCCGTTCCCATCGCATCGAACGCGCCCTCCATGCCGACCGTGCCGATATAGATGTGGGCCATCATCGCAGCAATGAAGAGCATGGCGATCACGGCATGGATCACCGTCCAGAACTGAAGTGCCGTGACGTTGGCCGGAAGATATGGGAACAGCAGGAACCAGCCGGACACCGACATCAGCGATCCGCCGATGATCACGATCCAGAAAATGCCCTTCTGGCCAGCGTTGAAGCGCCTGGCAGGAGGATGTTGGCCTTTGGACAAGATGCCACCGCCCTGCTTGAGCCATTGCAGATCGATCTTCCCGGGAATGTTATCCTTGATCCAGATCAGGAACATGATGACGAGGCCGAGCATGAACGGGAACGCCAGATAGTCATGCGCGAATTTGGCGTAAGTCGACATGGTCGCGAAAGCTTCCGCACCGAACAGCGGCAGAATCAGGATGCGGCCGAAGCTGATGTTAAGGCCCGACAGCGCAAGAACAATGAAGCAGCTTGCCGTCAGCCAGTGGGTGAAGCGTTCGAAGCTGGCGAAACGCAGGATCTTCGTTCCGGAGAACCCGTGATCGACGCGAATTCGTCCGCGCACCATCAAGAAAATCGCCAGCAGGGCAAGCATGCCGATGATCGCAACGCCGCCGATGATTGGCAGCTTGCTGCGGTGAAAATCGCGCCAGTCGCGGCCGGCGGGCTGAATCAGGCTGGCGGCCATCGCATCCGGAATGGTGATGCGGCCGGTGATCTTGTCGCCTTCCTTCAGCGCATTCAGGAGCTTGTCTTCCTGCACGGCTTCGGCCGTGGGCTTGAACGAAAGCTGCGCCGCCGCGGGATGCGCAACGACGAACAGCAGCGCGAATGCGGCGCACAAGGCCTTGAGAATTGAGGCCTTGTGGGCTGCGGCCTTGGGAATGGAGGCCTTGCGGGTCGAATGTGAGCTTGCCATCGCAGAACGCCCTTCGGTTTCCAGGTTACGCGAGCGCCGCCGCACGAAGGGCGACGACAATTGCATCAGCCGGTCGGCGAATCGCTATAGGCCGTTTTCCAGCCCCACATCCCCGAACCGTAACCGCGCTTCATCACGCGCTCCTTGTAGATTTCGGCGATGATCGCGCCATCGCCCGCGAGCAACGACTTGGTCGAGCACATCTCGGCGCAAATCGGCAGCTTGCCCTCGGCGAGACGGTTGGCGCCGTATTTGGCGTATTCAGCCGGAGTGGAGTCTGCCTCCGGCCCGCCCGCGCAATAGGTGCACTTGTCCATCTTGCCGCGCGACCCGAAGTTTCCAACCTTCGGGTACTGCGGCGCGCCGAACGGACATGCATAAAAGCAGTATCCGCAACCAATGCAGAGGTCCTTGGAGTGAAGCACCACACCGTCAGCGGTGGTGTAGAAGCACGACACCGGGCAGACCGCGGCGCAAGGCGCATCCGTACAGTGCATACAGGCCATCGACACCGAGCGTTCGCCGGGCTTGCCGTCGTTGATGGTGACGACGCGGCGGCGATTGATGCCCCACGGCACTTCATGTTCGTTCTTGCAGGCCGTCACGCAGGCGTTGCACTCGATGCAACGGTCGGCATCACACAGAAATTTGACGCGAGCCATGATTTATTCTCCCCTCACGCCGATTGGATCTGGCACAGGGTCACCTTGCCCTCGTGCATACCGGTGACCGGATCGTAGCCGTAGGACGTCAGCGTGTTCACGCTTTCGCCAAGCACGATCGGATCGTTGCCCTTCGGATATTTGTCGCGCTGATCGACACCCTGGAACCAGCCGGCGAAGTGGAACGGCATGAACGCCACGCCCTTGCCCACTCGGTCGGTGACGAGCGCCTTGACACGCGTCTTCGAGCCGTTTTCAGGGCCGAACACCCAGACCCAGCCGCCATCCTTGATGCCGCGTTCGCTCGCGTCCGACGTGTTGACCTCGACGAACATGTCCTGCTGCAATTCGGCAAGCCAGCGGTTCGACCGCGTTTCCTCACCGCCGCCTTCGTATTCCACCAGACGCCCCGAAGTCAGGATGATCGGGAATTGCTTGGCGAGTCCCTTGTCCACCGCCGCCTTCTGAATCGAGAAGCCGAGGTTGGCCATGCGGAACTGGCGTCCGTCCGGTCGCGTCGGATATTTGGCGACGAGTTCGGGACGCGCGGTGTAGATCGGCTCACGGTGAACCGGCACGGGATCGGGCAGATTCCATGCCACCGCGCGGGCCTTGCCGTTGCCATAGGCCATCACGCCATGTTCCAGCGTCACGCGAATGATACCGCCCGACAGATCGATCGCCCAGCCGACGTTGTCGGGATTGTTGCCGCCGATCTTGTTGATCGTTGCAAGTTCGGCTTCCGTGAGATCCTTGTCCCAGCCGAGCTTCTTGAGCACGCCATAGGTAAATTCGGGATAGCCGTCGGTCAGTTCCGAGCCCTTGCTGTAGGAACCTTCGGCCAGCAAATTGACGTTCTTCACCGAACCGTCCGGCTGCTTCTCCTCATAGACGACGCCGAAGCGCGCCCGGAAGGTGCCGCCGCCATCCTTGGCGTGAAGGTTGGTGTTGTAGAGCGTATGCGTTCCCGGATGCTTGATCTCCGGCGTGCCCCAGCACGGCCACGGCAGACCATAATAATCGCCGCCGATATCGGGCTCGTCGGCCTTGGCGCGCAGGGTCACCAGGTCGAACTTGCCCTGGTTCTTCATGTGCGCTTTCAGGCGCTCGGGCGACTGGCCGGAATAGCCGGTCGAGAACCCGCCCCGGTTGATTTCCCGCAGCAGGTCTTCGGATGATGGATGATTGTCTTCCACCTTGATGTTCTTGAACATCGGCTCGGCAAAACCGAGCTTCGCCGAAAGCCGGTAGATGATCTCGTAATCGTCCTTCGACTCGAAGATCGGCTTGACGATCTGCTCGCCCCACTGCAGCGAACGGTTGGACGCGGTGCGCGAGCCAGAGGTCTCGAACTGGGTGCAGGCTGGCAGCAGATAGGTGCCATTCTTGCGCTCCGAGATCGCGGCGAATGTCGTCGGATGCGGATCGGCGACCACGAGCAATTCGAGCTTCTCGAGGCCCTTCACCATTTCGGTCATACGCGGCACCGTATTGCCGCCATGCCCCATGATCACCATGCCCTTCAGGCTGTCGCGCTGATCGACATCGTCGGGATTGGCGAGCGTCGCATCGAACCAGCGGGTTGACGGGATACCCGGCAACTCCATGTTCTGTTTGCGGGTGCGCGCCGGACGGCCTGCCTTGGCCGGCACCTCGTCAAAGCGCGACTGGAGATAATCGTATTCGACTTCCCAAACCCGCGCCCAGTGCTTCCAGGCGCCTTCGACCAGACCGTAATAGAGCGGCAGTGTCACGATATCGAGACCGATATCGGTCGCGCCCTGCACATTGCAATGGCCGCGGAAGATGTTGGCGCCATTGCCGAAGCTGCCGACATTGCCTGTCGCCAGCAGGAGATTGCAATACGCTCGGACGTTGGCGGTGCCGACGGTGTGCTGGGTGCCGCCCATGCACCAGATGAAGGTGGAGGGCCGCTGCTTGGCGAAGGTCTCGGCGACCTTCTTCAATTGTTCGCCGGGAATGCCCGAGACACGCTCGACCTCGTCCGGCGTCCACTTGGCGACTTCGGCGCGGATCTGGTCCATCCCGTAGACGCGTTGCGCGATGAATTCCTTGTCTTCCCAGCCGTTGTTGAAGATGTGGTGGAGCATACCCCAGATCACCGCGATGTCGGTGCCGCCGCGAAACCGCACATATTCGGTGGCGTGGGCGGCGGTGCGGGTGAAACGCGGGTCGAGCACGAACACATTGGCGCGGTTGATCTCCTTGCCGGTCAGGACGTGCTGCAGGGATACCGGGTGCGCTTCGGCGGCATTCGATCCCATGAAGACAATGGTCTTCGAATTTCTGATGTCGTTGTAGGAGTTGGTCATCGCGCCGTAGCCCCAGGTATTCGCGACGCCGGCGACCGTGGTCGAATGGCAGATGCGGGCCTGATGGTCGATCGAGTTGGTGCCCCAGAACGCCGCGAACTTGCGGAACAGATAGCCGCCCTCATTGGAGAATTTCGCGGAGCCGAGCAGATAGACGGAGTCGGCACCGGACTTGGCGCGGATCTCGAGCATCTTGTCGCCGATCTCGTTGATGGCCTGATCCCACGACAGGCGCTGCCACTCACCATTGACCAGCTTCATCGGATATTTCAGCCGGCGATCGCCATGCACGAGTTCGCGGACCGAGGCGCCCTTGGCGCAATGCGAGCCGCGATTGATCGGGCTATCCCAGGCCGGCTCCTGACCGACCCAGACGCCGTTCTGAACCTCGGCGATCACGGTGCAGCCGACCGAGCAATGCGTGCAGATGTTCTTTTTGATTTCGGTCGGCGCTCCGACGATTTTCGGGCCGGCCTGCGCCTTGCGCACCGATCCAAGCGGCATCAAACCCAGTGCCGCACCCGCACCTGCGGCCAAACCGGACCGTTGCAAAAACGTACGGCGGTCGAGAACGCCCGAAGCCAGGCCGGCGGCGACACCCTGCAAACGCGCCCGGCCGGCGGATCCATCTCTTCGCTTGATCAACATGTGCGTGGTCCCATCAATAGCGGTTGACGCGATAGTAGTTCTTGACGTGATCGGTTTCCTTGTAGCGCGCCTTGACGCGCTCGGCCTGCGACTCGTCCGCTTCGGCCTCGCCGCTCGCCAGCGGCACGACCGCAGCCGCAGCTACCGCCGATCCACCCATCATGAAGAAGCGGCGCCGGTCCACGCCTGCCGCCTCCTGCCGCTTGCCTTGGCGGGCGACCGCCTTACTGTCCGATGGCTTGCTCATTGCGGTCTCCTCGAAGTCATCTTTTCCAACTCAATCTTTTGGCTGACGTCGGCGTCATCCGGACAGCGGAAAGGCCTCGGCCTCCAGTTCCATAAAGACACGGCCGACACGGCCGACGGCACGGTAGAGATTGGCCGACCGGGACATCTCAAGATCGGCGAACATCCGCGAAGCCCACGGCTTGAGATGCCGCTCGAAGAAACGCGCCTGCTCGGCGAAGTCGGCTTCGAAGTCGCCGCGCGCAAGGCCGGCCATCACCTCAAGCAGGGTCGCGATGTGGTCTTCCGGCTCCCGCGACGCGCCTGCGCGTTCGATTCCGAGCACATCCAGATCTTCGCGGACACGCGCCAGCGGGCGCTCGTGAAGAAAGCCGGTCATGTAATAGGAGGCATAGGGAAGCAGCTCGCCGCGACCAAGTCCTATGAAAAGAGCGAAGAATTCCTTGCTGACAGCGCGATCATCCGTCGCGGCAGCCGCCGCCGCGAGTTCGATATGCGCAATGCCAAGATCGGACGCATCGCCCTTCAACGCGGCAACCCGCAACAGCGTATCCGCGTCGGGCGCCTTGCCTAGCAGCAGGGACAGCAAGCCGTATTCCGCGGCGCGCAGCGCATCGATCTCGTCGATTTCGGGTTTCGATGACACCTGATCCTCGGACGGTCCGTAAAGATCGGGGCGCAGGATAAAACAGCGCACCCGCGTCAGCGCCTCGACGGCCAGCACTCGTTCTGCCGGAATGCGCGACCATGCCGACACCGAAGGCTGGGAAATGCCAATCGCCCGCGCCAGCGACGCGACCCCACCTGCTGCTCTGATAGCCTGTTCCAGACCGGCGTCACGCATGGCCCGACCGACTTCTGCCCCACCCGCGGCTCTTCATCGGGTATCTTTTTAGAATTAGAATTGTCCCAAAGTGTTTGTAACATAGGCCCTGCCTATGTCCTCAAAAACTTTTGTCTAAACCAGAGGTTTAGCTGAGCCATGGCGTCGCACCACCTGCTGCGGCGCAGCAGAGCGGCTCTCTTCGGAATGCTCCGCGCCCTCGGCCACAATGTGGCTGCCTTCCTCGGCATTCGCGGGCTTTTGCGCCACCGAGACCGTTTCTTTGCCCAATCTCACGGCCTGAGCTGGCAATTCAAGCTCCGGCTTATCTATTGTATTATGCTCAAGGGATTGCGCGGGATCGCTGGCTGTCTCATTTCCGGGGGAGACGGCCGGTACCGCAGGTTCGACCGTCGATCCGCCGCCCATGATCTGCGAAACCAGCCGCGCGACATCCATGCCAGACCCGATCTCGCTACTGCCCGGTACGCCGCCCGGCGTATTCCAGTCGTAGGCGTAGTCGAGCGCAGGATTGACGTAATTGCGGATCGCGGGATCCAGCGCCCAGGATTTTCGCAGCGCCGCGTTGCGCAGATGTTCGGGGACACCCTTGCGGAGAAAGGCGGTGATATCGGTCGTTGCCGTCATGTCCTCAAGCTTCGGCAGGCTGGAGAGATCGAACTCCTGCGCGACATCGCTTTCGGCAACCGGCCCGGACGGCGCATCGGCGTTGACGGTCGGCGCGTCGCGATCCGGCTGTTTCGCCTCGCGCTTGCGCTGCGACCATCGCGCCAGAAAATTCTTGTCCGCGCTTTGCTCCTCGTCGCTCATGTGCGGCCTCTTCGTTCATCTGGAGCACCATCAGGTGTTCGCTTACCGTCGCCACCCGCACGATCCCGCTGGCGCTTGTGAAACGCGCGCTCGACATGGAATTGATCGACGAAGGCGGCGATCCACGACGCGATGTCGGGCGGCATTGGGACGGTACCGATCACATCACAGCCGCTCTCGAATATCGCCTCCCCTTCGGTCGGGTCAGCCGTTACCTTTGTCAGCTCGAGTTCGGAGCCGCCATCC
>WNFE01003889.1_pt1 | contig 11101 bp, 12 predicted proteins | sample 5400451 | NCBI WGS metagenome assembly WNFE01 (sample SAMN13153344, study PRJNA577476) | soil metagenome | isolation source: 200 cm saprolite under Douglas fir tree site 2 hole 2 | place: USA:California | collected 2015-04-18
CGAGGAAGGCGTCGACCACGTCCTTGCCGGTGTCGCGGGCCAGCTCGACCACGCTCTTGCCGGCGAAGCGCTGCAGCTCGGGCTTGACCACGCGCTTGACCCGTAACGGAACGATGTCGCCGTTGAAGAGCGCGGTATGGCGGACGCTCTCGCGGAAGTCGGCGCGGAAGGCGGGATCGGCGAGGATGGCGCGCCACTCCGACGGCTTGGCCTCGAGGACGCGGCGCCACGCCTTGTAGCGCCCGAACACGAAGCCGTTCGTGATCGTGAAGGTCGAGGTCAGCGGCGAGCACGTGCCCTGCGGATGCAGGCGCAGTCCCTCCCGCCACGCCGCTTCCACCTTGTCGAGGATCCGGCGATGCTCCTCCGGGCGCACGGGATTGTGGCGCACGGAGACCATGGTGACGGGCCGCCGTGCCGCCCGCGCCAGCTCCGCGTACCGGTCGACCTCGGCCACGCGATCGGCCCGGCTCCCGCCGATGGTGAGCTCGACGATGCCGCGTCCGGTCGAGCCCATTGCCCCCGCCAGGTACTCGAGCTCGTGATCGCTCCCGAGGCGGCTCGGCACCGGTCGGCCGCGGTCGCCCACGTGGTTCAGGTTGGTCGTCGACGAGAAGCCGATGGCGCCATCCGCCATCGCGCGCCGCACCTCCGCCCCCATGCGCCCGAGCTCGTCGTCGGTGGCCTCACGCGTCCATGCCGCCTCTCCCATCACGAACTGGCGCACGGCGGAGTGGCCGATGAGGGGCGCCACGTTGACCCACAGGGGCAGGCGGTCGAGAGCGTCCAGATACTCGCGGAAGGTCTCGAACTCCCACCGGATGCCCTTCTGCATCGCGTCGAGGGACATGCCCTCGACGTACTCGAGCATCTTCATCAGGGTGAGACGGTCCTCGGGCCGGCACGGCGCGAGCGTGAAGCCGCAGTTGCCGGTCACGATGGTGGTCACCCCGTGCCACGAGGTGCAGGAGGCGCTGGGGTCCCAGGTGAGCTGGGCGTCGTAGTGCGTGTGCGGATCGATGAAGCCGGGCGCCACCACGAGTCCGTCCGCGTCGACCTCGCGCGCGCCGCGACCGGAGACGGCGCCGACCTCGGCGATGCGGCCACCGGAGACGGCGAGGTCGCCGGGGCGCCCCGGCGTGCCGGTCCCGTCGACGATGAAGCCACCACGAATCACGAGGTCGTGCGCCATGAGTCTCCCTCCTGGTATGGCATGCTCACCTATTGGAAGGTCCCTATGAAGCCGTGGGTGCGGCCGGCACTATCGACGTACTCTCCCACGATCTCTCCGGCGTCATTGATGCCAAAGGCGCGTGTGTGCTGCGCGCCCGGGAAGTCAAACGTTTCCACGCCACGCGCCTGTGTATGCACGAACCCATGGTCTACCCCGTTCATCGTATAGGTCCCCATATGTCGAACCTGAGCGGGATCAGCCGCGTCGTTGATCCCGTAGGCGTCGCTTCTCGACGCCCCAGGAATATCGATGCGCTGGGCGCTGGCGATGTCGGCTCCCGTCAAATAGAAAGCGCGAAACTCCCCGCCGGGCTCCTGCAGTGTTCCGACCATGCGGCGCGTGTTGTTGGTGTTAAAGGTCTGTGTCGGGAAATTGTTGAATACGTTGATGGGCCCCCCGAGGCCGGGCGGCAAGGTGAAGCCGTGCTGCTTGCCGGATGGATCGGAGAAGGATCCAACGATCAGGCCGGTGTCATTGATGCCGAAGGCATTCGGAACCGGCGGGTTGCCTGGGAAGGAGACCGTGCTGCCATCCCACAAGAACGCACGTTGCCCGGATCCGTCGCGTACGGTTCCGACGACAGAGCCGAGCCCGACATTGTTGATGTCAAAGGCCTTGACCTCAATGGCATCGCCGACATTGATTGGAACAAAAGTCGTTCCTGGGTCGCGCTTGAAGGCGCGCACAGCTCCTTGCGCATCGACATAGTAGCCGACGACGGAGGCGACTCCGGACTGGCCCGCGTTGTTGATGCCACGCGGATGAGTGGACACCGCTCCCGGGGCGTCAATGCTGGTAAATCTCGTGGGCACGAGAGAGCAAGCGGCACATGCACCGGCCACGAGAAGGAGAGCGAGGCTACGAATCAGAGCGTTTTTCATCGTCTTCTCCTCTGCGAACGGAGGCACGGCGAGCCCATTCGTCGAGTGGACGACCAACTCTAGGCGGCCTCAAACCGGCTGGTCAAGCTCTTTCTAACCTTCCGGGCGGCGCGAACGGTCGACACTCGCTCCGCGGTACGACCTGAAGCAATATGGCCTCCGGATCGGCGCCCCAGCGCCAGGGTAGGCCGACGCTTCCCATCCCGCGCGAGACGACGAGCAGCGAAGACCGGAACGCGAAGACGCCCTCGTCGAGGCAAAAGCGACTGTGGCGGATGATGGGCGGCCCGCCGGGAAACCGGATCTGGCCGCCATGAGTGTGACCCGACAGGGTGAGGGGCACGCCGTGAGCTTCGGCCTCGTAGAAGTGGTCGGGATTGTGGGCCAGGAGGAGGTGGGGCGCCCCGTGCGGTGACAGCACTCCCGGCCAGTCCGGCCGGCCGAAGATGAGATCGTCGATGGCCCCGAGCACGAAGTGTCCCCGGCCGTGCGCGATCGCCACTGACGCATTCTTCAACGTCGTGATGCCGACGGAGCCCAGATCCTTCCGGATATCTTCCGCATCGCCACCGAAATAGTCGTGGTTGCCATGGCTGTACCAGGCGCCGAGCGGGGCGCGCGACAGGGGCGCCAGAGCGTCGAGATATGGGCGCACCTCACTCGAATGGCCCGTCACGATGTCTCCAGCAATCGCCACCAAGTCCGGCTCGAGCTCCATCAGCGACCGGACGGTGTCCGCCAGCGTCTGCGGCCTGAGGAATATTCCGGTATGGATATCCGAGAGCAGCAGCACCCGGAGCGGATCGAGCCCGGCCGGCCAGCCGCCGGGTGAGACCGAGGCCTCGGTCAATACGAAGCGCCGCTCGAGCAGCCAGCTGTACGGGTTCCAGACTCGGCTCAGATGAGGGTACAGGAAGCGCGACACGATGATGTCGAGGTTCCGCTCGATGATCTTGACCAGCCCTTTGTTCGGGTTGATCCAGCGACGCTCCCTGCCGGTCATGAGACGCGGGGGACCGAGCCGCCGCCTCCGCTGGATCGCCCGCATGCGTCGAGTATAGCCGTCAGTGGCTCTGTGGCCTCCTCCGTCTGGTATCTTATGGCGATGAGTGATCGTCTCCTGGACGCCTCGCCAGGCACGCACGCTCGCGCCACCGTCCAGGCCAGAGTGGCCGTACACGTCACGACCTTCTCGGTCATCCTCTCCCTGAGCTTCTGTCACCTGCTGAACGACATGATGCAATCGCTGGTGCCGGCGCTGTATCCGATCCTCAAGGGCTCCTATGGGCTGAGCTTCAGCCAGGTCGGGTTGATCACCCTCGCCTTCCAGTGCACCGCCTCGATGCTGCAACCGCTGGTCGGCTTGTACACCGACCGCCGCCCCCAGCCCTATTCCCTGACCGTCGGCATCGGCATTACCATGGTCGGGCTGCTGCTGATGTCCAGGGCATCATCCTATCCGTCGATCCTGCTGGCGGCGATGTTGATTGGCATGGGCTCGTCGATCTTCCATCCCGAAGCGTCGCGGGTGGCGCGCATGGCGGCCGGTGGCCGTTACGGCCTCGCGCAATCGTTGTTTCAGGTGGGCGGTAATATTGGCTCCGCTTCGGGTCCGCTGCTCGCCGCCTTCGTGGTGGTGCCGCATGGACAGTCGAGCATCGCGTGGTTCTCGGGCCTGGCGCTGGTCGCCATCTTCGTGCTGATCCAGGTTGGTGGCTGGTACTCCCGCAACCGGACTCCCGCACGGCCTGCGGTCCGCACCACCACCTTCGCTGACCCAACGCGAGCCGCAGCTTTGCCGCGCCGGAAGGTGGTCCTGGCCGTGGCGATCCTGGTCGCGCTGCTCTTTTCCAAGAACGTATACAGCGCCAGCCTCGGCTCCTACTACACGTTCTATTTGATCGACAAGTTCCAGCTACCGGTGCAGACGGCGCAACTCTACCTGTTCGCCTTCCTGGCGGGCATCGTGGCGGGTACCACTGCTGGCGGCATGGTCGGTGACCGTGTCGGTCGCATCCCCGTGATCTGGTTCTCGATCCTCGGAGCGCTCCCCTTCGCGCTGGCGCTACCCCACGCGAGCCTGGTCTGGACGGGCATCCTGGCCGTGCTCATCGCCTTCATCATGGCCTCGGCTTTCTCCGCGATCCTGGTCTACGCGCAGGAGCTGATGCCGGGCCGGGTCGGCCTCGCGGCCGGGATGTTCTACGGTTTCTCGTTCGGCCTGGGCGGACTCGGCGCCGCCGCCCTCGGCCGACTCGCGGACTACACCAGCATCGCCACCGTCTACCGCGTGTGCCCCTTTCTGCTCCTGCTGGGGCTGCTCACGGCGTTTCTCCCGCGCCGGCCCGGCGCGCTTCGGTGATTTACGACGTGTAGCCCGATTGCCGCAAGCGTCTAGGGCGTGTCGGCATAGGGCGCGGTGGGCGCCGAGCGGAACTGCACGCTGATGCGAAGGTCGGCATAGGCCACTTTCGGCACACCGTGCTCCCACGTGCGCTGACACGTGCCTCCCATGACGAGAAGGTCGCCGCCACCCATGTCGAAAGCGAGCGAGCGTCCGCCGCCGGCGGGGCGCAAGAGGAAACGCCGCCGGGCCCCGAGACCTACGATCGCGACGATGGCGTCATTGCGCGCGATGCCGAGCCGGTCGCCGTGAAAGGCCACGCTGTCGCGGCCATTTCGGTAGGCGGCCAGCGACACCTGAGGAAGCGGGCGCCCGTAGTGAGCCGAGAGGGCGGCGGCCAGGCTCGCGATCAGAGGGTGGCCCGGGCCATCATCCGGCAGACTCGCCACCAGGCGCGGCACGTCGACGATCCGGTCATACATGCGCCGCCGATGTGCTTCCCAACGTGTGGTCGTCCAGAGCACGTCCAGCACCGCCTCGTGCCCGTGTACCCAGTCCGGGAGGTGATCGATCCAGGCACCGCGGCCAAGATGGGTCCGCGCGAGACGCGTGAGCGTCGAGTCAAAGGCCGGCTGTTCGGCAAAGAGCAATCCCTGACGGGTCATGAGAGTGGAACTGTAACTCATCATGTGTATAGTACCGTAGCGGTCCGGATTGGTCAACGCAACTACCGTGCGACGAGCGCGCGGTTCTCCAGCCGGCTCAAGAGCCGCACGACGGGCCACAGCATCAGGAAGTAGATCATCGCCGCCACCACGATGGGCGTCGGGTTGTAGGTGATGCTCTGCGCCTGGCGCGCCTGGTAGAGGAGCTCGGGCACGGCCACCACGCTGCCGAGCGAGGTGAGCTTGACCACCTCGAGCGTGTTGGAAAGCAGGTCGGGCAGCACGTTGCGCACCGCCTGCGGCAGCACGACGTAGGCCATGGTCTGCAGGCGGGAGAGGCCGGTGGAGCGCGCGGCCTCGACCTGACCAGCCGGCACGGAATCGATTCCCGCCCTCAGGATCTCGCCGTAGTAGGCGCCGGTGTTGAGGAAGAAGGCGATTGCGACACAGACGAAGCCGCCCAGCTCCAGCCCGGCGAACGGCAGCCCGGCGAACAACAAGATCAGCAGCACCAGCGGCGGAAAGGCACGGAAGAAATCGACCCAGGCCATCAGCGGCCAGCGCACCGCGGGATTCTTCACGCTCGCCAGCAGCGCCAGGATCAAGCCGCCCAGCAGTCCCAGCGGCACGACGATCAGCGACAGCAGCACGGTGTTCCGCAGCCCCGCGAGCACGATCGGCCAGGACGCGGCGATGATCTCCGGGTTGAAGAAGGTCTGGATCATCGCGTCTTGATCATCGTTTCCAGGCGAACCTGGTCTCGACCCAGCGGGCCGCCACCACGACGGGGAGGAACAGCACGAGGTAGGCCGCGGCGCCCATCATCAGCGGCGAGGGATTGTAAGAGTTGGACATCGCCGAGCTGGCCTGCCCCAGGATCTCGGTGACGGCGACGACGGTGCCGAGCGCGGTTCCCTTGGTGATGGCGATGGTACGGTTGGTGAGCGGCGGGATGGTCAGCCGGAAAGCCTGCGGCAGCACCACGTTCATCAGCGTCTGGCCGAACGACAGGCCGGTCGAGCGCGCGGCTTCCCACTGGCCCTTGGCCACCGAGGTGATGCCGGCCCAGAAGATCTCCTCGGAGAAGGCCATCAATACGAAGGCCAGCGACAGCCAGGTCGAGACGAAGCCGGAGGGCGAGAGATTGACGCTGGGCAGGCCGAAATAGATCAGCACGATGACGACGAGCGGCGGCAGCGAGCGGAACAGGTCGACGATGAGGACGATCAGCCAGTTGAGCGGCCGGATCCCCAGACTGCGGAGAAGAGCCAGGGTCAGGCCGGCGGCGATACCCGTGACGACGACGAGGAGGGCTAGCTCGATCGTGACCACCACGCCGGACAAGATGTCCGGCAGGTACTTGAGCATGACCTTGCCGTTGAAGAACGTGTCGGTGAAGCGATCCCAGTTCGACAACCTCTCAGTGCCGCTGGATCTGACCGATGAAAGCGCGCGTGCGCTCGTGGGCCGGGTTCTCGAAGATCGCGGCGGGCGAGCCCTCCTCCACGATGGCGCCCTCGTCCATGAAGAGGACCCGGTCGGCGGCGTTGCGGGCAAAGCCCATCTCGTGGCTGACCACGATCATGGTCATGCCGCTCTCCCGCAACGAGCGCATGACCTCGAGCACCGAGCCCACCAGCTCCGGATCGAGCGCGCTGGTCGGCTCGTCGAACAGCATGACCCGGGGCTCGAGCGCGATCGAGCGCGCGATGGCAACCCGCTGCTGCTGGCCGCCCGAGAGCTGTCCGGGCGTGTGGCCGGCGCGGTCGGCGAGGCCGACGCGCTCCAGGGCGGCTCGGCCCAGCGCCTCGGCCCCGGCGCGCGACTTGCCCGCGACCTTGCGGAGCGCCAGCGTCACGTTGCCGAGCGCCGTCATGTGCGGGTAGAGGTTGAAGGACTGGAACACCATGCCGATGCGCTGTCGGGCATGGTTGATGTCGGTGCGCGGGTCGAGCATGTCGATGCCGTCCACCACGACGCTGCCCGAGGACGGCTCCTCCAGCCGGTTGAGGCAGCGCAGCAGCGTTGACTTGCCCGAGCCCGACGGCCCGATGACGAACACCAGCTCGCGCTCAGCCACCCGAAGATCGACACCCTTCAGAACGTGCAGGGCGCCGAAATGCTTGTGGATCCCGCGCGCGTCAACGATCGGCGCGGACATTCGTCAGCTCAGTTCCACTGACCCTCGGTTCAATTGCAGTGCAACGGATGCGGCGTCGGATCGTAACCCGGCATGCCCGGCGGGCCGTAGCCCGGCGTGATCACCACCTCGAGCCCGTCCGGCGGCGGCTTCCGGCCGAACCACTTCTCGGAGAGCTTGGCGATGGTGCCGTCCTTCTTCATGCAGTCGAGCGCGTCCTGTAGCTCGGCGCGGAGCTTCGGATTGCTCTTGGGCACGGGCGCGGCCCAGTGAGCGCGCGTGTCCTTCAGCTCGAGATCCGCCACGAACTGCGGGTTCTTCGACGCGGCGTAGACGATGGTGGTGTTGCCGCCGAGCGTCGCGTAGGCGCGGCCTGAGAGAACGGCCTGCGTGGCGTCCGGCTGCGTGTCGTAGACCTGCACCGTGAAGCCCAGCTCGGCGCCCTTGGCCTTGGACATGGTCTCGTAGGGCGTGCCCTTGTTGACGGCCACCGACTTGCCCTTGAGATCGGCCCAGTCCTTGATCGGCTCCGAGCCCTTCTTGATGCCGAACTGGTACGCGGTCCAGAGATAGCCCGCGGTGAACAGCATGTTCTCCGCCCGCTCCTTGGTCACCGTCGTCGGCGCCGCAATGAAGTCGTAGCGGCCGGCCTGCATGCCGGGGATCAGCGTCGAGAAGCTCACCGCGTCGATCGTGATCTCGCGATGCATCCGCCGCGCGACTTCGGTAAAGAGGTCGACCTGGAAACCCTCGATGCCGCCGCCCAGCTTGGGCATGGCGTGTGGCGCGAAGGTGCCGTCGACACCGGTCCTGAGCGGCGGCAGCTTCTCCTGAGCAAGCGCGGGACCGGCGAAGAGAAGAACAGCCGCCGCGATGGCGGCCAAGCGACCTGACATCATCGTGAGCCTCCTGGAGGAGTGGTGGATTGCTTGCGGGCCAGATTGTAGCGAACACGCAGGATCAGGGGCAGGGTCTTTTAGGTCGCCCGGGCCGCGGATGTATCCGCGCGGCGACATTGACGGCCGGGGGCGGCGCGGTTTAGCCTGACCGACATGGACGCAACCCCGATTCCGACCAAGCGCTGGGGACGGCTGCAGTACGAGCGGCTCGTGGATCGGGCAGTCTTCCAGCCCGGCGACCGTGTCGAGCTCGTCGGCGGTCAGCTGGTCGTGCGGGAGCCGCAGGGTAGCCCGCACGCGGTAGCCGTTCGGCTGGCCGAAGACGTCATGCGCGCGGCGTTCGGCCCCGGCTGGGAAGTGCGGGCGCAGATGCCCGTCGCGCTCGACGACGAATCAGAGCCTGAGCCCGACGTGGCCGTCTGCGCAGGGAGACCGCGCGATTACCTGGCCGGTCATCCCTCGCAACCCGTGCTTCTCGTCGAGGTGGCCGAGGCCAGTCTGGCCTTCGATCGGGAGCACAAAGGCAGCCTCTACGCCCGGGCGCAGGTGCCCGACTACTGGATCGTCAACCTCGTGGACCATGTGCTCGAGGTCCACCGCGATCCTACGCCCTCCGCCGCCGCGCCATACGGCTGGCGCTTCAGCACGCCGCTCAGGCTGGGCGCGGGCGACAGCATCTCGCCGCTGGCTGCACCTCACGCCCGTATCGCCGTCGCCGACCTCCTGCCGTAGCCAGCACGACCCCTTCAGTGAGCCGTGGACGCTCCAGTAATTACGCTTGACGTAACGCATACTGCTCGCTAACATTCCAAATGATCCTGGGGTATCGGGACAAACGAACCAGGGCCTTCGCCGCCGGCAAGCGCGTCAAGGCGTTCTCCGCGATTGAGCGGTCCGCGCAACTCAAGCTGGATCGTCTCGAGGCGGCCACGGCACTCAAGGACCTTGCCGGCTTGCCGGGCAACCGATTCGAAGCGCTGAGCAGCGACCGGCAGGGCCAGTACAGCATTCGCATCAACGACCAGTGGCGGATTTGTTTCGAGTGGCCAGACGGTTCGGCCGGGCCCGTCAATGTCGAAATCATGGACTATCACTAGGGAGAAACACATGGCACGCATCGCAATCCCCCCCGGCGAGCACCTCGCCGAGGAACTGGACGCGCTCCACATGAGCGCGGCCGAGCTCGCGCGCCAATTGAAGGTACCGACCAATCGGGTTACCGGAATCCTGAATGGCCAGCGCGCCATCACCGGCGATACGGCACTACGCCTCGGTCATTTCTTCGGCACGAGCCCCGAATTCTGGCTCAACCTTCAAAGCCTCTACGACCTGCGCCTCGCCGAGGGGAAGGTGGGGAAGACCCTCAAGACACTGCATACGCTTCAGCATTGGAAGGGCAGGCAACGCCGCCAGTCTCCCCATGCGGCCGCGCGCAGTGGAGAGCGAGTCAAAAGCCGCGCTTAAGAAGGGCGAGACTAGCGAACGCTCATTTCGTGCTCTTCGTTACCAGGATGTCTATTGGGGGCGCAGTGGTTTCCGCCAGCGCCTCTGGGCAGGCCCGGGAAGTGGCGCCCTCCAAACTCGGATCGAAGCTACTTCGACTTGGAGAGAATGCGGTGGAGGCGCTTCGAGACGGGTATCGACATGAAGAAATTAGCTGGGTAGAGGTAGCCCTCTCCGGACTCATCAGTGACGCGAATCAAACCGTGCCGCTGGGAGGGGCTGTCGGGAATTCGACGATAAAGCTTCCCCCGCTCCAGCGAGGCGGCATATTTCTCGTTGCGCACACATAAGACATATCCCGAGCGCGGCAAGTGCCCCGCTTGGTCAGTCTTCAAGGAGGCGCTTGAGCTTGAGTTCTTTTTTGCCGATGCCATGCGCTTCATACCAGTGGATTTCTGCATGTCCAATAGTACCATCGTCCAATTGAACCCTGGCGATGCCCGTCTTTTTGCGCCAACGTCCGGCACCATACGCCCTTCGTAGCCGGCCGATCTCGCGAATTGCGCTGCCTACCGCGATTGTACGGACTTGCCGGATCTCGCCGAGGAGTCTGAAGTACATGCCTGTTCGAGATGCTCGCCTTTAGTGCAACCGAATCAGTGCCGTCTTATCTCCTGTAGCACTCGGGCCGTATCAATCCAATGCCTCGAATTGGATACATCTGCTTAGCATAGGCAGCCCTCCAGGCGCCGATTCCGTGCTAGAGCCGGTCCTTCTGCTCGACGATTTTCCAGTAGGTGTCCTTGTTGAGGATCTTGTCGCCGCGGAACTCGTAGATGTCGCACCCTTGATAGTTGAGCGCTTCGCCGTCCGCGCTCGTGCCCGTGACCATCCAGACCGACACCGCGCGGTTCCCCGTCACGAAGTGCTCGATGTGGTCCCAGCGCATGTCGCTGATCACCTTGAAGCGATCCGCCAGGACTTTGCCGATGGCCGCCTTGCCGTGCACGCGCCGCCCATTCGGCTCAGGGCCGCGCGCCATGAGAAACGTCGCGTCGTCGTCGAAGAAGCCGAGGATCCTGTCTATGTCCCGGGCGTTGAAGGCGGCGTTGATGTCCAGGAGCAGGTCGATGCTCGGGCCGGCCGCGGTGGTGGTCATGGCGTGGTATCTCCCGCTGAAGAACCTACCGCCTTTGCCTCCGGCGCGCCAGCACCCCCGCCAAGTTGCGCTGGATCGACGGCTGACGTAAACTCCCGGCGCTCTGAGCCGGTACATGGCTGCGGCGGGATGACGATCGGATATCGCGGTTTCGCGAAAACTTCGCCGAGGAGGGTATTGGCCATCCGGGGTATGTCTCGCAGAAGAAGCCGCGGTAGGGCAATGGCGGCGGTACGGCGCGCGGCCCCGCTCGTCCTGGCCGCGTTCCTCGCCGGCTGTGCGACCGCCGGCAGCCTGGTGTTTCCGTCCGAGCCGAAGCCCGGGACCGTCTTTCAT
>WNFE01003890.1_pt1 | contig 11101 bp, 7 predicted proteins | sample 5400451 | NCBI WGS metagenome assembly WNFE01 (sample SAMN13153344, study PRJNA577476) | soil metagenome | isolation source: 200 cm saprolite under Douglas fir tree site 2 hole 2 | place: USA:California | collected 2015-04-18
TCGCCTCCACCACCAACGACGATGTCCGTTCCAGCTTCTCCAATTATGGATCCTCGTTGGTGTGGGTCGCCGCGCCTGGTGAGGGGGTCGTGACCGTGTATCCCTTCGGACATTACGCAGCGGCGTGGGGAACATCCTTCAGTACACCTTTTGTTAGCGGCACTTCGTCTCTGTTGGTAGGTGTTTCACCGTTCGTCAATGCGTCCATAGCCCAGTCCGCTATCTCCCATGCCAAAAGGCTCAGTGATCCCGGACTGCACTATGGACGGTTGGATACCTACCAGGCGGTACAGAATTATTGGTGGGCTGTAGCCCAATGTAGCCCCTGGTGCTCTATCAATAGCGTTACCAGTAACTTGAACAGCTTATCGTTATCGTTATCGTTATCGTTGCCTTAGGTTCACCATGATCTCGGAGAGCTCCAATCAGTTCCTCCAATTCACCCCGGCCCTGCTGCGAGTGAAGGAGCTGGAAGAGCGGAATATTGCTCTGCGCAACTCGGTGATTTGCGCGTTCAACCAACTCCTTGATCTTAAGGACCTCAACACCGGAGTTCACAGCACCCGGTTGGCGGAGTGGGCGGTTCGCGTTGCACGGGAGTTGAATATCCCGGAAAAAGATCTCTATCAATTCGAGGTCGCCGCACTCCTGCATGACATAGGGAAGATCGGTGTGCCCGACGCTATCCTGAAAAAGCCCGGACGCCTCACCCCGGAAGAGAAGGCACTGATGGATAAGCATCCCGAATATAGCTGGTCCATCTTACGGATGTTCCCTGACTTGGAAGAGGCCAGCTTGTTCGCCCTGCATCACCACGAAAACTACGATGGCAGCGGCTACCCCGGCGGCTTGAAAGGCGAAGAGAGCCCTATCGGCTCGCGCATCGTCTCGGTGATTGACGCCTTCGATGCCATGATCTCGAACCGCTGCTACCGCAAGGGCTTAGGGCACGAAGAAGCTATGCGGCGGCTGGTTTCCGACAGCGGAACCCAGTTCGATCCCGTGGTCGTGAAATGCTTCATTTCGATTGCCAGCCTCGAGGTGGCAAACGTCTTTGCCGCAACCGGAACTAACGCTGCTGTTGTTTTCTGATCCTGACACCTCGTCTTAAGTAGATCGCTTTGCCCTAACGTTTTCTGTGCCTGGGGGTTGATCCAGGCGGATTCAAACCCATGATTGGAGCTTCACAATCGCTTCCCGGTCCCACCATTAAGTGACCGGGTTTTGGTGTCGAAATGCATTTTGTGGGATCAAAATTACAAGAGGCTGGATCAAAGTTGGCACAGAAGTCAATGCCCTTGATTTCAGTCTGCATCCACGGATACATGGAGAGCATACGGTCCCAAACATGTTTCGCGTGCACGTGAGTCGGGTCGGGATGACGGTCCAGCGGAGTCAGATGGACTCCCAGAGTCGCCTCCTTCAAGCTGGCGTCATTGGTGAAACAGGGTGTGAAAGGCAGATTGAAGCCGGTGCCATTGATGACGACGCCATCCAAGCTCACATTTTGGTACACAAACGACCAGCCGCTGGCATAAATCGCGAACTGCGTGCAGTAAGGGTCGGTGACGCCAGGGGCGCAGACCATCTTTGCCGCCGTGGGTCGGACCCCAATGATGATGTCGGGGATGGGGACGATCAGATTGAATAGCGGTAAAGTTCCAGAGCCTGTCCCCTGCTCGTAGCCGAACGATGACGTGCCCGTGCGGCAGGGACCGGCCGGTGGAGGCGTGTATCCATTGATTACCAGCGTGAGGTCCGTCCCCGGAGCAACTTTGATGACGGTCTGATTGGTGGTTGTGCCAACCCAGGGTTGATGTGGAGCTTTGTCATAGTCCGGTCCCACGGGCGGAGCCATTACCTTGATGTCCTGGGCCTCTTGCCAGAAGCAAAACGGTCCAGCAAATGCGACGACCAGGTCATGTGGCGGTTCAGTGGTACAGTTCAGCGGCGCGGCGGCGCGAAGAGCCGGCGCACCCAGCATCATGGTCCCTGCAACTTTGAGAAGATCACGTCGTTTCATTGCGTTGTCCCTCGATTTCTTTTTGGAAACAGATTAAAAAACGAAGTCTTTCTTGAGGTCCCTTCAACCGAATCAGGCCCTGCCAAAAGCCGAGAATGCAGCCCAATAATATGGATGTGCTCTCTCAGGCTTCTTCCGGAAGGAGTCGGCAGCAGTCTGCACGGCATCAGCAACGCTGCCACCGGACAAGAGAGAGCTGTAAAAAAGCTCCACAAAGTCCGCGGTAGCCATGGAATCCACGCTCCAGCGGCTGGCGAGAACATTATGGGCGCCAGCCTGCAGAAACTCACTGACCAGGCTATCGGATTCTGACGTCTCGCTCGGTTTGGCTGTCCCGCACGCGGAGAACACCGCCAACTTCAGCGTGCTCAATTGGTGCGCGTCAAATACGCGGGCCTGGTTGGGGCCAAGAGGGCCATCCGCCATGAGCATGGCCGCTCCATCGTGGCTCAAGCCAGCATGACCTGCAAAGTGAAAAACCACGCTGCGGCCCAGCTCTCCACCTACGCGGGAAATCTTTGCCTCACCGCCGGCCAGTACGGTGGGCTTGATGAATTTTTCGGCCACTCGATCGGCCTCTTCCATTGCACCCGGAGGTGGCTCAAGGGAGCCATCCGTACTTGTGGGAGCCGAGGCGATGAGCGCGTGGTCGGAAGCGCGGATGTTGGGGGTGTCGCTCGCCGAATCGCTGGCTTGTACGGAGGAGGCCACCGTGACTGTATAGCTTGTTCCAAAATAAGCTCCTGCCGGATCGATGAGGGCTTCCATCGGCACAACTCCCAGGACCCCATCCGGTTCGATGATCATGTGGCCGGATGCTGGGAGCCACTGCCTGACCGGCTGAATCAGCCAGGTGTACAGGTATTGAGCGTCTGCCCGGAGGTTGGACATGTCTGAATCGGGTCGCGCGCATTCGCCGATAAAATTTTCGGCGGTGCGGCGCAAATCCTTCGGCGATACGGACAGATAAACAGAATGGATTTCGCTGGGACGGCGAACCCAGATCATGAGGCCATCAGGGGTGAAAGCGTAAGTGAGGGTCCTGGTTTCAGAGAATAGCTGTTTTTGCGAAGCTAGCTGGACCTCGGAGGCGACAACGAGTTTCGGAGGTACGGAAGCATGATCAAGCAAGGCACCGGTAGTTGTGGTACGAAAATGTTCCCAGGTATTCAGCGCTGACTGCTGGTTTCCCGCGCGGAGCTGAAGCTGGGTCAACATGATATAGGGCTGCCGGTGCTGTTCGATCCAAGCCAGGCGTTCTCGCCAGGTCGGCAGCGAACGAAGACCACCTTCGGCAATACGGATAGCCTGACCAAGGAACTGTTGGCCCGATTGCGCGTCACCCGCGCGGATTTCCAGGTCGGCCAGAGTGTCGTAGTACTGAAATTCCACGTAGCGATTCGATAATTGCTCAACCTCAGGCAATGAAGCCAACAAGTTTGCTGTAATTTCAGCCGTGTTGGCGCCGCGCAATGCTTCTACCTGGGCCAGGCTGATGCGCGCCTCCAATTCGTGCCAGCGCACCGACTCAGCTTGCGGCGCATTTGCAAAAATCTGCTGGGCCTCGCGGAACTGCGACTCCGCCACCTGCACCTCGCCGAGGCGCAGAGCGGCATCGGCAAGACGCATACGCTCCGAGGCTTCAACCAGACGGTTCGAACTTTCAGAGCGGAACCCCAGCGCCTCAAAGGCAGCAGCAAAGCGGACGTTGGGATGGCCCAGCCGTTCCGCCATGAAATCCAGCGCTACATAGAAAGAGTAGGCGCGCACGGCCGGCAAGTTTGAATTCCAATAGAGGCCAAGGCCTTCGTGAATTGCAGACCAGGCACTGGATTCGTTCCCAGCATCGGATTCCAAGGTGGCCAGCAACATCATTCCCCGCAGATACAAGCTTTGGTAATCGTGGCTCTTGGCTGTTCTCAGCACACGCTGCGTGAGCTCTTTCGCCGGCCCAACCTGGCGATTCATGTTGGAACAAATGGCCTGTTCCAGAAGCAACTGCACCTCGAGCACAGCATAGCTGTGTTGCTGGGCGGCCCCAAGGTACTCACCCGCCAGCGCCTGGCATAAATCGGCCTTGGACTCAAACTGCAGCGCGTAGGTTTGCTCAAATCGTGATGCCAGCGCGCCGGCCACGTTGCCTGACTTCTGGAAGATTGCGGCCGCCTGTGCGGCCGCCGTATAGGCTTCGTCGTGATGGCCGTTATGGTTGGCGGAAGAACTCTGGCCTAAAAGTTTCATGGCGCGTTGAGAATCTGGCTGGCCGGCCTGGAGCAGCAGATCTGTAAGAAATTGATCCGAATGCCGGAGCTTCAGCTCATCTGCCAGGGCCATTGCCGTCTGATAATTCTCGTCGCCAGCCGCGGCCGCAGAGATCCTGGGCAGTATCTGGCGCTCGGCAACTTCCAGGTATTCTTCGATCCCTGTGGCCTGCCTGGTCTTCATATCTTGCCTGAACTGGGCAAGCGTCAAGCGCTCGGGTACGTGCCTTGAACTGCGCTTCTGCTCCCGTTGACGAAGGTTCTGCAGACGTTGCTCGCCTTCTTTCTTCCAACCGGGATCGGTTTCGACTTTCAGAAACTGCTCCCAATCGGCAATGGCGCGATCGTAAAGATAAAGACGTTCGTAAATGATGGCGCGATTAAAAAGGCCGACAGGATTGTTCGGTTCCATGCGGATCGCGTCGCCCAGGTACTGCAGGCCGGCTTCATAGTCAGCCGGGCTGGAAGTGGCTTCCGCTCGTTCAAACTGTGCGGTCGCCAGATCGACCAGCAAGTAAAACGAATTTGGCTGGAGACGCAAAGCATGATTCAGGGTTTCGATGGCCGGCTGGTAGTCCCGGTTGAGCAGGTCCGCCTCCGCTTTCTCGCGAAGAAGGTTGGGATCGTCTGGAGTTTTCTCCAACCCCTGCTTAATAAGGGCTTCAGCTTCCAGCAGTGCTTGCGGGCTGTTGAGTTGCGATTGCCCATTGGCCCGCTCCACCTTAATGGGGCCATAGCCAGCGCCGGGAATGCGCAGGTCAACTGTTCTTTGCTGCGAGTAAGCGATGGCAATCAGCTTTTGCGGAGAGCTGGGGCGCAGATACGAGAAGAGCCCTATACCTACAGCCAGTGCAAGCGCGGCAGCCAGCCCGGCATAGGCCCATTGGCGCGGGGCGAACAGCCAGATTTTTTTGCGGCTGGAACTAACCTTGGGGGTTACATCGGCCGGGGGAAAAACGACCCGCGAAGCCATTTGCGCTGCAAGGGCATGCTGCCATTCCTCGGTTCCAGATTCAAGATGTTGCAGAATATCCGGGGGTGCCGGCTCACTGGATGCGGTAGCTTGCAGCGCGTACATCAATTCTTCAGCGCACGCTGGACATGATGATGCATGCTTGAGACGTTCGAGGGTCTCATCACGGGGCAATAATCCAGTGGCAAGCTCGACCCAGGTAGTGGAAGCCGAGCATTCATTTTGAGCTTCATGGCCGGGCGCTCTGCCAAGTTCATAAAGTCTGGACCTGATTGTTATGTAGTCTTCTTTAATCTGGGCACACTGGGGACAATGGTCAATGTGTTCCTGCAACTCCTTCTCAAGGCCGGGTTTCTCTGCACCGGCGCTGGAGAGCAGAACGCGCCAAATTTCTTCTGGCGCCGGATGCTCATTGGCCTCTCTCAATTCCAGCCTCCTACTATTGACGACAATTCTGGCATTATCCCTTTCATATATCTTTACTTTTAAAACAAGCCGCTTACGAAATCCGTCCGACTACACGCTTTCTTAAGCGCTCGGTTAACCTGTGCAGGCAGCTTTCAACGCCCTTCTCGGTGAGCTCGATGCTTGGGATTTCTGCAATTGTCTTGGCCGTGAAGCCTTGCCGATAGTAAAGGAGGAATACGACCTTATCCCTTTCTTTTTCAGCGACTTCGCCAATCAGATCCTCGATCTCCCGCAGCAACACCGTGTCCTCTGCGGGGCTCTCCTGTCCCTCCACTCTTAATGAAACATCGAAATCCGTATTATTCAGGAGCTTCGAGCCTCGTTTGGCCGCGTTGTGGCCCTTAAAGTAGTCGAGGGTAACATTGTAGGCAACTGCCTTCAGGAACCCGTAAATGGCGTCGTTGTGACGGCTTTCGAACTCGCGCAGTCGCCGGAATTCCTGAGTGCAGAGTTTCAGGTAGGTTTCCTGAACCAGGTCGTCAACCAGGGCGGGGGAAACGAGCTGCCACCGACTCGCGGTGCGCGCCACTACCCCTGCAATCAGAGGCTGGAACCGACGCACAAACTCCTCCCAGGCTGCTGAGGTCCTGGTAGCAATGCACTCCGCGATCAGGTCACTGGAGTTAAGTTTGCCGTAGTTGATCAAGTGGAGCGTTGCCGATTTTACAACGAAATACTGTGTTCGCCAAAACTTAAGATTAGCCATGCTGTGCCGGTTGAGGCTTTTGATCGGATTGCTTCGTGTCTTTTTCGTGCGGTCAAGTGTGAAGTCAAAAATCCAGCGGGGTTTAATGAATATCTGTCCCAAAATGGAACTGGTTCCGAAATGGCAACCACTAAAAATACACGACTTACCCCAGTCTCGAAGGCGTGATGGCGAAGTCCGCCAATGTTTCAGTTTTGAACGGGGAAGGTGTTTACAAGAAAAACCTTATCCGTCAGTGATTCAGTAGAAGCAGTTCTTCAAGTAGCGGCCGTGGAATCCTGTTTGCCTCGTGATATTTCTCGAAGTAGATGGCTCGCACAAGGGAGGCAAGGGCGGAGTTGTCCGGTACCGATCCGCCGGGGGAGCACCGAAACATCAGGTGCATAGGCACCGAAGCAACACCATCCACCGGGGGCTGAACGTAGAATCCCGATAGAACATGTGCGCCAAGGCGCGTGAAGAAAGCAATGCGGCGATGATCGCTGAATTCATCGCTTCAAGTCCCCCTTTGCCATGACATTCTGCGGAGTATTCCACGTTGAACCGGGTTTGGTTGCTGACAACCTTAATCTTTGATCTTTGGCCGGCAAGAGGACTACAGACGTTGGCTCGACTTGCGCACCACGAGCTTGGGAGCAATCCAGATTTTCTTCGGTCGCATTGTGTTTTTCGATGCGATTTGCTCAAGCAGCAGTTCGGCAGACCGCCTTCCTATCTGGCGGGTTTCCTGATCGATTGTGGTGAGTGGTACCGTCAAAACATCGGAATAATGAACATTGCCTGCGCCCACCACCGCGATATCCCGCGGAATACTAAGGCCTGCCTCGAGAATTGCGTTCATTGCACCGATGGCAACGGGATCGTTGTAACAGAAGACGCCATCTGGAATGGGATTTTTTCGCAACAGCTTCTGCATCGCTTTGTATCCAGTGCTGTCTTCATAACTGGCCTCGACGACGTAACCCGAAGGTACCGTCAGTTTGTGTTTTTCCAGCGTGCGGCGGTAGCCCGCCAGCCGGGCGGCCGCGATGCCCAGTGCGGGGCCGCGCAGATGAGCGATCCGGCGGCAGCCCTGCGCTACTAAGTGGCTCGTCGCCAGTTTGCCGATCTCCTCGTGGTTGACGCCGACAAAGCTGGCCTGGACGCCGGCAATGGGCCGGTCAATCAAAACAAAAGGAATTTTCCGTTTTCGGATATTCTCGAACAGGTCTCGGTTCCCGGGGGACTGGGCCGACGCGATAATCAATCCATCCACTTGCCGGGCCACCAGGGAATTTGCCTCATTTCTTTCCAATTCGGGATCCTCTTCAAAATACGAAATGATCAAATGATAGTCATGCGGACGGATTGCCTCAGCCACAGCTTTGGCAATTTCAGCAAAAAATGGGTGTGTGAAGTCTGGCAGTAGCAGCCCGATGGTGTAGGTGCGCCCCGTGGCCAAGCTGCGAGCCGTCCAGTTTGTCTGGTAGCCCAGTTCTTTTGCCCGCTGCAGTACCCGTTTCCGGGTGGCAGCGCTGATCGGGCCCTGATTGCGCAGGACCTTGGAAACTGTGACCACCGAAACTCTCAGGTCATTGGCGATGTCCTGCAAAGTGACTGGCATAGCAGGGAGAATATCACATGGAAATTTGGGATAAGCACGAAGCCACGATGAAGATAGAAGCGCTCAGGGCAGGCCCGCGCTCAGCATGACAGGCTTTGTTTTGCGCCTGATGTCAACAAAAGCCAACGGTTTGGTAGTGGGTCAGTTTGAAATCCATCCAGCTTTGATAAGCATTTCTAGTGCAACATCGGTCAACGAACGATTCTCGTTAGTGACGGTAAAGTCCTCTAATTGCGCACGGTCAAGGATGACATTCAATTTCGCAACGCGAGCAACATATTCCCGCTGCGATACACCTGATTCGCGCATCTTTACGCGCTGCTTCATCGCTTCGATGCTAGCGGTAAGACGGCAGACGACCGTATTTGTGGCTGGAATAACGGCGCGACAGCGTTCTAGTTGAGCACGGTCTTCCATCGCGCGCGCCAGTAAGAATCGCTGCACTCCGAGGGCAGCATAGTTCTTGCAGACAGACCGAAGATTGCCGTACATCACGTCATCGTTGCAAGCTGCGGACGGAAGATGGGCAAGGCCGAGCGCATCCAAGTCGATCGCCGCATGGGCAATCTGGCGCAGGGCAAGGATGTCTGACGCTTCGCCCAGAACGGTTGTCTTGCCTGCCCCCATCGTACCCGTAATGATAAGCAACGATTCCGTAAGTCCTCCATCACTGTTCAATCATTTCATGGTTTCAGAACTGGTGCGATGGGGTAACAGTCAAACTGACCCACTACCAAACTGTTATGAATCCGCTGCTCTATATTTACATTACATTGAAGAAGACCGCGACGAACTTATGGCGTCGCCCAACCCTGAGAAGAGAGCGCGGCGCCCCCGGCGATGCCGGCATCCGCCCCGTAACATGCGGGAAGCAGTGGGATCTCCTGACAGCGCGAATTGACGCTGCAACCAGGGAGGCGATTGCGAATCTCGTCGAAGAACGGCCGCAACATGGTGGCTACACCGCCACCCACGATCATCACTTCCGGTTCCAACAGGTCCACGATGTTGCCGATCCACAGCGACAAGAGCTCGATGGTCTCCTGCAGTACGCTGGCGGCGAGCGCATCACCGGCGGCGTAGGCTTGGCCGACCATTTCACTGGTGACGGCGTCAATGTGCCCGTCAGCGAGGTCAAGAATGCTCGAGCCGCGAGCCGGCTCTGCAGCAAGTTTTGCGCGTGCTCTTCGGGCGATCGCCGGTCCGGATGCGAGAACCTCGATGCAGCCCCGCTTGCCACATCCACAGCGAGGACCGCGGTAATCAATGCTGAGGTGGCCACCTTCGGCGGCCGCACCTGTGCGTCCGTGATAAATGCGGCCATCCAACACAATGCCGGTACCAATGCCCGTGCCTATGCAGACAAAAAAGACATTACGATAACCACGGCCGGCGCCCCATAAAGTCTCTGCCAGCGCCGCGGCATTGGCATCGTTATCGAGCTTCACAGGGACCCGGTAGATCTGTGAGACTTCAGCCGCCAGTGGAAAATTCCGCCAACAGGGTAAATTGGGGGGATTAATCACGATGCCTGCATTCGGATCCAGCGGGCCGGGAGAGCAGATCCCAATGCCGGAAATCAAACCCAGTGCCGCATCACGTGAAGTCTTGGCGGAGACCGAGTCAATAGCAGAGATCACCGCCGCCATGCCAGAGGCAGCTCCATCCTGCGAAACCATCGGGATGCGGTTCTGATGCAGTATTTTTCCAGCGCGGTCAACCAACCCGGCAGCGATTTTCGTGCCACCAACATCCACACCGATGACAATGCTTTCTTGCGCTGCAGCCTGAAGCACAACGTTCCTTATCCGGACCCGAGTCCAACTACCTCGCCATTTTTGCTCTTTATCATAGCATCGCCCGCACGGTTCTGCTGTTTTTAGATAAGCGATTATCTATACTTAAAAAAGCGCTTACTTTTGTCTTGACAGCTCTTTCAGAACCATAGTAGCCTTCGCTTCCACACGGGCGCAACACACGCTTAACTAATTATGGTGACGGTGCAATTCCGTGCGGAGGTGTTCAACGTTCTTACCCGGCAACCTCCAGTTCAGGCTCAAGCGTACTTTCCAGGAGATGTCTCAGATAGCGAAGGCGGTAGGGACTTGAGTTAAACTTTCAGACGCAAGAGCGCCTGCCGAACCCTTAGGAAAGCGAAGGATCTCTAGAAGTGAAATCTCCCGATGAGTTATTTGTCCAGTCGCGAAACGCAATGGGGACAGTGTTTACGATTTACCTTTATGCGCACGACGGGGAACTGGCGGGAGTTTTATTTGAATCGGCTTTTGAAGAGATCGAACGCCTGGAAGAGGCGTTGAGCAATTACCGGGCAACCAGCGAACTCTCGCGCATCAACCGTCTTGCAGCGGAGCGGGCGGTCACCACGGACCCCGAGGTCTTTGCATTGCTCCAGACGTCGCTCGCTTACAGCCGGCGAAGCGCTGGAGCATTTGATGTGACCGTGGGACCGCTGATGCGGGCGTGGGGATTTTTTCGTGGCGAGGGCCGCTATCCCACGGACGTGGAACTCTGGCGCGCAAGAGAGAGCGTGAGTTCGGAGAAGGTAAATCTTGACCCGGCAACACGCACTGTGCGCTTTGCCGCTCCCGGTGTGGAACTTGACCTGGGCGCCATCGGAAAGGGCTACGCCGTAGACCGTGCGGTGAAGGTTTTGCGCGAAGCTGGCGTGAAAGCGGCATTGGTCGATGCAGGATCCAGCACGCTTTATGCCATGAATGCTCCACCAGGGAAGAGTGCCTGGACCGTGCATGTGCCCAGGCCGGGAGATCGTTCCCAAACGGTTTCAACTGTAGCGCTGCGGAATGAGTCACTCTCCACCTCGGGGAGTTATGAACAGTTCTTTCAGCTTGACGGGCGTAGGTATTGTCACGTCATGGACCCCCGCGACGGAGTGCCCGTGCAAGGCGTTCTGCAAGCGACGCTGATAGCTCCTGACGGCACAACCACCGATGCCTTCTCGAACGCCATGTTCGTGATGGGGCCCGAGGCAGGAAGTAAATTGCTTGTGACCGTATCAGGTGCGCGGGGGCTGTGGATTTTGGGTGAA
>WNFE01003892.1_pt1 | contig 11098 bp, 10 predicted proteins | sample 5400451 | NCBI WGS metagenome assembly WNFE01 (sample SAMN13153344, study PRJNA577476) | soil metagenome | isolation source: 200 cm saprolite under Douglas fir tree site 2 hole 2 | place: USA:California | collected 2015-04-18
CGCTCGCTGCGGCGCGGCGAGCTCACCATGATGACGTTGATCGCGACCGGCATCCTCGTGAGCTACGTGTACTCGGCCGCGGTCACGTTCGGGTTGCCCGGCGAGCCGTTCTACGATGCCGCGGCGATGCTGACCGCATTCAGCCTGCTCGGCCACTGGCTGGAGATGCGGAGCCGCTTCGCCACCGGTCGGGCGGTCGAGGCGCTGCTCGAGCTCGCGCCGCCTACCGCGCGGCGGGTGCGGAACGGGCAAGAAGAGGAAGTGCCACTCGAAGCCGTCGCGGTGGACGACGTTCTTGCGGTTCGGCCGGGCGATACCATCCCCGTGGACGGCGTCGTGGTCGAGGGCACGAGCTACGTAGATGAATCAATGCTCACCGGAGAGCCGGTGCCAGTCGAGAAGCGGCCGGGCGACGAGGTCGTGGGCGGGACGCGAAACCAGCATGGAGCATTCCGGTTCCGCGCGACCAAAGTCGGAGCTGATACGGCCCTGGCTCGTATCGTCGCCATGGTCCGGGAAGCACAGTCTTCGAAGGCGCCGGCGCAGCGCCTGGCTGACCTTGCCGGTAAGTATCTGGTCATCGTGGCGCTTGTGTCCGGGGTCGTCACGTTCCTGGCCTGGTTTATGTTCGGACACCACGGCGTCGCGTTCGCGCTGTCGGCTGCGGTGGCCGCCATCGTGATCGCCTGTCCGGACGCGCTGGCGCTCGCGACTCCGACGGCGATCACCGTCGGCGTGGGGCGGGCAGCACGGGCCGGCGTGCTGTTCAGAAACGCCACGGTTCTCGAGGCGGCTGCCAAAGTGGACACCGTCGTCTTCGACAAGACGGGCACGCTCACCGAAGGCCGGCCGTCAGTGACCGATGTCATTCCTGCGACAGGCGTGGATGAGGCAGAGATTCTCCGGCTCGCGGCTGCAGCGGATGCGCAGTCGGAGCACCCCCTCGCTACCGCCGTTGTCGCAGCTGCCAAGCAGCGTGCGCTTGGCGTCGATCCGTCCTCCCAATTCGAGGCCGTCCCTGGCCACGGCGTAAAGGCGACCGTGGGCGGTCGCACGGTCCTGGTGGGTAATCGCAAGTTGCTCGAGCGCAACGGCGTCACGCCGGGCCTGGAGCGCGAAGCTGAGAGGCTGCGAGCGGAAGTGAAGACCGCACTCTATGTTGCGGCGGATGGCCGCGTGCTCGGTCTCATCGCCGTCGCCGACCGGATTCGCCCGACCGCCAAGAGTGGCGTTACGGCGCTCCACGACCTCGGCATCCGCGTCATGCTCCTCACGGGAGACAGCCGGGCCACCGCCGAAGCAGTCGCCCGCACGTTAGGCATCGATGATGTGCGGGCTGAGGTGCTGCCGGGTGACAAGGCAGCGGAGGTCAAGCGACTCGAGGAGCAAGGCCGCCGGGTGGCCATGGTTGGGGATGGGGTAAACGACGCACCGGCGCTGGCGGCGGCGACGGTCGGCATTGCAATCGGCGCGGGAACCGACGTTGCAATCGAAACAGCCGGAATCATTCTAATGAAGGACGACCCAGCCGACGTCCCAGTGGCGCTCGTTCTTGCCCGCCGCGTGCACCGCAAGATCGAGCAGAATCTCTTTTGGGCCGCGATCTACAACCTGATCGCGATCCCGCTCGCTGCAGGCGTGTTGTATCCGTCGCTGGGCATCCTGCTCAAGCCGGCGTGGGCGGCGCTCGCGATGAGCGCGAGCACGATGACCGTGACCGCTAACGCAGTGCTCCTTCGCCCCCCGGGACACGCGCAGGCGGGAGCATTGATAGCATGGAGCGTGTGGCTCTGCTGCGCCGGGGAGTCGCGCTCGAAGGCGTGACGGTTGGCTACAACGCCCTGGAGGGGATGCTCGCGGTCGTGGCCGGTCTCGCTGCCGGCTCGGTAGCCCTGACTGGATTTGGAATCGACTCCGTCATCGAGGTGACAAGCGGCGTTGTTCTTTGGTGGCGGCTGCGGGCGGAGCTGGGCGCAGCGCGCGTCGGGCCCGCTGTCGAAGCGCGGGCGGCGCGCTGGGCGGGCGTCCTGCTCCTCGCCCTCGCGGTCTACATCGTGGCAGAGTCGGCGCGTCGACTCATCACCGGCGATCGGCCCGGAGAGAGCGTCGTGGGAATCGTGCTCACGGCGCTCTCATTGATCGTGATGCCCCTCCTGGCCCGAGCGAAGCTCCGCGTGGCGGCCAGTCTCGGGAGCCGGGCGCTGCGGGCCGACGCGCACGAGACCATCGTGTGTGCGTGGCTCTCGGCGACCACTCTTATCGGTCTGGGGCTGAACGCGATGCTCGGTTGGTGGTGGGCGGATCCAATAGCGGCGTTAGCGATGCTGCCGTTGATCGTGCGCGAGGGGATCGAGGCTTGGAGGGGGGAGGCTAGGGAAGGAGAAGTCGCCTAGGGATTGCTGCTGTTCCACTGCAATCCGCCGTCCCGCAACGCGCGTACAGAAGGCGAGGCCGCGGGCGGGAATCGTTTGCGGAACTCATGGGTGAGGGCCAAGTTCGGGGCTGTGAGGTGGACCTGATGGCCAGCCAGAGCGACCGACCCGCGATACCAGATGGCGAGCTCGTCGTGCGAATGGTCGGGCGCGACGAGCGGGCCCTGGGCGACCTGTACGACCGCCACGGAGCACCAGTTTACTCGCTGGCGCTCGCCATCGTGGGCGAGCGGGCGGACGCCGAGGAAGTCGTGGCCGACTCGTTCGGCCAGGCGTGGCGCACGGCCGAGCAGTTCGACCCGGCTCGCGGCAGCGTGACTGCGTGGCTCGCGACCATCACGCGGACCCGCGCGCTCGACCTCGTCCGGGCGCGGGGACGGCGGGCCCGCGCGCTGACGCGCGCGGCGGTGGGGAACAGCGAGGGCCTCGCGGCCCCGATCGCTGCCGCCGGGGAAGCCCCCGATCGCGGTGTCGAGCGGCAAGAGGCGCGGCGTCTCGTGGAGCGCTCGCTCGCCGAGCTGTCCGAGGCGCAGCGCCGTGTCATCGAGCTCGCGTACTTCGGTGGCCTCACGCAAACCGAGATCGCGGCCGAGCTGCAGGAGCCGTTGGGGACGGTCAAGACGCGCATGCGGGCGGGGCTCGAGAAACTGCGCGGCTCGCTCGTGCCGCTCTTGTCGAGGGGAGAGTCATGACCGACCATCGGTGGCTGGAGCTCGCCGCGGCATACGCGCTAGGGGCGCTCGACCCGGAGGAGCGCGTCCGGTTCGAGGCGCACCTGGCCGAGTGCGCGACCTGTCGCGCCGAGGTCCAGGCGTTGCGCGAGGTGGGCGGGCTGCTGGTCTACTCGGCGCCGGCTGCGGCGCCGCCTCACGGGCTGCGCGACCGCATCCTGAGCGCTGGGCGGCAGGTGCGGCCGATCGCTGCCGGGGGCAGGCCTGTCCTGCCGTGGCTCGCCGCCGCCGCGTCGGTCGTGCTCGCGCTGCTCGCCGGGAACGCGTACCGGCAGGAGCGGGCCGCCCGCGAGCAGGCGAGCCGGGCGCTCGCCGCCGCACAGGACAGCCTCGCGGGGCGGGATTCGCTCATCGCGACGCTGCTCTCGCCCGACGCCGGCACCGCCGGGCTCGCCGCGACCGGCCAGCCGCCGTCCGCCCGCCTGTTCTGGATCCCGTCGCGGCATCGCGTCGTTATGGCGGTGTACCGTCTCCCGCCTGCTCCCGCCGGGCGGACGTACCAGCTCTGGGCCATCGCCAAGGGCAAGCCCGTGAGCCTCGGCATCTTCAATACGGCGCCGGACGGTAGCCTCAGGGCCGTGATGAACGTGCCGCCGGACCTTGCCTTCCAGGTCGCTGCCGTCACCGAGGAGCCGGCGGGCGGCTCGCCGCAGCCCACGCAACAGCCATTCCTCATCGGGAAACTGGCGAGCGGAGACTAGCCGCTGGTAGAACCCCCGCCGTCGGCCAATCCGAGCCGGCCGCTCCGCCGTAGATGGGCTGAGGTCAGATCGCACTCACCCATCCCCTTGGCCGGAGGAGGCTATGCGGCAGTCGCAGTTTTCCCGCTGGACCAAGCACGCAGCCGTCGCGGTGGCATTCACTTGCATCGGAACGGCGGGCCTCATCAGGCTAGCACGCGGCTCGGATCACCAGGACACGCCGGAAGTCGAGCTCAATCCCGCGTCGGACATGACGGACGTGTACGCGTTCCCGGGGGCTGCCCCCGACCGCGTCGTCCTGGTGCTGAACAGCTGGGCGTTCATCACGCCCGCACAAACGTCGAATACCTATTTCGACCCCAACCTGCTGTACCAGTTCAAGATCGACAACAACAGCGATGGGATCGAGGACGCAGTCATTCAGATCACCTTCAACGGCACCGGTGCTGATCAAACAGTGGAGGTGCGCGGGCCGATGGCACCGCCTATCCCAGGCGCCATGGGGAACACGGTGGCGACGGTGGCGCCCGCGCTGACGGGCACGATCAACACCATCCTCGGGAGCGCCGGCAGCATGCAGGTGTTCGCCGGTTGGCGCGACGATCCGTTCTTCATCGACCTGGAGCAGTTCTTCCGGATCATCCCGGACCGCAAGCCTGTGACCGGCTCGCTGGCGCACCTCCCTGACACGCCCACTGCCAGCGCGTTTCGCAATCCCAGCATCGACTTCGTGACGGGCTTCAACGTGCTGTCGATCGTCATCGAGTTGCCTACCGCGTCGCTCACGGCTGGCGGGAACCCGAAGATCGGCGTGTGGGGCACAATCAGCCGCTAGGCCGGGCCCCGACTACATGGTATTCGACCATAAGGAGCAAAGCGATGAAACCGACCAACTGGCTCGCGCCCGTGGTCCTGGGCCTGGCGCTCCTCGCCGGCGCCTGCAACGGGGACACGATCCTGTCGAAGACGGCGCGGACCTACAACCAAGTGCAACGCCTCGGCAATCCGCTGGTGAGCGAGGTCTTCCTCGCCAAACGGTCGCACCCCGTGCATGGCAGCGTCGGTCCGGACCGGGACGTGGCCCTGCTCACGGCTGAGCTCAAGGGCTTCGTGGCGAACGTGGCCGGCCGGAACGCGACCGTGCAGAACACGCTCGCCGCGGTGCTCTTGCCCGACGAGCTGATCGTGCAGACCGACAAGGACCCCGGGACCGCGGGCTGGCTCAGCTGGGCCCTCGCGAACGGCTGGGGCGGTCGGAAGGTTACCGACGACGTTGTGGACGCCGGGCTCGACGCCATCTTCGGGCCGCTCCTCGACCCGAACAACACGAGCCCCGGGCTGTCAACGGACAACGTCGCCGCCAATGACGTCCCGTTCAGCACGACGTTTCCGTACCTCGCGGCGCCGCATCTGCCGTGACGCGTCGCGCGGCGGGGATTCTGGTTCTTGCGGCGGCGGGCCTCACGGGCGCGACGGTCGGTACGGTTCGTGCCGCTGCAGCCGCGCGCGCGACGACGATCGCCCGCGCCCAGGCCGACGCGGCGCGCCGGCGCGACTCGGACATCGGATTCTACGCGGCGCGCGTGGCCGGGGACCCGATCGGCGCGGCGGACCGCGCCCGCCTGGCGGCCCTGTATCTCCAACGGGCGCGCGAGACGGGGGACTTCGCGGACTACGGCCGCGTGGAGGCGCTCGCGCGCCGCTCGCTCGCGCTACGCGTGGCGCACAACGGCCAGGCGTACGTGCTGCTCGCGTCGGCGCTGCTCGCTCAGCATCGCTTCACGGAGGCGCTCGACGTCGCGCGGGCGCTCGACGCGCGCGATCCCGGCGTCCCCGGACACCGGGCGCTGTTGGCCGAAGTCGACCTCGAGCTGGGACGCTACGACGCGACTCGTCCCATGTTCGAGTCGCTCTGGCCGGCCCGCCATGAGCTGGCGGTCGCGCCGCGGCTGGCCCGTTGGGCCGAGATCCGGGGCGACACCGCGCTGGCGCGCCGGCTGCTCGACGCGGCCCTCACGGCAGCGCAACGGCGGCGCGACCTCCCGGCCGAGCAGCTCGCGTGGTTCTATCTCCGGGTTGGAGAATTCGCGCTGCGCTACGGGCGGCTCGAGACCGCAGACTACGCGCTCCGGCAGGGGCTCCGGGCGTTTCCCGGCGACTACCGGCTGCTCGCGGCCCGGGCACGGCTCGCCGCCAGCCGGGGGCGCTGGCGCGATGCGATCGCTGACGGCGAGCAGGCAATCGCCAACGTGCCTGATCCCGCGACCTTCGGCGTGATCAGCGACTCCTATGCCGCCGTGGGCGACACCGCGAGCGCCGCCCAATACGCCCGGGCGATGGAGGTTGCCGTGCTCGGCCAACCCGGGCAGTGGCACCGCGCGTGGAGCCTGTTCTTGCTCGACCACCACCGGCGCGTCCCCGAGGTGCTCGCCAAAGTCCGGGAGGAGCTCAGGACCCGACGGGACGTCTACGGCTACGACCTGCTGGCATGGGCGCTACATCAGGCGGGTCGTGACTCCGAGGCGCGTGCCGCGATGCGACAGGCGCTGGCGTGGGGCACGCAGGATCCGCAGCTGCTGCGTCACGCGGCGGCGATCGGACGATGAGCGAGCTCGCCGTCTTCCTCGCGCTCGGGTTTCGGCACATCACCGACTTCGCGGCGATGGACCACATCCTCTTCCTCTGCGCGTTGGCGGCGATCTATCGCGTGCGGGACTGGCGGTCAAGCCTGTGGGTGATCACGGCATTCACGGTGGGGCACTCTGTGACCCTCGCGCTCGCGGTCACGGGCCTCCTGGCGCTGCCAACGCGGCTGATCGAATTTCTCATCCCGGTCACCATCGTGGCGACCTGCGTAGAGAACCTAGCGGTGCGCGACCGGGCGCGCGCGCCGTGGGGCGGCCGCTACCGTCCGCTGTTCGCCGGGGTGTTCGGGCTCGTGCACGGCGCCGGATTCGCGAATTACTTGCGCAGCCTGTTCGTCGCGCCGATTGCGGTACCGCTATTCGGGTTCAACCTGGGGATCGAGCTGGGCCAGCTCGTGGTGCTGGCGCTCGCTGCTCTGGCGCTCGCGCTCGTGGACCGGCTCATTCAGGGGCTCCTCCCCCGGGCGGGGAGCCCGCTGCGGCTGCGAGTGATCGGGGTATCCGCGGTCGTGGCGCTCGTCGCCACTCGCTGGGCGGTAGAGCGGAGCCCGTGGTAGCGCGCACGCTCGGCGCCCTGTGCGCGAGGGGCGTTCTCGCGCTGCATCCGCTGCATACGACGCTGACGGAGCTGAGCTTCAACGCCGTCGATCGCACGGTGCAGGTGTCGGTGCGCGCATTCGCCGACGACTTCCACGCGGCGGCCGGAGAGGGGTCCGACGCGGCGGCGTTTGTGTACCTGCGCTCGGCCCTGACGCTCTCCGATCGCGACGGCCGAGTGATGCCACTTGTCTGGTGCGGGGTGCGGCGCGACGGCGATCTCCTGTGGCTGTGTCTGCGTGCGCCCGCGCCCCGAGGCCTGTCCGGCGTGCAGGTGCGCGCCCGGCTGCTGTTCGAGCTCTATCGAGATCAGATCAACATCGTGCAAGCGAGCTACGACGGACGGCGGGCGTCGCTCTTGTTCTCGCGCGGCGACTCGGCGAAGGCACTTCCGTGACGTCATAGTCCCATTACTGCGTAACGGTAATCGTCCCCGTGAACCCGGCGTACTGCGGCAAGGATGGGGGATGGAGGGCACAGTGGTAGCCGTACGTGCCCGGCGCGGTGAATACAAAGTGATACGACCCTCCGGCGGCCCCTCCACCACCATACTGGCCGCCGCCGCTCGGCGCGCTGAGGGTCCCGGTGTTCCAGGCGCCCGCGTCGCTGGTGGTGGTATGGGCCGAGGGGCCGTTGTTCGTCCACTGAACCGTCGTACCAACCTTAATCGGCAGTGAGGCAGGCGAGAAAGCGAAGTCTTGAATCGTTACGCAAGCGACTGTTGCGCTTGGCGCGCACGCTGACCCGCCGCCCCCTGGTCCGCTGGAATTCGTGCAGGCGACGGCCGCGAGGAGGAGTACTGCCAAGCCTGGATGACGGTTCATGGGACCTCGTATCAAATGGCAGAAAATTACTGGGCGCTCAACGTGCTCACGCCGCGCAACACGAGAGCTTCGCGACGTCCTTCGTGAACGCCTGCGCCGTGAGCTTGATGCCCTCCGAGAGCGTCAAGTACGGATGGAAGGTGGCGCTGACCTCGTCGATCGTGAGCCCAAGCTTCGTCGCGAGGGTCGGCTCGGTGATCATCTCCCCGGCTTCGGCTGCGAGGATGTGCGCGCCGATGAGTTTCTCGCAGGTGCAGCAGCGAATGCAGGATGCCTTACACGCGTTGCCACCCAACGCGCAGGCGATGCTCGGGCCCCCGGCGACAGCGATGGGTGAGGCATTCCAGTACCTGGTTGAGCGCACCGATTCTGCAGCGGACACGCTTTCGCTCATTGAGCTGACGAACGTGCAGGAGTACATCGTCAAGCCCCTTCTCAAGACGGTGCCAGGCGTTGCGGAGGTGAATACGTGGGGAGGGATGCTACAGCAGTTCGACGTATTCGCGGACCCCAGCAGGCTCGCCGGGTACGGTCTCACACTGCACGATCTGGAAACGGCGCTTGCCAACAACAACGCGAATTTTGGTGCGGGATATGTGGAGGACCGAGGTGAGCGTCTCACGGTCCGTGGCATAGGGCGTGTCACGAGCGCGGGCGACATCGCCACCGTCGTGGTGGCAACGCGGGGCGCGACCCCGGTCTATGTCCGGGATGTGGCGCGCGTGGACGTGGGGCCCCAGCCCCGCTTCGGCGCGGTGACACGGGACGGCCGTGGGGAAGCGGTGTCCGCAGCGGTGATCATCCTGAAGGGCTCAAATGGTCGGGAGGTTGTGAAGCGCGTCCAAGCCCGCCTCGCGGAAATTGCGTCCGTCCTGCCGGCGGGCGTTCAGATCCGGCCCTTCTACAGCCAGGGTGAAGTTGTCCGGCGCACAACGCGCACGATGTTCACCAATCTCACCGAGGGCGCGTTACTCGTCATCGCGATCCTCTTCCTCTTTCTCCGCAATCTTCGCGCATCGCTCCTCACGGCTTCCGTGATCCCGCTGTCGCTGCTGCTTGCGTTCCTCGCGATGAAGCGTTTCGGCTTCACGGCGAATCTCATGAGTCTAGGAGCGCTGGACTTCGGCCTCATCGTGGATGCCTCCGTCGTGATGGTGGAGAACTTCGTGCGCCGGCTCGCTGGAGCGGGGTCGCAGTCGATCACGGAGCGACAGGATGTGTTGCGCGCTGCGGCGTTCGAGGTGGGACGACCGATCGTATTCGGGATCGCGATCATTGTCGCGGTTTACATCCCGATCTTTGCGCTGCAAGGGCTGGAAGGCCGCATGTTCAGACCGATGGCGTTCACGGTCTGTGCGGCGGTCTTAGGGTCGCTGCTTTTGGCGCTGAGCTATGTGCCTGCCGTCGCAAGGTATGTGTTCGCGCGGGGCGGCGGCTCTTCCACGGAGCACGATGACCCCGTGTGGTTCACTAGACTCCGCACCAGATACAAGCGCGCACTCGAGTGGTCACTCCTGCATCGGAGGCGGGCCGTAGGGGCCACCGTGGGCCTCTTTGCTGTCGCGCTCATCTCGGTGCCGTTCCTGGGCACGGAGTTCATGCCCAAGCTGGACGAGGGCTATCTCCTCATCGAGACGCGACGCATCCAGAGCGCATCGCTGCCGCACGGCATCACCGTTTCGGACGATGTGGAGCGCACGTTACGAAAATTCCCCGAGGTTCAAAACGTCGTGACGAACCTGGGCCGCCCACACGAGGCCACCGAGGTGATGGCACTCCACCAGGCGGACGTCTATGTCGTCTTGAATCCAAAACGTCAATGGCGCGTGGGGTCGCTGGATGAGTTGATCGTCCGTATGGACTCTGCGCTTTCCGAGATACCGGGACTCGTTTTTGAGTTCAGCGCTCCGATGCGGATGCGGCTCGATGAGGTGATTTCCGGAGTGCGGACCGAACTGGGGGTCAAAGTCTATGGCGACAGCCTGCCGCTCTTACAGGGGAAGGCAGACGAGATCGAAGGTGTCGTGCGGTCTGTACGCGGTGCGGAGGACGTCTCCGTGGGCGTGAGTGCCGGAGCCATGCAGCTCGAGGTGGACCTCGATCGCGCGGCAATCGCCCGTTACGGCCTGAACGTCGCTGACGTCAGAGAAGCCATAGAGACAGGCGTGGGTGGCATGCAGGCGACCGAGGTGATCGATGGGCGCAGGCGCTTCCCGATCGTGGTCCGCCTGGCGGCCTCCTTCCGATCCACGCCGGAGGCGGTGGAGCAAACGCTCATTCGCACTCCGGCTGGGGGGACGGTCACGCTGTCTCAAGTCGCGCGGGTCCGGACGGTCGAGGGTCCGGAGGTGATCAACCACGAGGGCGGGCAGCGTTACGTGGTCGTGCAAAGCAACGTCCGCGGGCGCGACCTCGGCGGGTTCGCGGCAGAAGTGAAAACCGCGGTCCGTCAACGGGTGACGTTTCCGGCTGGCTACTACGTCACCTACGGCGGTCAATTCGAGAATCAGTCCCGCGCCGCGCGCCGACTGGCAATCATCGTCCCGCTCGTACTTCTGGCTATCGCCGGGCTGTTGTATGCGACTTTCGACACGCTACGCCACGCCGTGCTCGTGATGCTGACGGTGCCGTTCGCCCTCGTCGGAGGGATCGCGGCTCTGTGGCTCCGAGGTCTGCACCTCAACCTCAGTGCGTCAGTGGGGTTCATCGCGCTCTTCGGCGTTGCGGTGCTCAACGGCGTCGTGCTCGTGACATACATCAATCAGCTGCGCGCGGGTGGTCGCGAGCTACACGACGCCGTGCGGGAGGGTGCTACCATCCGGCTGCGCCCAGTTCTCATGACAGCGCTTGTCGCGAGTGTGGGATTCATTCCGATGGCGATCTCGCATGGTGCCGGCGCCGAGGTGCAACGACCGCTCGCTACGGTAGTGATTGGAGGTCTGGTAACCTCGACGTTGCTTACACTGCTGGTCTTGCCAACACTCTACAGTTGGGTAGAAACGATGGCAAAGCGCTCCGCTGCGTCACCGGTCAGGACATGACACGGAAGCCCGCCGATCGATCCGGCAGGGTCTCGTACATGACTCCGGCCACGACCACTCCTGAGACGAAGGTCAGCGCTGCGATGGCGCCGATCGCGACGGGCATGGCGAACGCGTCCGCCAGGAG
>WNFE01003894.1_pt1 | contig 11095 bp, 12 predicted proteins | sample 5400451 | NCBI WGS metagenome assembly WNFE01 (sample SAMN13153344, study PRJNA577476) | soil metagenome | isolation source: 200 cm saprolite under Douglas fir tree site 2 hole 2 | place: USA:California | collected 2015-04-18
TCCTAGTACCTGCGATGCTTTTGATAACAGTCCCTACAGTAGACTGGTCTTCCCTCTGTGGGCTGGAAGGGGACTTCCGTCTCCTTGCCACAGTCAGAACAGACTACTTTATGCATCGTCCGAGGACTGCCATACGAACTACGACTCATCGGCCTAGTACACCTCCTATCAGCGTGCACTAGGATAGGAATGCCACTAGCCTATAGACCTTAGGGACCCAACCCTCTCAATTCATAGTGATTGGATACCATCTGGAGACTGCAAGACTTTTTCTCAACAAATCCGGAGAGGAAGATCAGCTCCAGCAACGACTAAATTGGACTAGAAGGAATGATCTCTCATGAACAGCTCAGAGATTCAGAAAGCTCTCGATTCTTCCCAGGAACTAGAGATCACGGTTACCGGAAGAAAATCAGGACGAGAATTCTCGACACCAGTATGGTTCGTCCGAGAAGGAAATACCCTCTTTCTAATGCCCGTCGGGGGCTCGAAGAATCAATGGTACAGGAATGTCTTGAAGTCGAGACGAATCAAGATTTCATCGGGGAAAGTATCACTCGAACTCGTTGTTAAGCCGATTAGCGAATCGAAGACAGTTGCTTCTATCGCGAACAAGTTTAGGAAGAAGCATGGAGTAGCGGATGTGAAGAAGTATTACACGGGATTTGACGCGGCCGTAGAGTTGAGCCTTCCCTAGCCAAAGTGCCCTGCTAGAAAGACACCGTTGCGTCTAGGTCAAGGATTTCAGCACAGCCAATGCTTCGCTCACATGTGCTGTTGCTCTCGATTGCGATGAGAAAACGTGCCTGACGATCCCGTTCTTGTCAATCACGAAGCTAACTCTTCCTGGAACCAGTCCGAAGGTCTTCTTGACACCGTAGGATTTTCTGACCGATCCGTTGGGGTCGCTGAGAAGTATGAAGGGTAGTTTGTGTTCCGAGGCGAAGGCTTCATGGGATTTTTGGTTATCGTTGCTAATTCCGATGACCTCTGCCCCGAGGTTCTTGAATTCCTCATATGAGTCTCGAAACTCGCAGGCCTCCGTCGTGCATCCTTTCGTGAAGTCTTTCGGATAGAAGTATACGACGACGTTCTTCTTTCCGTGGAAATCTTCGAGGCTAACGTATTCACCAGTGCTGGTCTGGAGTCGGAAACTGGGTGCCGGGCTACCTGGCTCTACCATCGCTTACCCTTCTTTGAAATGTTCATTCCATCGCCCATAACGGGTCGTTACGTAAGGGACAAAACGATTTGAGATATGCGTGCCTGACCTAGACACGTTTGATCTAGTAGCCTTAGCAGTTTGGACTGTCAGCTGAATCCCGTTTTGTCGGCGGGATGTGGGTGTCGCCGTGCGAGCTCCACTTCTTCAGAGTATATTTTCTCAAGGTTGGACTGCTCATTCTGCTGCTTTTTCCCGCGGCGGATGAATGAGCGATAATTTCTTGGGAATTCCTTAGCCACTACTATCTGTAGTGATCTCGGTTCCGAATGTTGGGTCATGCTATTAGTGATGAACTCTGAATATATAAACGCATTGATGAACGTCTATATGTTCTTCTCAGTGTGCGCGCGGTGCCGCTAGAACGGCGCTCAAACCTAGCCGACGCTGGAGTTCGGAGACGTATGCAGAGAGGACTTCATTGTTGACGTGATAGAAGCAGAACTGGCCTTGCTTCTCTTTCTCGACGACGTGAGCCGTGGCAAGTTCCTTCAGATGATGAGAGACCGTGGGTTGCGAGACGTCGAAAAAAGCACCGACATCCGAGCAGTTTAGCTTTCCTGTCATTGCCAGCTTCTGAAGTATTGCGCGCCTCTGCGGGTCAGCTAGAGCCTTGCTGATACGATCAAAGTCCTCAGTCGCGAGCTTCATCAAAGCTCAACTGGGTTCAACGAAACTATTAACATTTCGATATGCATCTATCCATTGTCCGTTGCCCTCAAACCAGGAACGTTCCGATCGAGAATATAGATATGCATCAATATGTTTATATCCTGTTCGCCTCACATTTTAAGCATGATGAGTAAACAAAAGACAGACGGCAAAGTAATCCACCTTAACAACGGCGAGTTCGAGATCCAAGTTCTCAAATCCGACGTACCGGTTCTCGTAGATTTCTACGCAGACTGGTGCGGACCATGCCATGCGATTGCGCCGACGATTGAAGCCCTGTCAAACGAGTTCGAAGGCAAAGTAAAATTCGTCAAAGTCGACGTCGATGCCAACCAAGAAGTAGCGTCGAGATACGAGATCATGAGCATACCCACGATAATGTTGTTCGAGAACGGCAGAGTCGAAGACAGCATCGTGGGGGCATACCCAGCGTCCGTCTACAAACAACACATCGAACGCGCACTAAGTCGTAGAAGCTAACCACAGACAAGTCACACATTGGGGCTCTACGACATGGATCACATCTGCCCAATCTGTGGAGGACTAAGCCCGTGCATCTACCAACGGTCTGAGTCCCTCAGATCGTTCAGGTATCACGATTGTCGCTACTGCGGGTCCACCTGGAAGGAAGCTTCAGGCACACAGTCCCCTTAGGCTGGGACTCACCAAACTCTAGCGGACGACTAATCTCCAAAGGATCAGGATTGTTCCAATGATCCCAATCAGCATCGAGCCAAGATAGTTTCCTAAAAGATAGCCTAGAGGCCAAGCATAGCTAGTGAACCAGTCGCGCATGAACAGGTTCGATTGGTACTCTGACGAAAGAGCTGCAGACAGACCCAGAATGGCGAGGAATTGGCTAATCACAATTACTCCGAGTGTTCTCCCGATTGCTTGAGGTTCCCGAACGATTACTTTTGGAGCGACTTTCACCTGTTTCGGCCTTGGGTCGGGAATCAGGAGAGAGCTCAAAGCTCCGAGGGAGACGAAGATGCCGGCTGTAAACGCAGCCCATCTGGTTCCCTGAGTAAGCGCATCAAAGATGAGGCCCATCGCAGCTGGCCAATTTGTACCAAAGCTGGCGATGAATGCTGGGTCGATTCCACCCGATAGTCCCGAATTGAAGGCCGCCTTCAAGCTGGCTATTCCTATCTGGCCAAAATTGACCGTACTGGCCGCGAGGTCGGCCTGTCCGACAGCGGATATCTGAGCTACCAATATAGCGCCTATCACAGCGATTCCAAAGGCTGACCCGATCTGTCTAACCGTATTGTTCGCCCCGGATCCTACACCAGCTTTCTGCCAAGGTATACTCATCAAGACCGTGCTTGTAACTTGGCTAATCGCCAGTCCAACGCCAGCGCCATAGACGACCAGGACGGGATAGAGGTAGTAGACGGGGTTGGAGATGCTGATGATCTGAGACATACTAAAGAGCGCAACAGCTTCCAGAACCATCCCAGTTGTGATTATCCACTTAGGTCCAAAGCGGGTAGCTAGAACACCAGCGATTGGGGCGAATATGAACACTGAGATAGCCATCGGTAAGAACGTGAGACCTGCACTGATCGCGGACAATCCCTTGACCGTCTGCAGGAAGATTGAGATGATGAAGACCGCCCCAAACTCCCCCATCGCAACGATAGTGACTGTGAATAGCCCATAGCGGAAGCCCTTGTACTTGAGTAGACTGAAATCAAACAGAGGCACTCTTCCCTTCCTTGCACGGCGAATCTCGTAGAAAGTGAATGCGCCAAGCAGAACGATTCCGGTGATTATCGAAACCAGAGGGAGCGATAATGGGTTTGAGGTCGACCATGAGAAGCCTCCGGCAGAAAACTCCTGGTTAGGAACCAGCCAGCCATAAGTTTGGGCCTCGATGAGGCCGAAAAGGACAGCGGCTAAGCCGATGGTGATGAGGATCAGTCCTGGATAGTCGGTTGTGTATTTTGGATCTTTGAAGCGTGTCTCTCTGATAACGAGGGCGGCTCCGACTAGGGCTGCGATCCCTATTGGAATATTGATGAAGAAAGCCCATCGCCAGGAAACGTATGTTGTAAAGTACCCGCCTAAGACTGGACCCAGAACCGCAGCTGCTCCCGCCGTGGCGCCCCAGATGCCGAAAGCTACGTTTCGGGATTTACCGGTGAACGTTGTGGTCAGGATCGAGAGAGTGGAGGGAGAGGCCATCGCTGCCCCGAATCCTTGGATGACCCGCCCTACAAGCATCTGGGACAGATTGAGTGAGAATCCGTCGATAATAGATCCGACGATGAACGCGGAGATTCCAGCCATGAAGATCAGTTTTCTGCCGAACTCATCGCTCAGTTTCCCCCAGGAGAGCAGGAAGGAGCCGAAGATGAGAGCGTAGAGGGACGTGATCCATTCTAGATCCTTAAGGCTGATGCTGAAGTCTTTCTGAATTTGTGGCAGAGCAACGATGACTATGGTCGCATCAATGACGATTATGGCTAGGGAGAGGCTCAGGACGAGCAGAATGAGAAGCTGCTTCGGCTGGATTTTGCCTGATTCTGCCTGTGTAGCTTGAGCTACTGAGCCTTCCCAGTTCTGGCCTGACTCGTTGACATGGCTCTTTCCTGACATAGAGACAAAGCCGTTTTTCATAGGGGGTAATCAACCTCTCCTTCCGATACGTTTGGCTTAGGGCCATTCTGAGACGCAAGGGCGAGCCTCTCGATCATAAGTTCACGAGGTGGCGAGTATCGTGTCTCCAAAATTTCCGCGGAATGTTCCCTGACAAATCACTCCGAGCTGGCACGCCAACGCGGTTCAAGAGTCAGGGAAGTCAGGGTTCTCTTCAAACGAATATGATCGCTCAGCAGAAAATCCGAATCGAGATCGCACGGGACCCTAACTAAGGTTCGTTTGACCTCTCATCGTTCTGTGGGCTTCTATGCTGGTCTTCGCATTTTCATATGCGAGCTGAATGAGTTTCTTAGCGGAGTCGAGATCTTCGGCCTTGTCGATTCTGAAGCTTACCCATCCTGGCTGAGGAGCAAACCGGTGAAGGATTGCTGTTCCATTCTTCAGCGCCGCCGCTTGGTCGTTTTTGGAGAGACGAATGTCGAGAAACGTTGGACCATGGTGGTGCATGAACTCCAGCCCTTCGACTTGGAATTCTGTTCCTCCGAAGCGGTGAGCCGCTTGAGTCACGCCTGGAAGTTGTAGTATCCAGGTCTTCAGGTTCTCGAAGAGTTCGTTCCGGTCGATCATGGTTGGCTCTTACCACTACTCAACTGGATGCATGTATTTGTTGACCAACATCTGCCTTCGAGTGGTCATTTCATAGAAGTTGTATGGAACTAGATAACCGCTCAAAAAATCAACAGGAACGAGTGACAATATGGCGCAACTGTCGAAACTTGCGATCCTCGGAATATCTGGTAGCGGGCGAAAAAGATCCTTTAACACTGCTCTCCTAGAAGCAGCGAAACAGCTTCTCCCGCAGAACGCAACACTTGAGGTCCTTGACGTCTCAGGACTACCGCTGTATAATCAGGATCTTGAGCATGAGATGCCCGAGGAAGTCAAGGAATTCAAGAAGAAGATTCGGGGCGCAGACGCAATTCTGTTCGCTACTCCCGAGCACAACTATTCCATCACAGCGGTGCTCAAGAACGCCATCGAATGGGGCAACAGGCCTCCGAGAGACGCTTCGTGGAGCGGCAAACCTGCTGCAATCATCAGCGCCTCAACGTCGCTGCGAGGAGGAGCGAGAGCCCAGCTCCACCTTCGACAGATCATGATCGACCTAAACTTGTACCCGATCAATAGGCCCCTGCTGTTGGTCGCCAATGCCAAAGACAAGTTTGATGAAAACCTGAAGTTGACTGACGAGGAGTCTGTCCAGACTCTACGAGATGTTCTCTCAAGTCTTGTAGACTGGACACGCAAGCTTCAGCGATGACGCCGGATTCTCCCGAAGCTCGGGACATTCCTACTACTTGAATAAAACTAATGAACTCTAGAAAATCGAAATAACGCCGAGAGAAAAAATGGTAAACCGCAAACGATTAGCAATAACAGCACTAGTCATCGCCATGTTCTTGATAGCGATTCCGTCCACCACTCCCCGTGTCTACGGAGCTGCAGCCCCATGTGCACAAAAATGCTCTATCGCGATCCTATCTCCAGGGGGTTCTCTAAACGCTAACCAAAACGTCAACTCATCCTTCATCGTATCCTTTGCAGTCTTCAACTTCACCCTGGTTCAGCCAGGGATGTACACTGACGTCAATACAACACTAGGTACCGGTTCAACACTGCACAGCGAGGGCCACATCCACGTATGGGTCGACAATGCGTACATCACAATCTGGACAAGCACCAACGGCATACCCTTGACTCTGACGCCTGGCACACACACGATCCGCCTGGATCTCGTGAACGACAAGCATCAAAAGTTCAGTCCGGGAATCAATGCGACGACCACGGTCAATGTCTCTGATCCGCTTCAATCAACCGCTAACAATGCACAGAGCAACGCCAGTAATGCGATGTACTATAGTCTCGGTGCCTTGATAGTTTCTATTGTAGGCGTCATACTCGTGGCGTACGTTGCTTTCAAGCCGAAACCAAAGCCATAACAGGGGTCGCCGTAAGAAATGGGGACCCTACCCCACTTTTCTCAATATTCACTTTCCCAAATAGCTCTCATAATAATCCTCGCGAGCCTCACGATCTTCCCCCCACTTCAGATTACGCCAAGACAGGTTCAAGCTAGTGATCCAACATTCTCCGCGACCATTTTTGACAACTACTACCAGCCGTTGCGAATCAATGTCACTACCGGAACCGTAGTAATGTGGACCTACTCCACTAGCGGAAAAACACAACACACTGTCACATCATCGCCCCAGACGAACACAACCCAGGGAGGGACGCCTCTCATCAACAGCGGACCCTTGAACCCTGGACAATATTTCTCTTACACTTTCTACAAGCACGGTCTCTACCCGATCCAGTGCGCCTTCCATTCGTTTATGAACGAAGTTGTCAACGTAACTGGTCCTGATCTCCCGTCACCACCGATAACGATGCCATCAACTGACTACAAACGTTACGTCATCGGCGGAGCAATTGCTGGGGTTATCTTGGTGGTATCGGTCGCCTTATTCGTGAGGGGTCGGACTCGAAAGCTAGCGGCTCCTCGCGGATCAGGATCTTTGATCTTGAGCTTTGGGCCAAAGTGCGCCTATGGCATGATAACGTTTGTCCGAACGTATGATTCACAGGCCAGCCATCGCTAAGGCATGGATGGTCCCGAAAATACGAGCTTTGTCCGTAGCGCCGCAAGTGATTCTTAAGTAGACGTTAATCCGAGTCGAAATACGGTACCTTTGCAGTTAGCCACAACTGAGCCCGAGAAGAATGTTCAGGAGGTCCGGGAATATGACCTGTTCCTCGATGTTGATTTTGCCGGTCTCAAATATAACGGCAAGGTTACAGTGGATCTAGAGTCTATTGGAGATGTGTCCCTCGACGCTGTGGGCCAACAGGTCAGCAGCGTAAAGTCTGGGAGCAATAAAATCCCATTCAAGCATTCCGGGAAAGTTCTAGAGATTCAGACCGGCAAGTTTTCGGGTCCGTTAGAAATAGAGTTCGATGGCAAAGTCTCCGACAATTTCACCGGGTTCTACAAGGCGTCCTATGGGGACGGCTATATCCTTAGCACGCACCTCGAAGCAGTTCAAGCTCGCAAGGTCCTCCCTTGCGTGGACCATCCTGCCTACAAGGCAGTGTTCAAAGTTCGAGTCAGAACCGATGCTAACCTCTCCGTAATTTCGAACATGCCCATTGAATCCGAGACGACGCAGGGGGGGAAGAAGACTGTCACGTTCAAGAAGACGCCGAAAATGTCCACATACCTCCTCTACTTGGGCGTTGGAAAGTTCATCCAGGAGAAGAGCCGGCATGGCGGGACAGAACTTTACGCAGCCTACGCTGATCGGCCGACTAGTAAGATCAATACAGAATTCTCCTTCGACGCCACTCGGAAAGTCTTAGACTATTACGAGTCATACTTCGGCATTCCCTTCCAGCTACCCAAGCTCCACAACGTAGCCGTCCCAGAATTTGCTTATGGTGCGATGGAGAACTGGGGAGCCATAGCCTACCGAGAAATTCTCCTGCATGTAGACAAGGATACGAGCGTCCGGGCGAGGAAGTCGGTGGCCCATGTGATCGCGCATGAGGTTGCTCATATGTGGTTCGGAGATCTGGTTACAATGAAATGGTGGGATGACCTCTGGCTGAACGAGAGCTTCGCGACCTTCATGGACTACAAATCCACCAACATGGCCTATCCAGAATGGAAGGTCTGGCAAGATTTTGTCAGAACATCCACATCAGGCGCGATGGGCCGCGACGCTCTTACCAAGACCCATCCCATCATGGCGAAGGTCCATGACCCTGAAGAGATAGAGGAATTATTCGACGAGATAAGCTACGGGAAAGGCGCAAGCATTCTGCGCATGATCGAGGCCTATATTGGCTCAGAGAATTTCAAGAAGGGCGTCGCTCAGTATTTGCAGAAATTCCGCTACAGCAACGCCTCGGGTCACGATCTCTGGTCGAGCCTCCAAGAAGCATCCGGGACGGATGTAAGCCGAATCATGGAAGGCTGGATTAGCCAGGAAGGCTTCCCGGTACTCAAAGCCTCGTTGGTCGACAGTAGACTAACGCTTGAGCAGGAGAGGTTCCTTCTGACCGGTGGGACGTCCAAGCAAACCTGGCCAATCCCTGTCACAATGAACGTCGACGGCAAGACGCAGTCGTTATTGCTCGATAAGAAAAAGGTCGAGGTCAATCTTCCCACAACCCCACGATCTCTCAAAGTGAACGTGGACCAGACGGGATTCTACGTCGTCCAGTACGATGGAAAGGAACTGGGAGACCTAGTTTGGAAGAGCGGGCTCTCTCCGCTCGACCGTTGGGGACTGATCAGCGACGCTAAGGCCTTTCTCCTGTCCGGACGGACATCTTTCAAAGAATACATCAAACTAGTCGAGAAATATCAGAACGAAGAGGAGTACCTTCCCGCGGTCGAAGTGTCTGACCAGCTCTCATTCCTATTCCAGATCGCACCCTCAAAACTAATCGAGACTTCGCGCAGATTCCATAGCGCCGCCCTCAGAATCTTCGAAAGCAAGAAGGACGACAACAGCACCACCCTCAAGGGCATCATCGCCGCCCGCCTCACTCTTCTAGACGATGCCTATGCAAAGAAGGCCGGTTCTAAGCTCAATGACCTAGCCAACGTAGAGCCCGACATGAAACGATCAGTTGTTATGGGATACGCTAGAGCTTCAAACGATTATGATGGCCTAATTGGCAGGTATACAAAAAGCACTACGGACGAAGAGCGACTAAGATACTTGGAAGGATTGGCCAGCTTCAAAAATCCTGAACTCGTAGCAAAAACACTCGACTTCGCACTGAGTGGTAAGGTAAAGAGGCAAGACGTCCGGAACGTGATCCTCTACGCCACAGCCAACCCAAATGCAAAAACTGCCCTCTGGGAATGGTTCGAGAAGAACATGGCAAAATTAGAAGAGATGTACTCTGGGACAGCCCAGTTCTCGATCATTTTGCGAGAATACTTCTCGATTGTCGGCGTCGGCCGCCTTGCCGAGGTTGAGAAATTCTTCAGCGAGCACAAGGCTCTCGGAGCCGACATCGCTCTAGAAAGATTGAGAATCTACGACCAGCTTGCAAGGGTCATCACCGCAGCCAGTTAGGATTCAGCTACCATTTCATGTGTATAGCTAGACAGCTCCTCCACAGTCCTTGAAAAGACGGCTTAGACTAGTACTCGATTGATTGGCAAATGGTGCGGGGGGTGGGATTTGAACCCACGAACCCCTACGGGACGAGGTCCTGAGCTTCGCGTTCCTCAACCGTTCTTGGCATGGTTGAGTTCTCGCGCCTTTGACCTGGCTTGGCAACCCCCGCTAGCAAGGGAGAATTTTGAACTAGTCTGATAAAGCCTTCAAGCCCTGCGGCGACGCAAGTAGGCTCTTCTCCTTGTCTAGATTCTTGGTCTGATGTGTCTGTATTCTTCGATCTCTTTGAGCCGTTTCTCCCAGTCTCTCATTTGTCTGTCGCGGAGGACCGTGTTGAGTATTTGGCTCGTGTTCATGTGGAGCTGGGTCCAGCGTTCCCGTGTCTTCAGATCCTTGTCATGGTCAAGCATGATCTTCCTGGACTCTGCCAGGCTTTCGAGTAGCTCTGTTATGATCTGGGTTCGGACCGCACCTTCCTCCGGGTCGTTATTCTCTGCCAATGCTAGGACATCACTCTCCCTTTCAGCTCCTGGGACGCGAGAACCATCTTTCGAGCCTGAACCGCTGCCTGGCTTGCCGCATCATCCTTCAGAGTACTCCTCCATAACCGTAGGAGTCTGGACCCAGTGCTACTGAGCAACCGTTTCTGTTCCTGATCTAGTGTCTTGTCCATCGAGCCTTCCTCGAGATTGTCTAGGACCGCAATGGTTAGCCTGCGAATGTTCGCCAGCAACTCCTTACGACAAGACTCTCCTCCAGAATCCTCCTCAACCATTCTCTATCTCTCCTCCTCTCTAACGCCATTTCATCGGGCGTCACGTCTTGTAGACACGGCAAGACCCGGAAAACCCGTCAAGACCAACCTACGAGTCGCTACTTCCCAACGATCCTAAGGCACTAAGACGAGAGTCGTTCCTCCCGATAAACGATGTCGTCGAAGACCCTAGCAGCACACGGAACAGCCAACCGAAGATACGAAGCCGCCTCCAGACACTGAACGTATTCCAACGTCCGAGACAGACAGAAAAATACGTTTTCCAGCACAGAAAAAGCATTCTTAATAGCCCCCTAGGGGCCCTCAAAACTTCTACAGACACAAGAAGAACTCTCCCCAGTTGAGATAATGGGAGTTTAGAAAAAGGGGTTTGTGTCCCAGGTGGGTCTCCCAGAATTATTCTACTTCAACCGTTCAAGTATTATCTCTATGGTGGAGACGTTCCGTGCATCCTGGCCATCACCGACAATCTCCGTGCCCAAGTTCACATGCTTCGACAAGCCGCCCTGGAAGAAGCGGTTATTCACCACCTCAGCCACATCAACGGCAGTGCTGATGGCTCTTCCACGAGCCTTTAGGGTCAGCTTCTTGGCGCCCGTGTTATAGTGCATCATGACAGCC
>WNFE01015907.1_pt1 | contig 11095 bp, 8 predicted proteins | sample 5400451 | NCBI WGS metagenome assembly WNFE01 (sample SAMN13153344, study PRJNA577476) | soil metagenome | isolation source: 200 cm saprolite under Douglas fir tree site 2 hole 2 | place: USA:California | collected 2015-04-18
CAGTGTCCCGAACTCTTTCAAGTAATTCTTGAAACCGTTGTGCGCGACGCCGATTTCCTCAGAGATGTCGTTGATGCCACTGGATCGCACAAAGGTCTCGAGTTGCTGAAAATCGCGGTCGATCGTAGCGGACAACTCAGCATGGCTTTTCGAATACGCCTCGTCCCGCCGCAGTTGAAAATCTTTTTCCGCCCGACGCGCCTCCAGCATTTCCATCGAGAGCTTCTTGTTGAGATCGGAGATCGTGCGGGCATTGCCCGCAACGGCGCGCGATGCATCCTGCGACCAACTGCCGATCTGGTAGATCGCGCCGAACGCAAGAAGCCCCACCAGACCGACAATGCCGATGGCCATGATCTTGTGGGTCAGGCGCAGATGAAATTGCTCGCGCATCGAGAAGCCCCAATAATTTAAAATCAAGAGTGCCACGCGAACGAAACTGTGCCCGCAGCGATCGCATACTATCTGTTAATCATTAAGATCCGTCTAAAGATCAGGTAGTCGGAGATTGCGGTGTATGCCGGCGTCAACCCAAGCCCGGTCGTCAGACCTGGCCCCCCGGGGCCAGGTGCAGTGCTGTGTCAGGCGGCCCTCACCGTGTTGAGGAATTTTCCGACTTCCAGCTTGAGGCGATTGCTGTCGCCGGACAGCATTTGTGCCGCGGAGAGAACCTGTGACGAGGCCGATCCGGTCTCGCTGGCGCCGCGCTGCACGTCGGTGATGTGAGACGAGACCTGCTGGGTGCCCTGTGCGGCCTGCTGCACGTTGCGGGAAATTTCCTGCGTCGCCGCGCCCTGCTCTTCCACGGCGGCTGCGATGGTCGATGAGATCTCGGACAGCTTTTCGATGGTGCCGCTGATTTCCTTGATGGCGTGGACCGACTCCTGCGTCGCGGCCTGGATGCCGCTGATCTGCTGACCGATCTCGCCGGTCGCCTTGGCGGTCTGCTCGGCCAGCGCTTTAACCTCGGACGCCACGACCGCGAAACCGCGGCCGGCCTCACCGGCGCGCGCCGCTTCGATGGTCGCGTTCAGGGCGAGCAGATTGGTCTGTCCCGCGATGGTGTTGATGAGTTCAACCACATCGCCGATACGGGCCGCCGCCTTCGACAACTCACCGACACGATCGTTGGTCTTGCGCGCCTGATCGACCGCCTCATTGGCCATCCGCGCCGATTCCTGGACCTGGCGGCTGATCTCGTTGACGGACGACGTCAGTTCCTCGGTTGCCGAGGCCACCGATTGCACATTGGTGGCGGCTTCCTCGGACGCCGCGGCGACCATCGTGGTGAGCTCCTGCGCGCGCTCGGCGGTCGAGGTGAGCGTTCCGGCGGATGCTTCCAGCTCGGTCGAAGCCGACGACACGGTTTCGATAATTTCGCCGACGGCGGATTCGAAGGTGTCGGCGAGCTTGATCATGTCCGCCTTGCGCTGCTGCGCCGCGACCAGATCCTGCTTCACCTTGACTTCTGCTTCTTCACGGGCCTTCTGTTCAGACACGACTTTGAATTTCTCGACGGCGCCGGCGACGTCGCCAACCTCGTCCTTGCGGCCGAGGCCGGGCAGCACCACCGCGAAATTGCCGCCGGCGAGTTCTTCCATCGATACGCTGAGGGCGCGCATCGGGCGGGCAATCGTGAAGATGGAGAACACGCAGGTTGCGATCAGCAACAACGCCAACGCGATACCCGCGATCATCGACGTCCGTTCGACCGACGCCTCCGTATCATTGGCTGTGGTCCGCGCTGCCTCGCTGCTCTGCTTACCATGTTCGGTGATCTTGTTGGCGAGCGCTTCGATCTCCACGTTGATGGGAAGCGTCACGTCTTTGCGGATGCGGGCGATCTCATCGGCGAACCTGGAGAGCTGCGCGGTCGCTTCAGCGCTGTGTTCCCCCGTTCCGCGTTTCGATTCAACCGCGATGGATTGCTTGCGTATGGCCACGAACTGATCCTTGCCCTTGTCGAGACCTTCGATCAGGACCCCGAGTCGCTCGATCCGCTCGCCATTTTCCTTGGAGCGCGACAGCTTGGTCATCTCGCCCTTGAATTTAAGCGCGGCCGCCTTGCGATCGGCGAAGTATTGCGTCGCCTTCTCCAGTTCGGCCGGATTCGAAGCGAGCAGGATGTCGCGGATACCAATCTGCATGCCGCGCACGGACGCCTTGGCTTCGGCGGCGTTTTGAGCGACGGCCTGTTGCCGCGCCGCGTTGTCGCCGGCCGTTCGAACCTCCGCACCGCCGGTCATTTGCAGGTAGATCATCGTTGCGACGAGTAGGATGCTCAGCGCCGAAGTGATCGCGAGCTTGGTGCCGATGCGCAGATTCTGGACGATTGATATCATGACATTCCCCGAAGGACGTGTTGCCCAAACCGCGTCTGCAATCCATCGCCGGGACAATCCCAGCGCCGACACCGGTTTTGGCAAATTCACGTTCACGCTCGAAGCCCACAGCGAGCGTTCGTCCTTTAAGCGATAGGGTTCGCGCCCTGCATCAAGGTTAATTTCGGGGTACGTGGAACTACGAGGTATCCGGACGAATTTCCGCGCCGGCAGCGATTGACGAAAGCGCGGCAACGGACGTCCTGATCGACGTCGTGGCGCCAGATCGATAGACAAGCTCGCTAATTAACGGATCGCCGACAACACATGATCGAGAACGGAACTACGGCCCCGTTTGGGGCCGGACTCCCTGATGAGCGTCAGGCAGCCCTCACCGAACTGAGGAACTTGCCGACCTCGAACTTGAGGCGGTTGCGGTCGCCGGACAGCGATTGCGCCGCGTCAGTCGGTCGAGCGACGCAGTTCCGGAGCGCCTTCCGATTGCGCAGGTTCGGATCTCGTTTCGGATTTGACCGGCTCGATCCCGGTGCGCTCGACTTGCGGAGTCTCGACGCGGATCCGCGATGCATCGGCCGAACGGGTCTGCTCCGGCGGGTGCAGCGAACGCGGCCGGGCCACCGCTCGCGCCATCAGCATCTGCGCGACGCCCTGGTGGCGGAAGTCGCAATAGGCGAAGCCCATGCCCGAGACCGAACCACGGAAGTTGCGCTCATCCTTCTTGTCGAGATTGAAGCACGGCTCGAACGGAAGGCCCTTGATCGACGCGCAGACGGCCTGACCGCGGACCTGAAGCGTATTGCCGGGAAGGCGCATCTGGCGCACCGGTCCCGAACCGCTGAATTGTACCGCGCCCGCAGCACCACCGTCGTCGAGCACACGCCCGGCACCGCGGGTACCGTCGAAGCAGGTAAACGCAAACACCTTGCCGGTGACAAACTTGCGAGCTTCTTCGCCATTCATCATCTGCCCGGCCAAGGCAGGCACGACCAACGCACCGGCCGCAAGGGCACTCAACACGAAACGCGCAAGCATGCTGTAACTCCAACTTACTGAGCAGGGGCAACCGCTTGAAGTATTTACCCGATGCTTACCATACCAACCGTCAACCGTGGCAACATTGGAGCAGCTTCGTTGGTAAAGTCTGAACAAGCTTAGAGAATTTTTACCACGATTCTACCCCGTACCTCCCCGGCGAGGATCTTGGCGCCAGCGGCGATGACCTCGTCAAGACCAATTTCATGAGTAATTTCAATTAGTTTACCCGGCTCCAGGTCGCTCGCGAGCCGACTCCAGGCGACCTTGCGCAACTCGATCGGGCACATCACGGAATCGATGCCCAAGAGACACACGCTGCGTAAAATAAATGGCGCCACCGAGGACGGCAGGTCCATACCGGCGGCAAGGCCGCACGCGGCGATTGCGCCCCGGTATTTCGTCATCGAGAGAATGTTGGCGAGCGTGGTCGATCCGACGCTGTCGATCCCGCCGGCCCAGCGTTCTTTTGCCAATGGCTTGGCCGGCCCCGACAGCTCGCTGCGATCGATGACCTCGGCCGCGCCGAGATCTTTCAGATAGGCGGCCTCCGACATGCGGCCGGTGGAAGCGATGACGTGATAGCGGAGCCTGGACAGCACGGCCGTGGCAACCGAGCCGACGCCGCCGGCGGCACCGCTGACAACCATCGCGCCGTCCTTCGGCGTCAGCCCATGCTTTTCCAACGCGAGCACCGCGAGCATCGCGGTGAAGCCGGCGGTACCGATCGCCATCGCGTCGCGCGTCGACATCCCCACCGGCAGGCGCACCAGCCAATCGCCCTTGACGCGCGCCTTCTCGGCGTAAGCGCCGAGATGAGTCTCACCCATGCCCCAGCCGGTGCAGATCACCTTGTCGCCGGTCTTCCATTGCGGATGCGATGACTGCTCGACCGTCCCTGCGAGGTCGATGCCTGCGATCATCGGGAAGCGCCGCACGACCGGCGCCTTGCCGGTGACGGCAAGGCCATCCTTGTAGTTCAGCGCGGACCATTCGACCCGCACGGTGACGTCGCCCTCCATCAATTCGGCTTCGTCGAATTGCGTGAGCGCTATGGCGGTAGCTTTTTCCGCCTTGTCGACCCTGATCGCCCTGAACGTTCCCAATGCGGGCTCCCCCCGAAACTTCGGTTTCTCGATTTTTTCGGATTTTGAATGGATTATGCCGGCTGTGCAACCGGGCGGGTTACCGGTGCCTCGACGATCGGCAGATTGATCAGCGCCGAAAGCACGCCGAACAGCACCGAAAGCCACCAGATTGGCGTGTAAGACCCGAATGTCTCGAACACGATACCGCCAAGCAGCACGCCGAGGAAGCCTCCGACCTGATGGCTGACGAAGGCAAATCCGTACAGCGTCGCAAACCAGCGGGTGCCGAACATCAGGGCCACCAGCGCCGACGTCGGCGGCACCGTCGAGAGCCAGGTCAGGCCGCTGACGGCGCCGAACATGATTGCGGAAAACGTCGTGATCGGGAACGAGATGAAAGCGACGATCGAGATCGCACGCGTAAAATAGATCACCGACAGGATATAGCGTTTTGGAAACCTGTTTTGCAGCCAGCCGACGCTGAGCGAACCGACGATGTTGAACAGGCCGATCGCCGCCACCACCCAGCCGCCGGTTTGCGTGGATACGCCGCGATCGGACAGATAAGCCGGCAGATGCACGGTGATGAAAGCCAATTGGAAGCCGCAGGTGAAGAAGCCGAGCACGAGCAACACATAAGAGCGATGGCCGAACGCTTCGGCCAGCGCGGTCTTGAACGACTGCTGGGCCACAACAGGCTCATTGGTCGATGCCGCCGGCGGTGTGGCGAGCGCGAGCGACAGCGGTATGATCAGCAGCATCAGCCCTGCGAACACCGTCAGCGCAGTCTGCCAGCCGAAATTGTCGATCATCGCCACGCCGAACGGGGCGAACAGGAATTGCCCGAACGACCCGGCGGCCGTTCCGGCACCAAGCGCTATTCCCCGCCGCTCGGGCGGCAGCAGCTTGCTGAACGCCGACAGCACCAGATTGAACGAGCAGCCGGACAGTCCGAAGCCGATCAAGACCCCGGCCCCGATATCAAGCGACAGCGGCGTCGCGGCGTAGCGCATCATCAACAGACCGCCGGCGTACAGAACCGCACCGACACACATCACGCGCAGCACGCCGAACCGGTCGGCGATGGCGCCGGCAATCGGCTGCCCCAGCCCCCACAACAGATTTTGAACGGCGAGCGCAAGGCCAAAGACGTCGCGGCCCCATGAAAACTCCCGACCCATCGGCTGAACGAAAAAGCCGAGGCTCGATCGTGGCCCGAAGCTCAATAGCGCGATCGCGCAACCGCAGACGATGATCACCAGCGGCGTTCGCCAATGGCCAATGCCGGGGGCTGAACGAATGTCGTCTGTTGTGACCGCCATGCAATTTCCTCCGTGGTTGGTGTCGGATCCGGCAGGCGGCTGACACGTTACAGGGAGTTAATGCATTCGCATGGAAATCCCAACCGGCATCTCGGCAAAAGTTCTCACCGCAATGCAGCGTTGCAAATCAGGACGGGCAGCTCTGACGAATTAGCCAGCTGGCCGTCTAGTGAGCCCTTTGGATAGGTGCTATATTTGATTTGCTCGTTGTGAGGATAAGTGGTACTCAGCTTTTGAAAACACCGGCCCTCCGAGGCCGGATTTCTCAAACCCTTAATATACTCATATTGAGCATATTAGGACCCAAAGGAGACCGCCATGCCAATCGCTGGAATCTTTGGTCCCGACGATTTCGGAAACTCCGTTCCAGGGCGCCCTGCCACGCCGGCGCGGCGCCGCGTAAGTGCCGCGGAGCAGGCGCGCGCGCTGCCAACACCGTCGCTGGAGTGGAGCCCCGAGGTCGAACGTGCAACCGCGCATCTTTATGAGCGGGTCAAGAATGTGATCTCGCCGGTCGAGTGGCCGTTCATGGCGCCCTACATCATGGCGATCAATGAACTGAAGAAAGTGCGCGGCGCGGTCATCCTGGCACATAATTATCAGACCCCGGAGATCTTCCATTGCGTCGCCGACATCGGCGGCGACTCGCTGCAACTCGCGATCGAAGCCACCAAGGTCAAGTCCGACATCATCGTGCAGTGCGGCGTGCACTTCATGGCGGAGACATCGAAGATCCTGAATCCGCACAAGACGGTTCTGATCCCGGATTCGCGCGCCGGCTGCTCGCTGGCATCGAGCATCACCGCTGCGGACGTGCGGCTGTTGCGCCAACGTTTTCCCGGCGTGCCTGTCGTGGCCTATGTCAACACATCGGCCGACGTGAAGGCGGAGATCGACATCTGCTGCACATCGTCCAACGCGGTACAGGTGGTGGAGAGCCTCAATGCGCCGACGGTGATTTTTCTGCCGGACCAGTATCTCGCAAACTACGTCGCCACGAAAACCAAGGTGAAGATCATCGCCTGGAAAGGCGCCTGCGAAGTGCACGAGCGCTTCACCGGCGACGAGCTGCGCGCCTATCGCGAAGCCGATCCGTCGGTGCAGATCATCGCCCATCCGGAATGTCCGCCCGACGTGCTGGCGGAGGCCGATTTCACCGGCTCGACCGCGCATATGATCAACTGGGTGCGCTCCAACCGCCCCAAGCGCGTGGTGATGATCACCGAATGCTCGATGGCCGACAACGTCCAGGCCGAGCTGCCCGATGTCGAAATGGTGCGGCCATGCAATCTGTGCCCGCACATGAAGCGGATCACGCTGCCCAAGATTCTCGACAGCCTGATCTACCTGCGTGAGGAAGTCACCATCGATCCGGTAATCGCCGAGAAGGCGCGCCGTTCGGTCGAGCGGATGATCAATCTGAAGAATTGAATTCGACAGGTAACGGAGGCAGAGATGCAAAACCAGGATCATGATCTCACCCGCAAGGCTGACGATGTCATCATCGTCGGTGGTGGCCTCGCCGGATTGTTCTGCGCGCTGAAACTGGCGCCGCGTCCTGTTACCGTGATCTCCGCGGCAGCTCTGGGCCACGGCGCCTCAACGGCATGGGCGCAAGGCGGCATCGCCGCGGCGGTCGCCGAAGGCGACAGCGCGGAGGCGCATGCGGCCGATACGGTCGCCGTCGGCGCCGGCCTGGTCGATGAGGCCGTAGCGCTCGGACTGGCACACGAAGCCGGCGCGCGTATCCACGACCTGCTGCGCTACGGGGTGCCGTTCGATCGCGATCTCGAAGGCAAGCTCGCGGTCGCACAGGAGGCCGCACATTCCGCGCGACGCATCGTGCATGTGCGCGGCGACATGGCCGGCAAGGCGATCATGTCGGCGCTGATCGAGGCCGTGCGCACAACACCGTCGATCCGGGTGATCGAAGGCTACGCCGCCGAGGCGCTTTTGACCGAGGATGGCGCGGTCGCGGGACTTCAGTTGCGCAAAGTCGGCGACGCGATTGCAAAACCTGTGACCATTGCGTCGCGCGCGGTGGTGCTGGCGACCGGCGGCATCGGGCATCTCTACGCCGTGACGACAAATCCGGCCGAGGCCAGTGGACTGGGGCTCGCCATCGCCGCGCGCGCCGGAGCCATTATCGCCGATCCGGAATTCGTGCAGTTTCACCCCACGGCCATCATGGTCGGTCGCGATCCGGCGCCGCTGGCGACCGAAGCATTGCGCGGCGAAGGCGCGACGCTGATCAACGACAAGGGCGAACGTTTCATGCAGGCTCAGCACAGACTGGCTGAACTGGCGCCCCGGGATATCGTGGCGCGCGGCGTTTTCGCGGAAATCGGCGCCGGCCGTGGCGTGTTCCTCGACGCAACAACGGCGCTCGGCGCACATTTCGCTGAAAAATTTCCGACCGTCTATGCAAGCTGCATCGCTGCCGGCATCGACCCGGTAACACAAGCGATTCCGGTGGCGCCTGCCGCGCATTATCACATGGGCGGCATATCAGTGGACATGCACGGCCGCACGTCATTGAAGGGACTATGGGCCGGCGGCGAAGTGTCATCCACCGGCGCGCATGGCGCCAACCGGCTGGCGTCGAACTCGCTGCTCGAGGCCGTGGTCTATGCCGCGCGCATCGCCGAGGACATTGGCGGTGGCACGATCGCTGCGCCCGCCCGCTCGCTCGATACGTCGATCAACCAGCGAAATTCCGACATGCCTCCCCTCACCGAAACAAGGCTTCGGGCGATGATGACCTCGCATGTCGGCGTGATCCGCAATAGTGACCGGTTGGCGGAAGCCGTGCGCTCGTTCGCGGCCATCGAACGGGATGCCGGCAGCATCGCGCTGCGCAACATGGCCACGACGGCGCTATTGGTCGCGACGTCGGCATGGGCGCGGCGCGAAAGCCGCGGCGCGCATTATCGATCGGATTATCCGGCCGAGAGACCGGCGCTGGCGCATCGCACCATGACGACACTGGCGGCAGCGCGAGATATCGCAGCGTCACTCTGCGAGCGCGCGCCGGTGCAGCCGGCACAACCGATCATCGCCTAGCGCGGTCCATTGCAAGTCCCATAACGGAGCAGCCGATGCCAGCCTACTATATCGCCGAACACATCATCACCGATGCCGCAAAGTTCGAGGAATATCGCGTCAAGGTTGGCCCGATGATTGCCAAGCACGGCGGACGCTATCTGACCAAAGGCGGAAGCCACAAAATGCCCGAAGGCGGTCATTGGAAGCCGGAACGGGTTGTCATCATCGAGTTCCCGAATATGGGCCTTCTCGATGCCTGGTATAACTCCGCCGAGTATCAGCCGCTGTTTGCGCTACGCAAGGAATCCACAAGCGACCTGGACATGGTGATCACGCTTGAGGGCGTGTAGACGCAGGTCGAGACTCACGCTGAAACACCACCCACCAATCGGAACGCGCTTCATGACAACTCCCGCCTCACTGCTAAATCCGGACGCGTTCCTGTCGCCGCTCGCCATCGACGACGCCGTGCACCGCGCGCTGGACGAGGATCTCGGCCGCGCCGGCGACATCACCTCGATGGCGACCATCCCGGAAGTCACCCACGCTCATGCGGTCCTGATCGCACGGCAGGCCGGCGTGATCGCCGGACTGCCGCTGGCGGTTGCGACGTTTCAGAAACTGTCGCCGGACATCAGCATCCAGGCTCATTATCGCGATGGCGGCATCGTCGCCGCCGGCGTGCACGTGCTGACCATCTCCGGACCGGCGCGCGCCGTGCTTACGGCTGAGCGCACCGCGCTGAATTTTGTCGGCCGGCTGTCCGGCGTCGCCACCCTCACGGCGGATTATGTGCGCCATGCCGCCGGCACCGACTTGCGCATCTGCTGCACCCGCAAGACCACGCCGGGTCTGCGCGCGCTTGAGAAATATGCGGTGCGCTGCGGCGGCGGCTTCAATCATCGCTTCGGGCTCGACGATGCGATCCTGATCAAGGACAACCACATCGCGGTCGCGGGCGGAATCAGGCCGGTGCTCGAACGGGCACGATCGCATGTCGGGCATCTCGTCAAGATCGAGATCGAGGTCGATACGCTGGCGCAGTTGCGCGAGGTGCTCGACACCGGCCTCGCCGACGTGGTGCTGCTGGACAATATGGAAATTGCCGATCTGACCGAGGCGGTGAAACTCACCGACGGGCGCGTGGTGCTGGAGGCTTCCGGCGGCGTCACCCTGGATTCGATCGCGAAGATCGCGGCGACCGGCGTGAACTATGTCTCATCCGGCGCGCTCACGCATTCGGCGCCGAATTTCGACGTCGCGCTCGATATAGATGCGTGACAAGAATTCCGGGACTGGTCGAGGCTGCATAATGGTCGTCATACCCGCGCATGCGGGTATCCAGTACGCTGCGGCCTCTCGATTCTATCGCAAGCGCACTGGAATACTGGATCACCCGCTTTCGCGGGTGATGACGGGCGTTAAATCTAGCGCCGCGCCGTTGAGCCCGGCAGCTCGGCCGAGCTGTGGCCGGCTCCCGCGAGCTCCGCCGAAATTTCAGCGGTTTGCGCCGGCGTTCCCCAACTCGGCGCCTCGCTGCCGTCGCCCCATGCCCGCGGCCGGTAGAAGGTGTGCACGCCGTATTTGTACATCTTCTTCATTTCATGCACCCAGGAAGGGCGCACCCAATAGGCGTGGTAGTGCGTCGATTTGGCGACCTCCGGCAACCAAAGCTGGCCGTCGAGCATCGCTTTTGCGATTTTCTTGGCGCGGTCCCACATGTCGGGTTCGCGCACCACGTCTGCGACGTTATCGCAGGCGAAGGTGAACTGGCACGCGAGGTGGCGGTGCTTGTTCTGGTAGACCACGGCGCACACCGTGCTCGGGTAGAAGCCGGAGAACGCGCGGTTCAACACCACCTGCGCCACCGCGATCTGGCCGCGCACGGCTTCGCCGCGGGCTTCGAAATAGACGGCTTCGGCGAGGCATTTCTCGGATTTGGCGCGCGCCTTCTCGTCGAACAGGCCGAGGCGTTCGGCCGGCGTCTTGATGTGCTGATTGTTGGAGTTGACTTCGCCCTTGGCGGCGATGCTGACACCGCTCTCAACCGCCCTCGACGGCTCATTCGCAACTGGCGGCAGCGGCGCCATCGCCTTCATGTCGGGATCGGCGACCGCGCCCGGCATCACGATGACAGGCTCTTCGCCGGGCTGCCAGCGTTCCATGCTCTCGGCCGCGCCGATCGACGACCTTCCGAAAAACAGGCTCGCGGTCTTCACCGAGAACCCATCGCGCGATGGAGCGGGCTCGAGCGCGATGGAAGCGG
>WNFE01003895.1_pt1 | contig 11094 bp, 8 predicted proteins | sample 5400451 | NCBI WGS metagenome assembly WNFE01 (sample SAMN13153344, study PRJNA577476) | soil metagenome | isolation source: 200 cm saprolite under Douglas fir tree site 2 hole 2 | place: USA:California | collected 2015-04-18
TCACTCCTGTTGAGACCAGTCGGGACAACAGAGCACACCGGTGAGTTGGCGCTGAAACTGCCAAGAGAACCCCCTGAAAGAATACTGCATGTTTGTTACAACTGGGGCTTCTTGCATTAACCGTACAAAGTATACGTTGCAGATGTTGCTTTGTCAAGTATTTATATTATCTCATCTACTCTTTATATGAAAAACGCATCTTTTCTATAGAAAAGAGTAACTATTCAGGTCTTCTCTCTTCTTGACTCCTCACTGCCTACGGCAGTTCGCTAGGGCTAGGGAGTGAGTGCGGGCTGTGCCGCCTGCGGCGGCACAGCCCGCACTCACTCCCTAGGTGAGCCGCCGCAGGCGGCGAGAAGACCTGAATTGTTACCCTGCGACTATATGCATAAACGACGTAGTTTATGTTTTCAGCATACTTAGTGGTGCGTTCGGGACATTCGTGGATGAGAACCATGGCCGATACATCGGCGCTGTGCACGATACATCGGCACTTACGGTTTCCCCAGGAATTAGCGAATGTACCACTTAGAGTCGCAATTCCTACCTGTATATCCGTATAGAAAGGAAAGAATCCTGTTCTCAGCCAGAGGTACTAATTCTCTTATCCCTATTTTCCTAATAGTATTTAGGACAGTAGTTACATTTCTTGCGTGTTCAGATACGAAAGAGTATACTCATGCTTAATGATGCGAATGAACAATGCAAAAGGATATCGCTATGCACAAAAATCCAGGGTGCGTTGCGTTTTTTTCTGCGTCGGTGTATTATAGCCTAAAGATTTAAAAGTATGCAATGGAGCATGGCGCGCGTTTTTATATGTGGCATATACTAGCCAGTATGGATTGGCGCCCCGCCGCGCTTCGTTAGAGGTTTCTGCTGTGCGTATTTCGCACGAACGAGAGGGCAACTTTGGTGGTCGCCCCACATTATGGGAGAGAAGTGTGTTGGCGAAACAACTCAGTCTTGATGTAGCACAGTTAACCGATGTTGGCCGAAAGCGCGAGCATAATGAGGATAACATGGCATATGTTATCCCTAAAGATCCACAAGTGCTGACAAACAAAGGTGCGTTGTTCATCGTGGCCGATGGTATGGGAGGGCATGCAGCTGGAGAGGTAGCGAGTGAAATTGCTGTTGACACTGTTAGCAATGTGTACTACCAGGATGACAGCGATGATGTGGCTGTTTCTCTGCTACATGCTATTCGACGTGCAAATGCATCAATTCATCAACGGGCAGCGGAGAACATGTTACGGAGTGGTATGGGAACAACGTGTGTTGCGGCCGTACTGCGTGGAAACATGGCATACATTGCCAATGTCGGCGACAGCCGGGCTTATTTCCTACGTGGAAGCCAGGTTAAACAGATATCCCGGGATCATTCATGGGTGGCTGAGCAAGTAAGGGCGGGTTTACTCACTGAGGATCAAGCACGTACACATGCGCAGCGCAATGTAATTACTCGTTGTCTCGGTACGCAGGCTGAAGTGGATATCGATGTCTTTCAAGAAGAATTGAAAGAGGGCGATTCACTTGTGCTTTGTTCTGATGGACTTTCAGGATTGGTCAGCGATGAGGAGCTACATCGCATCGTCGATCAATTTGTGCCACAAGAGAGTGTCTATCACCTTGTAGAACGAGCAAACGAGAATGGCGGCCCCGATAATATCACTGCCATTGTTGTGCGTGTGCACGAGGTTGGAGAAGAACCTGCAGGGGTGCGTCATCCTGTTCGGGTTGGTGGGCGTGAAATGGGCGAAGATACTGTAATCCTGGGAATACTCAACAGTGGACCATTAGGATTCGCTGCTGTTAATAGCGAGGGACGTATTCCCAACGCACCTTTGTATATAAGCAGCGGCCCATTGACCTCTTCACCTGACAGTATTACTGCGCCGCAATTTGTCCTCGGGAAATCGAAGTTTAACCGAGGCCGTTTGTTTTATCCGACACTGTTCTTGATCGCCCTGCTCATTATAACAGCTATTGGCGGGGGAGCATACTACAATTTACGAATACATGAAAGTCAAATAGCAAGTCGAGACCTGACCATTGCACAAAGACTGATTCAGAATGTACAAAGCATCTCTGACCCGGTGGTCGCTCTTGATACCCTTTCAATGGCTCAAAAAGCACTCAGCAATGTGCAGAAAAACCTTCTAGATGATGGACAGAAACGACTGGTGACCCAACTCCAAGGTGATCTCGTCAAGAAGGTCAAAGCCGCCATGTTGGCCTACAATAAAAACGCAGGAATCCTTGTGCTGTGCCCTACTAATACAGCTACAAATTCCATTCAGAACGCCAGTACGCAGAATCCTCAGAGCATTGCCTTGGTACAGCCTTCAAAAGGCGCATCGATTATCTACGCGTTGGCACAAGACAATGGTCTCTACCAGGTCAGACTGGTCAATGGTCAGTATAGCCTGGTAAGTCATCTTGCCAGCAATCCATCCATTTCCATTCTGAATATCTCGAGCAATGGCTCCCGTCTATACGTGCTGACTAAACAACTCAGGGGTGGTGTTCCGACAGGGTATACGCTTAATGTGTACCAACCTGACCAGGCAGGAAACCTCGGTACGCCAGTATCTGCACAGATTGGGGCCAATTTCTGGAGGGATGGCTATTTGCCCACGCTGACCACTGCGTGGGGAGGTAATGTCTATGTAGTGCTTGCCCCGCCGCAGCCAACGACCAGTACCAATGCCCTTATTTTAAGTTACACTCTGGATCCCAATGGGCTTCTCAGCGGGCCGAAATCCATCCCTATTTCGATCTCGGCGCCTATTGTGAGTATCGCCGCTTTTCCTAACCAACTCTTCCTTGTGCTGTTTGGTGGCGAAGTACTGAGCTTGCCATTGTTCAATCGAGGTCAGCCCGTACCAGCGGGAGTGCTTGTGCAGCCTCCGATAGCACCACCATTGGCAGCGAGTGTGACGAACTTTAATGTAGGTACTCCTGTTCCAACTGTGACGCGGGTCGACCAAGGGAGCAATATCTTATCACTACCCGGTGCCTCGTCAATGTCAGCAGGCCAGGTTAATGGCGTACCACATCTTTACATTGGAGATCTGCTGAAGAACCATCGAGTCCTCGACTTGAATTTTCCTCCTGTGGGCGGACAAGTTACTCCAACGCCGGCTCCCAAGGGGACAAGCGGTGCTACGAGTAGTGTCGTGTTCCAGTTGAATCATCAATATGTGTCATCCTCGGATTTGAGCCAGGTGAAGAGTCTAGCGGTCGATTCCCAAGACCAGCAGCTTGATATCTTATCACAGAATAAACTAGTTACGATCCCTGTGGTACAACAAACTGCTAATACGGGGCAACCAACTACGTGCTCCTCGTAGCAGGACGTGAAATAAAATATTCACCCGCGAGGACTGACAGATTTTTCTAGCCATCTTGTACAATAATAGGGGCGAGGATTTACCACTACGTGTTCACCCGCGCCCTGGTTTACTTGACAGATTCAGCAAGGAGTCATAAAAAAGTGGGCTTAGAGGTGTATTACCGTACACACACGAGTGGTGAGTTAAATTTAAGCAATGCCGGGCAGCAGGTTAAACTGGCTGGTTGGGTGAATCGACGGCGGGATCATGGTGGGCTTATCTTCCTGGATATCCGTGATCGTTATGGCATTACACAGGTGATTTGCGATCCGGAACGTTCCCCAGAGGCGCATCGGATTGCTTCCGAGCTGCGTTCGGAATATGTAATACAGGTCGGCGGAATGGTAGTCCCCCGTCTGCCGGGAACAGAAAATCCGAATTTGAGCACAGGAGCCATTGAAGTTGCTGCTGATGATATAGTGATCTTGAATCCTTCACGCACAACACCGTTTCCGATCAGCGACACTATACAGGTGGATGAGTCTCTCAGGCTCAAATATCGCTACCTTGACCTGCGCCGTCCGAGTATGCGAGAAAAAATGGTGCTGCGTCATCGTGTAGTCAAGGCTATACGTGATTACCTGGATGAGCGAGAATTTCTGGAGATTGAAACGCCTATCCTGATGAAGAGCACGCCAGAGGGTGCCCGTGACTATCTTGTCCCAAGCCGGCTCTATCCTGGCGAGTTCTACGCCTTACCCCAATCGCCACAGCAGCTTAAACAGTTGCTGATGGTGGCTGGCATGGATCGCTACTTCCAGATCGCGCGATGTTTCCGCGATGAAGATCAACGCTCGGACCGGCAGCCGGAGTTTACACAGTTGGACCTGGAGATGTCGTTTGTGTCGGAAGAAGATGTGATGTCTCTTATTGAAGGGTTATTGATCTTCCTGATCGGAAAAACAACCAATAAGCGTCTTAAAGAGCGTCCTTTCCCCCGCCTGAGTTATGCCTATGCCATGGATCGTTATGGCACGGATCATCCCGATTTGCGTTTTGATCTCCCGCTCGTCGAGATATCGGACCTGGCAGCAGTCGGGAATTTTGGCGTCTTCAAGAATGCGCTGGCGGCAAATGGTAGAGTCAAGGGCATTCGCGTGCCGGGGGCGGAGGGTTATAGTCGCAGAGAAATTGAGGAACTCACCGAGTTTGCGCGTCTGTTGGGAGCAAAAGGACTGGTATCGCTGTCGATAAGCCCTGCCAACGAGGTTAAATCGCCACTAACCAAATTCATGTCCCCAGACGAGGTGCGGGCTATTATCGATCGTCTTCAGGGTGGGCCGGGTGATCTACTGTTGTTTGTCGCTGATAACGCCAAGGTCTGCAACGATGTACTCTACCGTTTGCGTGGAAGGCTGGCCGAGCGGCTGAATTTGATTGATCCTAACGAACTGGCGCTATGCTGGGTCGTCGATTTTCCGCTTTTGCACTTCGATGAGGAGAACCAACGTTACGAGGCCGAGCACAATCCTTTCTCCGGTATGGATGAGGCGCATGTTGATCGGCTGGATATCGATCCTTTGCATATACGTGCGAAACAATATGACATCATCTGTAACGGCTACGAGATCGGTGGTGGAAGTGTGCGTATCAATGTTGCCGAGCTTCAGCAGAAGGTATTCTCTCTGATGAAGTTGAGCGGCGAAGAAATCAAAGAGCAGTTTGGGCATATGCTCGAGGCTTTCGAGTATGGTGCTCCTCCACATGGTGGCATCGCTCTTGGCATAGACCGCATGGTCATGCTATTCGCCGATGAAGACAGTATCCGAGAGGTTATAGCATTTCCCAAGACACAGAGTGGCCTGGATCTGATGATGAATGCTCCATCTCCGGTTGATGAAAAGCAGTTGCGGGAATTGCATTTGCAGGTAAGGACAGAGGACAAGAAATAATGGTTGGTTGAAGAAATAGAGAAGACGCTCATTACGAGTGATGGAACCACCATCTTTGTTCGCGCATGGGTGCCAGTTTATCCTCGACAAGTACTTGTCTGTATTCAGGGTTTGGGAGGGCATGGTGGTTACTATGAAGAACTTGCATACCAGCTCGCTTTAGATGGCACTATACTTGTAGCCCCTGATCTACGAGGACATGGACATTCTGATGGGAAGCGTGGGGATATCGATTATTTTGATCGCTATCTTGGGGATGTTGATGCTGCTATCAACTGGGCGAGGACTTCCTGGCCTGATAAACCCATCTTTGTGCTGGGTGAAAGCATGGGAGCATCGATTGCAATCCAGTATATTGCCAGCTTCGAATATCACATTACTTCAATCCCTATTGCCGGGCTAGTTCTGGTTTCACCGGTGCTAAGCCCGGCCATCCGTCCAACTGTTACTGAGGTGATCCGTTATATCAGCTCGCTGTTCCTTGCGCCATCGCGCCCCGCCATTGCAGTTACGGGACGCGAGGAATTGGGGTGCCGCGATCCCGCTTTCAACGCACGACTACGAGCTGATCCTCTCTTTGTGCGTCGCGTCAGTGCTCGTTTCATGACAAGGCTGACATTTTGGCTCTGGCAAAGCAAGCGCAAAGCTTATCAGATCAACCTTCCGCTATTGGTTCTGCTTGGTGGGCGAGATTATGTCGCACGCCGCACAGGTACATCCACGTTTCTTCGTCATGTGCCGGCCAGGGAACAACGCATTGTTACCTTTCCAAGGGCCTATCACAGCCTGCTTCACGATCCTGATACTCCGGCTATCGTAAAGGTGCTGGCTTCGTGGCTTGCTGTTGATTCCAGGATGTAGATCAACGTCATTCAAAGGCTGATTGATAGAGAAAATGGGTGTTCCATAGTTACTGCAGTTTTCTGATTTCGTTCCCTATTATGTAACGGCATGCATACTGGATGAAATAATTATTTGGTCAGAAGTAGGGTATCTTATGCAATCAGGAAACCCAGATAATCAAGGTGATAATCCTATTAGGGCATCTAGCCTGGACCAGTTACAAATGCAATCAGGAAGCCCAGATAATCAAGGTGAAAATTCTTTTTGGGAATTTAGCCCGGACCAGTCACAAATGCAATCGGGAAACCCAGATAATCAAGGTGATAATCCTATTAAGGCATCTAGCCTGGACCAGTTTCAAAGCCAACAGCACTCAGACTATCGGCCTCCACTCACTCCAAGACAATTTCCGTATCCGCCACTCTACTATAAACCTCGGAGGAGGCAATCTGATTTGTGGCAGTGGTATCAGAAACAGACACCGAATAGGAAGATCGTTATTGGGTGGGGAGCGATCATGGCGGTTCTCCTGTTTTTCTCGTCTATTATTGTTGCTTCCGCAAGCATAACTGGTACATTCACGCCTCAATCAGCAGCAACACCAATTGGGGCAGGAGTATTCGAAAGTCCAACGGTGCCTCACCAAACACCTATTTCTATACCAACACAGGAATCTCGTTCCACTCCTACACATGCTCCAACTCAAACGCGACAGTCTTCACAAAGTCCAACAACATGTTCTGGTGTAAATTGCAATCCGTGGGGCTATGACTTCTCTCAAGGGAACTACGTCACCCAGCCACCATCGAACTTTTGCGCTTATTTCAGTTGTATATTGAACTTCTGGAGTGGGCATGGGTATGTGGTGGAATGCCAGGATGGGAAGTATAGCAAATTAGGTGGTTTACAAGGTCCTTGCAAGCATCATAATGGGGATCCGCGCCCGTTGTATTCACACTGAATGGATCAAAGAGCCATTGCGTTTGAATTACCCTGCAACATTGTCATACCATATTCGTAGTTAAGAGCGTACAAGCCTATCCTGTAGAAAGATGGAAAGGAACACGCTATCATGTCGCAACAACAAATGGAATTTGGTCCAGGCAATCGTCATGGGTCAGCCTCTTACTCCGTTGGGTATGAAGAGGTTCCTCATGACAGCTACTCCTCCTCAAGCTCACGTGGGCAGAAACTCTCATGGCAAGATGCGATCATGCATCCCTCGGCTGGTCAACGTTTGACGCTGGCGATTGTTTCACTTGTTATGTTCTTGATTTTAGTCTTCGGCCTGGTAGGGATTTCAGTAGCTACTCAGGCTGCCCCATGGGTAGTTCTCCCTATACTCTTCATCCTTGTTCTGTTCTCTGTTGTAGCAGTAGTCATTAATGTTGTGTTTAACCGCAAACCATAGATGTAAGGAAGCACTTGGTTTGATGCATGGGTAACATGTGCATCTGGTAAGTGGTACCCCTTCTTTTCATCGTATTACTATTCTTGGCATGGATTGTCTCCGTGGGTTTTTCAGCCCGGTTGCGAGTTTGTGGCGCACTTCTCGTAGTACGCGTGCCGCGAGCTGATCCTCATGCTCTGTGAGAAAGCTTTGCACCGCCTGGGGGTCACGTTTGGACAATTCGCGCAAGGCCCAGGATAGGGCTTTCACGACCATCTCATCGTGATCCTCTACGACGATAGAACACAGAGACAGGGTGCGATCAGTATCTCCGATACCACCCCGCGCTTTGTTATTGAGGGCAACCGTACTGACAACAGCGGCACGTCGCCACCAGCGGTCGGCGGACCGCGCCCAGAGGTGAATCAATGCGTCAGGTATTTGATGCTCACGCCAGGCTGGGCCCGCCAGATAACAGGCAAAAGTGTCAACTGTGTCCCAACTGTTGATGCCAGACCCGAGTTGCTCTAACTCCTGTTCGCTCAGGCTGCGAAGAGCTGCCCGGTGATGACAAACCAGTTCATAGGCGACAAAACGCGGGACAGAACCAGGCCCATCTAGCAGTCGGATGGCTAACTCGATGACACTCCGAGCTGGCGCATGAGCAAGGCGCGAAGAGTACGTGCGCCGAAGGGCCCGTATCTCTGCCGTCTTGAGACTGCTTTGTGCTCGCAGCACTTCCTCAATCTCCGCCCTCAGGCCCTCGACATCTCCTCCTATCAGCTGCTGATCCTGCATCTTCCCTGGTTGAACAAACTGCTCGGACATCCATTGATACTCCCTTTCTTCGCGTTTTCTCCTGGCTCGTGGGCTCCCCCATCGAGCGCCATGGGTTTCTATGACCCATACAAGCGAGAATCCCATTGTTATTATGCAATATCTGTACTGGACGATGATTATTGTCAGCACCGGTTGTTTTCTGAGCCGATTTGTATACCGTATCTGCTTGACATCTGAACGAGTCTTTTGATATACTTTGGTCGAAGAACGAAAGATAATGGCTTGTAGACCGATAAACATCCGAGAAGCCCAATTTTTCAACTGGCTTCCCAGGCCAATCGATGATCCCGTAGCTCAGTGGATAGAGCGACAGATTGCGGATCTGTAGGTCGGAGGTTCGACCCCTCTCGGGATCGCCCAGGCTCCCCAGGCGGATTGGGGAGCCTTTCTTATGTGCTCTATCCACTGAGATCTGTAGGTTGGAGACCCAGAAGTCAATATGTGTTGAGAGTAGCCGATGGAACAAGCATGTTTTGAAGATCGACTAGAGAAAGTAAAAGTTATAATGCGGGGGTAGTTGTTATGAATAAAAAAGCTGTAGTGCTTTTATCGGGTGGCTTAGACTCCTCGACAGCACTTGCCATTGCTCATCACGAAGGGTTTGAACTACACACGCTTTCTTTTGATTATGGGCAGCGCCATCAGAGGGAAGTTGAGGCGGCTGGGGCCATTGCCAGGCATTATCAGGTGCAAGTACAAAAGACGGTTACTATTGATCTGCGTGCTTTCGGTGGGAGCGCCTTGACCGCTGGCTTTGATGTACCACACGCGAGAAGCCTTGAGAAGATGTCACAAGAGATACCCATTACATATGTTCCGGCCAGGAATACCATTTTTCTCTCGTTTGCCCTTGCATATGCAGAAGTTACAGGCGCCGACGACCTCTTCCTGGGCATTAACGCGATCGATTACAGCGGCTATCCCGATTGCAGACCGGAGTACCTGGAAGCGTATGAACGTATGGCGAACCTGGCTACGAAAGCTACAACCCAGGATGGACGAAGGTTTCATATTCATGCGCCGCTCCTGCGTATGAACAAAGCCGAAATCATTCGCAAGGGTATCGAACTCGGTGTCCCTTACGAACTTACGTGGAGTTGCTACGAGGGTGGGGAACTGGCCTGTGGCACATGCGACAGTTGCCTACTACGCCTTAATGGATTTGCGGAAGCAGGATTACGAGATCCGATTGGCTACTTACAGGCATCGTAGTGGCAGCGAGGGCCGATAATGAGTTTTAACACATGCATCCGGGTAGGTGGTGGGTTGCCCACTGGCCGATACATCGGCGCTGGCCGCGATAAATCGGGCCCTACGGGTGTGCCGTACCCGTTAGGGCATAATTGTGAACAAATAATCAACTTGATCGATGCACTTCGATGGTATTCAGGGTTTCATTTTCGGGAAGCATGTTCCTGAAGAAAGGCAGTTACGTTTGAAAGTCTCATTCTGGTTTGTTGTTATTGCCTCTATCTTTGTCACCTGTCTCATCACAGCCAATATCATTGCTGTAAAGCTTATTTTGTTTCTTGGGTTTCCGGTGCCCGCCGGCATTATCATATTCCCACTTAGCTACCTGTTCGGGGATGTGCTTACGGAGGTTTACGGATACGGAGCGGCCCGTCGAGTCATCTGGCTGGGCTTCGCATGTAATTTGCTTGCAGTAATCGCGATTTATATTGGTGGTGTCGCGCCTGCTGCACCATTTTGGACGCAGCAGGCTGCCTATAGTGCTATCCTCGGATTCACTCCGCGCTTGCTGCTGGCTTCCTTTGTTGCTTACCTGGTTGGGGAGTTTACCAACTCCTTTATACTTGCCAAGTTGAAGATTGCCACGCAAGGGCGCTGGTTGTGGACACGCACTATTGGCTCGACACTCGTAGGTGAGGGTTTTGATACGCTAATCTTTATCAGCATCGCTTTTTGGGGAATCATTCCTGCGCAGTTGATGCTCACTACTATTTTGACGCAGTGGATCTTCAAGGTTACTTATGAGATCGTGGCTACGCCATTTACATACCTGGTGGTAGGCTTTCTCAAGCGGCGCGAGAACATTGATGCCTACGACTATCGTACAAACTTTAGCCCGTTCCTCTTCCGGCGTGAGTTGCCCGGAAGCCAGGGCAGTTAGGTCACAGGTTCCCAGGAAGGTAGCGGCGGTACTCCGGGCGAGGCCCCTGGTAGCCAGGCGCACTATGCTCGGCAAAGATGATGGTCTTGATATTGCCGCGTACAGTGAAATCGGCGACCACGCGCATCCAGCGGGGAGAGAGCAGCTTAAGCAGGTCGTCCAGGATGGTGTTGGTCGCTGACTCATGGCTGATCTGCCGATTGCGATATTTATTGATATAGAGCTTTAAGCTTTTCAGTTCCACTACGTACTTATCCGGTACGTAGTCGATGATGATTGTAGCGAAATCAGGGAAGCCTGATCTTGGGCAGAGACAGGTGAACTCTGGAATCTCGAAGTGAGCTACGTAATCGCGCTCGGGGTTGGAATTTGGCCAAGCCTCCAGTTGGCTGGACTCGATCTCCTCTATGCCATATCTGCCGGGTGTGCGAGTTTGTGTCTGGTTATCCATGATTAGATTGATTTCCCCCATATTAAAAGGTCTTGATCCTTTTGCGTACAGGAGTTTCGCTCCGAAGGATTGAGACCCGAAAAGTACGATGTAGCACCGTTTATAAGTTAAGGAAATGGTATCATATGGTGAGATGCTACACAAGCTCC
>WNFE01003896.1_pt1 | contig 11092 bp, 9 predicted proteins | sample 5400451 | NCBI WGS metagenome assembly WNFE01 (sample SAMN13153344, study PRJNA577476) | soil metagenome | isolation source: 200 cm saprolite under Douglas fir tree site 2 hole 2 | place: USA:California | collected 2015-04-18
CTTCGCGTTTGCAATTGGGGCAGCTGGGATGCAAATTGCATTTGCAGTTGGGGCAGAAATTGAAGCGAGCACCGACCATGGTGGAGCAGCGCGGGCAGGGGAATGGCAGCGGCTCGCGTACCTGGAAGTACAGAATGAAACCGATGGCGAAGAATGGCCAGGAGAGCAGCATGCACAAAAGCAGCCAAAGCCCTCCATTCATTCCGCGGCGCCGCGCATCGCGGTATACGTAACCGAGAGCCGTCAACCAAATGGTGATAATTATGGCCACGAGAGTGATGATTCCCGCCAACGCCAGAGATGCGATTGCGGGATGGCCAGCCAAATCTGGCGGGAAAGTTTCGCCATTGACGCCAGAGAGATTTATCAGCGTACCGATGGCGATGGCCGCGAGCCACAGCACCACGCAGGTCCACACCACCCACTTCGGTACGATTTTTATTTCCTCGCGCAGCAGAAATCTTTCCCTTTTCCTGCGGAACCGGATCAGCTTCATGCGTTCATCGAATGCTTCGCTCATGCTCTCCTCGTTTTCTAAGATCCTCTCGCGTTTGTGTCTGCTCGGCCCGTGCGCCTGCGGAAAAAATCATTCCATCTGGTCCGGCTGCGTCATACGCTTATCGGAAAGCGCAGCCCATGCGGCGATCATCGGCGGAACGCTCCACCAGAGTACGAAGCCCGCCTGCAGCAGAAGCTTGGGTGCGCCGGTTTCCTGGCCGAGCCACTCGATTCCGCGCCAGACCCAGGGAGCAGTGCTGACACCGAGGGCCCAGGACACCGCGGCAATGGCCCAGACGAATTTTTTTGCCGGTTCTTTTTCGCGAAGTTCTTCGGCGCGCATGCGCACCCGGAATTGCGCGCGGCTGGCGAGGTTGGTGGGCAGATCCAGATGCATGGTACGCAGAGCAGAGAGCGATTGGCGAAGTTGGAGTTGTTCGGCGGCGCAGGATTCGCATTCGGCGACGTGTGCGTTGAGCCAGCGTTCGTTGTCGGACGAAACGGGTTCGATGTATTGTTGCGCGATCAAGTTTTTTGCTCGGGTATGCAAATCGTTTGTCATGCAGCACCTCGTTGCATAGTGGTTTTCAGCGCGTCCAGTCCGCGGTACAGACGCGATTTCACGGTGGAGATGGGGGCGCCGGTGACTCCGGCAATTTCGTCCAGTTGCATTTCTTCCTGAAAGCGCAGGACGAGAACCTCGCGATAGATTGCCGGGACCTTTTCTAGCGATTGTCGTACGCCGGATTTCTGTTCGGCGTGCAGGACTTGTTCGAGCGGCGATTGGCTGCGTTCATCCTTTACGTCGAATGCTGCGTCTTCGTCCGGTCCGGCGAGCGAATCGATGCTTTGCGGTTTTTTGCGGCGATGCCAGTCGAGAACCAGATTGCGAGCGATGGCGAAGAGCCAGGCTTCAAATTTCCACTTGCCATCGTACTGGTGGCCGCGTTCGAGTACGCGCAGCCAGGTTTCCTGGAAAAAGTCTTCAGCGCGTTCGCGGTTGGCAGTCAGGTGGAGCAGGTAGCGAAATAACCGGAATTGGTATTGCTCGATCAGCCGATCGAGCAGATCGGGATCGCGGCGCTTCAGGCCGCGGGCGAGCTCTTTGGCGTCATCGCTCATGAATGTGGAAAAGCATACCGCCGCAGAGGTGGCACCCGGTGCTCCTGATCGTGCTGCCAGAATTGAGAAGGTCGCGCTCATTTTAGCCTTATACGGGCCAAGGCAGGAGAAAGACGCAGGAAAGAACGGGCGGACACTGACGGCAGGGATGCCCACCCCCGGTGTTTTCGTGGCAAATGTTCGAAACCGATAGAAAATAAAGGAGTTAACTTTTGGCCGCAGCACAAGTGTGCGCAAGCGTATGAAACTATTGAAGTGAGGCGGAGAAGCCGAAATGCGCGGGATGTAGCCGTTCGAATTACTATTAGCTTACACTCAACAGGGTACCACAGAAGTAAATGGAAGTCAAGAGAATTGGTCTGGGGAGAATTGGTCTCGGGGATAAAATGCGCACAGGACGCCGAAGGGCGGAAGAAGAGGCGGATTTGCGACAGAGGGGCGGAACAACGAGGGCTACGTAAGACGCGCTCCTCGCAAGAAAGTCAAAGACCCAAAAACGGGCACGGCGTGCCCTGCCCCTACGGGAAAAAACGTGGCCCGCAGTGTAGACTGCAAGTCGAGATGATTTGTCCACACTGTAAGGCGGAGTACCGGCGGGGATTTACGGTGTGTGCGGATTGCGATCTGTCGCTGGTGGAATCCACGGAGCTGGCGACGCGAAGCGTAGTTGATGACGCGCCAGAGGACGGGGCAGACCACGAGCGCGTTGCGGGCACGCCTGGAGATCCGAATAGCGATCCGTTTTGTTCGTTCTGGAAGGGAACGGATTTACGGGTGTGCACGGAGATTTGTACGGTACTGGATGAAGCGGGGATTCCGCACAAGACGATTCGGCGGCAGGACCATTTGTTTAATTTGAGCCAGCAGTCGCCGTATCAAATTGGTGTGCCGGCGTCATTGTATGAGAAGGCGGAGTTGGCGATTAAAGAAGCGTTTGGTACGGACGAGGCTGGCGGCGAACCGCTTCCTCGTTTGAACGAACAGAACCGTGAAAGCTTCGATCGATTGGTTAACCAGCCGCTCAAAGAAAAACTGAAACAGCGTCCGGAAGAGGAAGTGCCAGGTTTCTTCGAATCACTTTTGGCGCCGAAAGGTTGGGAGCGAAAACCTGATGAAAGCGGTGATGAGATGCAAGGAATTCCTGCCGCGGATGAGGGCGAATGGTATCCGGAAGATGCCACGAGCCTGGCATGGGACGGAGAACCAGCGGAAGCGCGAGAGATCATCGAAATGGCGCTGAAGGAAAACGATATCTGGATGCGGTGGGAAATACAGGATGAGAAACCACGGCTGTTCGTGTTGCCGGAGGATGTAGAGCCCGCCAAGGAGATTGTGCGGGAAATTGTCGAGGGCCAGCCGCCGGAGTAGTTGTGACAGGCGGGAGGAGGATCGGAACCGGACTAAGCCTGCCTGTGCAGGGCAGGCCCGGCCGGCACTGCATGAAGAAAAAGCTAGGGCCTGATCGTGGCGCGGGCGGCCAGGAAAACGCACTAGCCTGAAGATCCTGCCTATGGCAGGCAGGCGGCCACTACGACGGCAAGCCAGACTGGCTACCTGAGGGTAGCCGCTACAACTGCCAATCAGGAGGCCAGGGACCAGCCTACTAGTGTGAGGGTGAGGAGCAGGAAAAGAGAGGCGAGGCTGACGGCGCTGAGAACGCGGCCTTTGCCGAGGAGTGCGATGCGGGATTCGCTGTTGGAGCAGAGAAGGATGATGACCAGAGCGATGGCGGTCCAGGCTAGGCCGGAAGGCAGGCCAGGGTAGCGTCCGATCATAGACATGAAATTTTGCGGAGGTTGCCCCGCGGGGAGCCACCAGGGAAGAACCGGAGTTACACCGGCAACTATGACGAAGCTGAGAAGCTTTCGCGTGAGCCAGCCTTTAATTTTCTGGCGGGTCTTGCGACGAACGAAATAGTCCCATACGAGCAGGCCCATGGCGATGGGAGCCCATCCATAGATCGCCGTCTTGTCGGAAAGCCACAGCCACACGCGGAAGTATATTGCTGCGTAGTGGCCGGAGGACAGGCGCGGCAGCAGCAGCCACGCAACGAGAGAATTGCAGAGGACGGCGAGAAAGAGGGTTAAGAGGCTTGCCAGTTGAAATAGCTGGAACGTCGGGGTTTCGCCGCAACGAGTGCAGACGGGGAGCTTAGGAAAAATTTGTAAGCCGCAGTGTTCGCAATACATGAAGATTCTCTCGGGAAGCGGGAATGCTATTTGGAAGGGATGAGCGTACGACGCGGAGGAGCCGGGGGCTACTGGCCGTTGGGACCATTGAGGCCCACTGGCCGGAAGATGGAGCCAAGTTGAAGGGGACAGGGCGAAAGTCGCGACGAAAAAAACACCGTTGAGTCTGTTAGCGAATGCGAATGGCAGCGCACGCTGAGCGCGCGACTTGTGTGGGGTTGAGGGGCACGGGTAGAATTAGCGGGCTTTTGTCGCGACGATTGTCTTTTTTAGGTCAGGGTTTGTAAGTACAAACCTTTCATCTCAGGGCCTGTGAGTACAGGCCCTGAAACCCGGAAACCGTTCAGCGGGGTTTAGTAAATGGCGCAGCACTACGACGTAATTGTGATTGGTGGCGGGCATAACGGGCTGACCAATGCCGCGTACCTGGCGAAGGCCGGGAAAAAAGTGGTGGTGCTGGAGCGGCGGCACGTGCTAGGCGGGGCCGCAGTAACGGAAGAAATTATTCCCGGATTTCTTTTCAGCGAATGTTCGTATGTGGTGTCCTTGTTGCGGCCGGAAATTATTCGTGACTTGGATTTGCCGCGGCATGGGCTGGAGATTTTGCCGCTGGATGGAACGTTCTCGCCGATGCTGAACGGCGACTATTTGTGGCGGATGAACGATCACGGGCGGACGATTAGGGAAATTCGGCGGCATTCGCGGGTAGACGCCGAGGCGTATGAAGAATTTTCCAAGATGATGACGCCGATGTGCCGGTTCGTGAAGCCGATTTTATCGATGATTCCGCCAGACCCAACGACGCTGCGGCCCAAAGATTTGCGGCAGCTGCATTTCTTGATGCAGCGGTTTCGCGATTTATCAAGCGATGAGCGGTACACGCTGATTCAGTTGATGACGATGAGCGCGGCGGATTTTCTGGATCAGTGGTTTGAGACTGATGTGCTGAAGGCGACCATGTCGGCTTCGGGGATTATTGGAACATTTTTGGGGATTCGTTCGCCGGGGACGGCGTACGTTCTGCTCCATCATTATATGGGCGAGATTGATGGGGCGTTCCGGTCATGGGGATTCAGCCGCGGCGGTACGGGCGCGATTTCGAATGCGATTGCAGCGGCGGCGCGCGAAGCGGGCGTTGAGGTTCGAACCAAGGCCGGCGTAGCAAAAATTATTGTGAAGGGCGGACGCGCGTGCGGTGTCGCGTTGCAGAGCGGAGAAGAGCTTACAGCGAATGTGGTTTCGTCGAGCGTCGATCCGCATCTGACGTTTGAAAAGTTTTTGGATGCGAGCGAGTTGCCTGCGGAATTTTTGGAAGATGTGCGCCGGTATAAGTATCGCGGATCATCGGGAAAAGTGAATCTGGCTTTGGATGGGCTGCCGGAATTCAAATGTTTGCCGGGCGATGGAGCTCATTTGCGCGGGGCGCTTTCGATTTCGCCGAGTGTGGAGTACATGGAGCGCGCATACGACGATGCGAAGTATGGGAATTTCTCGCGGCGGCCGTACATCGATATGGTAATTCCGAGTTTGACGGACCCGTCAGTAGCGCCGCCGGGAAAACACGTGATGTCGTGCTTCGTGCAATACGCGCCCTATAAATTGGCGCAGGGCACTTGGGATGATGCGAAACGCGAGGCGTTTGGCGACAACGTGGTCGATACGATCAGCGAGCACATTCCGAACATCAAGAAAATTATTGTCGGACGGCAGGTGCTGACGCCGCTGGATCTGGAACGCGAGTTTGGTTTGACACAGGGGAATATCTTTCAGGGGGAGCTCTCGCTGGAGCAACTTTTCTTTTTGCGGCCAGTGCCGGGCTGGGCATATTACAAGACGCCGGTGGAGAACCTTTATATGTGCGGGTCGGCGACGCATCCGGGCGGGGGAATCATGGCGGCGCCGGGAAGAATCGCCAGCACGGTGATTTTGAAGGAATGGAAGAGTGGCCCTTCGACAAAAAAGAATGCGCGCGCGCAGGCAGGGAACTGACGATGCCACTGGGACAAAAGGTAGTGGTGATCGGTGGTGGACACAACGGATTAATCACGGCGTTTTATCTAGCCAAGGGCGGATTCAAGCCGGTGGTGCTCGAACGGCGAGAGATGGTGGGCGGCGGCGCGGTGACGGAGGAATTCCATCCGGGATTTTTTGCTTCGACGCTTGCGCATGTGATGGGGCCGTTGCGAGCGGATGTTGCGCGCGATTTACAGGTAGAAAAATTCGATTGCCAGATAGTACAGCCGGATCCGCGAGTGTTTTCTCCTTCGCCGGACGGAAAAGCTTTGTTGTTTTATTCGGATGTGGCGAAGACGGCGGGCGCGATCGCGCGCGTGTCGGCTAAGGATGGGGAGAACTACGCGAAATTTGCGGCGGCTCTGGAAGAGGTGGCTACGGTCTTTGCGCAATTGTGCATGATCACGCCGCCGGCGATTGATAAACCTACACCGGAAGACTTGTGGAATCTGTTCAAGACTGGGCGCGGTGTGCGGGGCCTCGGGAAAAAGCGGATTTTTGATCTGCTGCGCTGGGGTCCGATGGCAGTGGCGGACTACGTTGCGGAATTTTTCGATACGGAGTTGATCCGCGCCACGATTGCGGCACGCGGAATTTTTGGCACAGCGCTGGGGCCGTGGTCGGCGGGATCGACGGCGGTACTGCTGATGCGCGCGGCGGCGGACGCGAATCCGGTTGGGACTGCGGCGTTTTCGCGCGGGGGATTGGGAAAATTTACCAATGCGCTGGCCGAGGCGGCGAAGGCGGCGGGAGCGGAGATTCGAACCGACGCGGAAGTTGAGCAGATTCGCACCAAGAACGGCGCGGTGGTCGGCGTGGTGCTGCGCGACGGAGAAGAGATCGCAGCCGAGGCGGTGGTTTCTGGAGTGGATCCAAAGCGAACATTTTTTAATTTGATCGATCCTTCACAGCTTGATCCCACGTTTGCGCAGCGCATGAAAAATTTGCGGGCTCGCGGGACGGTCGCGAAAGTAAATCTTGCGTTGGGAGACTTGCCGTCATTTCCTTCGCTGGCGGGCGCAATCGGACAGGATGGATACCTACGCGCGCTCTCAGGACGAATTCACATTGGCCCGGAAATTGATTACTTGGAGCGTGCGTATGATGCTTCGAAGTACGGTGAATTTCCGAGCGCGCCTTATTTGGATGTGACGATACCGACGATTCTGGATCCTTCGCTGGCGCCAGACGCGAAACATGTGCTCTCGGCGTATGTGCAGTTCGCTCCGTTCACACTAAAGCAGGGAAGTTGGGGTCCGCGACGCAAAGAGTTGGGTGATGTTGTAGTGAAAACGCTGGCGCAGTATTCGCCGAATCTTCCCGGGCTGGTGGAAGGAATGCAGGTGATCACGCCGGAGGACCTGGAGAGAATTTACGGATTCACTGGTGGACATATTTTCCATGGCGAGCTGGCGCTGGACCAGTTGTTTACGATGAGGCCGGTGCTGGACTGGGCCCGATACAAAACGCCGATACGCGGATTGTTCATGTGCAGCAGCGGTACGCATCCGGGAAATGGATTGACGGGCGCGAGCGGCGCGAACGCAGCGAAAGAAATTATTCACGAGCTGCGGTAGTCGAGGGCGATGTCCGTGATATTGCGATTCCTGCGATGGCTTGGATTTCTGAAGCGGCGGACGGCCGTAAATCTCAAAGGGCAACTTGTCTACCAGTGGCCTGCCTCGTCAGAGGCGCACTATCGCCTGTTGTTGGCCATCGAGGAAACGATCAGGCAGGGACTGGGTCCGATTGGCTTGGTCGATGGCCATGACGTCGGCGCTGGCGAAATGAATGTCTTTATCCACACCGATGATCCCAAAGGCACTTTTGAAAAGATCATATCCTTAATTCTAGGCAAGTACGATCTTAAAGAATTGATGGTGGGATACAGAAACTTTGAAGACGACGACTATACTCCCGTCTTTCCACCGGGACCGAGTGTATTCCGGGTCGCCTAACGTCAAATTTTCCGAGCCACTATGATCGATCGAAGTAATTTAAATGAACTGAGTCGTCGCGAAGAGCGGAAGTTCGTGGATGAGCATCCGAAGTCGGCGGAGATGTACGCGCGGGCGAAGAGGTCGCTGCTGGGCGGCGTGCCGATGAACTGGATGCGCAAGTGGGCGGGAGCGTTTCCGGTTTTTGTAGCGCGTGCGAAAGGCGCGCATTTTACGGATGTGGATGGGCGCGAGTACGTGGACTTGTGCCTGGGCGATACGGGCGCGATGACAGGGCACTCGCCAGATGTGGTGGCGGACGCGATTGCAAAGCGAGTGCGCGAAGGCATCACGTTGATGCTCCCTACGGAAGATTCGATTTGGGTGGCGGATGAGTTGAGGCAGCGATTCGGGCTGCCTTATTGGCAATTTGCGTTGACGGCGACCGACGCGAACCGGTTTGCGATTCGAATTGCGCGGGAGATTACTCAGCGATCGAAGATTCTGGTTTACAACTACTGTTATCACGGAACGGTGGACGAGTCGTTTGCAGCATTACATTACGGCGGGGGACACGATGGAATTGTCGGGTCGCGGCGGGGGAATATAGGGCCGCCGGTGAATCCGGTGGAGACTACGCGGGTGGTTGAGTTCAACGATTTGAACGCGCTGGAGGATGCGCTGAAGCATGGCGATGTGGCGGTGGTGTTGGCCGAGCCAGCGATGACCAACGTGGGAATTATTTTGCCGGATGCGGGCTACTGGAAAGCGGCGCGCGAACTTACGCTGAAATACGGCGCGTTGTTGATTGCGGATGAGACGCACACGATTTGTGTGGGGCCAGGTGGGTGTACGCGGGAGTGGAAGCTGGAGCCAGACTTTGTGGTATTTGGAAAACCCATTGGCAGTGGGATTCCGGGATCGACGTACGGGTGTACGGAAGAAGTGGCCGAGCGGATTTCTGCCCGAATCGAGCTCGAAGATTGCGATGTGGGGGGAATTGGCGGGACGCTGGCAGGGAATGCGTTGTCACTGGCGGCGATGCGGTCGACTCTGGAAAACGTGCTAACGGCAAAGGCGTTCGAAACGATGATTCCCCTGGCGACGCGATGGGCGGATGGTGTCAGCGGCGAAATCAAAAACCATAGGCTGCCGTGGAATGTGCAACAACTAGGCGCACGGGCGGAGTATACATTTCGAGAGAATCCGCCGCGGAATGGCGGGGAATCGGCTGCGGCTGCGGACTTTGAACTAGAGCGCTTCCTGCATCTCTATGCGCTGAATCGCGGCGTATTGCTCACACCTTTTCACAATATGGCGCTGATGTGCCCCGCGACGACTGCTGCGGACGTGGATCTGCACACCCGCATCCTTGGGGCGGCGACTGGCGAACTCGTTGCTTAGCACCGTGCCGGGTTCGACGCTGATTCTTCGTCCGCCTCCGGCGAACTCAGAATGACAGGTTTGTTTTTTGTGTGCAGCAAGAATGAGAAGGCAGCATTTAGAATTCGTAGGTGGTCGAGCGAATCTGAAACTCAGTAATTAAATGTGACGTAGGACTTACGGATGGTTTCTCTGACGTCCCAGACGCCTTGTGAGCTGGGCGGAAAAAATACGGCGTCGCCAGCTTTGATTTCGAACTTATCGCCGCCTTCAGGTGTGAAGAAAGCGTAGCCGGAGACGAAGTGGCAGAGTTCTGCCTGCAGGATCTGACGGCGCCAGATGCCCGGCGAACATTCCCAGACGCCAGCCTCGATCTGTTTGTCCTTGAGCACGACAGCTTCAAAGCATTTCAAATGGGCGATGGGCTCGCCGAGTGGAACAGAGACTGGTCCAACATCGGGCAGGACCATCTCATGGACTTTAGGAATTAGCACTGGCGGCACGGGTTGCTCCTCACACAGTTTAATGACTGCAACTTGCTACGGTTGGATTTAACACGAGTTGAACCAAATCCACAAATCAGACCAAATGGCGGCGCGGTTACGATTCCTACACGGTTGGCGTGGTCAAGCGGCAAGCGGTAAACTAGGGTGTTTGGAGATGTTGGGAGGCGTGAAATGGCGACGGCGGAGACTAGATTGCAGAAGCCGGAATTTGTCAATGAAGCGTTTATCGATTTTACGAAGGCGGAGAATCGCGCGGCGATGGAAGCGGCGCTGAAGAAAGTGGCGGCCGAGTTTGGGCGCGAATATCCGATGTACATCGCGGGGCAGAAAGTCACGACTACGGAGAAGATGAAGTCGACGAATCCATCGCGGCCTTCGCAAGTGATTGGCGTGTTCCAGAAGGCGTCGGCGGAACAAGCCAACCATGCCGTGGAAGCGGCGCACAAGTATTTCGATACCTGGAAACGCACGACTGCGCAGGAACGCGCGAACTATATATTCCGCGCTGCACAAATCATCCGAGAGCGGAAATTCGAACTGGCCGCGTTGGTCTGCTACGAAGTTGGCAAGACCTGGCCGGAAGCGGACGCGGACATCGCGGAAACCATCGATTTTCTGGAATTCTACGGGCGCGAAATGCTGCGCCTGGCAGAGCCGCAAAAACTGACGCCGATGCGCGGTGAGCGGAATTATTTGGTTTACATTCCGCTTGGCGTGGGCGCGATTATTCCGCCGTGGAATTTCCCATGCGCCATCATGGCGGGGTTGGTTGCGGCGTCGTTGGTCACGGGAAATACTGTGGTGCTCAAGCCCGCGGGGGACTCGCCGGCGATCGCTGCTCAATTCGTGGACATTTTGTTTGCAGCCGGAATTCCCAAGGAAGCGCTCAATTTCATCACCGGACCTGGCAGCGTGATCGGAGACGCGCTGGTGCGGCACGCGAAGACTCGGTACATCGGCTTTACCGGTTCGAAAGAAGTCGGTCTGCGCATCAGTGAACTTGCAGGCAAAGCAGTCCCCGGGCAGATGTGGATCAAGCGCACGGTCCTGGAGATGGGCGGCAAAGACGCCATTGTTGTAGACGAGGAAGCCGATCTGGACGCCGCGGCCGAGGGCACCGCACAAGCCGCTTTTGGATACCAGGGCCAGAAGTGTTCGGCGTGCTCGCGAGCGATTGTGGCGGAAAAGGTTTACGACACGTTTGTACAGAAACTAGTTGAGCACGCGAAGAAGATAACCGTCGGGCCCAGCGACGATCCGAACAACTACATGGGACCGGTAATCAGCGAAACCGCGATGAAGGGCATTTTGAACTACATCGAAGTTGGGAAAAAAGAGGGGAAGCTGGTGCTCGGCGGTGGACGTGCGCCGGGCGATGGCTACTTTGTGCAACCGACGATTATTGCGGACGTCGATCCGAAGGCGCGGGTGGCGCAGGAAGAGA
>WNFE01003900.1_pt1 | contig 11089 bp, 15 predicted proteins | sample 5400451 | NCBI WGS metagenome assembly WNFE01 (sample SAMN13153344, study PRJNA577476) | soil metagenome | isolation source: 200 cm saprolite under Douglas fir tree site 2 hole 2 | place: USA:California | collected 2015-04-18
AAGAAGCAAACGCGGTGGTGGTGATGGTGACGGTGGAAGCAGATTAAGCGGTGAAGGTGGTGACAGAAGTGGTGGTGGAAGAAGGAGAAGTTTCCGCACCCGAAATCACACTGGTTAAACCCAAAGCCGCAATCGAAACCACAGTTGTTAAACCCGAAGCCGCACTCAAAATCACAGTTGTTGAAATCACAGTTGTCGAACTCAAAATCACAGTTGTTGAAACCACAGTTGTCGAACTCAAAATCACAGCCCCAGCTTGCTGTGTGTGCTGATGCCGCCGTGTGTGCTGATGCTGTGTGTGCTGATGCCGTACCAGTAGAGATTAACATACCGAACACGAACACCAAACTAGCAAGAACGCCCAGGAATCCCATCCTGAAAGGGGTAGACCGTCGCATAAGTTTTTTTCACTTTCTGTAGTAGGAGAGCCTGTTCTGGGATGCAGAAACTCTCCGGGAAGCATATATAGAGCTAACTCACACTATTAAAAACAATAGAGATCCGCCTGACGATCCTATAGTAGATATAACATAAAGAGACAGATTTGTAAAGATTTTGTAAAGAATCTGTGAAATCCTCTTATTCGAGCAAGGTGCGTTCATTTTTCCCCTTCACTTTGCTTTTGATGTCGCCTTGAAAACCATGTGCGACCCAGGAAATTAGCCGCATTGTACTTTCGTTGCCACCAAAGCTGAATTAGCATATAATTAACACTACTATGTATCGTAAGCAGATTGACGGGCAAATTAAGTTTATGGTGGGTGCTCATGCCAGTAGAAATCTTCTGCTGTTACGCTCGTACAGACCGATTACTTTTGAATAGGCTAATCCCGTACTTGGCACCATTGCAACGACTGGGACTTATCACCCTATGGTCTGACATCGATATCGATGGAGGAGCGGAATGGAAGAAGGAAATAGAAAAGCATCTAGATACAGCACACATCATTCTCCTACTCGTTAGTCCAGACTTCATGAAGTCGGAGTATTGCTACAGTATAGAAATGAAACGCGCAATGGAGCGGAATGAGCTAAAAGAGGCTCAAGTCATCCCCATTATTCTTCGTCCTGTGTACTGGCAAGGAGCACCCTTTGGTAAGCTTCAAGCCCTTCCTACTAATGGAAAACCAGTGAGAATTTGGCAAAACCAAGAGAAAGCTTTTTTTGATGTGGCTGAAGGTATCCGCAAGGCGGTCGAAGAGAAACTGGTTAACCGATTAAAAGATTTGTCAATAGCTGCTCCCGATACTCAAGATTCTTCCTATCTACAACAAACACAACGTCAAGTTAGTACGGCATCACCAAATGGAACCCAAAAACAAATTGTTGCAAAGCTAGTGTCCGAAATCAAAGAGGGGAGGAACATAATTATTGCATACAGATATCATTATGAGAGACATGATGTCACCGGTCGGACGATTACAACTTCATCACTTTATGAGGATTTAGAGGATGCCGCTCAAATAGAAAAGATCGTCGTCGTTAATTTTGATAATGATGATCTAGAAAGCGGATGTTATCTACCCAGCTACAATCTGGTCGAAAGAGCACAATATATAGAGGAGTTTTCTAATTATCGTTCAGAGTTAAATCTTGCAATACGAGCGTATGATGCAAAATACGATGACGAGTTAAGATATAAAAGCCCTTGGCGTACTGGAACGTTAGGTGGCGTTAAGTTCTTTGCGAAGATTGTTCGCCAATTAAAAAAGCCAACACTCGCTATGCTCCAACACATTTTCTGGGAAATTAATGATAAGAATGGGGAGCCTGATTATTATTATGGAGCCGAGATACCCGCTCTTGGCTCTTCTATGTCAGTGATATTCGACATTTATGAAAAAGGTGACTGGTATAGAATTATTAAATTAATAGATTATTTTGTTGATGTATCAGATGACTCACTGGAAATACACACGGGTCAACGTAAACCAAAGTTTTAATTTCGTAATAAATTAATTTCAATTATTGTTATAATATGCTTCAATAATTTGTCGCGTCGTTGAATGATCAGAAGCCGAACCTAGACAATTCCTCTACAATAACCAAGCGGAGATATACTATAATGGCTCTACAATGAAATACATCGTCTCTTCCTGGTTCTATGAACCAACCCACCGAATAATCCTATAGCTCCATTTTCTGATGTCGCAGAATGCAGAAACCTCGACACGGGAACTCTCAGGTACATAATCAGGCTGACAGTCAAGTTTTTTGTACCTCTTGACATGTAGCTAAAGTGGTGCTAATATAGCCATATGGAAAAAAAACAAACAAATGAGACGGGTATTAATACCCGCTATCCCAATGAGCTTTTAGAAGAGTTACGTAAGTTGGCGAAGCAGCATGATCGTTCGTTTAATGGTGAGGTCATTTGGGCGCTACGGTCCTATGTTGCTCAACACATGGAGTATGGACCAATGATAGAAGAGGTATCTCTGTCTAACGGCACGCCTTTGACAGTTGTCATCCATCCGCGTATTAACATTGATTTGTATCATCCTGAAGCAGGCAGTGTTCCAATCTTGTTTGCTTATCCAAAAGGTGCAGTAGGGCGTGATTTTCGTCTTTCGCGAGTCCAGTTGTGGGATGGAACATGGGAATGTATTTCCCGCATAAAATCGGGGGGCGCCCCGCCGGTTCGAGGTTGGTTGCCGATTCATAATACAGCAAAGCTTAGCCAGGCCGATTCCATCGTCTATCGCAATTGGATAAGCCTACAGAGTGGTCTTCCAATCTATATCGGATATGCCTATCTATTCGCTGATGCCGGTTTAGAGGAACAGCAACAAGAATTTACACTGTTGGTGAGAAACATTCTGAACCTACTTGCCAAGCCTGTATCATTCTTGAGCGAATAATTGGTGCTACTATTGATTTGTCTGGAGAAAATGATAGATAGAGGGTCATTGAGTTAAGAGGTAGTCAATGAAGTCTTCCATATCCACACGGAAAAAGGTTTTTATCAGCTACAGTCATAAAGATGCCAGATACTTACATCAGCTTGTAGAGCATTTAGCCTATTACGAGCGGAACAATCTGATAGAATTTTGGAGTGATGAAAAGATTACTGCTGGCGCACAATGGCGCGACGAGATTAAACGCGCAACTGCATGTACCAAAGTAGCGGTATTACTCATCAGTCCTAGTTTCTTGGCCTCAGAGTTTATTGCGGAGAATGAGCTACCTCCACTCCTTCATGCTGCTGAAGAAGAGGGAGCAATTATTTTACCTGTTATAGTCAGACCATCAAACTTTGAGGATACAGAACTTGCCAGTTTTCAAGCAGTGAATAGTCCATCTATGCCTGTTGCTAAAATGAGGGGCTATCAACGAGATGCATTCTGGGCAAAAGTAGTAAGGGATATCAAAAATGCGGTTATTCCTCAACAAGAGGCTAATAGCAACAGAGAAGAACTGGTAGAAGACCCACTGGTACTTAAAGGAGCCGAGAAGACCGAAGAAGCAATGCACGAGATAGCTACAGGCAAATTAAGATTGAACGGAAGTGGTAGCGATACCCGTATAGTCAATTTGAAAGCAGGGCTAGCGGTATTCCGGTTCAAGTACAAAGGAAGAGGTAGTCCTTTTTGTGGCTTATACAACGAGGATAATCGACTCCTCCACCGACTATACTCAAGTTTATTTGACATGCCCGGCACGGAAACACAAAAGGCAGTGAAAATAAAAACAGATGGAGCATATTTTCTTAGAGTGCAGGTTGCCTCTGGCAGTTGGGAAGTTGAAATTGAGCAAGAGAGAAAAGCACGAGAACACTCGGTGCTCAATGAACAAAGAGAAGGATTAATGCGCAGTGGACGACGCATTGTCCGACCTTCATATGAGGCTATTTTTGATGAATACCGAGCAATGCAGCAATATGAAAAGGAAAACAAACATGGAGAGTAGCCAATAATGATTGCAAGCAGGCAATAAACCCGCTATACTAACAGAGCTATGACAAATGATGAGTTATTTGAAAAAATAAATAAGCGGTTCGATACGCTAGAACAGGGGCAGGCACAAACTCATACAATCTTGGCGCAACATAAAACGGCTTTGGAAGCTGTAGCAGCAGGCCAGCAAGACTTACGTACAGGACAGAAAGAACTGCAAGAAGATGTGAAAGAGATACGGGGGACAATGGCAACAAAAGCAGACGTTCAAGACTTGCGGGCTGATCTAGGGAATAAATTCAAGAAGCTTACCGAGCGTGTTGAAGCTGTAGAGGAAATAGAAGGTATTCCCAATCCTCATAAACACTAACCTCAACCCACAAATGCGTTTATAAAAGGGGTAGTAACAACATAGCTGCACCAAGTTCCACGCATGTTTTCAACGAGGAACAAGTTGGAAAAAATAGTAACCCCCAAGCGTAAATACCTATTAAGAAGTGTTATCCCTCCTCCGTGGGCGCGGGCGAGGTAACACGGCGAGTCCGTTGAGATATTTCCCAAGGACTCGCCTTTTGTTCTAAGGGTACCACCCCGATTTCAACGTACATGTACGCTAAGGGATTAGCGACGCACTAAATCCCTGTGAAGCTAATCCTCTCCATAAAGCATACCATTGCTCCACTCATCTACCCCCGATGGTTGTATACTGGAGAGATAGAGGAAAGGAACCGCCGATGAAATCAGCAAGGTCTCTGGTTGCTGCGGGATGTGTCTGTTTTTTCATTGCGTTTAGCCTGCTGGGCTTGGAACTGACGCATGCCGTCCCGTATTCCCAGCCCTACAGTCTTGCCATTCTCTTTTCGTTTGTGGTGGCAGGCTTCTTGATGAGGCTGGCGTTTTCTCGTCGGAGAAATGTACAGTAGTCTCGGATGTTTTTGCACCCCCGTCTCACTTGCAACCAAGCAGTGATATGCTATAATGGCTCTGTTATGAAAAACCTCACTCCTATTGATATTAGCAACCTTCCCGACCTGCTACGCATTGCTGAGGAAGTACAAGCCACAAAAACACCTCGCATCCTCAAACGGGATACGGAAACTGTGGCAATGCTCATGCCGGTGGGAACCGCCGTCCCACCCAAAAAGAAACCGGCCAAAACGAAAGCCGACTATGCAGCCTTCCGCTCTGCGGCAGGGGGATGGAAGGATGTGGATACCGACCGACTACTCAACGATATCTACGCAGATCGCCGACGAAATAATGCTCGTCCATCTGTGAAAGTATGACGTATCTGGTCGATAGTGACTATGTGGCTGATTATCTGAAAGGTCGCTTCCCTGCTATCCACCTGCTTGACCGACTTTTCCCCGATGGCCTTGCGATCAGTATCGTTACCTTTGCTGAAATCTATGAAGGCATCTATTATGGCTATCAACCGGAGCACTACACGATCATTTTTCGTCGGTTCCTTCAAGGAGTGACCGTGTTGGGTATCACTCGTCCTGGTGCTCGACACTTTGCCATTGTTCGCGGTCAGCTTCGTTCAACACCGCAAGGGAAAAACCTCGTCAATCCTAAAGACAGCTATGATCTGTTTATTGCTGCGACTGCTCTGCACCATCAACTTACACTTGTCACAGGCAATACGAAAGATTATGAGCAAATTCCCCACTTGATACTTTATCAAGCCACATCCTAGAGCAAGCAATCAGTGTGTCCTGAGAATACCCCATGCCCGACCTACGGAAAAATTGAGTTTGGACAGCAGACTATACTGATCTAAGACAGACATATCACCGTATCGCTTAGATGGGCAAGACATGCTTGCCCTACGTTCTACTACACAGAAAGGAGACTATCTCATGCCATACCTACTTGTCCGATCCAAAGTCGCGGACTATGCCAAGTGGAAGCCGTTCTTTGACCAACACGGAGCCACCCGCCAGGCCAGCGGTTCCCAGGGCGGTCGGCTCTTCCGCAATGCCCATGACCCGAACGAACTCGTCATTCTTTTCGAGTGGGATAATCTAGAGAAGGCGCACCAGTTTGCCCAATCGGAGGATTTGCGAGAGAGAATGCAACAGTCGGGTGTTGTTGACCAGCCTGATGTCTACTTCCTGGAGGAGGTAGAACACCTTCCTGCGTGAGTGAAGGGACTCACTCTTCCCTGCGCTAGGCCAGTTCGTACCCTCTCTCGTCCTTTCCATCTGAGAGGCGAGGAACTCGGTGGTGTAATGCTACCGAGTTCTTTATGCTTCGGGTACGTAGTTGAGAACACAAGGGTGTTGTGCGAAGCCCAACCAGTGCAGGGAAAGTGTTCAGTTAGGGTATTTTTGGGCAACGCACCCAAAAGGGAAAATAAGCAGGTTACTCTCATGGCTCATCAGTAGGTTTCAGCTTCTGCCACCCTACCTCTTGTTGTCGTCATTCTTGACAAATCGTGTCAACTTCTGTGTCTCCGGGTCTTGGTCGTCCTTGAGAGAATTCAGTGTTCCGTGATACGTATTGATGAAATTGAAGAGTCCCAAGGTCTCTTCTATCGTCAGATCAAAGGAGACACCCACTTCATGTTTGAGGATGAGTCCGGTCTCCTCTATGCGTACCTTAAAACGCCCGATGATTGCATCCATGGGATAAACCCCTTTCAAAGTGCGCTGCTCTGTTGTGTTTTTCGCATCCATCCCTCCGAAATGATATCCTTTGCTATCTTACTAGAGAGCTTTGTACATCTTCGTAGAGATGACCCTGAGAATAGGATGAAGGTACTACATGTGGTGCTTTTGGACATCAGGGATGACAGCCGACCAGGCTGACACCTTCGCCGAATTCAGGCCGAGTGCCAGGTGTGGCAGTACCCTACAGCCCCCTACTGAGCAGATCACGATAACCACGACCGATCAAATGTCAGAGCACCTCTTGTCGTACAACACCTCATTCCCCCTTGCGTTCTCATCCCTTGCTTGCTATGCTGAGGAGATGAAAGGAGGTGATGGTATGGAAATCTATACGCTCAAAGAGGCATCACGAAAAGCAAAGATCGGGATAGAAACCTTGAAGCGAGCATGTGAAGAAGGACTTATCAAAGCAACACGATTGGCGAATGGACAGTGGCGAATTGCCGAAAGCGCACTCTCTGACGCACTGCATCATGGTTTAGATTTACGCAATCTTTCCAAGCGTGCCAAGAAAAAGCGGCCACAGCCAGAAGGACTGAGACGTGCTCAGGAAAAGAAAAAAGCAACCAAACATGCTGCATAATCGCTGATGTGTCCCATTCAAGATAGGAGCACGCTTTGCTCCTATCTTGTTTTTCCTCTTGTTCGCTATCCCCTACTCCATTTTCAACTCCTTGCAAACCAACCATCAAAAACCCGCAGATCGTCGAAATTCCCTACCAGTTTTTCATCGTCTTAATCAAATTTACCAATGCTGTTGAAAGAGCACATTGCAGCTCCTCTTTTGCAACCGATTGAAATAGAGCCACTCCCTATTTGACTTTTCACTGCTCGGTTGCCATACTCCCCGTACTGGTGAGCTACCAGAAAGCTTTAATCGCAAAGCTTATTCTCAGTAGCACCTTTACAAGTTGCAGTTTTGAGAAAGGAGGAATGGTACAGCTTATATCAGTGTAGCTGGCTATTCGATGTTTCGCGTTAGCTCTTCCCTACTGTTGGGAAGACAGTTCCTATCCAAAAGAAGGAGAAAAAGCATGCTGAATAAGATCATGCTCATAGGCAACCTCGGACGAGACCCCGAAATGAACGTTACCGGAGATGGCACTCCTTTTACGCGGTTTTCTATTGCTGTGAACCGGCGCACCAAAAATGCAAAAGGTGAGCGACAAGACGAAACCGAGTGGTTTAACATCGTCGCCTGGCGCAGCTTAGCAGAAGTGTGTAACACCTACCTGACAAAAGGCGCGAAGGTGTATGTCGAAGGCCGCCTGACGCAGCGCAAGTACACCGATAAAAACGGCGTGGAGCGCATCGCGGTAGAAGTCATTGCCAGCGATGTCGAGTTTCTAAGCGGCAGGCAGCAGGGTTCAGCAGAAGCCGATCTTGTGACTGACGAAGAGTTTCCGTAGGCCGTGTAGTAACCAATGGTGCTAGTTGAGAAGTCATGAAGATCGTTCTAAAGAGAGAACTAAAACCACTCTCAGCAGAACGGAGCAACTTCATGACAACCGAAGACATTATCATTCAAATTTTTTGTATTGTCGATGATGAGATGAACGAGATGCCCAAGCACAGCCAAGCCAAACTGTATCCAAGCGAACTGGTGACAATTGGCATTCTGTTTGCCCTCAAAGGAGGACATTTCCGTGCCTTCTATCGTTGGTTGAAACGCGACTATGAGAAGTTGTTTGCTAGCTTGCCCGAACGCACGCGCCTGCAACGGCTGCTCAAGACGCATCAGTCGTGGTGTCGGCAATTGTTGGCGCGCCCCAGTTTCTTCACCGTGATTGACAGTTATCCCATTGAACTGCTCTTTCCTATTCGCCAGGGACGCAGTCCGCAGCAAGTCGGCAAGAAAGGCAAAGATAAAGGGCGCTGGACGGTGGGCATCAAACTGTGCTGGCTGCTCAATTCTCAAGGCCAAGTCGTCGACTGGCAGTGGGACACGCTCAATACCCATGACCAAGCGTTTCATCCCCTCATTGAACGCTATGATGGTCAGACGATTGTCTTGGGCGACTTGGGCTTTCGCAGCAAGCAGGGCATTCCAGCGAACCTCAAATTGTGTGCCAAAGGCACCTGGAATGAGCGCATGACGGTCGAGACGGCTTTGTCGATGGTTACGGTCGTCTGTGACCTCAAGCGCATTCGACACCGCTTGCGTCCCTACATCCAAGCTCGTCTGGCTTCGGTCGTTGCCATGTTCAACGTCTTGCTTTCGCTCTTTTATCATCTGCATCCCGATGCTGATCCTTCTCAGATGAGCATCGCTGAGTTTTCCTTGTAACACTAGCACCAATGGTTAGTAGCGAACACCAGGGCGGCAACTGCCTTAAGTTGCAAAACAACAGACTGATAATCTGTTTCCGTACCAGGGGCCGGTACACACACCTTACCGTAATGCCCAGCATTGTCACAGGCGTACAAGGCATTGTGCATTGAGTACTACCAGGTGTTGGACTATTCTGACTGGTGAGGGCGGGTTAGGGGCTTCTCGCGCTTGTTATTGGGAGACCGACGAGCCTGATTGACACTGATGATACAATGTCGTTGAAGCACCTGTAGCTCAATGGATAGAGCACTTGACTTCGGATCAAGGGGTTGCGGGTTCAAGTCCTGCCAGGTGCGTTCTTCTCTAAACCGTCTCTCTAAGGGCGCTTTACACGCTGTTTGATAACAACCAGACAGTGATGGAGGGCAGAGCAGACGGTTTTTTCGTGTGCCAAAACGCGTTCAGCGACCATTTGACCCACAACCGCTGCGACCGCTTGACCCGTCTCTCGTCACCGCCCGGTTGCCTCATGGAAAGAGGGAATGAACAACATATAGAAGAGAAACGTTCTGCCAGGTCTTCAAAGCACATTACGGAGGCGCGTGCTGCTGCGCAACGGGCGAAGCTGGATGAACAGGCTGAAGATCGCCGCGCTACCCCCGAGACCACGAAAACGAGGAAAACGGGTTGGAAGAAAGCACAACGGGATCCGCTTGCTCGACGCCGCACCAGCACAACCATTCAACGCGCGATAGCAGACTACCTCGCCAATCACGAGGGCGGCAACTCCAGCCTGAAGACACTGCAATGGCTCCAGACGGCCCTGGGGTTGCTGCATCGTTTTCTGGAAGAGGAACGCGGAATCACCTAGGTCGGGGAGGTGGATGCCGCGCCTGGTTGGCCTCGATGAGGAAAACGCCGACCAGTCGTGGCAACGTACGCAGCGAGTGTCAAAAGTGTGTATGAGCCAAACTTTGTGACCGGTGACAGCTATTTTCGGAGGAACTTCGCTGTTCAAAGCAGCCAATCTTCAGTTTATGGCGCAACTATCGACCTGAAATCTTGTCCAAACGTTTCGCCTTCTGTATCAGAACCGTATCCCCGCGCTTCTTCAGCTTCATCTCAGCCTGTTCACAAATCCAACTCAGAGAGCCATGGTATACCTATCTTGAGTGAGTCAAAACAGAGGCGTTGGCAAACGCTTCCTCAAAGCACAAGCAGACCGAGAGAAGGAACCTTCCTTCCGGCGGGAGCCACAACTCTCGTCTCATACTTGGTGTGCAGCATCGGTTGATTGCCAAAGCTCCTGCTTTTGTTTCACCATTCTGCAGGTCAATAGTGACCAGTGGAAGTTGATGCTCCTGCTCACACGAGCAAACGGAGGACCCAATCGCGCGAGAAGTCTTCCTTTGCTTTCAGGTGTAGCAGATGGCTCCAGGAAGCTGGTGCCTTTCGTTGGGTCACCAGCTTTTCAGGGATCGTGTCGAAGATCTCCGGGAGCTGTTCATGAAAGGATGTCTTTCATGGATTCGAAGATTGTCTCTCCCTCGAGGCGTATGCTGGATGCTAATGGTCTGAGCCCTCAGGAGGACTTACAGCGAGCCATGGCCTTGACCGACGAGGATCTGGCCCTGGTGACGGGAGCCCATGGTGGCAGAGGTTTTCACCATCACCATCACCATCACCATCGTCGGCGGCATCGTCGTCATCGTTCCCTGTGGTATTGGTATTAGACTACAGTGAACTCAACGGCCATCTTCCGCAAGGGAGATGGCCGAAGCCAGTAAGGTGATCCATCATGCTTCCTCCTCCTCGTTCCCTGTTTCGGGAACGTGCCTTGGCGCAGTATCAGCAGCGTCAGCAACAGAGTCTGTTGCCACGGCTGGTGTCGCCCCCGGTCTTCCTCTGCTCCTGGATCCTCCTCAGCTGCTTGGCGCTTGCTGGTGGACTTGCCTGGTGGGCACAGGTTCCCATCTTCGTGTCAGGATCGGGTGTGCTTCAGGCGCAGCATGCTGGTTCCCCATCTGAGAGCACGCAGGTCATGGCCCTGCTTTTCTTGCCGACCTCAGAGGCGAGCCAGGTGCGCGTTGGACAACCTGTCCAGCTCCAGCTGGCTTCGACAGACCTCCAGTTCACAGGAACCGTGAGCCAGATTGAACCCGGGGCTATCAGCCCAATTGAGGCACGCCAGCGCTACGATCTCGTAGGCGAGGCCGCCGCCAGCCCCACCCAACCGTCGGTGGTGG
>WNFE01005377.1_pt1 | contig 11086 bp, 9 predicted proteins | sample 5400451 | NCBI WGS metagenome assembly WNFE01 (sample SAMN13153344, study PRJNA577476) | soil metagenome | isolation source: 200 cm saprolite under Douglas fir tree site 2 hole 2 | place: USA:California | collected 2015-04-18
TGTCGACGGAACCGAGCCCGTTGTAGACGGTGATCTGGCCGGTCGACCCGAGGCCCACCGTGACAAGGTTGGGGACGGTCTGCCCGACGCTGAAGTTCAAGTTTGAAGCGAGCGGCACTGCGCCGCCCTGCGGGTAGACGGTCAGGAACCCCGCCTGGGAGATGTCGGTGGCAGTCACGTTGAGGACGACCGCGCTGACCCCGATGGTAGGCACTCCGCCCTTCCCTGTGATTTGGACGTTGATCGTCCCGCCCTGACCGAGCCTCGAGCTGAAGCGGGTATCGAGGATCCGGGCGGGTGTGAGCGCGTGGTATGTGCCCCCGACCGGGGCTGTGATCACGAGATGAGGATGGGAAGTTGCCCAGACCGGCAGCGCGGGCTGGAGCCCGAGAAGCAGGAGCCCAAGCACCGGCGTAAGGACGTGCGGAATCCTGGGTTGCACCTTTGCCGACAACGAACGTGGTCGGGTTTTCTTGCCCGGTCAGAGCGCCCGGAAAAAAGTCTGGGCCCGCTCAGCGCGGACCCAGACAGGTGACTGACGAACTAACTAGCGGTTACGTGTAGTACCCGACGACGTCCACGATGACGTTCGTCGTACCGAACGCGTTGAAGATGTCTATCTGACCCAGCGCGGACAGCTTCACAACCACGAGGTTGGGCACCGTCTGCCCGCCCACGAAGTTCAGGTCAGAGGCTGTCGGTTGAGTTGCGCCATGCGGCCAGATGACGAGGTCACTCGCGGTAGTCGGGTTCGCGACCGTTACGTTCACGATGACGGCCGTGACCAAGGTGGCCGGCACACCGCCGTGGCCTTCGACTGTCACAGTCATAGTCGCCGCTGCGCCCAACGGAGCGATGGGGAAGCCACCCGTGCCGTTGCGAGTGTCAACGATGCGGGATGGGAACAGCGAGAAGAACCCTGCCCCCGCCCCCGTGCTGTCGGTGAAGTACCCGTTGACGTCCACGATCGCGTCCGCGGATCCAAGTCCGTTGTAGATGGACACCTGCCCTACTCCCGCGACCAGAGGCACTATGACTCTGTTCGGGACAGTCTGTCCTGGCGTCCAGTTGAGGTTGGACGCCGTGGGCAACGCGTTGCCCTTCGGGAAGACCGTAAAGAAGCCGTTCGCCGTCTGATCAACAGCCGTAACGTTCAGGACGACCGCGCTGAAGCCCGTAATTGGAACGCCACCAACGCCGGCAACCTGCACGTTCAAGGTTGTGCCTGCAGCCAGCGTCTTTCCGGCGTTGGTCTGACCGCTAGCCGCCCGCGTGTCGGTTATACGAGCTGGCACGAGCGGCACGAATTGACCGGAGGGGCTGCCACCGCCCGCCGGAGCGAAATAGCCTTCGAGGTCGACGACTGCGTCGGCCGATCCGAGGCCGTTAAAGATCGTCACGTCTCCCCCTGCGCTCAGGCCGACCGAGACGAGGTTGGGCACCGTTTCGCCGGCAACCCAGTTGAGGTTGGATGCGTTAGGAGTGGTGCCTCCCGTCGGGTAGAGAGTGAAGAAGCCGGCGGTCGACTCATCCACGGCCGTCACGTTGAGAAGTGTAGACGCTCGGCGTTGGTGTAACGAAGGTGTACTGGTCTGCGGGGGCGTTAATCGCACTGGTGCCCGCCGCGTTAGTGACCCTTACGTCAACAGTTCCAGCCGCATGCGCCGGGGTGACTGCCTGAATCAGCGTGTCAGCAAGCACGTTGATGCTCTGTGCTGGCGTTCCGAAAGTGACCGCAGATACGGTGTTGCAGAACCCTGAACCAGTAATGAACACCGACGTGCCACCTGCGGTCGTGCCTGAGGTCGGGGAAAGTCCTGTAACTGTGGCTGTACCGCTAAACGCGTTGTAGCCAAAGCCACAAACGCCATAGCCGTAGCCACTAAGTGATCCAAACAGAGCGGCTGGGGAAGCAACGATTGAAGCAATGAGGACGCCGGAAACAGCTAACCCGGGCAGCACCTTCGCTACCAGAGATCTTTTGAGCATCTAGGTCCTCCCTTGTCGTGGCTATCGCTAGTTACGGCGGTAGACCCAGCCTCTGGTGCCGCCTGTCATCCAGTTGCCGCTATGTAATTGCCCCAACTTGAGTTGGTTCCACTAGCCGCCACTTCTTGCGGCCGACCAGATGTTACTCCCCCGTAATAGGGAAGTTCGGCTATTGGAGCATCCTACCGTGGGTCCTGTCAAGCACCGAATTAACGCTAAGCCTTTACCTGCCTTTACCCTTCGCGGTTCAGGAATTCAAAAGGAGCGGGCCAGCTACGTCTTAAGACGCCAAGTCAACCCGGTAGAGGACGATAGAGCCGAAGTCTCTCACTCTGAAGAGCCCCGGCTGGTCATCCAGAAAGTTGTAGTAGGTCCAGTCAAGCTCCTTTGCCAATAGGACGTATTTGACCCGATGTGTATTTAGGACCTCGGCCCACTGCCCGCTGCTGCCCGCCCGAACCAGCGCCGTTATGGCGTCCTGGTCAGGGCTATGTGGCGGCAATACGCCAGGCACTTCGGGGTCCGAACTGACGACGATCGGCACCGAAAAAAAGCTTGGGGCAGGAGGAGCCACCACCCGATTCTGGTTATGCACGAACGAATACGACATGTACTCGTGCCATGGGAGAAACAGAGTCCGTCCTGGATTGGTATCGGCAGCGAGAACTCGATCAGCCGCGTACCACCCCGCTGGGTATTGCGAGGGCCTAATTTCTCCGTGGGCTCCAAACAGCAGTCCGTTGCCGTAGTAAAGAGGAAGTGCAACAAGCACGCCAATTGATACGCCGCGCACCCATTCACCTGCACTTGGATCTGGTGCCTTCCTGAAGGCGGCAAGGATTGCGGCTGATCCCAGCCCAACGAGCTGTGAATAGACGAACGCCAGTAGGACAGCCCACTTTCCGGCGTCTCTCATGCCCCGATAGATCGTGAAATTCGCGTCCAACCAACTTGCAACGGGCGCTGTTATGGAGCTCGAGATTCCCATTTCGAGTATCAGAGCGATCGCGCCGGCGAGCAGCAATCCGGCGACCCAGGCGGAAAGGGTCCGCGATCTGTGTTTGAACGTATCCGCCGCGCCGACGGCTGCCATTAGTAGTAGAAGCACGAGAACGACAGGCCAACCCGGCACAAAAGCCTTCATGGAAGCAAATCGGCCGCTATTCTCGGCCCAGAATCCGTATAGGCCCAGCAGGTTCGGCACGAGGCCAAGCGATCCATCAGGTACCGCGGCGTAAGCGCGTAGATCGCCCGCGCCGGTCCCTGCAATCAGACTGGCTTCCGGGCCTAGACCGATCACCAACGGCACGAGCCAATAGGAACTAGCGACAGCCGTCGCGCCGAGCGTGAGCGCGAGCCAGGGAGTCAATCGCTGTAGGTATTCGAGCTTCCGGTCGGCAGTAACGAGGTGGGCGAACAGAACCGATGCCGCGAGAAGGGAAGCGATAACGAGAACATGCGGACTGAAAATGCCAGTCAATGCAAAGGCTGTCGCTGTCAGCAACGCCGTCCTCGGACGTGGTCCGACTAACAGCAATCGAAACTGCCAAACGGCCCAAGGTAGGACTGCGAATGCCCCTATAAGGAATAGCTGGCCGTAATGCAGGCGGCTGTACACGAACGGATTTACGACGTACAGCGTGGCTGCTGCAGCTCGAGGCACGAATTCACCTCTCGGTAAGGTTGTGTATGCCAAGGCAGCTGCTGCAAATAAAGAGCCTAGGACCAGAAACTTCCCAGTCGTCTCAGCACCGATAGCCCAGGCCAGAGCGGCCAGCCCTATCTGCACGAGGGCTGAACTCTCGAGGGTTGTAGGTAGCACGAAATGGCGGGGCCCAGGCCAGTCGGTGCCGAAGAGATAGCCCGGAAGTAGCCAGGGGCCAGCCACTACAAGAGTTAGGAAACCCGCCCAAATCAGGGCGAGAACGGAGCGATACGACTCGGTACCGTTGGCTGGTTGGCTTCGCGAGCTCAGCGAGGACGCAGCCGACCTCAAGGCCATATAGTATCGGCTCAACTGCGATCCGCCTCGTCTAGCAAGACTCACCTGGATAATCGGAGACATGCCTAACCGCAGGTAGGGAATGGGGCAAATGACAAGGTTGTCGGATTCGATTAGGCCCGGTTGGCTCGAACTTCCCGGTGCGCTTAAGGGCGAAAGAATACTCGCGCACAATGTTGTTGTCGGTGGCGGGACTGTCGGTGCAGGCATTCTAGGGGTCGCCTTCCAGTCGCTCGTTTCACACCAACTCAAGCCCGCTGACTACGGAAGCGTGTTTGCTGTTGTTACCCTAATTACTCTCATCGGTCTTCCTGCAAGTGCCTTTACCTTGCTCATGGCCCAAGAGACAAGCCGAGGTCGGGCATCGGGCCACCAGGCCGCCAGCGCGACGCTATTGCGGCGTGGCAACCGAGCACTGATGCTATTTGGCCTAGTCGTGGCTTCTACGATTGCTTTGGGTTCCTCGCCCTTAGCCGGCTTCCTCAACGTTCCCGCCGAACTGCTACTCGCGGCAGCTGTCGGCATACCTTTTGGGCTGGCGTTCCCGCTGCTGCTTGGCGAGTTCCAGGGGGAGCAACGTTTCGCTACATTTTCCCTGCTTCTGATTGGACAGGCTGGCGCGAAGCTCTTTGGCGCGATCACACTCGGTCTGGTTTTCGGCCCGCTCGGGGTGGTGGGGGGCATATCGCTTGCGACGATCGCGATATATCTTGTCGCCCTTCGCCTCTTACGCCGGCGCCTCGCGATCAGGCCCAAGCTACCGTGGTGGCGGTCTGCCGCACGGTACCTGGGCGTGGTGCTCCCAAGCACCCTGGCACTCGCGGTGCTGCTCAGCGCGGACGTGCTGCTCGTGAAACACTACTTCCCGACCCGTGCAGCGGGTGAGTACGCGGTAGTCGCCGCGGTGGGGCGTGCGATTTTTTGGGGCGCCACTGGAGTTGCAGCTGTTCTATTCCCCAAGGTCGTGTTTAGATCGACCCAGGGTAGGAGTGGTTCGTCACTGGTGATGGCTTCGTTGGTCCTCGTCGCGACCGGCGGCCTCGCAGGCCTAACGCTATTGTCGGCGACCGCAGGATGGCTCATCACGGCATTTGCAGGCGGCGCATATATGGGCGGCGCGAGCTATCTCCCCTGGTACGCACTGGGCATGACTCTGCTTGGGGGTGTCGCGGTCCTGATCGCGACCCATCAATCTCGCGGACGCCCCGGCTTCTTAGCTGTCCTGCTGCCTTTGACCATACTGGAGCCTGTGTTGCTAATGAGGTTGCATCAGACCCTGGTCCAGGTGGTGCAGGTAGTCGACGTCTCCATGGGGCTAATTCTTTTAGCGATGGGCGCCTTCTATGTCACTGCCGTCCGCTCACGCGGCTCTATGGCCCGTTCTGAAGCATCCTTGAGGGACATGCCCGAACATCAGATCGTTCGGTCGGTCGTGAACGAATGAGCGTAGACGTGGCGGCGTCCGGGACCCAGCGCGCGACGACACACGAGATCGAACTGTCTGTTGTCGTTCCGGCGTATCGAGAGGGGAAACGTATTTTCGCCAACCTCACACGACTGCTGAGCGAACTCGAGAAGCTCGGTGTGACTTACGAGGTCGTCCTTGTCTCCGACGGAAACACCGACGCCACGGTGCGCGAGGCCCTACGCGTGAAATCGCCTGCGGTCAGAGTGTTCCATTACCCGATGAACGTTGGCAAAGGGTTTGCACTGAGCTGCGGGGTGGATCAATCGGCAGGTGCCTTGGTGACCTTCATCGACGCCGATATGGAGCTCGACCCTGCCAACATTCGCGGATTTATCGAGCTCATGCAGGCGAACGACTGCGACGCGGTCATTGGATCAAAGCGCCATCCCCTCTCGAAGGTCGCTTATCCGAAGTTTCGACGCCTGCAAAGCGCAATTTACCAACTCGCAGTCCGACTGTTGTTCAACCTTGACGTCCGTGACACGCAAACCGGCCTGAAACTGTTTCGACGCCAAGTACTGCAGGAGGCCCTTCCGTTGTTGGCTATCAAGAAGTTCGCATTCGATCTCGAACTTCTCGTTGTAGCCCGTCAACTCGGTTACCGGAAAATCCTGGAAGCGCCGATCAGCCTTGATTATCAGTTCGAGACCACCGTCAACCTTGGATCAGCCTCGCGGGTCCTATGGGACACAGCCGCGATCTTCTACCGCCTCCGCATCCTTCGTTACTACCAACGCCGGCGTCTTGAGCTCGCACCGGCGGAAGAGCCCAACCGCTCTGTTGGAGACAAATCCGAGGGCTAACCCTGCGGATCCTCATCCTTAACTGGCGTTGCCCGCGCAATCCAAAGGCGGGAGGGGCTGAAATCCTGACCTACCAGCTCGCCCGCAGGCTCGTCGCCAAGGGACACTCAGTCGAATGGTTCAGCGCGGCGTTCCAGGGCGCTCCGACCGAAGAGGATCTGGAGGGCATCCACGTGGTTCGAGCCGGACGACAGTGGACCGTCCACGTGCATGCATTTTTACGCTATCGCCGCTCCATCCGACGTCGGTTTGACATGGTCATCGATGAGATCAATACGATGCCCTTCTTCACGCCACTATGGGCGGGGATTCCCACCTTAATGCTTGTGTTTCAACTGGCGCGTGAGGTTTGGTGGTACGAGAGCCCATTTCCCGTGAATGCGATGGGCTACTTTGTCGAACCCGTCTACTTGAAGAAGTATCGCCACGTTCCAGTGTTCACCATCTCGAAGTCGACTGAGAGTGACATGCGGAGGCTGGGCTTCAAAGGCCCGATTACGGTCATGCCGATCGGCATCGAAGACGTGCCTCCAATGTCTGAAGCAAGACCGGAGACTCCAACATTCTTGTACGTAGGCCGCCTCGCCCCATCCAAACGCATTGACCACATGGTGCAAGCTCTCGCACAATTTCGCGCGACCACGGGGACCGGCGTCCTATGGTTGGTCGGGACCGGATCCGAGCGCTACCAACGGTCGCTGGTGACGCTAGCGCGGGATCTCGGTATCGAATCCAGCATCGTGTTTTGGGGACGCCTCCCCGCGTTTGACAAGCACCGCCTCATGGCTCAGGCGCACTGTCTACTTATGACTTCAGTGCGGGAAGGCTGGGGCCTCGTCGTCACCGAAGCGAACGCATGCGGGACGCCAGCAATCGTGTACGACGTCCCAGGGCTCCGCGACTCAGTCCGAAACGAGTCGACCGGATTAGTTGTGCGACCGGGTCCAAATTACTTGTCGGCTGCGATGCTGCGGATGACGGCCGACCCGGTTCTCCGTTCGCGCCTTGCGTCCGAAGCGAAAAGGTGGAGCGCCACATTCTCGTACGAGGAAGGGGCAACGTTGCTTTGCCAGGCCTTGGAGGAAGATCACGTCGCATGACGCATCCTCAGAGACGTGTCTCAGTTGTCGTACCCACACGAAACACGGCGCGAACACTTGAGGCCTGCTTACACAGCATTCGATCGCAAAGATACGGTGGGGTCGAGCTTGTTGTTGTTGACAACCACTCCTCAGATCGGACTCCCGAAATAGCGCGGCAGTACGCCGAGGCTTCAAACGCGCTTCGAGTGTAGAACCGAGCAGCCTCAATAGCGTCATCGCCTGCGTAGCAGCTTTGTTCCAGCGCGCGACACCGCGCAAGGAATCCCTCTCCAACCGAGATTTCCGGAATGATCACGCCGCGAGCCCGGCTCTTGGTAGCCACGCTAAGACATTCGTCGATAAGTTGTGGACCTAGAGTCATGTCGGCGTCGATAGACAGCAGGACGAGCTGCAGTTCTTGGGCATCGAGTCCAGCCCAGCCTTTGTCAGACAGCCGGAGGGGAACGGTGTCGCGGAGAGATTCATTCGCACCCTCAAGGAGCAACTGCTCTGGGTTCGCCGCTTCGCTACGGTTGAGGAGCTTCGCCTGGCGCTCCTGAGTTCAAGGACAAGTACAACCGCAAGTGGCTGCTCGAGAAGCACCACTACCGCACGCCGGCTCAGGTCCGCGCCGACTTCGCGGCTGAGGCGGTTGCATGAGGCTGCCTCGGCCAGGTCTTGTGATACTCACCGCCCTCGAACCGGGCGTCCTGGTGGCTCTCAGCGCGTCGATTTCTTGCGACGTCTGCGAAAATCGGCGTCGACAAGGATTCAGCTCGCCGATCGGTTTACCGTCAGCGCGGTGTCCAAAGAACCGGAGCCGGAAGAACGTCTGCTGGGTTTCTCATGGACACCTCCTGTCACGGGAGCCTACTCATCTCCCAAACAGGTGTCCATAGAAACCGGGGGCCGACGGAGATTCCCTGTCCCTCGCACCCCGACCCTAACACGCACCTGCGGCAAACGATGTCTAGGTCCCTTGGTTTTTCACGAATGCTTGAGAAAATTAGCGGCCGTTTACCTCAGTTTTGGAAATTGCGAAATCGGATCGCGCTAATTTTGAGCTCAAACGTGCAAACGCGCTACCCTGGCTGAAACGCGTCTAGCAGCCGGCCCAGAGGCCGACACAAAGTCGTAAGGGGTGGCTAGTTGCCGGTACCGGAAAACCACGCAATGCCGTCATGAGGAACTACCGCGTCTACCTGGCGCTTCTCGTCGTACTGATGGCGATCGTCGGTGCGCTCCTCCACCCTCTTTCCCTCGTTCTAGGTCTGGCTCCTTTCGATACGCGCCGCATGGTTGGGTTCCTTGTAGAGCTTCGGTCGCTAATAGCCGACCTGCTTGGATGGGCGGTACTCAGCGTGCTGGCGGTGATGATTTTCTATGTTGTTCGTGGGCGAATCGAGCACCGTGCACACGCAACGGCCCCTGCCGCAGCACGAGCGGATGGCGAGCCGGCAAATGGCCACGCGACCTTACAAGCCCGGGTGGTAGTGGCGCTTACCGCCTACAACGACGCAGAGGCCACAGCTCAAGACGTCAAGGACTTTCGGCGCCAGCCCGGGGTCGTCAAAGTCCTTGTGATCGATAACAACTCCACCGACAACACCGCTGAACTCGCCGCCGATGCCGGAGCAAAAGTCATTCACGAGTCCAGGCAGGGCTACGGATACGCCTGCATTCGGGGTCTGGCCGAGGGTCTCAAGGTTCCCGATGCTGATGTGATCATCCTCTGTGAGGGAGACGGCACGTTTCTTGCCGACGACACAGCTAAGTTCCTCGCCTACATCGGCGACGCCGACCTGGTGGTTGGAAATAGGGTCGTAAAGGGCCTGGTCGACAAAGATTCCCAGATGGATTACTTCTTCACTTGGGGAAACATGGCGGTCGCGATGCTCATCCGCCTGCGCTTTTGGGATGGGCGACATCTGGGGCCAGCCGGACTCACCGATGTCGGCTGCACATTTAGAGCGATCCGGCGGCAGGCGCTCGAGCAAATCCTCACCGATCTCCTCGTGGGGGGCAATCACTTCTCGCCGCACATGCTCATGGTCGCCATCGCGCGTGATCTCTCAGTGATCGAGATTCCCATCCGGTTGCGGAGACGAGTCGGCCAATCCAAGGGAGCCAGTCAAAGCTTGCGAAAGGGCCTTCAGGTGGGCCTGATGATGATCTGGCACATCATCACTTTCACGCTCGAACCGACCGCATCAAAGGCAGGCGTCGCTGGCGATGTTGGTACGGCGGCAATAAATCCATTAGACGGCAACGGACATCCAAAGCTCACTGCTCAGACGACTGCGCCTACCACCGATGAGCCGACCAACGCAGGTATCTCCAGATAGGTAGCAATCCGGGTCCCCCAACCCGCGCTTCGCGCGACCTCCCCGCAGGGCGGGGAGGCTATTTACCCAAGCGCGCTCCGCGCGATACCCCTTTTGCGCAGAGCCGCTCGACAACGGCTGGAAAGCTCAGCGTCTTGTTCCTGGCTTCGCGCGATTGGGATCACCCCGCGACCACCGGCGGCGATATGACTCTGTGGGAGAACGCGCGCTATCTCGCCTCAGTCGGGCACGAGGTCACGTTCGTTGCTGCCGGATATCCAGGCGCCCCGCGTGAGGAGATGGTTGACGGGCTCAAGGTGGTGAGGCTTGGCGGCATCCACTCCCTGTGGTTCCAGACCTTCGTGTACTACATGTTCCGCTGTCGCGGGAAATATGACGTCGTAGTGGCGGAAGGCTTCGGGGGTTCTCGCATCCCTCGCATGGCACCGCTTTATGTGCGGGAACCCATGATCACGGAGTGGTTTCAAATACATCGAGATCTGTTCGCAGTTCAATATCCGAAGCTTCTGAACGGCCCGCTCAACCTCTTGGAGCACTTGACAGCGTGGGTGCATCGCAACACATTGGTTCGTGCCCTCACCGAGGAGTGGCAGCAAGAGTTCCCTAGGATCGGATTCAAACGGGCGAACATCGTTGTTGTGCCTGTCAGCATCCGCGACGAGTGGTTGCACGAGAGCGATCGGAGGCCTACGTCCGATCCGACGATCTTGTGGCTGGGCAAGTTGCGTCGCTACAAATGCCCCCACGATGCAGTGCAGGCAATGACCAAAGTCGCTAAGCAGGTCGAAGGGGCCCGCCTCATGCTCGCCGGCCGCCGCGATGACGTGGCCTACGAGAGTGAGCTGTACGCGATGGTCGCGCGGCTCGGGCTCGAGAGCAATGTCGATTTTCGTTTCAACCTCACCGAGCAAGAGAAGCGAGATCTGATGCGCAGCTCGCGAATCCTCGTCATCACTTCTGCCGTCGAGGGGTTCGGCATCGTAGCAGTCGAGGCCAACGCTTGCGGAATCCCCGTCGTGGCCAGCGCAGGCGTGCCTGAAACAGCCGTACGGGACGGGTTCAACGGTCTCCGCTACCCATTTGGAGATGCGGAGGCGCTCGCTGACAGAATCCTTCGATTGCTGGAGGACGACGACCTCTACCAGCAGCTTTCGCGAAATGCGTTGAAGCATGCGGCCAAGTTCAGCTGGAGTCGAGTTGGTGCCGAGTTCGAGCAGGTAGTATCCAGCCTGGTCGCCCCGACCCGGTGAAAGTCCCACTTAGGACCTACGACGCTCCACCGGAACCAGCAAGCCGGACGCCGCGAAGCTCGATCACGCCGCTCGCCATAATTTCGGCGGCCACGGTCGTACTGGCCGCGTCGATCGTGGCACTGATTCTCACCCCTGCTGGGGTTT
>WNFE01003903.1_pt1 | contig 11085 bp, 9 predicted proteins | sample 5400451 | NCBI WGS metagenome assembly WNFE01 (sample SAMN13153344, study PRJNA577476) | soil metagenome | isolation source: 200 cm saprolite under Douglas fir tree site 2 hole 2 | place: USA:California | collected 2015-04-18
GTCCGGGATGAAGCAGATCTCCTGGCTCTCGGGCTTGTCGGCCGTGACGAGACCCAGCGCGCGGGCGCGCTCGCGGACCTCGGGCTTGCTGAGTGCGCCCACCGGAAAGCGCGCGGCGCCCAACTGCGACTGCGAGAGGGGCCAGAGAAAATCCGACTGGTCCTTCTGGCCGTCGGCGCCGCGCCAGAGGAGCTGGCGGCCCGTGGCCGCATCGCGCGTGATGCGCGCGTAGTGCCCCGTCGCTACGGCCGCTGCGTCCCAAGCGCGAGCACGAGCGAGCAGCGAGCCGAACTTGACGTCGCGGTTGCAGACCGTGCAGGGCACGGGAGTCCGGCCCGCCTCGTACTCGCGGGCGAAATCGCTGATGACGGTCCGGTCGAACTCCACCTCGCTGTTCAGGAGGTAGTACGGGATGCCAAGCCGCCGCGCGACCTGTCGCGCGTCATCCACCGTCGCGGGCGAGCAGCAGCTGCCGAATCTCCGCGCCGCGTCCTGGGGCGGCTGCCACGGCCACACGCGCAGCGTGATGCCGACCACGTCGAAGCCCTGCTCGACGAGGATGGCGGCCGCGACGGAGGAATCGACTCCTCCCGACAGCCCGACGACGATGCGCTCGGCCATGGCCCGAGTGTACGCGACCTAGCCGCGCCGAGCGGTGATGAGCTCGGTAAGGCGCTCGAGGTCTTCGGCGGAGGTGTAGACGATCTCGATGCGGCCGGCGCGCTCGGTGCCGACCAGGCGCACGCGCGTGGCGAGGCTCTCGCGCAGCGAATCTTCGAGCGCGGTCAGCTCCGCCGAGCGGCGCCCGGCGCGACGAGGAGCCTGGCGTTGCTTGCGCTGGACGCCGGCTTCGGTGGCGCGCACGGACCACGAGTGGGCGAGGATCTCCGAGCGGAGCTTCAGCTGGTCGGCAGGGGAGTCGAGCGAGAGAAGCGCGCGCGCGTGGCCCATCGTCAGTCGCCCCGCGCGAAGATCGTCCTGAATCACGCCCGGGAGCTTGAGCAAGCGAAGGCAATTGGCGACGCTGCTGCGATCCTTGCCGATGCGCTGTCCGAGCTCTTCCTGTGTCCAGTCGAATTCTCCGAGAAGACGCTGATAGCCTTCCGCCTCATCCATCGGATTGAGATCTTCGCGGAGGAGGTTTTCGACGAGCGCCAGCTCGAGCGACTCGGCATCTGTGGTGTCCCGAACGACCGCGGGGATGTGGCTCAGGCCGGCGAGACGTGCAGCGCGCCACCGCCTCTCGCCGACGACGATCTGGAACTGCTGGCCATGGCGCCTGACCACCACTGGCTGGAGCAGGCCAGAGCGCTTCAGGGATGCAGCGAGATCACGTAAACTATTGTCGTCAAAGGCTTTTCTTGGCTGTCTCGGGTTGGCTACTATGCTCGCGATGGGAAGCTCCTGGACTGTCGATTCCGAGCTCTCTGGAGCCGGGGTCGGCCCAGGAGACGAGGACAGAAGAGCCCCGAGTCCGCGTCCAAGGCCATGCTTAGCGTTCATGCGCGAGGACCTCCTTTGTCAGCTCGAGGTAGGCCGCAGAACCGGGGGATCGCAGATCGTAAAGCATGATCGGCTTGCCATGGCTCGGCGCTTCCGTGATCCGGATGTTCCTCGGGATTATCGTCTGCATTACCTGGCTGCCCAGATGTCCTTGCACCTCGGCCTTGACCTGGGCGGCCAGGCTGGTCCGTCCATCGAACATCGTGAGGACTACGCCTTCGATCTCCAGCTTGGGGTTGAGCTTGTCCTTGACCAAAGCGATCGTGCGCAGGATGTGGGCGAGGCCCTCCATCGAATAGTACTCGCACTGGAGCGGTACGAGAGCCCGGTCGGCGGCCGTGAGCGCATTCAGAGTGAGGAGGCCGAGGGAAGGGGGGCAGTCGATGATGATGAAGTCGTAGACGCCCCGGACAGGAGCAAGAGCCTGCTGGAACCGCCGTTCGCGATCATCCGTAGACACGAGCTCGATTTCGGCCCCTACCAAGTCTATGTCAGCCGGCACCAGGTCGAGGAATCCGATATCGGTCTTGATCCGCGCTTCCTCAATCATGACTCCCTCGAGGAGGACGTGATAGATCGTTCTCTTCAGCGAGTTCTTATCGACCCCGAGACCCGTGGTCGCATTGCCCTGGGGATCCAGATCGATTAGAAGGGTGCGCCGCTCGGCAAGAGCCAGACCCGCCGAGAGGTTGACGGCCGTGGTGGTCTTTCCCACGCCGCCCTTCTGGTTGGCGACAGCGACGACCCGCCCCAGACCGCTCTCCTCAGTGTTCCACGTGAAACAGCCCTGAAGACCGATGTTCCACGTGAAACAATAGCGGAGTAAACCCGTGAAATCAATCCTGAATTGTCGCCACCAGGAAGGCCCTCGGCAGTCCGAGCCCCGGAAACTCGACTTTCTTCCATTCGGCGTTTGGCCATTCGACCTTTGGCATCGCCTTGGAGACTGGCGGACCCGAGGCGATGACCTTGCCTCCAGGTCTGAGATATGGGGCGGCCATTTCGATCACCCGGGATCCGCGACCTACTGCACGAGTCAGCACAAAGTCGAATTTCCCTTGTAATTCAGGTAGTTCGGTTGAAATCGCTTCGGCCCTGCCGTGGTGCACTGCGATATCAGGAAGGGCCAGGTCACGGATGAGAGCGTGGAGGAAGGACACAGGTTTGCGCCGAGACTCGATGAGCGTGAGCGCGATCGAGTGATCGACCATGCGAAGGGGAATGCCCGGGACGCCCGCGCCCGCTCCGATGTCCAGAATGCGGAGAGGCTCGCGAGGCAGCAGCGACCTCCAGAGCAGCGAGTCGAGAAAAAGAACCCGCGCGATGTCCGCGCGCGTCTTGAGCGCCGTGAGGTGATGCGTCCGGTTCCAGAGAACGAGAAGATTCGCGTAGCGGCCGAATGCGTTGCGTTCCGTCGGGGTTGCTGTTCTTCCGAGGAGGTCAGGGAAGGCCTTGAAAAAATCTTCGAGCGAGTCGGCGGCGGATCGCGCCACGCGATTACTGCGGCTGCCGCGCGCCCGGCGCCTGGATCACGCCTTTTTCATCGCACGCGCCGCCGGCTTGGCGGGCGTGCCGCTGCGCTCCATGTAGAGCTGCTGCGCGATCTGGAGCACGTTCGAGAGCGTCCAGTAGAGCACCAGGCCCGAGGGCAAGCTCAGGAACATGAACGTGAACACGACGGGCATGATCAGCATCATCTTCGCCTGCCGCGGGTCGCCCATCGTCGGCGTCATCTTCTGTTGTATCAGCATCGAGACGCCCATCAGGATGGGCAGGACGTACGTGTGATCGGCGTCGGCCAAGTCGCAGATCCAGACGTCGTGCCCGCCGAGCCAGGGCAGCCAGGACCACGCTTTGCCGAAGCAGATGAACGGCGCGTTCTGAATGTCGGCCCACACAGAGAGGGCGACGTAGAGCGCATAGAAGACCGGGATCTGGACCACCATGGGCAGGCAGCCGCCGAGCGGGTTGACATGGTTGGCTCGGTAGAGCTCCATGGTCTCTCGCTGGACGCGCTGCGGATCGCTCTTGAACTTGGATCGGAGCGCGTTGATCTGGGGCTGGAGCGCCTGCATCGCCTTCATCGAGCGCATGCTCTTGACGGTGAGCGGGAAGAAAATCAGCTTCGTGATGACCGTGAGCAGGATGATCGCGACGCCGTAGTTCGGCACGAGCCGGTAGAGCCACTGCAGAAGCCAGAAGACAGGAACGGCAATCCATTGCATCGGGAAAGTCGGTAAACCCCAGTCCCGCGCCTTGGACTCTGGAACTGGGAAGCCACCGAAATATATAGCTTTTTCGAGGCCGACGCCGAGCGCCTTCAGTCTTTCGAACTCCATGGGACCCAGGTAGCTGACGAACTGTCCTTCCCAGGCTTGCCGTGGCGCCAGGGGAGGAACCGTTGCGATCAGGCCTATCTGCACTCGCTGCTTCGGCGCGTCTTTGTCGCCAGCGCGCACCTGTTCCGGATTCTTGCCCTCAACCGTTCGGATTCCTAGGCTCTTGGGCACGAACGCTACCAGATAGGTGCCGGCCTGGCCCAAGGATCCTGCATGAGAGATGGAGCTCTCGAAGCCGACCCACGCGCCGGTCCCGGTGAAATTCAGATGGTCAGTCAGGGCCGATCGATAGGGCCAGAAGGCGCCTTTGGTTAGCTGCACCACGTGCAGCGGGCGGGGCCCTGGAAAACTGTCGTGATCCTTGGGCCATTCCACCGGTCCCGCCCACGTCATGGAGATGTCCGCGCCCTGCTGGATCGTGTGCCGATTCTCGACCTTGAGGTACTGCTCGACGACGTAAGTGTCCGCCCGGAATCGGAGTGTGCAGGTGATCTGGAGCCCGAACCCATCCTCGCCGGAGAGGACAAGCTCGCCCACAGGCTTCTGCGAGTCTAGTTTGAGCGACTCGGTCGAGAGCCGGAACTGGATGGGTTTTTCGCTCCTGCCGTCGGCCACCACGCGAATGCCGGACGGGCCCAGAAGGCCGTCCAGGACCATCGGACGGTCACCGTGGAAGTGGACGTCCCAGACCGTGATCACCCCGCCGCGGCTGCTGATGGCGGCGCGATAGAGGGGAGTCTCCACAGTCGCTGTGCGGTCCGGCACGGCGGGCGCCGCGAGCGGAGCTGCCGCAGCCGGGGCGACCGCCGCCGGCGCAGCGACCGGGGCAGGGGACGGCCCCGGCTTCACCCCCGGAGCCTCTGCCTTTGGAGGCGGCGGCGGAACCTCCGCCGGCTGCATGAAGAATGTCTGGTAGGCAATGAGCAGCCCCGCCATGAGCAGGGCCGCGATAATCGCTCGCTTCTCCATCAGGCTTAACGCCTCTCTCCCGAACCTGTCGGTGCGCCGGGAGGCGGATCATGCCCGCCCGGGTTGAAGGGATGGCAGCGAGCGAGGCGTCGCAGCGTCAGCCAACCACCCCGTATCACTCCATGCTCGGACAGCGCCGAGCGCGCATATTCGGAACAGCTCGGGTCGAAGCGGCACGCCGCGGGCAGGAGCGGGCGCAGCACCAGCTGATAGCCTCGCACCACGCCGCAGGCGATCCGCGCTCCCAGCGTCACGCGCCCGCACTCCGGCAGGCCGCCGCGTGCGCGCTCGCCATCTCGGCCCTCAGCTCGGCGAGCGGCGCCTCGAGCGCCCAGGCGCGCGCCACGAACACCACATCGACGCCGCGCAGGGTCGACGACCCGAGTCCACGGTAGGCCGCGCGCAGCCTCCGCCGCGCGCGGTTACGCCGGACAGCGCCACGGATCTGCCGGCTCACCGCGAACCCCGCGCGCGCCGGTCCGGGTCGGGGCACCCACAAGAGCACAAACGCCCGCCGCTCCTCTCTTCGGCCCTGCTGGAAGACCGCTTGAATCTCGCTGGAGTGCCTGAGGCGGGCGTCGCGGGGAAGCCCAAGCATCCGTTAGACGGTGAGACGCTTGCGTCCCTTCGCGCGCCGGCGCTTGAGGACCTTCCGACCACCTGGTGTCTTCATGCGCTCCCGGAAGCCGTGTGTCTTCTTCCGGCGGCGCCGATTCGGCTGGAACGTCCGCTTCATGGAGAAACTCCTTCCGTCGGTCGATGAACCCGCGTAGTGTACTGACCGCTCTCAGGCAAGTCAAGACGCGGAACCTCTTGCGAGCGCGTTTCGCGGTGTGGTAACGTGCCGTCCTCACGCTTCCCGCGATTTTCGGAATGGCCGGAGAACGCCGGGGAAGCGGCTCGCACCAAGTGAGGTTGCCGCGGCGCTTTCTCCGAAACAGATGACACGTCGGCTGCCGGCTTCGCTCGATTCGCTCGCAGCACAACCTGGTCGCGCTGGCACATCCCGTTATCCACACCTGTGGATAACTCTGTGTGTAACTTTCCTCACCCCTAATCCTGCAAGGCTTTAGCAATGCTCGAATCGCTGTGGAGCCGGATGCTCATCGCTTTGGCCACGAAGGTTCCTCCCGCGGCGCTCGACTCGTGGCTCCGACCCTGCCGGCTCACGGCGGTCGAAGGCGACCACATGAAGATCGCCGCGCCGAACACGTACACGCGCGACTGGCTCCACCAGCACCACACGGAATCGCTGCAGGCGGCTGCGCGTGAAGTGCTCGGGGGCAATCCGCGCATCTCGCTCGACATCGATCGCGACGCTCCGTCGCCCGTCGCGGCGCCGAGCTCGGGGGAGCCCCCCGTCGCGGCTCCCGGTCTCTCCGCCCGCTACACTTTCGACTCCTTCGTCGTCGGCAATTCCAACCAGTTCGCACAGGCCGCCTGCCAGGCGGTCGCCGAGCTGCCGTCACGCGCCTACAACCCGCTCTTCATCTACGGCGGAGTCGGATTGGGCAAGACGCACCTGCTCCACGCGGTCGGTCACCAGATCGCACGGCTCTACCCGCACCTCCGTCTCCTCTACCTCTCGTCCGAACGCTTCACCAACGACCTCATCAACGCCATCCGCTACGACAGAACGGCGGAGTTCCGCGCCAAGTACCGCACGATCGACCTGCTCCTCATCGACGATATCCAGTTCATCTCCGGCAAGGAGCGGACCCAGGAAGAGTTCTTCCACACCTTCAACGATCTCTACGAAGCCCGGAAGCAGATCGTCGTCTCGTCCGACTCGGCGCCCAAAGAGATCCCCGATCTCGAGGAGCGCCTGCGCTCCCGCTTCGAGTGGGGCCTGATCGCCGACATCCAGCCGCCCGACTTCGAGACTCGCGTCGCCATCCTCAAGAAGAAGGCGGAAATCGAGCGCGTCCGCCTCCCGGACGATGTCGCCTACCTGATCGCGAGCCGCATCAAGGCCAACATCCGGGAGATCGAGGGCTCGCTGACCAGGATGATCGCTTTCTGTTCGCTCTCCGGCCGCGACATGAGCGTGGAGCTCGCCCAGGAAGTGCTCGCGGATCTCTGGGGCGAGGAAGAGCGCGTCATCACCATGGATCACATCCAGCGTAAAGTCGCCGAGTTCTTCGGCATCAAGCTCTCCGACATGCGCGCCAAGAACCGTACCAAGTCCGTTGCCTTTCCCCGCCAGGTCGCCATGTATCTCTCGCGCCAGCTCACCCATGCATCACTCAGCGACATAGGACGCGCCTTCGGTGGCAAGGACCACACGACCGTCATCCACGCCGTCTCCAAGCTCCAGCTGCTGCTCCAGGAAGATCCGAAACTCAAGCAGACCATCGACTCGCTCACACAGGGGATTACTCTGTGATCCACCGTCGTCCCCCGGGACCGCGCAGCCTTGTCCACCGCGCCATGGCCGAGACATTTGCTTACGTGTCACGATCTTGCGCGTCATCCACAGCATCCACCGCTACGACGTCTCTTACGACGACGCTTTCTCCGAGTTTCTCCTCCAACAACGGAGACTGATATGGAAGTCCAGGTGGACCGGGATGCCTTCCTCAAGGGTCTCCAAATGGTTCACAACGTCGTCGAGCCTCGACAGACACTGCCGATCCTGGCGAACGTGCTGCTGGAAAGCGAAGGCGACACGCTGCGGATGACCGCCACCGACCTCGAGGTGGGCGCGCGCGTCTCGGTGCCGGCCAAGGTCCCGGCCGCCGGCTCCATCACGCTGTCGGCGCGGAAGCTCCTCGAGATCGTCAAGGAGCTGCCGGCCGCGGCCCTCACGCTGAAGGTGCAGGACAATGCCTGGGTGGCGCTTCGCTGCGCCGGCGTGTCCTACAAGCTCGTAGGGCTGAGCGCGACGGATTTTCCGGCCGTCGCGACGGGACCCGCGGCCGGGTGGATCACGCTCGACGGCAAGCTCTTGCGGGACATGCTGGCACAGACGATTTTTGCCGTCTCCCACGACGAGAGCCGCTACGCGCTGAATGGAGTGCTCTTCGCCGTCCAGGACCGGGAGATCAGGATCGTCGCGACCGACGGCCACCGTCTGGCACTTGCGGTGCGGCCGCTGGCGAGCGCGGGCGCGTCGGTGTCCGGCATCGTGCCGCGCAAGGCCGTGCAGGAAATCGCCCGAATCGTGGGCTCCGGCGAGGACGTCCAGGTGGCGATCAGCGAGAACCAGTTCATTTTGCAGATGCCCAACGTGCTTCTCATGGCGCGGCTCATCGAGGGCACGTTTCCGAACTACGAGCAGGTCGTGCCCAAGGCGCATCCGCACCGGATCGCGATGTCGCGGGGCTCTCTGACAGCGGCGCTCCGGCGGGTGTCGGTGCTCTCGGAGGAGCGGACGAAGCCGGTCAAATTTACGCTCTCGTCGGGCCTGCTCAAGCTGACGGCCTACAGTCCGGATTTCGGTGAGGCCGAGGAGCAGATCGAGGTTCCGTACGAGGGAGAAGAGATGACGATTGGCTTCAATTCGCGCTATGTGCTGGAAGCTCTCGGCGCGCAGGGCGCAGAGCAAATCGTGATGGAATTGAAGGACGGATTGAGCCCCGGAATCGTCAAAAGCTTCGAGGAGGAAGGGTCGCTCTGTGTTATCATGCCTATGAGAATTTAAGATTCTCATGGGGGCAGAGATCGGGTGCTCATCCAGAGGATTACGATCGAAGAATTCCGTAGTTACAGTGCACTGTCTTTCAAGCCCGACCCCGGCCTCAACGTCCTGAGCGGAGCCAACGCCCAGGGGAAAACCAATCTCCTGGAAGCGATGGGAATTCTGCTCGTGGGACGCTCTTTCCGCGGCACCAAAGCCGTAGACCTTCCCCGGTGGGGAGCCCCTGTTGCATCGATCCAGGGCGCCGTCACGCGAGGGGAGATCACGCGCGAAATACGGCGCACCATCGCCCAGCGCGAGGACGGCGGATGGGCGATAACAGGTGAGGGATGCCCCTGGGCGCGCGCCATTCCGTTCGGCTGGCAGGACCTGGCCATTCTCACCGGGGGTCCGCAGGCCCGGCGTAACTTTCTTGACGGCTTCGCGGCCAAGGTCCAACCCGCCCATGCAGCCGCCCACGTTCGCTATCGGCAGATCCTGGGACGGCGCAATCACCTCCTCCAGCAAGGGCGAATCGAGCAGCTCCAGCCCTGGGACGAGCAGCTCGCGAAAACAGGCGTCGAGATCCTGAACCGGCGGCGGCAGGCGGTCGGTGCCCTCGAGGTCGAAGTCGCGCGCCTCTACCCGGAGTTGGCCGGGTCGGACCACGTGGTGCATCTCGAGTACCGGTCCGCGCTCCGCCCGGAGGCGACGGAAGAGGAATTCATCGAGATGCTCGCGGCACGCCGTGAGGACGAGATGCGGCGACGGCTGACGCTGGTGGGACCGCACCGGGACGACCTCTCGGTCGAGCTGGACGGTCATGACATGCGGAGCTTCGGCTCGCGCGGGCAGCAGAGGCTCCTCGTCCTGGCGCTTCGCCTGGCGGAGGCCAGCCCTGTGGAGGCGGCCGTCGGCAGCCGGCCCGTTTTGCTGCTCGACGATGCGCTCTCCGAGCTGGATCCCGACGTCCAGGGTCGCGTGCTGCGTCACGCGGGCCGGAGCGGGCAGGTCTTTCTGACGACCGCTGACCCGGAGCTGCCCGAGGGCAGCGGTGCTGTCTGGTGGGAGGTCAGGGGAGGGACCGTGGCCGAATCCATGGGCGCGGGCGTCGGGGAGCGCGCGTGAGCGCGGACACCGCGGACACCTATACCGCCAGCGACATCAAGGTCCTCGAGGGGCTCGAGGCGGTTCGCAAGCGCCCCGCGATGTACATCGGCGATACGGGCTCCTACGGACTCCACCACCTCGTCTACGAGGCCGTGGACAATGCCGTGGACGAGGCCATGGGCGGCTACTGCGACAGCATCAAGGTCATTCTCCATTCCGACGGCTCGTGCTCGGTGGGCGACAACGGCCGCGGCATCCCGGTGGACACCCACAAGGAAACGGGCAAATCGGCGGCCGAGGTCGTGCTGACGGTGCTCCACGCCGGCGGCAAGTTCGAGCACTCCGCCTACAAGGTGTCGGGCGGCCTGCACGGCGTCGGCATCTCCGTGGTCAACGCGCTGTCCGAGTGGCTCGAGATCGAGATCCGGCGAGAAGGCAAGACCTGGACGCAGCGCTACGAGTACGGCGTGCCTCAGGGCGACCTGGCGCCGGGGGAGAAGACGTCGAAGCACGGCACGCTCATCCGCTTCAAGCCCGACACGAAGATCTTCGAGGAGACGAGCTTCTCCTTCGATACGCTCTCGAATCGCCTCCGCGAGCTGGCCTTCCTCAACAAGGGTCTCAAGATCGTCATCGAGGACGAGCGCGATGAGCGCTCGCACACGTTCCTCTACAAGGGCGGCATCATCGAGTTCATCAAGCACCTGAACGAGAACAAGACGCCCGTTCATCCCAAGGTCCTCTTCTTCGAGGGGAAAAAGGACAACATCGAAGTCGAGGTGGCGCTGCAGTACAACGACGGCTACCAGGAAAGCGTCTTCTCGTTCGCCAACAACATCAATACGCGCGAGGGCGGCACGCACCTGACGGGCTTCCGCGCCGCGCTCACCGGCCAGCTCTCGAGCTACGCCCAGGCCCAGGGCTATCTCAAGACTTTCAAGGGCGCCGTCACGGGCGACGACGTGCGCGAGGGGCTGACCGCGGTGGTGTCGGTCCGGATTCCCGACCCGCAGTTCGAAGGGCAGACGAAGGCCAAGCTCGGGAACTCGGAAGTCAAAGGCCTGGTCCAGCAGATCGTCAACGACCGGCTGGCTGAGGCCTTCGAGGAAGACCCGACGACGGCGCGAAAGATCGCCGACAAGTGCGTGCGGGCGGCGCAGGCCCGCGAGGCCGCCCGCAAGGCGCGCGAGCTCACGCGCAAGGGCGGGCGGGACGACGAGGGGCTGGCGGCCAAGCTCGCCGATTGCTCGGAGCGCGATCCCCAGTTCCGCGAGATCTTCCTCGTGGAGGGCGACTCGGCCGGCGGCTCGGCCAAGCAGGGGCGCGACCGCAAGACGCAGGCCGTGCTGCCTCTTCGCGGCAAGATCATCAATGCCGAGAAGGCGCGGTACGACAAGGTCCTGTCGCACCAGGAAATCCGGCTGCTGATCTCGGCGCTGGGCACCGGGATCGGGCCCGAGGAATTCGACGTCTCGAAGCTCCGCTACCACAAGGTCATCCTGATGACCGACGCCGACGTGGACGGCGCGCACATCCGGACGCTGC
>WNFE01003905.1_pt1 | contig 11081 bp, 5 predicted proteins | sample 5400451 | NCBI WGS metagenome assembly WNFE01 (sample SAMN13153344, study PRJNA577476) | soil metagenome | isolation source: 200 cm saprolite under Douglas fir tree site 2 hole 2 | place: USA:California | collected 2015-04-18
GGGTCCTCGAAGAGCGTGTCCACCGCGTCCAGGCGAAAGCCCGATACGCCGCGCTTGTACCACCAGCGAGTCACGTCGAACATGGCCTTCTCCACCACGGGATTTCGCCAGTTCAGGTCCGGCTGCTGGGAATAGAAAATGCGGTAGTACCACTGCCCGGTTTGCGGATCGAAGGTCCACGCGCGACCTCCGAAGATCGAAATCCAGTTGTTGGGGGGCTGGTTTGGGCCTTTGTCGTCACGCCACATGTACCAGTCGCGATGGGCCGAGGTGCGCGAAGACTTGGAATCCAGGAACCACTTGTGCTGATCGGAGCTGTGATTCATTACCAAGTCCAAAATGATGTGAATGCCACGCTTCTTGCCGGCACTGGCCATGCCATCAAAATCCGTCAGCGTGCCGTACATGGGATCGATGTTCACGTAGTCAGAAACGTCGTAGCCGAAATCCACCTGCGGCGACGGGAAGCAAGGCGTGAGCCAGATAGCGTCCACGCCGAGGTCTTTGAGGTAGTCCAGTTTTGAAGTGATGCCATAGAGATCGCCGATGCCGTCGTTGTTGCTGTCGGCAAAACTGCGGGGATAGACCTCGTAGAACACAGCATGCTGCCACCATTCGTGCCCCTCGGCGTCTTTGGGGCGGGCCGCCGCGTCGGAGTGAATCGAGATGAAACAACAGCCGACGAGCAAACAGGACAGGGTCAGCCTTCTAAACATAACTGCTACCTCTTTTGGAAAGTGTGGTTTCCGAGTGAATTGGAAAGCAGGAGTTGGAAAGTGAGAATCGGCTGTGGACTCCGCCCTTGCGCTCTGGGCTGCATTCCGGCGTCGCTTCGCGTTTGAAGCGCATTGTTCCACCGTGCCTCGCAAAGCCGAGTGGCACGCAAACTCTATCGCGTCTTGCTCGTGAAGTGAATGATGATTCTCTCACGGACGTAAGGCTCGGTAGCATTCGCTGGAATCTGGACTTTGATTCTCGTGGCTTCGGTGCCGGTCTTTACTAGTTCCGCGCCCTCTACGGAAGCTACTTGACCCGGATTCCATATGCCAACTTCATACTGTCTGCCTTGGGCTCCGGCAACTTCCAGGGTCAGGCTGTCGTACGCGGGTGCCCAGGACTCCGACATCACGCGCAATCCCTGGCTGGCACTTCCCAGCGCCGGCAATGTCGGGGACAGGCTAAGTGCAAAATCGCTCTTGAGACGGACGCGCAATGTGTTCGCTCCGCTGTTTACAGGAACTCGCACCGATACATGCTGGTCCACATCGCTCTTATGAATCTGGAATGGCACCCGGCGACCATTCAGCTCGACGCCTGCAATCTGAGCGTGCAGACTCATTGCGGGAGAAAACTCCAGGCTGCAATCGCCGTTGCCCTGACCGCTGACTTCCAAAGTAATTTCGCTCACGGTCTTGCGATAAGCAACGCGCAATGAAACCGCCCCCACCCGCAGATTGTCGAGCGTGAACCAGGTCCAGTCAGCGGGGACATGGGGGGCCAACGTAAGCTGGCGTGAGCCCGCGTCCACTTTCAGCCCAAACAGGCCCCGCAACAGCGGACTAATGACCATGGCTGCAGACCATATCTGATGAGGAGAGCTGGTCGAGAGCGGCTGGTAGTAGTCGCCTGATAACACCTCGGTGACGTGCCCCAGCGATCCATCGAGCGCCAGTTGCGAATTCGCCATCAGATTCGTAAAACCAGGCAACGCCCGGTGGTAGCGATATTCGCCGACCGACGCCCATCCCGTGAACAGCGGCCAGACCGAGCCGAAATGGTATCCACCCGCACTGTATTTCGCAGCGCGGGAGGAAATGATCCTCATTCCCCAATCGGCTTGATGATCGGGCGCGGCAAGCTCGGCGAGCATAGCCCCAGCCTTGTCGTCATCCAGTAATCCGAACCACATCGGAACCGTGGCAAGCACGGTCGGTTCGTCCACCGGCTGGTCATTCTGATCGAGAGCGAATGCAAACCTGTTTTTTTCGGCTAACCAAAAGCTCTTGTTCACCAGAGGTCCCTGGCGTGCGAACTCTTCTCCGAGTTGCTTGCTGACGTCTTCCTTTCCCGCCAGGTGTGCCAGATTGGAGAGTGCCCGCAAAGCCTCCGCTCCCAATCCGCTTTGGTAGAGTTCAGTTTCGACCGGAAGCAGCGGGCCGCCTTCTACCCAACCGTGACCGATCCCGAAATTCCGCGGACGGCCCTGAGCATCGTAGGTGGAAAGCAGAAATTGATAGGCTCTCCACAGGCTGTCCCACTTTTGCTGGGCGAAAGCCACATCGCCGCTCGCAACTACGTAGTCGTTCATCACGACGATGTAGAGCGGCGTTGCGTCGGCGGAAGCGTAAGGATAGGGATAGTCGGTGAACCACGGTACGAAGTTTGCGCCCTGAGAAATTTCGTGGGGAACCTTGCCGTCGGCGCGCTGATATTTGCTCAGGAAATCCAGGGCCGTACGAGTGTTGGCAAAGTCGCCCTCGGCGTCGAGCGCCAGCGCGGTCCAAAGCGCATCTCGGCCGAAAAACCAGGCGAAGCCAGGGCGCTGGCTGCCGCCCGAAGTACGATACCCGGCGATGAATCCCGTGCCCAGAAATGGATTCTGCACTAGTCCTTGAAGAACGCTTACACGGGCCCAATCATACGCCTGCTGCAACTGGCGATCGGGCAGCTCGACGCCGACTGTGCCATCCAGATATGCGCGATAGTAATCCGCCGACTCCTTCTCCAGAGCAATATAGTCGGCAGCGAGATGACGATAAGCGGCCTCCGCCTCGGCAAGGCCGTTGATGGAGGCCGCAACGACGACGATCTTTGTTTCCCTACCTTTGTTGACTACGCCCAAGTGGAAAGAGTTCTTTTTCGAACTGGAGTAATTCGTGTCATATTCCGACTGCACCTCGGCCGCGGTCGGGGAGCCAACGAAAGCAGAGAATTTCTTCTGCTCTTCGCCGAAGTAGAAAGCACTCTCCTTCGGATCCCAGTACCCGTACGTCCCGCCCAACGCTGCCGGCCACTCCAGTTGAAAATCGCGCTCGAAAGCGACCTCCACGTCCAGTGGCTGCGCAGTCTCGACTTCGATGATGATGACCGCTCCCGGTTCATGGACTGGAACAAAGAACGTTTCCCGCACCGCGAAGGTGTCGCCCGTGTAAAGAATCGTGCTCGATTCCGGGCGGACCGTCACCGTACGGGCAAACGCGTCCGCCGGAATAACGCGGCCGTCCTGGTGGAAACAAAGGTGGAAGTCACGCAGAACTTTCAGCGGGTAGACCCAGGCTTCAAACTGGCCCGCTTCGTTGCCAAACAGTCCGGCACGTGTGCCCGTTATCGGAAGAAACTCCCAGGGACGGTCCGTCCGGGAGAGCTCGATCGCTCGTGACGAATCGGCGGCCGGGGCCAGCGAAGAGAGAAGCATTAGAAGAACTACGATCAGAATCAACAGAGAGGCAAGCCCCCGCGGCGGAGAAAGCATCATGCGTTCCATGCGTGAGACACAATCAGGATACGCGGCTGAACTTGCAAAGTCGCGATGCACTTAATAAAGTAGGGGCGAATTCTAGCACGAGCCAACTCCGGGAAGGTACCACCCTTTTGTCTTCTTCACGCCGTACGTTTCTCCAATCGGTCAGCAAGTCCGCCGCGGCGCTGTCTCTGGAGGGGGTTCTCGCGCGGTCGCGTCCGCTGCCCGCATTCTTTCGCACAAGCGATGAATCCGCCAAACTTGGTACCAGCCTAGGCTTGAGCTTCATCAACGTTGCCCGCGAAGCCGGGCTCAATGCAAAAACCATCTACGGCGGCGAGCATAAGAATAAATATCTGCTGGAGACGACGGGCTGTGGCGTCGCTTTCTATGACTATGACAACGACGGCTGGCTGGATATTTTTCTGGTCAATGGCTGGCGCCTGGAAGGCTTCTCTTCCGGTCAGGAACCAACGTCTCATCTATTCAAAAACAATCGCGACGGCACGTTCACCGACGTCACCGCGAAGGCCGGCCTCATCCATTCGGGCTGGGGACAGGGCGTCTGCATTGGCGACTACGACAACGACGGTTTCGAAGATCTGTTCGTCACCTACTTCGGCAAGAACGCTCTCTATCACAACAACGGCGATGGCACTTTCATCGACGTCAGCGAGAAAGCCGGCGTCGCAGGAAGTGGCAAGCGCTGGAATACCGGCTGCGCCTTCGTAGACTACGATCGCGACGGCAAACTCGATTTGTTCGTGGCCAACTACATCGACCTTGACCTGGCGACCGCTCCGGTCCCGGAATCGGGACCGTGTCTGTACAAGAGTGTGATGGTGGCCTGCGGACCTCCCGGACTCAAGGGCGGAAAGAACATTCTTTACCACAACAACGGGGATGGCACCTTCTCCGATGTCTCCGAGGCCGCGGGAATTTTGCAGGCCAATGGAACGTTCGGGCTTGGAGTGTTGACTGCGGATTTCGACAACGATGGCTGGCCCGAAATCTACGTGGCCAACGATTCCACCGCCAGCGCGCTTTACCAGAACAAAAAGAATGGAAAGTTCGTGGACATCGCCATAGAAGCCGGTTGTGCGCTCAGCCCCGATGGCAAGCCGCAGGCGGGCATGGGAGTATCAGCGGCGGACTACGATATGGACGGCTATTTGGATATCGTAAAGACGAACTTCGCCGGCGATACGCCTTCGCTCTACCACAACCTCGGCGACGGCAGTTTTGAAGACACCACATTTACCGCCGGCCTGGGCGCCCATACCCAATACTTGGGATGGGGTTGCGGATTTTTCGACATGGACAACGACGGCTGGCCCGACATTCTCATCTGTAACGGCCACGTCTATCCCGAAGTCGAGCAGCTCAAGACCGAAGCAGGTTATCCGCAGCGCAAGCTGCTCTATCGCAACCTGCGCAACGGCCGTTTCGAAGACGTCTCCATGCATGCGGGTCCCGGCATTTCGGTGCCGGTGGCGTCGCGAGGATGCGCATTCGGAGATTTCGACAATGATGGTGATCTCGACATCGTGGTGAACACGGTGAATGATTTTCCGCAGCTTCTGCGCTGTGACTTGCAGCCTGGAAACAACTGGATCAAAGTACGGACCATCGGCACCAAGTCAAACCGCAGCGGCATTGGGGCCCGGTTGCGCTGTGTCACGCAAGCCGCGGGGGAGACCAAACCTCACCAACAGATTGACGAAGTTCGGAGCGGCGGCAGCTATTTCTCGCAAAACGATCTGCGGGTTCACTTCGGCCTGGGCAAAGCCGACAAAGTGCAACTGCTGGAAATCCGCTGGCCTAGCGGTCAAGTGGATTCACTAAAAGACCTCCAGCCCAATCAGTTGATTTTCGTGAAGGAAGGCGAAGGGATCGTGCGAAACATGCAGTCCCATGCTCCAAAGTCTAAGCCAGCGAAATGACTCCCTTCGTATACCTTAGTGCCCTTTGTGGTTAAGGGTTTGCCTTTGCCATCGGTAGGAAAAGCATTGACCACTAAGGACACTAAGTACACGAAGGAAATCGTGGCTTTAACGGCCACTACCTCAGGGGGACTAAGCTGAGGGATTTTACCGCCGTGCCCGAGCCCTCCTTCAAGCTGTGAATCGCGTCCACAGAAATGTTGTCGAATTGCTCTGCAAGCCCGCTCGGCCAACGAATCTGCACCCATTCAATCTTGGTGGCGGCGCCCAGACCGAAGTGAATACGCATATCATTATTCGAATCGTAACTGGATCCGCTGCGGACTTCGTCAACCAGCAGTCTTGACCCTGCTTTCACCGTGACCTTCGCGCCAATTCCATCCCGGTTGGATTTTGTTCCCACCATCCGTAGCCCGATCCAATGATTCGCTGTACGCACCTGATTTACCAGCAAGCTTGGGCTGGCATTCATGTTGCTGATCACGGCTGAAATGCGGCCATCGTTCCACAGATCGCCGATTGCCAGCCCACGCCCGGCGTGAACGGTCGTGATTCCCGATCCGGATTGAGAAGAGACGTCGCTGAAAGTCTTGTTGCCGTTGTTGTGATACAGGATGCGCGGCTCCTCGTAGTTGCTGCCTAGGTTCTGTTTGTCAACTTCGGGATAGACATGGCCATTCACCAGCAGCAGGTCGGGCCAGCCATCGTTGTCGAAATCCAGAAACATGGTTCCCCAGCCCAGATAGCGAGTGTAGAGGCCGAGGCCGGCGGCGAAGGTCACGTCGTCGAACGTTCCGTTGCCGTTGTTGCGATAGAGAGTCGAAGTGTCATCGGAGAAATTGGTTTTGAAAATATCTAGTTTGCCGTCACCGTCGTAGTCGGCGACCGTCGAACCCATGCCGGCTTGTTCGCGTCCATCTTCGTTGAAGGCGGCGCCGGCGACCACTGCCCGGTCCGTGAACGTTCCGTCGTGATTGTTGTGGTAGAGAATGCTGGGAGTGCTGTCGCATGCCACGTAGATATCGGGCCAGCCATCATCGTCGTAGTCGAGCGTGGAAACACTGAAGCCATAGTGTCCGCTGGTCTGATCGATTTTCGCCTTGGCAGTGACGTCCTCAAATTTGTCGCCGCCCAGGTTGCGGTAAAGAATATTTTTTGCGCCGGGCAAACCGCGTGGCCCACACATCACCGGAACTCCCTTCCACACGCACGAGGCTCTCTCTCCCGGCGCCGGAGCAGTGGAAACATCGAAGTCCACGTAGTTCGCAACCATCAGATCGAGAAGGCCGTCGCGATCGTAATCCACGAAGGCACATCCCGTTCCCCAGGCCTTTCCCGTGCCAGCCACCCCGGATCCCTCCGCCACTTCCGTGAACACTCCACTTTGATTGTGGTAGAGGCGATTCTTGCCGTAGTAAGTAACGTACAAATCTTCCCATCCGTCGTTGTCGTAGTCTCCGACGCAAACTCCTTGGCCCCAGCCCGTGGCGGTCAGGCCAGCTTTCGCGGTAACGTCGGTGAATGTTCCGTCGTGATTGTTGCGATACAGATGATTGGTGGGAGGGGTACCGGAGGGAAAGCCTTCGAGCGTAGTACCATTCACCAGAAAAATGTCGGGCCAGCCGTCGTTGTCGTAGTCGAAAATGGCAACGCCCGTGCCGGTAGTTTCGATGATGTATTTCTTTGTGTCCGTGCCACCGAAGACAGTGGTCATGGTCAGGCCGGCTTTTTCAGCGACATCGGTGAAGTTGGCGATAGGCGGGGCCTGCGGAGGCTGAGCCGCGGCAGTAGCGAAAACAAGAATGAGAAAAAACGCAGGCCGGGCCAGTCGGCCAACCGATAGCCCGCGAAATTGCGGCGCAAAGATCTGATTCATGACCCAGCCTGAATACTAGGGCGCGAGCATCGGAGGGTCAAGCTGGGCTCGGCTTCTGAGGAAGCAAGCTCATCCTCGCCCGCGACCATGGTGGTATTTTGAAGTGGTGCGAGAATTCATCCGACTGCGGTGCGCGACCCTGGCGTTGTGCCTTGGCACGGTGGTTTTGCCCGCCTTCGCCCAGCCGCAGCATCCTCATTCACAAGTTGACTCTCTTTATCATCAGGGATTGGACGCCGTGAAGCGCGGCGATCTCGGGCACGCGCGCAACGCCTTCGAACAAGTGGTCAAACTCTCCCCGCAAACTGCCGAAGGACACAATTCGCTGGGTTGGGTGCTGTTCTCGCAAGGGCACACTGAAGAAGCGATCTCCCAAATTCGGATCGCCCTCCGTCTGAAGCCGAATTTCCCGGCAGCTCATATCAATCTCGCGAATGCCCTGGCCCAGAGTGGGAATCTGGCAGAAGCCGAGTTCGAAGCGCGCGAAGCTGTTCGCCTCACTCCGGGCGATTCGGAAGCCCACCGGACGATGGGACGAGTCGCCAGCTTTCGCGGTGATCTGAACAACGCAACGACCGAGCTGAAAAAAGCCGTGGAACTGGAACCGAAGCGAGCCAACCTGCACGATGAGCTGGGATCTATTCTGGCGCAGGGCGCGAACCTGGACGAGGCGGCGGCGGAATTTTCCGAGGCTTTGCGTCTGCAGCCCAATTTCCCTCAAGCCGCTTTGCATCTCGGGGTAGTGCGCTGGCGGCAGAAACAGACAGACGAAGCTCACAGCCTGCTGCAAGAGGCAGTACAGCTTTCTCCTCAAAACGCCCAGGCCCATTACTATCTTGCACGCGTGCTCGAAGACGTCACTCAGCGCGACCAGTCCCGCGACCAGGCCATCGAAGAACTTCGAACCGCGGTAAAGCTGCAACCGAATTTTGCCGAAGCCCAGACCCAACTCGGTCTGTTGCTGCAGCGTGCCGGTGACGCCCAGGCAGCCGTGGTAGCGTTTCGCCGCGTGGTGGAACTCCAGCGCAACGATCCCGATGCGCAGAATAATTTAGGGCTGGCTCTGATCCAGGTTGGCGACGCCAGCAGTTCCATTCCCGCCTTCGAGGCAGCGCTTCGTCTGCGCCCGGACGACACTGGTTACCGCACTAACCTGGGAACCGCATATTTGCAGAAGAGCGATTTCGATGCCGCGATTGCACAATTTCAAAACGCTCTGAAGACTGCACCCGATGATGCGACGCTGCACTACGATCTGGGATTGGCACTGAAATTGAAAGATCAATTGGCCGGAGCCGTGGCCGAATTCGAAAAGGCAGCGGCGCTCGATCCCAATCAGGCCGACATTCACTACACGCTGGGAGTCACGTTATGGCAGCAGGGAGATTTCGACAAAGCCAACAACGCTCTCCGCGCCGCCATCCAGGCCAAACCCGATTACGCCGAGGCGCACTACACCTTGGGCACGGTATTGAAGCAGCAGGGTAAATTGCAGGAAGCTGCGGCGTCCCTTCGGGAGGCGATTCGCCTGCAACCTGATTTCGCCGGCGCCCACACCACGCTCGCGGCCATATTGCGGCAGCTAGGCGATGCCGACGGGGCTACCCGCGAAAGCCGCCTGGGCACGCAGATCAGCAAGGACAAAACCAATCTACAGGCCGCGACCTTCGATACAAACTCTGGAATGAGGCTGCTGAAGGCGGGGGATCTTGAGGGAGCCATCTCTCAGTTACGCGCCGCCATCGCCCTGGCGCCAAGCTATGCGCCGGCCCATTTCCATCTGGCTGAGGCTTTGCAGCGGAAGGGTGAAACAGCGGAAGCCGGGCAGGAATTCCAACGAGCGGTGCAACTCGATCCAAAACTGAAACCGTAGTTTCGTATGTGGACGCGAGCATCCCGCACGTGCTGCGGACGGCGGACCTTGAAGCTCCGTTACGGCTTCCCGCTGCGAACGGCCACGATGTCCGACTCCACAGGTACGCCGCGGGTTACCTTGACCCTAAGCACGGCCTCGAACGGTTTCAATTCCCCCGTGTCCGAAACCTGGAGTCGGGATAACAGTTCCTCCAGCGAGTTCTGCTGACAGACAAACTCCACGGCGGCTTGCGTGCCGATCGTGGTAGTTCCGGCAAGAATCAATACTGACTTGGCTGGATTCAAGCCCCGGACCAGAGCAATGATGGAATAATCTTCGACAAGGCTGGGTTGGGAAGGGCTGCCGACCCAGTACTCCGCTTCTCCGGATTGCGGATGAACGTTGATGATGGCCAGGTCACCCCTGCGGGGGCCGGAGTCAAGTGCACGAAAAAGAAAATCATGGGTGCTGGGTATGTCGCGCAGCGTCAGGTTCTCCGCCGGCGAACCCACAAAGATCATGTCGTTATTTTTCACGTCGTCGAGCGAAAGCAGGCTTCCGCGTTTGACCCGAATTTGCCGGCGCAGCAGTCCGAACGTGTGGTCCAGAGCATGCACGGCCAGTACCTCCCCCACGCCGGTGTAGTGCTCCAGAATTTGATCACGCGAATCGCGGGCCGGATCGAAGTAGCGCATTCCGGTCTCGGGCCGGCCCACGAAAGCTCCATTACTGAAAATCACCCAGGGCTCTTCCGGTCCGCTGACAAAATTCTTCCAGAAAGTTGCAAACGCCGTGGGCACCGGCTCGGAAGCCTGATCGGCCGGCCGGGAGCTGTGCGCGAGCCAGAAAGCGACTGCTACCGACGCCACAATCAGCGAAGCCAGTAGGACAAGAAACGCGAACTTCCACTTGCCCCCTGCTTTGGCCTCGGCCGCAATCTCTTCATCCTGGGCGGATTGCGAGATTGCCCGCAACCTGGCGGCGCTCGCTTCCCGGCGGTGGAACGAAAGCACGTACGTGCCTTTCGGCACTTCCACCTGGATCGGATCCTCCGCTCCTTCAGAGGCGTAGTACTCAGCAATCTTGAGGCGCAATCGTCCCGCCTGGACTCGAATCGTTGAATCCGACTGGGGATCGAAGTTCGGTGGGCGACCGAAAACCTCAGTCGCAATCTGGTATTCCTTCAGCGACGATCCAGGATGGTCGAGGGCATGTTCAGCAAGGTAGCGAAGTAATTTGCAGAGAGATTCCGAGCCATGCAGCACGTGGCTATTCACCAGCCGGTCTACTTGGGCCAGGTACTGCTCCCTTTCAGGGACGTGTACTCGTGTAACGTTCATTGTCACGTAGGGTAACAAGCCCAGGTATCAACCTGCAATCCAGAGACTTAAAGGTTGTAACGGTATCAAACCTCATGAAACCTTAGAGAACTCTCCATCCGCACCGCATTTTCACCGCAAAAATTTCTGTGGAATTCTGGGCAGGACGGGGGAGACCGCAAGGTCCGCCTTGCGCGTGAATTTTATTAACACCTTTGAATCAATAACTTAACAGTATTTCGAGCAATTTCTCGTTGGCGAAACCGATTTGCGAGATTCTATTTTTTCATAGGACGCGAGTCGCGCACTTCCAAATGTCATAGCGCCATAGCCACCTGAATCGCAGCTTTCATTGCAGTATCAACACTCTACAAAGGATTTGATTTAGGAGGACTACCTGCACGTCCAGGATCAAAGCTAGGGCTTTTGTACTAACGGACTACGTTCCGAGAGTGAGGAGAGTCCTGAGTGAAATTTCTGAAGAGATTTGTCCAGTTCCACAAGATTTTCCGACCGCGGGGCGTACTTCTTTTTTCTCAAGAGCGATTTCGAAGTGACATTAAGGGTGGGGAGGCTGTAATGAAGACAAAGTTTTTTGTGTTGCTGGGTACTCTGGCCGCGTTCCTCG
>WNFE01003908.1_pt1 | contig 11077 bp, 14 predicted proteins | sample 5400451 | NCBI WGS metagenome assembly WNFE01 (sample SAMN13153344, study PRJNA577476) | soil metagenome | isolation source: 200 cm saprolite under Douglas fir tree site 2 hole 2 | place: USA:California | collected 2015-04-18
GTCGCAGGCCTATTTTCCTATGGAATCTGGCAGACCCTTATAGTAACGGAATCCTTCGACGGGCTTCCCGTCTTTCATTCTCACGGACTCGCGTACTGATTCCTTCAATTGCTTCAGCTCGGTTTCGGAGAGGTTCGGTTTATAGTTCTTCCAGCCCGGTCCAAACTGGCTGACATATTTTGCTCCCGCATTTACCCTCTTCTCCACAAACTCGCTGATGTCGACCCAAGTGTTCTCATCTTCTTTAGCACTGTCGTAGAACAGATACTCGGGAATCATATATTCTCGAAGACCCTCCTGGATGATCTGCCCTTCAAAAAGGAGGCGCCACATGGCGGCGCGAGTCGCATCTGCTGCCAGGTAAGCGGCTGTCCGGTGGTCCGACTTGTGCCATCGTTGATAGCGCTTGCCCGGATCAAATGCGAATAATACATCCGGTCGTATCTTCCGAATCCAGCGCACCAGATTTTCCACCACCGCCTTGCGATCTTCAAATTCGAGAAGCCCGTCGTCGTATCCAAGATTGATGTAGTGCCCTCCGGGAATGCCCAACTCCGCCAGCGCGGCCAATTCCTCTGCCCGCCGAATCTGGGCAAGCTGTGTTCGCGATAAATTGGGATCTTGTGTGCCCACATTTCCCGTCGTAAGAGTCACAATGTAAATCTGGTTTCCGTGCGCCTGAAGCATCGCCAGGGTGCCATGTGACATTGCGTCATCGTCCGCATGCGCACCGATGAGCATGATCGTTTTCCCAGCCCACTTCTCGACAGGGACTTCAGGTTTCTGTGAGCTTTCCTGGGCAAGGACCAACGCTGGGAGCAGTGAGACAAGACAAGCAAATAGCATCTTCTTCTTCATATAACCTCCCGAATCCGTTCGGCTCCTTCTTTCAGCTTACAGCATCCTTCCATGCTGACCTTGTCACATAGATTCTCACTGCTCGCCGCGTTAGCGAAACAGTCTCGATAGGCTAACTATGCTCGCAGGCTGCGGCGGGAGCGCGAGGCGACTTGTGCCAGCAGTAGAAGAATGGAATGCCCCCAGGATCACTGCCAGACCCAACGAGGAGCGCACTGGCCGGACCATCCACAAGTTCACAGTGAGGGCGACCGCGGCGACGAAAAAGATGAGCGGCGTCCAGGGATAGCCCGAGGCGCGGTACGGCCGGGAAAGATTCGGCTCTCTATGACCTGTGAAAACAGATCCGGCTGGAGGGCCGCGGCAACCAGGGCTACGGTTTGCGTTCGGATACGTCTTGATTCCAGACGCAACTTCTCTGCGCCGGTGCGTTTCCGAAGCCATTGAGCAATTTCGATGAGCTGGGCCGCCTGGATCCCGAGCGGCCGATCACCTTCTCCGTCAAGAATCTGCGCGTAAGAAAAAGGCTCAAGGTCTTTCCAGGCGTCGCCGAAGAAAGTGAGGTCGAGAACCAAGACTTCTTCCTCGCGGTTTACACGGTCGGAAACATCTGAGGCCGCGGCCTTCCGGCCCCGGTCATTGAGCACGATGGTGAGAGGATTTTTGTCAGGAGTGACAATACTCTTCAGCCAGACACCACTGACGCTCAAACCGTTGCTCATTTCAAAGAGATGGGACAGCGTCTCGACGCCTTTGTTCTTGGTATTGGCAAGCGTCCATACACGCGTCAGGCGCACCGGGTTGTAACGGATCACGGAATTCAGTTTCTTTCTCTCCGAATTTGCCCAGGCAACTTTCGCAGCGGAGGCTGATGGAACGGGCGAGCGGGTTATGCGGCTTGCGATCTTCCGGGCCAGACCCAAAATGGTCAGGTTATCTTGAGGAAGACCAACGACAAGTTCGTCGTAATTCTTGATTTCTTGCCCGCTGGGAATTTCTTTTTCGATAACGGGCAGATCGAACTGCTGGCTGAAAAAACGATAGGCCTGTTCTCTGTTGGAGAGCTGATAGTTGTGCGTGCCCGGGTCACGGTTCTCGCACCATTGGAATACATTCTCTTTTCCGTAAAGCTTGAAAAAAGGTTTCACGCCATCGTAAATAAGCGGCTTCACCAAGGGTGCGCGAAAACAGCAGTCATCTTCGGCATTGTAGATCAGCAAGGTAGGCCGCGGGGCCATCATGGCCGTGAGGTGCGTGTAATCCAGGCCGAAAAGAAGGTCAGTTCCATTTTGCTCGATGTCGCCCAAGTCGCCGTATTTTCTGGCCTCGACCTTTGTGGTGACTGAAGAAAAACCTGCGACGGGAACGGCAACTTTCACTCGATCATCCAGGGAACTCAGAAAAATGGTTTGCCATCCGCCGCCCGATAATCCCGTCACGCCGAGGCGATTGCGGTCTACGCTGGGGTGGTTGTAGAGATAATCGAGGCCACGCCGTATTTCGAGCAAAAAGATTCCTAGTCCATTTGCGCCAACCAAGTCCAGATGCGCGGCATACCAATGCTGGTTCCCCTCACGGCGAAGCTCCCCGAAAGAAAACCATTCCAAGTTAAGGGCCAGGATTCCGTGCTTCGCAAAATTGATGCATCGCTTTTGCTTGTACTCGACAGCTTTCCCCAGCGGGCCGACGTGACCGTTGAGATTCAAGATAGCGGGGGCCTTGCCTTGGAGCTTTTCCGGCTCATAGAGAATCGCGACGGATTGAAAGCCGGGAACGATCTCATAACGAAGCTTACGCAGACGGTATCCCTGACCCGTTTCGATCACACCCAGGTCTTCGAACTTGGGCGGGGAGTTGAGCCATTCATGGGGCCAGCCGTGAAATACCACGTCTTGCAACAAGTGCCGCCGCAGGCGCTGAGCCTCCTCCGTCCATTGCTGAGCGCTCACAGGCGTGGGCGGTGGAGCGACGCGGCTAAGGATGTATGACTTTATCTGAAGCAAGGCCACGCCCGGTGCGAGTATCTCATCGCCCAGGAAAGGCCGGAGGTCATCGGGATCGCTCTGACCGAACCCATTGCCAGAAAAGAACAAGGACGCGAGGAGCGTAAAGCAAGCAATTTCGTGGCGATGGCGAAACAACCACATCAAGACCTCCTGACATGGGAGAGGACTTCGTTGGGCACGGAAGCATAACGCCAATTCCGTCCGATGCATACCAAGTCGCACATGGACTGCAGAGTGGAATCCCGGAGAAGCCAAATTTTTGTACTTGTGTGATTCTCACGGTCGACGGAGGATTTGAAGCTGGCGGCCGGCTAGCCAGCAGGAGTATAAAGCACAGAAAATCACTTGAGTCTCGATAGCGGTGGGCCCACCCAGGGGAGGCCCGAGCTATACCTTGATTGCAGAATCTGCGAAGTCTGAGAAATGGAGGAGATCGAAATGGGGAATCAAGTGTCACGCAGGAAATTCCTTAGCACCGCGAGCGCTGCGGCTGTTATGCCCAGCGCCCGGGGCTTCGTGAATGCACCCCCGTCCAATAAGTTCCTGCCTGGCGAGGAGACGCCTGCCTCTGACAGAACAATGGGTCGCATCGTCGATATGCATGTGCATTTTGATGAAAAGAAGCCCAGCTTCATTGGTGATTTGCTGAAGCTATCGGACAGGCTGAATCTCACGGCATGTGTGCTTACCCCCTTTGCCTACCGAAAAGTGGTTGCCGAGGCGGCAAAGCAGCATCCTGCGCAAATCATTCCCTTCGGCTCCGTGGACCTGGACGCTCCTGATGTGGTCAAGCAAGTGGAGGAACTGCACGCGATAGGCTACCGCGGCCTCGGCGAGATGGAGTTCGTAAAGAAGCCGTACAACAATCCATCGTATTTGTCCGTGTATGAAGTCGCAAATCGGTACGGCTGGATCGTCCTGTTTCACACTGGGATCGTGCTGCGGAAAAATTTTGATGAGCCGGAAGATGTAGCTTCTGGCCGAATGCGTCCGATTTACCTGGAGGAGATTGCGCGGCGCTTCCCAAAGATCACCGTGCTTGGCGCGCACTGTGGCAATCCGGAATACGAATGGGCGGCGGAGATCGCGCGTTGGAATCCCAACGTATTTTTCGACCTCAGTGGTTCGAGTTTGACAAAAATGCACGGACGCCTAGCGGAGTTCCAGAGAATCTTCTGGTGGTCGGCTACTGAATGGCATAGCGCAGAATGGAATGTAAGAACACCGAATAACGATCCAAGTGCGTTTATCAAGATCGTTTTTGGGTCAGACACTGATCTAGCTGAGGTGGAGTCTGTGGTGAATGAATACCACGCGATGTTCGATGCCTGTGACGTTCCGGAGCAAACGCGCAAGATGATTATGGGCGGAACACTGAGCAAGATGCTAGGGCTGCCCGATTAAGTGGACAGATTTGGCTGGCCCGCATGAACCCCCCGGTGGCTGCTCACTCTTCCTAGGCGTGAGCTTGCGGCGGAGCTCGTCGCAACTAAATGATCGAAATCCTCAGGAGAAACCGATGGCGATCTTAGAAAACAAAATCGACCGAAGAGAGAGCGCAGTTGTGGCGGCCGGAAGCGCGGCATTGAGCAGCACGTCGCTGTCGTATACGCGCATCGCTGGGGCGAACGACCAGATCTCCCTGGGGCACATCGGTGTCGGCAATCGCGGCAGCGAGCTCGACGGCATAGTAGTGGCTCTCAAAGACCAAGAAAACGTCGAGATGACGGCGGTCTGCGATTTGTGGAGTCACAATCTCGAGCGGGCCGTTGCCGGCAACCAAAAATCCTACGGCAAAGCGCCCCTTGCGCTCCGGCATCCGCAGGAGTTGCTGGCACTGAAGGATCGCGCGCCGCTTTAACCTCTTCGGGAACATTGCCCATGGGCTTTTCGCAGTAGGCGTCTTTGCCCGCCTCGGCCGTCATCTTCAGCAGCGGTGAATGCGAGCACTCGGGCGTGGAAATTATTACCGCGTCGACATCTTGTCACGGGCCCCGCTGGCGCGGACATCCCGAAGTGTAGATGATCCGGGAACAGGATACCGACTGGCGCGCCTGGTTGATGGTGATCGTTCGGAGCTTCATGGAAACTGGGGCGGTCATATTCGCCGCACTAATCCCTCGTCCGTAGCGCGCGTGTTGCGCACCAGCAGCAATACCAGAATCATGCCGATGAAAGGGATCAGTCCCGCGGCTACGACAATCGGATCGAAGGAATGAGTAGCCGATGCCTGTCGCGCATCCGAAAAGTGCCCGATCAATTTGAAGGCGATGATGGTCCCGATTCCAGCCGCCGTTCCGCTTAGACCGCTTACAGAAGCCACGGAATGGCTTTTGTAAAGATCCGTGGGCAGCACGTTTGCTATCGTCGAGAACGAAGCGTACGAAAACGTGGCCAGCCCAAAAAGCAGCGTGATTAGGTACAGATTCACTGTGAAGACAGTCGGGATCAGCAGCATTACGCCGATTCCCCCGAACACAACCAGTGCTTTTCGTGCGGCGCCCAGCGGCCATCCGCGCCGGATCAAATATCCCGAAGTCCACCCTCCAAAGAAATTGCCGAGGTCAGCAGCAAGAAAGGGAACCCACACCGCAATCAGGCCGCTCTTCAGCGAAATGCCCTTGGCAACCAGGTAGATGGGGAACCAATCGGTGACGAAGAACCAAACCGGATCGGTGAGGCCCTTCGAGATAATCGTTCCCCAGGTCTGGGGCACCTTCAAAAGGTCACGCCATCGGATTCGGCTTTTTCCAGAGGTCTCGGATTCTCCTAAGTCGGCAAAGATCATCTGGCGTTCGGCGTCGCTGACGCGCGGATGCTCTTGAGGATGGTGATACAGCCGCCGCCACGCAACTAGCCACAAGAATCCCAGCAGCCCCGGAATCACAAAGGCCACACGCCATCCCCAGCGAAAGTACACCGGCAAAATAAGAAAAGGTGCGACTGCGCCTCCAATGGATGAGCCACTGTCGTAGAGCGCTGTCGCTAAACCGCGCTCGCGCTTGGGAAACCACTCAGAAACGGCTTTGCTCGCGCCGGGCCAGTTGGCGGATTCGCCCGCTCCTAGCAGAAAGCGAAATACTATAAAGCTCGAAAGCCCATTCGCCAGCGACGTCAACAGCGAGACAATCGAATACCAGGTGACGCTGATCGTCAGCCCGCGGCGCGTCCCAACTCGATCCATCAGCCGCCCGCACACCGTCTGCCCAAGGGAATACGCTACCCGAAAGGCAATCGCGATATTGGCGTAGTCAGCGTTGGTCCAGCGGTAGTCCTGCTTCAGATATGGCGCCAGAATAGAAAGTGTCTGGCGGTCAATGTAGTTGATCACCGTCGAAGCGAACAGAATTCCGCCGATCCACCAGCGTAACGCGGGAATCGAGCGTGCCTGCGCCGAACCCACTTGTGCAGTTACCGCCATGAAAATCCAGCAGCGAACGACGCATCAATATCAATAATGTCGTTGGATGCAAATGCGATCACGGATTATCCGGTTGCGGCAAAAGCAGACAGTGTTGCCGCGCTCAGCAAACTGGCGGACTCTTTGTCGAGATAAATTGTTGTGGCCGGATGGGTGCGCAAGATCGAAGCCGGGGCCATCGGACTTATCTCTCCCTCGACACACAGCTTGACCGCCCGTGCTTTCCGCGCATCTGGCACGACGCAAATGATCTCCTTGGCCTTTAGAATCTGCCGCACTGACATGGAAATGGCCTGCTGGGGAACTTCGGAAATGTCTGCGAACCATCCTTCGCCTACCTGTTGGCGACGGCAGGCTTCATCCAGGCTCACAAGAAGATAAGCCTCTTCCGTTTGGAAATCCGCTGGCGGATCGTTAAATGCCAAGTGACCATTTTCTCCGACACCGACAAACGCAATATCGACGGGCGCCGAGCGTAGGGCCTCGGCAACATCGTGGACAACTTTCCTGAAATCACCGTTGCTGTCCAGAAAGTGATGTTGTCTGATCCCCGTTTTATCAATCAGATGCTCGCGGAGGTATTTCCAAAAGCTGGCCGGATGCGTCATTGGAAGTCCTACGTACTCATCCAGGTGAAACATCTCCACTCGTTGCCAGTCGATGCTTTCCGCTTTGGTCAGCGCAGACAGAAATTCCAATTGAGAATTCCCCGTAGCAACGATGATACGCGCACGTCCGCGATCGCGGATCGCTCGACGCAGAGCAACGGAAGCTTGTTCGGCCGCGGCTCTGCTCAGAGACAACTTGTTTTCGAACACTCTTACAACCACTCTGTGATTTCCTCCGTCTGAGTGACCAGATCGGACCTTGCAGCAATCATGGACAGACTTTTTATATCACAGTCAATCTAGGTGAGGATGGATTTAAGAATCAGAAGGACGGCGGTCGGCGCCGGTAGCCGAGCGAACGCCACACTAACCAATCGGAACAAACAGAACAAGGCCGCAATTTCGTCCGCGTCCGAAGCTTGGGAAGCTAGAAACAAAAACCTGAAAACGCTTGAGCTGCCGGCACTTAGAGATTTGAAATTGGTCTTAGTTGGAAAATAGATGGAAACTGAATCGGGACCCTAGTCCTACATACTGGGTGGATCCTAAGCTAAGTGCCGTAGAATCAATCGCCCCGAAGGCCCAAAAGTGTTCCCGAAAACGCATTCTGGCACGCGAAGTGCAATCGCGAAAAGGAGTTAGAACGATCCAACGTTTGACAGCTTATCGGCAATAGATCGCGGCCCAAAACCTCTGCGTTCAGAGGCGGTGGGGATCGAACCCATCTCCCGAGCTTGGGAAGGGTGCGCTCTGCCGCGCTCGCCGAAGCCCCTCAGAGTGTAGTGAGAGCGTTCTTCCGATTCAAGAAACGCACCGGTCCTACCCAAACTCGAGTGCGCCATTCGCTGTCCTGAGGATGAGCGGATATGAATGGCATTTGCAGAGCGCTTTATTCACGCCCCCAGCCCGGATCACCGCCAGCGTGCCTCAATTCGTCCTGAACATCGGAAAACGCTTCCCTGAGCTTCTTGATTTCCAATTTCTTCTTTTCTATTTTCTGTCTTTGAGCGTTGATTTCGCGCCGAGAGTACTGCTCACGGAGAGACTTCGGTTGCCCGAACTAGCGGACTGGCGTACGTTACAACTATATGGTGAACGGGCCGACCGAACCCAATGAGATCCGGTTCGACCTCCGGCGCTCACAGCGAGTGCATGCGCAGTTGCCGGTGGTCGTTCAAGGCAAGTTGACCGACGAAACTCCATTCGCAGATCCCACGCGTGCTATCGTGCTTAGTGCTCACGGTTGCCTTATTACTTTGTCCGCGTTCGTGAGATTGGGCGACAGGCTCATCTTGCGAAATGTCGCCACCCGCGAGGAGCAGGATTGCCGAGTCGTCTACCTAGGTGAGAAGCAGGGCGGCAGAACCGAAGTTGGCCTTGGCTTCAAAACCGCGGCGCCACAGTTCTGGGGCCTTGAGCACCCACCTCGGGACTGGAGAGTAGTCTTGAGCTGAGTGTTTCCTCTGTGGACAGGCAACAGTGAGTCTGCTCCCGAGTGCTGTCGTTTGCCAAAACTCCGCAAAACCCTGAATTCCGTCCTAGTAACAATGTTATAGGCCGCTCCGCATGGCATTCATTTCAAGCGCATTTTGAATTTTGGCGAGAAACAAGGCGACCACTTCCCTGTATAGGCTCTGTTTCCGGCCGTGTGGCGGATGGTGGACGGAAAAACTGCAGACCACGGAATCCAAATGTCCCGTCAGAGGTAACGATTGGTTCGTGACCGCAAAGCGGCACAAAAAGACAGAGCATTGATTCCACTGGAAACAATTTGGACCGGATGAGCGCCAAAGAAATGACCAGGTTGAAAAAACGTGTCAGCATAGTGCAATGAAACACCCAAGACAAAACAAGCGCGTTCCGCGGACCCATCCATCTGCGTTGGCAGTACCTTCGTATCATCGCATTCTGGTTAAGCATGGCCTGATTGAAGAGACTCTGTCCATCCCCGATGCGTATGAAGTGTTTTTGAGAGTGGGCGCTGACCCAGAAGTACAGAAACTCCGTCGCAAGGTAGCACGGGGCAACAAAATGAAACACGTTCCCGCTTTGTATCTGGCCACAGCGATGGCTCTGCAAGGCATGACCAAGCAGGAGCTTGAAGCTCTGAAATTGCGGATTGAAGAGAAGCGAGTCATTCCTAAACACTAGGAATGACCAACCGGTGGTAGACTGCGCGGATGGCTACCAAAAAGAAAGCCAAGAAGAAGCAGACGAAGTCGAAGAGAACTGCGGGCACGAAGGTGGTCCCGATGAGGAAGAGGGCAACTCCCAGGAAGAAATTGGCGAAGAAGAAGGCAGCTCCGAAAAAGGCGGAGGTGAAAACGAAGATCGGCGGCAAGAAGACAACCGGCGGGAAAACGGCGGGCGCACTTAAGAAACAGGTTCGAGGGAAAAGCCAAAGCGTGGATACGGTGGCATTCGCACTGGAGGGTCTGGGAGCTCGGTCGGGCGAGCAATCGGGAGATTTGCAGGGATTGTCCAACATCCAAGGTGCGGATTCGGAGAGTGTGGACGAATTACTCGAGGAAGGAAACGCGTTCGAGGCCGAGGCGGTGAAGGGCGTGGAAGACGCCCGGGACGCTGACGAGGGGGAAGTTCGCACGCATGAGGTGCCGCAGGATGATGTTCCTGGCGAGTATCTGGATAAAGGGTAGTGAGTGAGCGGATCATGCATGCCGGTGCAGGTAGAGCCGCTGTCGTGAGTGCTCGAAGGAGCCGCTTCTTCGCTAGTGTCAAAATCTTTCCTAAGGGCTCTCGGCACAGGCGAAATCATCGGATTTTACAGCTCTTCCACGTCGCCACGCTGGCGAGTGCCGAAAGTAATTGGCTTTGACCTAGCTCCCGAATTCCAGCATGTCCCGCCTCGGACCCAACCCGTAGTTTCCTGCCGCGATGGGTTACGTTGCAGTGGCAGCTCTATTGAAAGATGCGATTGCGTCTTCCGCCTTGTCGAATACCTCAAACACTGTCACGAGCTTTGTAATCTGAAGCAACTCGTGTGCATGACTACCGAGGTTGGCAAGCTTGATGTCACCCCCGACCTTCCGCGCCGATGCGTACAGACCCACTAGGGTACCCAGGCCGCCGCTATCGATGTGCGTGACCTTCCCGAGGTCAAGCACGATTTGACGGGATTTGTTCAACAAGTCTTTCACAAGGAGGCGCAGAGATGCTGACTCTTCGCCAAAGAAGATGACGCCGCTGAGATAGACAACGATGACCCCATCTGACCTGCTGGTAGTGGTATTAAGGGCCATGAAAACCTCCTGCCACCATCGCGCGGGGCGCGGAAGTGACTGTCGGTTGAGCCAAGAGGGAAAGGGTGGATGCTCAAAACGTATCCCCCCTGGGGGCCGGATTGCAAGCCCCGAATTGCTGGCTCAGGTATTGCGCTCTTGTCGTCCGTCTTGCAACAGGCCGTCCCTGCCGGAATGGAATCGCCACCAGCGCTGTCAAGCATTTATTTGTCTTAGCCAACTCCTTCCATGAGAAGGCCGGTGTGAGTCAAGTCTGTTTTTCTTCTTCCTCCCCCGTGGTTTTCAGTGTCCGGGCCGAGCCGCCTCTGTCGCCATCCTTCCACCCGCACTCTTTTGTGAGCGATTTTCGCTCGGTGCATGGTGGGCGTTCTCGTTTCAGCAGGTGCTGCTACCTGATAATCGACCTCGGCTCCCGTCTCTTGGCACGGAAGTTGGGCCAGGAGTTAGTCGCAGTCGCCTGAACTCGGCGGTTGAGCTCGGCAGTCCAGATGCTCGTCTATCCGCTCATCCTCAGGACAGCAAATGGCGCACTTCGAGTTTGGGCAGGACCGGTGCGTTTATTGTCGGTTTGGGGCAGGCCCCCGAAGATCTAAAGGTCTCTATTTAAAAGACTTACCGGAGTTCGTTTTGCAATTTTACTCTTGTCGAGACTGACGCCTGAATCAGGTCCTCCTGCGGGCTTTCTTGCCCCCATCAGAGGCACAAATATTTAATGTATACTGTATTAATATATTATATATAAGTAATAGAATGTTCTGGTCCGGCTTGCTCATCCTTTGCATGTGCCCTGGATCCCTGCCACGGGTCGGTCCCTAAGGCAAAGCCCCACGTGAGCCCGTCGCCATCACCCAGCAGTTTCAATTCCGTCTCGAGAAAACGACCATCGTTGAATGTCCGCATTCCGATACGTTCCGCTCTCGTCGT
>WNFE01005312.1_pt1 | contig 11076 bp, 11 predicted proteins | sample 5400451 | NCBI WGS metagenome assembly WNFE01 (sample SAMN13153344, study PRJNA577476) | soil metagenome | isolation source: 200 cm saprolite under Douglas fir tree site 2 hole 2 | place: USA:California | collected 2015-04-18
CCAACGTGGCGGACGGCTTCAAGATCTGGGTGATGGATGCCGACGGCACCAAGGCGCACGCGCTCACGTCCGGCACGATGCCCGCCGTCGACGAGAACGTCCCGCGCTGGTCGCCCGATCGCCAGCACCTCGTTTTCACGTCGAACGCGAGCGGACTCTATGAAATCTGGGTAGCAGACGTCGCCACGGGCGCTGATCGTCGCGCGCTCACGCGCGCGTACCATGATGCGGCACTCGCCGCGAACATCGAACAGAAGGTGCCCGCCTGGTCGCCGGACGGACGAATGGTTGCCTACTGGTCAGGGGTCGAGGGAACCGACCCTCGACCGAACCTGCCACGCGACGTGTGGGTCATGAACGCCGATGGGACGAGCCAGCGAAAGGTGGTGTCCGGCGACGATCCGAATTGGTCACCGGACGCCCAGACGATCATCCACTCCCTCGGGTCACCATCGGGTGCCGTGCTCGGCGCCGTCGCGCCCGATGGCAGCAACGCGCGCACGCTCTTCGGGGTGAATGCGTGCCGTCCCTTGCAGTCATCGTGGAGGACAGGCGACTAGAATCGCCGGCGTCGCGCTCGCTCCCGGCGCCGGTCCGCTCCGCAGTTGTCATGTGATGGGGTCCCAACCTCCACTCTTGCGATACGGACCATGTGCGGGAAGGACGCGTGATTGGCATGGCGCTCGTTTACGACGTTCATTCGCGAGCGGCACTCCGACGTGCCGACGGCGGGGGTCCTGCAGGTCATCGGCGTCGGGACGCCATCGCCGCCAGCGCCCCGGCCGTTGAAGCGTGGCTGAGAGCGGAGGCCATTCTCGATTCCAGGCCCGGGTGAGCGAGCGCGGGACGACGGGCGCGGGCGCGGACGGATCAAGTCAGGGATTTTTCCGATGCCATCCTTCTGGGGAAAAAAGAAGGTACTGTCCGGGTCCCATCCGTCGGCCCCTGTCCACCGGCCCCATCCACAACCGTCCGGCCGATCATCGAACCGGGGGGGGCCAATCGAGAAATGTCGGACTGTCGGGAACGTCCCTCAGGTCCGCGACGCGGCGAACAGCATCCGCTCCAGCCTTTTCGGCAGCGCGCTGCAAGGGACGGCCTCTGCCGCCGACGATCTGAACGGCACAGCAGCGTCACCAGCCTGTCACGCTTATGGTCTATGAGGACGTGTAGTGCGGGAGCGATGTCTTGGGGCGCTGGTCTCCCCAGTGTGCCGCAGTGTGCCGGAGTGAGGTTACCAACGCGCCCGACACCGGCGCTGTTCGGGACTGTCGTTCTGCTCTTCCGGTCACGCTTCCTGCCGTGCGGACTCCGCTGTTGCCGCAGCCGAAGAGGTTCGTTGCAGCCCGCGTTCTACGCGCGCGCGATGGTAGTCTCGCGGTGCCCGAGCCGCGGGGCTTTTTCCACCCACCCGGCCGATTTTCGAGGCCGGGGGGGGCAATCGAAAAAATCCCCGACGGTTGGGAACGTCCCTCAGGCCCGTGACCCGGCGAGTGGCGGCGACTTCGCTTCTCGGCGGCGCGCTGCCGCATACGTCCTCCACGCCTACACCGTCGCCGCGCTGCACGGCACAGTAGCGGCACGGTCGGTCGCGAGACCGCGTTGCCGCATGGGGTTACAACTGAGCAGCGGATTGGGAATCCGGTGCGCCGAGCGAACGTTTGCGTACCCACCGTATTCGCAACCAACATCGTCACCTGGTGTTGCGTCGCGTGCCACCCTCAGTGTTCTACGCGCGTGCGCGATGACCGTCACGGCGCGTGCGGACCCGGACCGCTACCTCCGGAAGTACATCATCGGCGCATTGGGCCTCCCGACGAAGCACTGCCACTGGAAGCCGTATTTCTTGATCACCCACACGGCCTTCTCAGCGTTGGCTTGACTGACACCGAAGTCCAAGAGCCACGAGCTGCCGTCGGTCACTTTCCACCGCCCCCCGACCTGTTGCGCTTGCAACGTCGTCGGGTTGAACGGAATCACGTCCTCGCCCGGAAACGGGCCGGCTGGGGCCGCGCCGCTCGCGGTGAAGTACATCATAAGCTGTTTGTGGGTCGGCGACGGACGGCCGACGAAACAGATCTCCGTCATGCGGTAATGCTTGATGATGTCTCGAGCCTTCTTTGCATTGGCCTGATTCGAGCCGAAGTCAAGCATCCAATGGTTGCCGTCGACGACCTTCCACGTGCCGCCCACCTTCTTCGCTTGCACGGTACGAGGGTTGAAGGGGAGGCAGTCTTCCGGATAGCAAGGCGCCGGGATTTGCGTGACCGTGCTCCCTTTGATGCGCACGCCAGCCCACGTGAAATTGTCGCCGTACCAATCCTCTTTCACCACACCGTTGCGATTCGTCCGCGCTTCCAGCACATAATCGCCGTCCGGGAGCCCGGTGATGTCCACCCACTGACAGTCCAGGTTCCGCCCGTACACATCCGCCCATCCCGCGGTAATGCCCTGGTTGTTGTTGCAGTTGGTGAACTGTCTGGTCGACGCCGGGGCGGTGATCGCCTCGATGTCCATCAGACAGAACGCCTGTTTGCTGCCCTTGCGGTCTCTGCCGCGGCAATCGTACAGCTTGAAGCCGTTGAAGTCGCGCAGGTGGTAGTGGCCATGGCAGGGCGACCATTCGTACAGCTGAGGATTTTGCGCCGGATCGCCCATACGCACATCGGCGTTCCCGGCGTTCCAGCACAAGAAGTCGAATCGCAGCAGCTTGCGGGTGCCGGGAACGGTGCATCCTTCGACGACCGCGCAGTTGGTTGCGGCGATCGTCTTGGTCTCGATGATGAAGCGCCGAACAAGCGGAACCAGGTTGGCAGCCACGGTTACCTCCAGCGAGCTGGGCTCGCAGCGAGCAGATCACCGACAACGGAGGCGAGTCGGGGACTCTTGGAGGACGAACACGGGCGAGAGCCACTTCGTCGCCTGGCAAATACGCCAAACGGGCCGAACAAGGTTGGAGGCGCTGCGACGAGGCAGCTATGACGCACTGAGCGACGGCGTCGCGGCTGGCTATGACGGTTTGAGCGGTGGCTTGCGCGGGGCGCTGGGCGCGCCAAGTTGAATCGGTCCAGTGTGCGCTCGGTGGGTCTGCGACGATGACGATTGCGATCGGCCTCCAGCACCAACTCGGCGTAGCTCTCCCGAATCTCTCCTTCCAGGCGCGGGCTATTGTGGACGCGCTCCAGCTCGGCGGCGGCAGGATTGCCTCGGCAACTAGGGTCGCCCAACTGTTAGGGCTGTCCAGTCGCTTCGCGCTCGGCCGCATGCTGCGCCGGGATGGGCTGCCGGGACTCCGCGAGTTGGCGGCGTGGATTAGCATCTTCGGATGGGTCATTGTCGCGGAGCGTTCGAAGGCGTCGCTCTTCGCCATCGCGACGCACTCGGGCAGGACCCCGGCGGTGTGCTACCGGACAGTCAGACGATTGACGGGGCTCACGTGGGTCAAGGTCAAGGCTCGCGGGTTTCGCTGGGTCCTACGCGTGTTCGTCCTCAAGTGCCAAGCGATCAGCTGCAAACCGCCTACCCTGCGATTACCTCACCGGGACTCGGCGCGGAACCGTCACCCTTGGGAGCCCAACTCGGGAACGTCGGGACCTGGGTGGAAGAGATGAGCTTCTGCTCCACGGCGAGGTGTAAGCCCCGCGCGAGACCCTCGGCCTCGATCGTGGGCAACTGCAAGCCTAACGGTGACTTCGCACGGTCGCTGTGTCGTTTTGAGCGAAACCAGTTCTGACGTCTTAAGCACCGCCCGGTTGCGCCGAGGAGCGGAACGAAGCCGCTCACAGCGTCATAGCCGCCGTCAGCTGCACGCAGCCAAGTTTGTCCCTAGCGACCGGCGCCCCGAGGCGTGCATGCTCGTTTGAGCAACTGCGTGATCGACAGGCGTGGACTCTTACTCCCCCCTGCACGCCAGATGGCCCAATGACTCGGAGGCGCTACTCCGGGAGTAGGTGCGGCGGCGTAGGTCGGTCGAGAGTCGAGGAGGCGAGCCATGACGACAGGTGCTCAGCCCGTGTCCAAGAGACCGCTGGTGGGCCGGCGGGATCTCCCCGGTTGCCTCAAATATGTCCTGCTTGGGCTTCTCATCCTGCTACTGCTAGCGGAGATCGTTCTCGGCGAGTTCAGCAGGCTCGAGGTGGCGGGGTGGCTCACGTGGCTTGTTCTTGCCATCAAACTCTTGTTGATCGCTGGACTCATCGGGTTAATCCGCCTGCAGCGAGCTCTTAGGTGCGAGATTACTGCGCCGAAGAACTGCGTGAAGGAAGAATCAGATATTGCTGCGGGTCGGGTCTTTGTGAGGGTGAAGGGGACGGCTAGCGGCGCCGTCTTCGGCAGCTACATCCTCGAGGTGTCCCAGAACGGCGATCCTCCGTTTGTGGGCATCGTGAGCTACCCGGGTGGCGGGGCGAGCGGGTCGACTCCGGTAATCGGTGGCGAGTTAGGCGAGATCAACACCGCCTCACTCGTAGACGGGGCTTACACCATCACGCTGACTGTGTACCCGGCCGGATCTGGGACGCCCAAGGTTTGTTCAGTCACTTTCAATCTGCTAAAGGTTCTCGTCCTCATCAACCAGGTGGGGAAGATCCCGGCCGTGACCGTGTCCCCGGTCCCGGACAACCTGAACCCTCTCGATCCAAACGCCGAACTCCGCAGAGACTATGCGGCGGCACCAGCGCACGACTACAAACTCGTGTCTGTTGGCAGAGCCCTGAGCGTTGATGGCACCGCGTACATTTACGGCTGCGCGGGCCGCAAGATCACCCAGTACGAGATCCGCTATGCCCACGTCACGGTGCCAGGTGGCGAGCCGGCACAGCCGCCGACGCTTGCCCCCATTCCGCTTGACTGGCCTATCGGCAACCGGATCGAGTTCCTACAGTACGTGTCACCTGCCTATTACCAACCCTGGACGAGGATCGGGCTGGCGCCGAGAAACCTGATCAACAGCTGGGACACGATCACGTTCCTTGGTATCACGTACTTCATACTCAAGGAGGGTCGGTGGGACAGCACAGCCACAGGTAGCGGTCGGTTTAGCTTGCTTCTCACGGCGCAGGACTCCATTGGCGCTACCTTCCACGACATCCAGCATATCTGGCTCGACAACGAGCCGGTGTTCGCGCAGATCACGGGCATTCAGGGAGTCGCTCCCTGCGCGGATCTGGAGCTAAGTCAGTTCGCCGGCGTCGGCATGACTGTGCTCGGGATCGCATGGGATCGCCTGATCGATGCTGCATTTCCGGACGCGGCTCCTAACGATAACTTCGACAAATACCGCGTCACCCTATTTAAGCAAGGAGCAGGCAGCCATCCAATCGGTGATTTCAGCTCCCGCGTCATTGCACCCTTCCGTAAGACTGGGCCCACTCCGACGCCAGCAGAGGCGGGCACGCTCGCGACCTTCGATATCGCATCGGTGATTGACGCCGGATCAGCCGGCAGCGACCCGAATGTCAACATCGCCAGAGGCACGGGGTGCGCCTATTACCTGCTCTTGGAGGTTTGGGATAAGACACGGCTCGATGACGACACCGCGACCCATTATGCGCCGTCCATCTGGCCGTTCTGTATTGTCAATGACATCAAGCCGAATCGATAGCGGCGTTCGAATGCTTAACCACGTCTTTGACTGTGTCGCAAAACGACCCCAACATGCCGCAAAAACACCCTTGTCCGTGCTCCAGCGGGACCCTAGGGTTGAAGTAAGAAGTGTGACGAGGACCGGCGGATTCACCCACGGTCAGGGACAGGTAACGGCTGCGCCCTAGGTTTCCGAAAGGGGACAGGCCCCCCTTCGCGAACCGGGTCGCTTAGCGCCTGTCACGGAGGACACGATGAAAAACGTACCTCTCGCCGCCCCGCTGGTGTTTGCGACGCTGGCGACCAACATGGTGGTTGCGATCCCCTCCCACGCGCAGTCGACGACGACGTCCAGCCCTCAAGCACAAGCCTCCGACTATGAAATTCTGGCGAAGGGAGTGGCGGGCAGCCGTCCCTTTCAGGTCCCGTTCAAGTCCGCCCCGCTGCGGCTGGAGTTTCGCAATCTCGTCATGGGACACGGTGAGAGCGAGCGCTTGCAACTCCCAACACGCGTTCTCATGGAGCTGCGCGAAGGCGGGGTGACCACAACGATCAATCAGGAAAAACACGAACGGCGACAGGGTGACTTCTGGGTGGTGGAAAAGGGCAACTCCTTGACAATTGGAAATCCCGGACAGGTTGCCGTGATTCGCGCGATTTACATCTTCGAAGGCGCCCGGTAGTAGGGAAGGAAGGTTCCATGGCTTGCTCCAAACTCGTGCGTGCTGCAGTGCTGGTGTCTGCGGTCCTGTGCAGCGCCGATTGCGCCAATACCGACTGGCGCTCGTATGGGCACGATAGTCACCGGTCTTCCAATCAGCCACACGAGGCGGTCTTAAATGTCGCTACCGCCTCTACGCTCCATGTCGTCTGGGATTTCTCCGTCCCCGCAGGTGGTGCTCTGACCGCGTCTCCTTCCGTGTATCGTAACACGGTCTATGTGGGATCGTTGAACGGATACTTCTACGCGATCTACGCCCGGGGTCCTAATCAGGGTCACGTTCGGTGGCAGTATCCACCTGCGGTGGCATCGCCGGATCCCTGCGGCACGACCACAACGCCGTTGCAGATCGCCGCCGGATGGGGCAATCCGTCCGGCCCCGGGATCGCCTCCTCGGCAACGATTGCGACGATTTGGGTGAGGTGGTTTTGGTTCTTCAAGTGGCCGACCAAGGCGGTGCTCTTCGGTGCCCCCGACCCTAACTCCAACGGCGGCGACGGCCGCATTTGGGCTTTGGATGCAGCAACCGGTCAGTGTATCTGGAAATCAGACGTGATTGCGCCCACCAGCGGAACGTCCAAGATCGGCTACTCCTCACCGGCGCTTGCCCACGGCCGCGCCTATATCGGCGTGTCTGCCAAGCGTCCTGATGACCCGATTACCGTGGGACAAGTCTTCGCGGTTGATCTCGCGACCGGCGCGCGTGATCCCGGGTTCGGATTCTCCGCCGTTGGAGGGCCAGCCCCGGGCGGTGGCATCTGGAGTTCGCCGGCCATTGCTCCAGACGGCAACGTTGTCGTGACTACGGGTAACAGTTGCGTCAACGAGGGTTTCATCGACCCGACTTATTGCAACACGAACCATATTCCGTCACCCGACTACACCAACAGCATCCTGAAAGTCGACTGGCGCACCGGGAAGACTGTCTTCTGGCAGGTTCAGCCCGTTGCCATCCAGTATGACGTCGACCCCGACTTTTCGGCTTCCGCGCTGGTGGGGCAGGTAAGCTGCGGTAACCGCGCGATCTCGGTTCAGAAAGACGGCTACGTGCACGCCGTTGACATCAACGCTACCACCAACTCAGGATGCTCGTATCCAGGGCACGGCCTTGCATGCCCGCAGTGGACATTTCCCACGGCCACGTTGCCGTTCCAGGACTACAACCACGGGGACACGCACTTCAAACGTCCAGGAGCACTCGATCGCGACCATTTGTTTATCGCTGCCGGCGGCTTCAATCTAGAACCTCCCCCGAACAAGCCCATAACTCAGGTCTACGCCCGCCTGCATTGTCTCAACGTCTGTGGCTCTGATCTTGCCCGCATCCGCTGGGTGCTTCCCAATCTTGTTGGCAACGCTGGAGGCGTGAGCGTCGCCAACGGCGTCATCTATCTGGGGACATGGACTCCTTTCGAGACGTCCCCGGGAGGGCTTCATCACTTCTACGCCATTGCGGACACGGACTACCTGCCACCCCTCCGTCCCGTGCCAACGTATGTCTGCAGCTACGACGGCCTGTCTATCCTACATGCTCCAGGGCAGCCGTCCCCGTGCTCTGCCGCCAATTTCGACAGTGTGCCCGTGCCCGTAATTGTCAAAGACACGACCTTGGTCGGCTCAATCCAAGCCATCCCGGCCATCTCCAAGGGGCGCGTGTACGTAGCAACTGCGGCCGGACATCTGTATGCGCTGGGCCTATAGGCAGTCGAGGAGGGTGGTATGATCGTGCGCGGCAGGTCTTGGGTCGCTTGGCTCGATTGGATATGCGCGCTCACACTGATTGGCGGGGGCTGCAGCCGGAAGGAAGCCGAACCCACTCCCCCCGACGCGGTGCGGCCCGCCCAGGCGCTGCGGCCAGCGCCTCAGTTCGGGCCGGTCAAGGGCGCGGGCGAGGCGCTCCAGGCGGCGACCCTGGTCACCGAATCCTTGCCACAGCTTCGCTCGCACCTCCTGATACTGACGATCTTGCTGCGTGGCGGCGAACGAGTCTCCTTGCCAATTGAACACGAGGGGGTGCTGGAGGTTCGCGCGGGATCGGTAGCCACAAGCGTGGATGGGCACCGCGAGGTACGCGAGCGCGGAGCAATGTGGCGAGTGGCACAGGGATCCCGGGTCATGCTTCAAGCCTCGGGAGAACTCGCGGTGCTGCAGGCAATCTACCTGGTACCCGGCGAGAAGTAGGGCGGGGGCATGGCAATCGACCCGCGTGCCCCCTCCACCGGGTGGCGAGCCACTGACGCGCCGGCCCGAGCGAGTCGCGGGCGACGTGAGACGCCGGGCCGATGAGGGGGAGTGGTGGCTGCTGAGCATCATCACTGCGTGAACAATCGAAACGTCGTTTGGATTTTCCCGTCGCTATCCTCACGGAAAAAAAGAAGGTACTGTCGGGGTCCCATCGCGGCCCCGGTCCACCGGCCCCATGCCATACCCGCCCGGCCGATCTTCGAGGGGGGGTCAAGCGAAAAATGTCGGACTGGTGCGGTGGGGCGGACTGCTCGGGGCGCGGCACAGGAGGAGTAGTACGGTGGTGCTGCGTGTGAGCGTCGCCAGCCTACCACGCTTGTGGTCGATGTGAACGTGCATTGTTCGTGCGGGTTGTAGGCCTGCGGGACGCGCCAGTATGCCGGAGTGTGCCGCACCGCGACGCCAATCCACTACGCCAATCCACTACGCCAATCCGCTACGCCAATCCACTACATGGAGCAGTGATAGATGGGGCGATCACGTAGTCGCGCGCGCGACCTTGTCGCTGGCTGAGTGCGGGGCTGGTGGCACCTCCCTAACGAATCTAGGCGCGAGCGGAGCAAGCGGTTGTCAGAGCTGAGGTTCCGGCGCACCTGTCTCGCGCGCGCGCGCGAAGCCCGTCGCGATCTCTGTCCGGCGGGCCCCATCCCAGACCGTCCGGTCGATTCCAGAAGGGGGGGGTCGAATCGAAAAATCTCGGACTGATCGGACTGATCGGAACGCCCCTCAAGCTGCTGATCCGTCGAACGTCAGCAGCTCCAACCTCTCGGCGGTGCGCTTCGCATGATCCCGCCGCCGCGCCGCCGCCGACCCGTACGGCACAGCAGCGGCACACCCGGTCGCGAGGCTGCGCTACCGCATGGCGTTACAAGTGGGCAGCGGATTACGAGGCCGCTGCGCCGAGCTCCTCGAGCCGGGAATTCCAGCGGATTGGCCTTATTGCCACCATGCCAACGGCTTACAGCGTACCTGTCTCGCGCGCGCGCGCGAAGCCGGTCGCGGCGCGCGCGGACCTTGTCGGCGTCGTGGAGAGCATCGGCCAGCTCGCGCTTCGTGGCCCGCAGCCGCCTCAGCACGTGTGCCGGGTCATGGTAGTAAAGGGTCCGCCAGTGGTTGGTGTTGATGTCGCTCACGCGCTGCTTCGGCACCCCCCAGTCACGTATGCGCTCGAACTCCGACTTCCACATGCGCCTCGCCCATGTCCGGGCCTTCAGCTCGAGCTCCTTGATCGAGCTCGCCTTGATGATCTCCCCGTGCCCGCCCATCCTTCGCCTCCTTGGTTCGTGAGAAAGTGCCCGGGGCAGGACTCGAACCTGCATGGGGATTTCGCCCCTTGGGAGTTTAAGTCCCCTGCGTCTACCCGGTTCGCCAGCCGGGCGGGCTCAGCTCTTGGCCGGACCCACGCGCGGCGCGTCCCGTTGCCGGGCCAAGAGCCGCTCCGCAAAATCGAGACGCTCCTCGAGCTCCGCCACGCGGTGCTGCCCCGCTTCCAGCTCGCCGACCCGGCGCTCGAGCTCCTCCACCCGCTCCGCGTCGTCCGCGAGGGGCTTCTGATCCCCCCGTGCCGACTTGGGAAGGAGCCGGATCGCCAGGGAAATCGTCAGGATAACCACGACCAAGACCCCTGCCACGGCCACGGCCAGTTCCGGAATCCCCGACATCGTTTCCTCCCACCCCGGGCTGCCGGGATTTTGAGTCCCTTGCGTCTACCGATTTCGCGACATGCGCCCGCGGGAATACTTGAGCGACCGCCCTACTCCTGCGGATTCTCGCTGAGCATCTCCCGGACGGCCCCGAGCAGCTCCTCAGGTCTCAGCGGCTTGTGGAACGCGCGGTCGGCCCCGAGCAGCTTCGCATCATCCAGCAGGTTCAATGTGCCGGTCGAATCCCCGCCCGAAACGACGATGACCTTGACCCCCGGGGCGACGCGTCGCAGCTCCCTAATGGTCTCGATTCCGTCGAAGTCTGGCATGAAAATGTCCGTGATGATGACGTCCGCGGGGGCGGCCGCGTGGAACCGCAGGCCGGTTCGACCGTCCCCGGCTTCTGCCACCTGGTAGCCCGCTCGTTCGAAGTACGGTCGCAAAGCCTTTCGCACCGCGGGTTCATCGTCGATGATCAAGATGCGCGCGATGGTTCACCTCCCGTGAAGGCCACCATGGTGGCTAGCGCCTCCGCAACATCGAGGCACCCGAAGATTCGAGGGCCGTGTAGACGAGCGTCAGGGCGAGTATGGGCCCAAGCTCGATTCCAAGCTAGACCTCTCGCCACCCGTGTAATCTGGCCGGCCGGTTACGCCTGCGCTGCGACCGGCCGCGCCACGTCCCCCCCTCAACCGTTCAAGCCCTTGTTAGACACCGGCCTTCGTCGCGTTCGCGGCCGCCAGGCGCGTGAGCTCGATCCGCAGGAGCGTGACGGGGTTGGCCGCGCCGAGTATTTTCCCATCAACCATTGCAGGAGGTGAGGGGATGGTCCGCACGGCAACGCTTGCGCTCGCGGTTGCGTTGGTTTCGCTGGTCGTCGCGCCA
>WNFE01003910.1_pt1 | contig 11074 bp, 9 predicted proteins | sample 5400451 | NCBI WGS metagenome assembly WNFE01 (sample SAMN13153344, study PRJNA577476) | soil metagenome | isolation source: 200 cm saprolite under Douglas fir tree site 2 hole 2 | place: USA:California | collected 2015-04-18
AAGCGCGCGCCGCTCCCCAAGATCGAGGTTTGGCGCAAGGCCGTCGGGGGAAGCCCGCTCTACGACGCCACGGCAGCGAACGCAAGGGAATGGGTGGCCCTGGTGAGCGACGATCGGCAGGTCGGCGCCACGGTACGGTGCCCGGTCCTCGCCTTCAGCGACACCAACTGGCTTCAGACGCTGGCCAATATCGCGTGGGAGCGGGCGCTGGTCCTGTGACCGACACGGCGCTCGCCGCGGCCGACGCCGCGCGGCGAATCCTCGCGGAGGTACGGCGCCAGCCGGCGCTTCGCGTCCCGCTCGACGACGCGCTCGACAGCGTGCTCGCCGAGGACATCGTGAGCCCCCTCGACATCCCCGCCTGGACCAACTCCGCCATGGATGGGTACGCGGCTCGCGCCGCCGACGTGCGGGGCGCGTCGGCCGAGGCGCCGGTACGGCTGCAGGTCCTGGAGCAGCTCCCGGCAGGCCGGTTCCCCACCCGGACGCTCGGACCGGGCGAGAGCGCACGGATCTTCACAGGGGCCCCGCTCCCCGAGGGCGCCGACAGCGTCATCCGCCAGGAGGACACTGACCTCGGCACCGAGACGGTGACCGTTCTCAAGGATCGGGACGCCGGGGTGAACATCCGCAAGGTCGGCGAGGACATCCGGAAAGGACAAACGGTGCTCCGCGCCGGCACTCCCCTCGGGCCGGCGCACCTCGGCGTGCTCGCCTCGCTCGCGGTGGCCCACCCTCTGGTACACCGGCGGCCGCGGGTGGCGATCCTCGGTAGCGGCGATGAGATCGTGGACATCGATCAGCCCGAGGCCATCCTGAGCGGGCGGAAGACCGCGAGCAGCAACACCCACACCCTGGCGGCTCTGGTCCGACAGGCGGGCGGGGAGCCGGTGAACCTCGGCATCGCGGGGGACACCCCGGAGAGCCTGCGCGCACACCTCGCCCGGGCGCTCGAGTCGGATATGCTCGTCACGACCGCGGGTATCAGCGTCGGTGAGCACGACTACGTGCGCACGGTGCTCGAGGAGCTGGGTGCGGAGCAGCGGTTCTGGAAGCTCCGAATGCGGCCGGGGGCGCCGGTCGGCTTCGGCCTGCTGCGCGGAATCCCGTGGATCGGGCTGCCGGGCAATCCGGTCAGCACGATGGTGACGTTCGAGCTGTTCGTCCGGCCCGCCATCCGCGCGATGAGCGGCCACGCGCTTCCCTTTCGCCGGGCCATCTCCGTCCGCGCCGCCGAGCCGATCAGCGTGAAGCCGAGACTGCAGCACTTTCTCCGCGGGATCGTGCACGAGACACCGACCGGCCCCGAGGCCCGCGTCACCGGCCCGCAGGGCTCGGGCATCCTCACCTCGATGGTCCTGGCGAACGCCCTGCTGGTCCTGCCGGAGGGCCAGTTCGAGACGCCGGCCGGCGCCCTGGTGCAGGCGATCGTGCTCGACGATCCGATTCATCAGGCGGAGCCGGGGTTTTGAGCGCGGTACGGTACGAGGTGACGGTCGAGGTGGAGTCGCCGCTGGTGGACGGGTTCGTGCGGTACATGCGAGACAAGCACATCCCCGAGATCTTCGCCACCGGCTGCTTTCGCCGGATCCGCCTCGATCGGACCGGCCCCACCACGCTGCGAACCGTGTACGAAGCCCTGACCCAGCAGGATCTCGAGCGCTACCTGCGGGACCACACGGCCGTGTTCCGGGCCGACTTCGCGGCGCATTTCCCCAGTGGCGTCACGGTCGGCCGGTGCACTTGGAGCGAGATCGCGAGCTGGGGGTAACTGCCGGCCGGCGACCATGGCCGGCGTTGACGCCGCAACGCTTCCCCGTCTAAATTACCGGCCGTAGAAGGGGAGTAGCTCATCCGCCTCGAGGCGGACGCCCGGATCGTCAAGACTGTCCGCTGTGGCGGGCACGGTCCGGCAGGAAGCGTGGGACGACCCCGCGCGTTCAGAGCGAGACCTTCGTCCACGCTGCCCCGGCAGCGGACGAAGGTCTCGCTTCTTTATAGGGTTCGAGGAAACCAAACGATGAACAACGTCAAGACATTCGTGCTGATGGCCGGCCTGATGGGATTGTTCCTGCTCGCGGGCCAGCTGCTGGGAGGATCGCAGGGCCTGCTGCTTGCCCTCGTCTTCGGCAGCCTCTTCAATTTCGTAATGTATTTCTTCTCCGACAGCCTGGTGCTGCGGATGTACGGGGCACAGGTGGTCGGGCGGGACCGGGCGCCCGAGCTGTACGCCATGGTGGACCGCCTGCGGCAGCGCGCCGGGCTTCCCATGCCGAAAGTGGCGGTCGCGCCGCACGAGCAGCCCAACGCGTTCGCGACGGGACGCGATCCGGAGCACGCTGTCGTGGCGGTGACGACCGGCATCCTCAAGTACATGCCGCAGGACGAGCTCGAAGGCGTGCTGGCGCATGAGCTCGCCCATGTCAAGAACCGCGACATGCTCATCTCGACCGTCGCGGCCGGGATCGCCGGCGCCATTTCCAACCTCCCGTACCTCCTGCTGTTCGGAGGCCGGGACGACGACAACGCACATCCCGCGGCCCGTCTGGCCCTGGCACTGCTCGGTCCCATCGGCGCGATGCTGATCCAGTTCGGGATCTCCCGCCAGCGCGAGTTCGAGGCGGACCGGGTCGGCGCCGCGATCCTCGGGCGGCCCCTCCTGCTCGCGAACGCGCTCCGGCGGCTGGACGCACTGGCGCACCGGATTCCCATGGACGTCGCCCCCGCCGTGGCACCGCTCGCGCAGGTGAATCCGCTGGCCGCTACGGGCGGCGGGATGGCACGGCTGTTCAGCACCCATCCACCGATCGAGGAGCGGGTCGCCCGGCTCGAAGCGATGGCGGCGGGCCGCTAGTTGGGCCAGCACGAGCCGGCCGTCTGGCTGGGCTTCTCCGCCCTTGTGGTCGTGCTGCTCGCCGTGGATCTGGGCGTGCTCAACCGGCGCCCCCACACGCTCGGCCTGGGCGAGGCGCTCAAGTGGAGCGCCAGCGTGGTCGGGCTCGCCGGGCTGTTCGGTCTGTTCGTGCTCTGGCGGGAGGGGGGCCAGGCGACGCTCGAGTACTACACCGGCTATCTCGTCGAGCTGTCGCTCAGCGTCGACAATCTCTTCGTTTTCATCCTGATCTTCGCCTACTTCGGCGTTCCCGCCGAGGCCCGCCCGCAGGTCCTCAAGTGGGGCATCCTCGGCGCTATCGTCCTGCGGTTCGTGATGATCGCGCTCGGCGCCCTGTTGCTCCAGCGGTTCGAATGGATCGTTTGGGTCTTCGGGGGGATTCTGATCGTCACCGGCATCCGCGTCTGGCAGCAGCAGGACGAGCGGATCGAGCCGGAGAAAAACCCGCTGGTTCGGCTCGCCCGGCGAGTGCTTCCTTTCGCCTCGGGATACGACCAGGCACGCTTCTCCACCAGGGCCGCGGACGGTCGCTGGCTCGCGACGCCGCTCTTGCTCGTGCTGCTCGTGGTCGAATGGTCCGACCTCGTCTTCGCAATCGACAGCATTCCCGCCGTCTTCGCCGTCACCCGCGATCCGTTCCTCGTCTTCAGCTCCAACGTGTTCGCGATTCTCGGGCTGCGCGCGCTCTTCTTCGTCGTGGCCGGCGCGATGGACCGGTTCGCCTATCTCAAGCCCGGCGTCGCCCTCATTCTCATCTTCGTCGGACTCAAGATGGCGCTGAGCTACTGGGTCCGCCTGCCGACCGGCCTATCGCTCGGCGTGATTGTGGCGACGTTGGCGGGGTCGGTCCTGCTATCGCTCTGGCGGGGCTCCACTCGCCTGGCGCGCTGACCGACCACCGCTACTCCTCCTTCCACACGTCGATTCCGCCGGCCTGTGACCCCACATCCACGGTAGCCGCGGTCTCCAGCGCCTTGAGGTCGATCACCTCGACGGTTCCCGGCTCCGATCCAATGCCCTCCACCGAGACGAAGGCGTAGCGATCGTCGGGAGCGACCGCCACCCCGTGGACCACCTTGCGCTTGGTGGCCAGGCGCTTGAGCTCAGTCCCGCCGGCCACATCGAAGATCGAGACCGACTGTCCCCGTTTGTTGGTGGCCAGCAGCAGCTTGCCGTCGTGAGTAACGGCGAGGTTGTACACGCCGTTGCCGGCGGGAAAACGGCGGGTGATGGTCCACGAGCCGGCGTCGATCTCGACGATCTCGTTCGCCTTGTTGCAGGCGACGTAGATCTTCGCGCCGTCGGCCGAGGGCTGGGCCCAGGTGGGCGAGCAGGTCACGGGCGCCATCGGCGCGCCGGCCGGGTGCGCCATCGGCGCCCCGTCCATGCCATGCTCCTGTCCCTTGGTCAGGGTAAAATGGCGCGCCACCGCGAGCTTCCGGGTGTCGATCTCCACCAGCATGTCGTCCATCATGCAGGCCGAGTAATGCTTCGTGCCCTGCGGGTTGAGCCGCGAGCCGTGCGGCATGACACAGGTGGGGATCCGGGTCACCTCGACCATCTCGTCGGTGGCGACGACCGACACCGACGACGGCACCATTTCTCCGTACAGATTGAAGTTCACGACGTAGGCAAGGTACCCGTCCGGCGAGACCTGGACCGTGGCCGGAAACAGGCCCAGCTGCACTCGGCCGGCCGGCTTGTCGTCCGCGGTCTGGAACTTCCAGAGCGACCCGTACGGCGTCCCGTGGCCGGTCGAGACGAAGAAGGTCTTGCCGTCCGGGGCCACGGCGAGCCCGTGGGGACCGGAGGGCTCCGTGGGCACCAGACCGATCCGGAACGAGCGGTCCACGCCGGTGCCGGTCGGCCCGAAGCGTACGAGCTGGATCCGGTCTACGCCTTCAGACGCGACCAGCACGTAGTACGTTCGCTCGGGCGGTCCGGGCGGCTGCGCCGCCGTCAGCGCCGCCGCCAGCAGCAGGGCCGGGGTCACGGCACCAGCGGGCGGTCTTCGCGGCGCGGCTCCAACCGCACCACGAACAGCCCGTTGTTGAAGTCGTTCACGTAGGCGAGGCCGTCCTTCACCACCACACCCCAGGTCATCGCCGCGTTCGGGATGAAGCCGTCCTTGTCGATCGGATTCACGTGCGCGATCTCCCGGTTCTGGGCCCGGAGGTCGCCCCTGAGCTCGCCCGAGATGTCGAACGCGCGGAAGCCGGCGTTGTAGGCCCCCATGTAGAGCGTGTCGCCCGCCACCCAGACGTTGTGGACCCCGCCGTACTCCGGCTCGTACCAGGCGACTTCCTTCGGATGCTCGATATTGCTCACGTCCACCACGTGGAGCCGGCCGTAGGCGCGGGTGGGCTCGGAGAGCGTCTGAATCGCGTCGAGCCCGAAGACCTCATCCGCCACGAAGACGTACTGCCCGTGGCGCCACGCGGTATGGGTTCCCCGGACGAAGCCGGGACCGCTGGTCTCGCTCACCTGGCGATAGAGCTTGTCGAGGTCGTACTTGAACTGGGAGACGAACTGCGGGTTGGACGGACTGCCGCCCTTGATGCCGTTCCCGATGTCGAGAATCACAAGCCCGTCGTCCCACCAGCTGGCGTACAAGAGCCCGTCTTGCACGTCCACGTCGTGCAGGACGCGGCCGGCGTCGGGCCGCGGCGTCTTCCAGCGCCCGACTTCCTTCGGGTGAGCCGGGTCGTTGATATCGATGATGTGGAGCGCCCCGGTGCCGTCGTTCGTGAGATAGACGTCCGTTCCGTACTTGGGCTGGGTGTAGACGAACGAGGAATGGACGCCTGCGGTGACGCCATCGGTGAACTCCGAGACGACCTTGGGGTGGAGCGGATCGTCCAGCGTGCAGATCACGAGGCCGTTCTTCCGGTCCGCCGCGCCCTCGCGGGTGAACACCAGGACCTTACCCGCCTTGTCGGTCATGATGTCGTTCACGAGCCGGGTGTTCGCCTGCACTGAGTCCACGATCACCGGGTTGGCCGGGTCGCTGATATCGATCGTGTAGAACCGGTCGCCGCCGAGATGGGTGCCGAGGTAGAGCACCTTCCCGTTCGGGTGCACCCAGACCTCGGACGTCGGAAACGCCTTCCGCACGGCCTTGCCGACGATGACGGGAGGGCGCCGGACCTCCCTCGCCGTCACCGTGACCGCGGCGACGGCCGATCGGTTGCCGAGCACGGCGGTGACCGTGTACACGCCCGGCCGATAGGGCACGAAGGCGCCGTCGGGGTCGATCATCCCCTCGCCCGGGCTGAACGACCAGGTCGGCATGACGCCGGGGATCGCGGCACCGGCCGCGTCCTTCGCCGTCGCGCTGAAGCGGATCACATCGCCCTGACGCACTTTCGGGGCGGCGGGCTCGATCGCCACCGACGCCGGGACCGCCGTAGTCACCGCAACCGTTGTCGTTCCCCGCACCGCGCCGGAGGCGGCCGTCACCGTGGCACGTCCCGGCCCCCGCGCTTCGAGAATTCCCTCGCGGGTCACCCGCGCGACGGCCGGCGCCGAGCTGCTCCAGACGACCGGATCGTCCCGCTCGTCGCCGCCAGCCGACAGCACCTGCGCACCGAGCTGGACCCGCTGTCCCGGGACCAGCCGGGCGGGATGAGGCCGGATGGCAACGATCGCGGCCGGGCCGGCCAGCATCCGGACCGTCACCTCCTGGATGACAGGCTTCGCGCCCGGCACAATCGCGGAGGCCACCACCTGCATGGTGCCTCGGGCGCCCGCCCGGAACATCCCGTCGGCGTCCACCGACGCACCCTGGAGCCCCTTTTCATGGAAGGTGATCGTGGCATCGGGGACCGCGTTGCCGTTGGCGTCGAGCGCCTGAGCGGTGAGCTTGAGCGAGTCACCGGCGGCGACCTCGGGCCGGGCCGGAGAGACGACCAGGCGCGCGACGGTGGGCTGCTGGGCTGCCAGCGTCGCGGAGACACACAGGAGCGGCGCCGACAGCGCCAGGATCTTTCGCATGAGAGATTTCCCTTGCCTGTTGGGTCGGTGAAGTCCATCATCCTACCGCTTCCGGCACGAACACTGAAGGCAGCCCTACCGCGGCCAGCCTCCCCCCGCCACCCTTCCCCCTTCATGCCGACGCCGCGCCTGCTGGACCGCCTTGGGCTCCACCGTCCCGAGCTCCGCGCCTGGGCCATGTACGACTGGGCCATCTCCGCCACGCAGGTGGGGATCGTCACCGCGATCTTCCCCATCTATTTCGTGAAGGTGGCCGGCGCCGGGCTGGGGGAGAGCCGGGCCACCCAGTATCTGGCCAGCGCCAACACGATCGCGCTCGCGTTCGTCGCGCTTCTCTCGCCGATCCTCGGTGCGGTGGCGGACGTCGTGGCGGCCAAGAAGCGCTTCCTCGCAGCCTTCATGCTGCTGGGCCTGGCCGCGATCGCCTGCATGTTCTTCATCCACACGGGCGATGTGACGCTCGCGTCGGTCCTCTTCGTCCTCGCGTTGATCGGCGCGACCGGCAGTTTCGTCTTCTACGAGGCGCTCCTGCCTCACATCGCCTCGCGCGACGAGGTGGACCGCGTCTCCACCGCCGGGTACGCCCTGGGCTACGTAGGCGGCGGCGTGCTGCTGGCGCTCAACCTGGCCTGGATCCAGCGGCCGGGCTGGTTCGGATTGCCGAGCGGGACCGGACTGTCGGAGGCCGCCGCGACGCTTCCGGTGCGGCTCGCGTTCCTCTCGGTCGCGCTCTGGTGGCTGGTGTTCTCGATCCCGCTGTTCCGGCGGGTGCCGGAGCCGCCCCGTCGGTTGGAGACCGACGAGCGGCAGGGGGAGAATCCGGTCAAAGCGGCGTTCATCCGGCTGTTGGAGACGTTGCGTGAGCTCCGAAGCTTCCGGCAGGCGTCGATTTTTCTGCTGGCGTTCCTGATCTACAACGACGGCATCCAGACCATCATCAAGATGGCCACTGCCTATGGCACCGAGCTGGGCATCGGGCAAGGCGCCCTGATCACCGCGATTCTGCTGGTGCAGTTCGTCGGCATTCCCTGCGCTTTCCTGTTCGGAATGCTGGCGGGGCGGATCGGAGCCAAGCGGGCGGTATTCCTGGGCCTCCTGGTCTACACGTTCATCAGCGTGCTGGGCTACTTCATGAAGACCGCCACGCATTTCTTCCTGCTGGCGTTCCTCGTGGGGCTGGTGCAAGGCGGGACGCAGGCCCTCAGCCGCTCGCTCTTCGCGCGGATGACGCCGCCCCACAAGTCGGGCGAGTTCTTTGGGTTCTTCAGCGTGTTCGAGCGATTCGCGGGGATCTTCGGCCCGCTGTTCTTTGCCGTGGCCATCCAGATCACCGGGTCGAGCCGAGTCGCCATCCTGTCGGTGATCGCCTTCTTCGCGGTAGGTGCGGCGCTGCTCACCCTGGTGGACGTGCCCGAAGGGGAGCGGGCGGCGCTGGAGGCGGAGCGGAGCGTGCAGCAACGCGCGGCGTGATTCCCCGGCTCTTGCCCGCGCCACCCCCTCGGCCTAGCTTACCCGACCGTATGCCTTGCGCGACCTTCTCGAGCTGTCCGATGACCATGCGCCCGACCCCAGGCCGCACCGCGTGCCACCGCGGCCGGACGGGGCTCAAGCGTGTGCGCGGATGGCGGAGCGCGCGCGGATCGGCGTAGAGGTCATGGGTCACCCCCGTACCGGAAACCCCGCCGCGCTTGAGCTCGGCGGGGTTCTTTGCTCATGGATCCGATCGAGCTGACCCGCGCGCTGGTCGCGCGGGAGTCCCCCACCTTCGCGGAAGCGCCGGCGACCGACTACATCGCCGGTGTGCTGGAGCGCGCGGGGTGGCGGGTGACGCGGCAGCGGGTGACGGACGGGCGGGAGAACGTGTACGCCTACCGGGAAGCGCCCGCTCTGGTCTACTCGACCCACCTCGACTGCGTCCCTCCCTACGTGCCCTTCCGCGAGGACGACGAGTGGCTGCACGGCCGGGGCACCTGCGACGCCAAGGGCCTGGCCGCCGCTATGGTGGCGGCGGCCGAGCGCCTGGCCGAGAGCGGGGAGCGTCGCATCGGGCTCCTCTTCGTGGTGGGCGAAGAGAACGGGTCGGACGGCGCGCTGGCGGCGGCTGCGCTCGAGCCCAAAGGCCGCTTCCTCATCAACGGCGAGCCCACCGAGAACCGGCTCTCTATCGGCCAGAAGGGCTCGCTCCGGCTGGATCTCGCAGCCGAAGGGCGCGCGGCCCACTCCGCCTATCCCGAAGAAGGCCACTCCGCCATCGTGGCGCTGCTCGACACGCTGGAGCGCATCCGCGGTCTCCCCCTGCCCAGCGATCCCCTGCTCGGCCCTTCGACGCTCAACATCGGCACCATCCATGGCGGGGTGGCGCCCAACGTCATTCCTCCGAGCGCCAAGGCCCAAATTCACTTCCGGACCGTGGGACCGACGGGGGAGCTCAAGAACGCGGTCGATGCGGCACTCGGTCCCGGCGTCGTCATTACGGGAGAGGCGGAGCTGCCGGCCTACAAGAGCGCCGCCCCCGCCGGCTGGGACACGACGTTCGTGGCCTTCGCCAGCGACCTCCCGTTCTACGGCGCCTGGGGCCGGGGCTACCAGCTGGGCCCGGGCACCATCCGCGTGGCGCACACGGACGAAGAGCGCATCCGGAAGGCGGACCTGCTCAAGGGCGTGGACCTGTACGTGAAGCTCGCGACCGACCTGCTCGCTGAGGAGGCGACATGAAGGCGAAGGTGCCCGTCGCCGTGCTGGGTGCCACCGGCACCGTGGGGCAGAAGTTCGTCCGGCTCCTGGCCGAGCATCCCTGGTTCGAGATCACGGCCCTCGCGGCGTCGGACGCCAGCGCGGGCAAGCCGTACGGGGAGGTGGTGCGCTGGCGGGACACGACTCCGCTCCCGGACCGGCTCGCCGCAATGACGGTCTCGCGCTCGGTGCCGCCGCTCCCGGCGCGGATCGCCTTCTCCGCGCTCGACGCCGACGTCGCCCAGCCGATCGAGCAGGCGTTCGCGAAGTGCGGGGCCTGGGTGGTGAGCAACACGCGGGTCCATCGGATGGACCCGGACGTGCCGCTGATGATCCCCGAGATCAACGCGGGGCACGTGGTGCTCGTAGAACGGCAACGGGCAGCGCGGGGCTGGCCGGGGGCCATTCTGGCCAACCCCAACTGCTCGACCGCGGGGCTGGTGCTGGCCCTGGCCCCGCTGCAACAGGCGTTCGGCGTGGAGAAGGTATTCGTGACCACGATGCAGGCGGTCTCGGGCGCCGGCTTCCCCGGTGTGCCGTCGCTCGACATCCTCGGGAACGTCGTCCCGCTCATCGGAGGCGAAGAGGAGAAGATCGAACGCGAGACCCGGAAGATCCTCGGCACGCTGGTCGACGGGACGGTCGAGCCGGCCCCCATCACTCTGAGCGCCCACTGCAACCGGGTCGCGACCGTGGACGGCCACCTCGAGGCGGTGTCGGTCGGACTCGGTCGGCGTGCGACCCCTGAGGAGGCGATCAGCGCCCTGAGCGGGTTCCGCGGGCCGGAAATCGTGCGCCAACTGCCCTCGTCGCCCGCGGCTCCGGTCGAGGTGGACCTCCGGCCCGACCGGCCTCAGCCGCGGCTCGACCTCGAGCGCGGCGGAGGCATGACGGTGACGGTCGGCCGGGTGCGCCCCTGCCCGCTGCTCGACCTCCGGTTCGTGCTACTGAGCCACAACAGGATCCGCGGCGCCGCTGGAGCGGCGGTGCAGATCGCGGAGCTGTTGGTCGCCGAGGGGCACGTCATATGACTGAACCGCAACCACAGAGGCACCGAGCCACAGAGATTTTTCCGTGCTTTGGTGCCTTTGTGGTGTTCATTTGAGCCTGCGATGATCGTCTGCAAATTCGGCGGCACGTCGGTCCAGGACGCGCCGGCTATTCGCCGCCTCGTCGGCACCATCCGCGACCGCGCGGCGGAGCGCCCGCTCGTGGTCGTGTCCGCCCTCGCCGGCATCACCGACGGGCTCCTGGGCCTCGTCCGGCTGGCGGAGATGGGTGGCTCGGGGTTCCGGGACCGGCTGGCCGAGCTCCTCGCCCGGCACGAGGGCACGGCGCGTGAGCTGCCCGGCGCCGAAGCGGCGATGGTCTTCATCCGCGCGGACGCGGACGGGCTCGCCCGCGAGCTCGAGGGCCTGGGGGGAAGGCGCGCGTCGCCGCGGGAGCTGGACGCGA
>WNFE01003913.1_pt1 | contig 11071 bp, 9 predicted proteins | sample 5400451 | NCBI WGS metagenome assembly WNFE01 (sample SAMN13153344, study PRJNA577476) | soil metagenome | isolation source: 200 cm saprolite under Douglas fir tree site 2 hole 2 | place: USA:California | collected 2015-04-18
TGATGAGGCGCAGGGATACGCCGCGCTGATTGAACTCCAGCCAGACACCTGCACCGTGGAAAGCATTGCTTCCCGAGTTGGCAGATCGCCGCAATACGTGAGCGGACGATTGCGCTTGATTCATCTCATTCCCGAAGCGAAGCAAGCTTTCTATGACGAAAAGCTGGCAGTCGCTCATGCGTTTGAAATCGCACGGCTGCAACCCAACGACCAGCGCCGCGCTCTACAGGAATGCTTCCCGCAATACCGGAACGCCGCCGCCATCCTGAAAGACAAGAAGGCCGAGGCGACCACGGTGCGGGAGCTTCGCGCATGGATTGAGCGGGAAATCCATCTGGACCTTACGAACGCGCCGTTTGACCCGCAGGACGAAACGCTTCTCCCAAAGGCGGGAGCTTGCGCTCGTTGCCCGAAACGAACGGGCAGCAACCCGCTTCTCTTCCCCGAAGTCCGGCAGAAGTCCATTTGGTAGTTAAGTGGAATAGGTTTGGCAAGAGGTTCTCCAGATTCGATGCTCCGTTTGGTCCAAGCTTGTCGTTATGTCTTACTGGTCCCTTCCGGAGCGAAGGCCTGCGGAGCCGGAGGCGGAGCGTTTAGGCCGGAGTGGAGGGAGGGGCCAGTGGAGCGGATGGGGAGGGGGTTCGACCTCCGTGGGAGAGAGTCGGAGGCCCAACCAGTGAGTTAGTCGCGCATTCCTATGCACACTAGGGCGTTTGTCGGTACTAACCCGACCGGCGAGCTGATAACTTCCGGGTTGCCCGTCATCCATCCACAATCGGCGGCAGACAGTCGATTCGGGCCTTTGACTTCCCGCAAGACGAATTGACTGGAGTTATTACCGGATCTCCTCGCTCGCCAGGAAAGCAAGAGAAGGCAGGCCATAAAGGAGTGTCCAGTGAAAGCGGCTTGCAGGCTAATGCGGGACGACGACTGCCCCGGCATTGACGGGAAGGCCAACGCGGCGGAGGATGTTCTGGAAGCGCGGGTCGGAGCGAATCGGGTCCCACTCAGGCTCAACATTTAGGAACGTCATATCCTCGCCTTCCGCGAAGGCTTTTTCGAGCGCTTGTAGCGCCAGGTCTTTGTTCCCCAATTGAGCCTGTATCGAGGCCTCCTTCGAGTAATCAATATAACCGCCTGCCGCTCGCTGATGTTCGACGGCCTTCAGCCAGGCTTTCAATACGCCTTTGTATCCGCCGCGCGCATAGGCAATCTTCGTCGCCTCAGCTTGGTCTGATTCTCCTTCGAGCACATCCACCTGCTCCCATTCGGAGATACTTTCTTTCTCCATCCCTTTGCTTTTATAGGCCTTGGCCAATCCTTTGTGCGCTATGAAAAAATTGTGATCCAAGTCGAGCGCCGCGCGAAACTCCGCAATCGCCTTGTCGTACTGCCGCAAGAACAAAAAATGATCTCCCCTGATGTAAAAACCAATTAGGATGAGTGGATCAAGTTCTCGCGTGATTTCGTGTTGTCGAGAGGCTTCTTCAAAGCGCCCCATGGCGTCGAGATACCGTGCATAGCCACCGTGGATAAGTGCATTGCCAGGATTGAGCTGAAGGGCGCGTTGGAACTCTCTATCCGCGCCTGCCCAGTCCCGATCGTAATAGTATTTGATGTTCGCGAGCGAATCATGCGCTTCAGCCAGGTTATCGTCGAGCTGCACGGCCTTTTCTGTGGCTTCCTTCGACTTTGGCATGAAATCCGAAGGAGGTCCGACGAACTCCGCCAGCATGCCATAAGCATTCGCTAACCATGCGTATCCCAGCGCATAGGAAGGGTCTTTCTGCACCGACTTTTCAAAGTACTCTGCTGCCCGTGTCATGCCTGCTGCAGTGAATTTGTGCCAGAAGTAGAGGCCACGGAGATAGTCGTCATAGGCCTCGGGGTCAACCTGCCGCTTTCGGCTCGCACGCAGATTTTCTTCAGGGGTCAGCTTGGCTTGAATTTCTTGGAAAATGTTGTCGGCCACATCCTGCTGGAGAGACATGATTTCGCTTACCTCACGGTCGTAGGCCCTAGCCCAGAGGTGACGATCCGTGCGGGCATCCAGCAACTGCGCGGTGATCCGGACCCGGTCGCCCGAGCGCATGACGGTGCCCTCAACAACGGCGTCCACATTTAGTTCCCGCGCAATGGTCGGCAAGGTCTGGTGGGAACCCTTGTAATGCATGGCTGACGTTCTTGAGATAACGCGCAACGAGCTGACTTGTGCCAGGGCGGTAATGAGCGCGTCCGTCATCCCATCGACAAAATATTCCTGATTTGGATCCGCTGAGAGATTCTCCAATGGCAGAACGACAATCGAGCGAATGGGGGAGGCACTGCGAGCGAAAACACGACTGCGGACTCCAGCAACGTTGAAGATAAAGGCGGCGGCGATCAGTCCGGCAACTGCTACGGCAGGAACCGAGGCGCGTCTCCAGAGGACTGATTTCGACCGCTCGCTTGGAGCACCGGTTGATACAGGCGGTGCGCTAGGCGGTTCGAGCATACGTTCTACCGGAGCAATGAACCGATAGCCTTTGCCCACGGAGGTTTCCACAAAGCGCGGCTGCTCGGGGTCATCATTTAGGGCGGAACGGATTTTGCGAACGGCATTATTGATTCCGTTCTCTGCATCGAAGAAAAAGTCCTTGCCCCAGATTTTCTCAATGATTTCTTCCCGCTTGACCAGTTGCCCTTGCTTTTCGGCCAGTAGGATGAGCAATTCCATGGGTTTGCGTTCCAACCGAAGGCGATGGCCGGCACGGCGGAGCTCGAACCCATCAGGATCGAGCTGATAATCCCGAAAGCGCATTTTTGCCGAGGACATGGAAACTTCCTGCGAGGACTAGGGTGAGTATAACTCCGTGACTCCCGCAGAGAACAGCCGAATTAGTGCAATCCGCTCAAATAGATACACCGATAGATAAGAGTGAGGAAGACTCAACGCGCCCGCGATTGACTTCCTCCAGCAATCACTCGAATCTGCCGCCATTGCAGCCTCAGAGAAAAGCTGGAGGCCCTGCGAAATAAGAAATCCGGAGCCTAGCCATGACAGCATGGAAGAACAAGTTGTTGGCAATCAGCCTTCTTGCGTTGGTGACGGGGTTGGTCATACACACAGGAGGGATCGCGGGGTCCGCCCGTATTCCGATGCACCCTCAGGTTGCGGCACCGGACAGCACGCAAGTAGAGTTGATTTACCAACTGCAGGCAGCCTTTCACCGTGCGAAGACAAACCAGGACATTGAACTGATGATGTCGCTCTGGGATGCCAGCGCAACGCTGACTGTACAGGGCAACGCTAATCAAACTTTTGTCGGCTCCCAGCAGATCCGATCGTTTTGGGAGGCGTCCGGCTCCTTCACGCATCGCCGCTTTTCGCTGGTGCCCTCATTCAAAACGCAAATCGATGTCCACGGGGACGAAGCATGGCTGTACTTCGAGTGCCACGACGTAGGCGACTACGATCTTCCAGACCGGTCGATTGCGTCGGATACGTTCCTGGCGGGAACGGTGCGCAACGTGGGCGGCAAGTGGGTTTTCTCGGGCATGACGGCAGGCAAGGCCTTCCCTCTGTCGGTAAACCATTTTTATTTCCCGTGAGTGGAATCGGCAGACCGACTGGCTTGTTTGGGCCGGGCACGATGTGTTGCTGGGCGTAGGTGCGTGCTCCCCCCACTTGGTTGCAGAGTGAAGAACAGGAAGGAGGCAGACGGGTGTCCGTCGACGAGCGTGGCATGAGCAAGCAAAGGAAAGCTGGGACCATCCGTTTCGGCAAAGCGCTTGAGATTCTTATCTGGCTTGCTGGGCTGGGAGTACTCGCGGAGAACGTTTTTCTTCTCCGGCAGAACCGGAGCCTGCAAGAGACCCTGGCTCCTCAGATCACCGCCGGAGCACATGTTGAGAAGCTTGTGGGTGTGGCGCTCGATGGCCGCTTAGAGCCTGTAGCTCTGCCGCCGGCGGATTCCAAGCTTCTCATCATCACTTTTTCTCCAGGCTGCCCGGCCTGCCAGGCCAATCAGCAAGGGTGGATGAAGCTCGCAGGCGCTTTAGAACAAAAAAGCGTCCGCGTACTCTGGGTGAGCCGCGATTCGATGGAAATCACCAAAGACTACTGTACGAAACATGGCATACCCCTGTCCGATACGCTCGCCGACCCGCTTCACAGGACTTACATCCAGCTCGGGCTCGCGCGGGTGCCGAACACAGTGTTGGTGAGAGGTGACGGCACGATAGAGAAGGTGTGGGCAGGACGACTGGATCAGGCAGGCTGGAAATCGATATTTGCATATTTTGACGGACGGGAAGAGGCGGATTCTCTGACTCGGCTCGAAGTTGGCGCACACACAACGGACTGCGCGTCTGAACTGTCCCAAGCGCTCGTCAAGAGCTGCAAGTAAGACAAAGATCCAAAAAGAAAGGAGAAAAAAAATGTTCACGCGAATATCGAAAGTGGTTCTTCTCGTAGCGCTCCTGACAGGCCTTGTAGCCAGTAGCGCCCCGGTTTTGAGGGGCTCAGCTACCTGCAGTTGTCACCCCACGGACCCTTATAAAAGGCTGCCTCCGGGGGGATGTCATTTCGACCAACGCGCTTTACAGTGTGTCAACACCAGCTGCCCGGGCATTTGCTATTAATCATCCCTGATCGCAATCGGCCAAGGGGTCCAGTAACACACCCTCCACAATAGAGGCAAAATTTCTCGAGGAGGTCATAGGCCATGAACAGACGGAAAAATCGATTTGTGATGCTCTCTTGCTCGCTGACACTGATTTTATTTGCCTCGTTCCTTGCGGCGCAGGGGCCGCCCAATCCATGTGCGAACGCCTGCTGGCAGGCCTATCTCAACGCAGTGGCAAACTGTCACGGTAATGCAGCGTGCCTTGAGTCTGCGCGTGATGCGGTCGAGGCCTGCATCCAAGGTTGCCACCTCACGCCGCCGCGGCAACGTTGACGGTTGTCCATAGGCGCTGGCCACGAACGGCGTGGCGCTGACCGCGACGGCGGCCTGTTCGAGAAAGCGACGACGACTATGGCAGTGGTTCCCGGCCACACAACTCGTTTAATTTACTGTCATTCAACAAGGGGCGCTATACTTCCGATCCATGAAAAGATGCCATCCTTTATTCAGTGTGATTGTTGACTCCGCCATAGTGATATCGCTGGTCTGCGGGGCGGCCGCAACAGCAACTGCCCAGGAGGCGACTCGATCGGCAACTGGAAACACAAGATTCGAGATTTCCTTTTCCGCGCCTACGCACGCGGAGCCCATTACCGGCCGAGTCTTTCTGGGCCTCTCAAGCAATGCTACGCCGGAGCCCCGCTTACAATCCTCGTTAACAATCGTGCTGGGGAGAGATGTGCGCAGAATGCAGCCAGGCGAGCAAGTCATTATTGACAGCGCCACTGCTGGATTCCCCCTTCATAGTCTCAGTGAAGTTCCGCCAGGCGATTACTACGTGCAAGCAGTCCTGAATGTTTATACAGAGTTTCATCGGACTGACGGTCATACGATTTGGGCCCACATGGACCAGTGGGAAGGCCAAGATTTGGCGCGGGCACCCGGAAATCTAATCAGCGAGCCGCTGAAACTGCATCTTGACCCGAGCATCGCACAAAGCTTTCGTATCAGCTTGAGCAAAGTAATACCAAGCATCGTCGTCCCAGCGGATACCGAGTGGGTGAAGCGAATCAAGTTTCAGAGCAAGTTGCTGAGTCAGTTCTGGGGGCGGCCAATTTATATCGGCGCTACGGTATTGCTGCCGCGAGAATACGCAACACATCCTGGCGTTCAATACCCGGTGATTTACCTGCAAGGTCATTTTAGCTTGGATGCTCCTTTTGGGTTCACGATCGAGCCAGACAAGGAAGGGACGAAGAGTTGGGCACGGCAGCGCGAAGAATGGGCGGCGAAACACCTCAAGAATATGCCCGAGCCCCCGCCGGGGACCGAATATAACGGAGCCCTCATGAATGTGGAAAGCGGTTATGAATTCTACCGAGCCTGGAACTCCGCCGATTTTCCTCGCATGATCGCTGTAACATTCCAGCATCCAACTCCATACTTCGACGACTCGTACGGGATCAATTCACCCAACGCTGGCCCTTACGGCGATGCAATTATGAACGAGCTGATTCCCGCAGTGGAAGAGCAGTTCCGCATCATTCGTCAGCCTTATGCTCGTGTGCTGACCGGAGGGTCAACAGGAGGCTGGGGAGCGCTAGCTCTGCAACTCTATCATCCCGACTTCTTTGGCGGCACCTGGAGCTTCTATCCGGACCCGGTTGATTTTCGCCGCTACTACAGAGGAGTAAACCTCTACGAGGATGACAACGCCTTCACTGAAAAACCCGGGAGGGCTTTCGCGGGTGGCGGCGAGAACAATCGGATGGGTAGCCAGCTACTTTCGATTCTGGGCGCGCAGGATAGCTGGTTTGAGTGGGACAAACATACGCCGGTTGGATCCGACGGTTATCCCAGACCCGTTTGGAACCTTGCGACCGGCAAGATTGACCACGAGGTCGTTGAGTCCATGAGGGCGCATGACTATGATCTGCGCGAGTTTCTCGCACGAAAGTGGCCCATTATCGGCTCCAAGCTTGTGGGCAAGCTGCACGTCTATTGCGGAGACGAGGACGGGGCGTATCTGAATCTTGCCGTCTATCTACTTGAAGATTTTCTCGAAAGCACGACGGACCCATATTATGCGGGTACGTTTCAGTATGGCCGGCCACTAAAAGGCCATGGCTGGCAGCCGACCACGAACGCGGAGCTAGTCCAGAACATGGCCAAGTATATCGTGGACCACAGTCCCGCCACTGGCAAACCGGGCGTCTGGCTTTACAAATGACCCCATAGCAGTTAAGGGGCGGTTTGTCGGCGATTCGGAAGTAATCCAGTTGGGCATCGTGCGGATAAGTCCCGGGAAGTCGGCAAGGATTTACCGATGGTCAGAGCGCGTTGGCTGTTGAGGTACGTGCAGTTGCACTAGGTTCCCATCGGCTAGTTCCCTTGGCGTAGGTCCGGCTGGCGTTGGTATGTCGGCAAGCTTCTTAAGCAGCTGCTCATACGCAGTCAGCCCATCTTCCACGGCGGATAACTCTGCGTCGGCCAACGGAATGTCCTGGCGCAACCGCAGCAGGTTTGCTTTGGCTTCGAGAAGCTGCGCTTTCGTCGAATCTTTTGGTAGATAAAACGAACACTTCGCACAGGCCATTCGATGAGGGCACTGGTCGAAGAAGTCATACGTGCAGTAGCCGTGCCCGAGATCGTAAAACTTCCAAGGCTCGTTGGCGGCACGACCATTCCGCACCAACTCCTGATCGACAAGCACTTCAATCGCACGAAGGTTCCGTGTGAAGTAGCCCGCATCCGAATAGGACTTGGCGAGCTTCGTCGGTGTGATCTTTGCATAGTGTTGCGTCGCTGTCGGAGTTGCATGCCCGAGCCACTCCTGCAATTCAAACAGAGTCATGGGCTCTTTAGCATTGAAGAGCTGCGACGCAATCGTGGAGCGCGCACGATGGCTCGTGATGTTCCCCCGAACATCAGCGGTGGGCACACCTGCCTTATAGCAAAGGACCGGGATCAATATCCTGTTCAGATAGCCTTTACCGATAACAGTTAGCCGAAATAAAAACAGAAAATCGACAAGCTCGCCTGTTTTGGGATCGAGCAGCTTAATGCCCTGTGGGCGAACCTTTTCCCACGCGGCGATCGCCTCGCCCACAACACGATCAACAGGCTTCGTGAAAGCACTGCTGGTCTTATTCACGGGAACATCAAGGAGGCACACTGCGTCGGCGGCGAGTATTTCATCGGTGCCAGGAATGGTGACATCGTCTCGCTGCCAGCGGATACAGCCGACCCGGAGCCGCCGAATCTCGTTGTTGCGAAGACCCGCAAACAGCCAGGTGACGGCTAACGCCCTGCAAAGCTCAATGGGATAAGAAATCGAACGTGGCTTCCACCTCGGCGAGCCGCGCTTCGGCAAATCATCGGCACTCAGATTCAGCCCGGCCCAGACGAGCTTTGCCCACACGTCATCGGCAATAGTGCGCGGATTCGGGCCGCTGAGCTTGAGCAGACTCTTCGGAGTGACAAAGCTTCGCGCTGGGTCAAGCCGCCGCGGAATCAGTTCCCAGTCTTGTAGGTCGCGAAAGAAAGCCCGGAGCGCTGAAATGCGGGACGCCCGTGTGCTAGGCGCTAGGATTTTCCCACGGCTCTTGACGTGTAGAGGAGCAGCACTGCCCCAGTCACCTCCGCACCACTGACAGATGATGGCTACAGCTTCGGCAGCAAGATTCCTCATCCAGCCGGCCGGAGAGGTGACCTCGGGGTGTGTAGCCGCCATCCAACGTCCTACATTCAGCAGGAAGTAATAACGCGTGTTGCGTTCGTGCTTCGCGACAGAAGATCGGTCGAGCCAGATGCGGCACAGACGCGCCCACTCCGCAGGAACGTTGGAAGTAAGAGACGGCAGGGTCGTCCGGTCGACGAAAGTGCGCTTAATCTCCAATGCTTCGGGAATCGTGCCGATGCTCGACAGGACACGCGAGAGGGCCACAATGCAATACGTGCCAGTGCGCGGTGGTCTTCTTGCGATGACCTGGCGCAAGTGATCAAGCGTCAGATCCTCAAGATGCGGGGAACGAACGAGCAAAAGAAGTTCAAAGATAGTGCGCATGATCATCTTGCGTGTGCCGTTGTTGTTGTATCCCCACTCGCTGAGCAAGCCCTGAACACGGTCAGTGATGACCTGCACATATTCACGTCCAAAGACCTTCCGAGCGAGGCAGTTATACACAATGTGATCGCTCTTGATGCGATGTAGGTCGGGAAAATCGCACAGCAAATAAGCGACCGCGACCACATGCTGACGCGACGTCCGGCGTGCGCCGATCGCCTCGATCCACTCCTCTGTCGTCCATCCCCAGAAGGAACTGTTGCGTTCTGTCATCTCTCGAAGGAAAAAGAGCAGCACGTACCTGCGCAGTTGTGTTTTAATGCCGGTGTAGTCGAAGACATCGTTCAGCGGGCGGACCAGCCGATCGAGCGTGGGACCAAAGTCCATCGTTCGACCATAACGATAAAATCGGTACGCCTCCGTATAACGTGTCAGCGTGTCTTGCTCGACAGCCGTAAGCGAGGCTGATCGGTCGTAATGGTCCAAATCAAACGGCCAGATCCATGGTCCGTCATTGGCCTTCTTTGGTGGTTCCTTTCTAGGCCCCCATTGCGCGCGGGTTGCATGTTGCTGAAGCGCAGAGCGCTGCTCTGCTGTGAGCGCCTCGTACCAAGACCCGATGTTGTTCGGCCTCTTCTTCATCGCGTCTTTATTCCTCATGCGTTCATCTCCGCTAGCATCCGAGTTCGCTGTGCGTGGATCTGTGCCATACCAGAAGCCAGTTTCCGGGAAAGATCGCGCCCACTTAGATGGATGTAAAGCAACGTAGTCTGCACACTGCGATGACCGGCAAAACTCGCGATCTCATGAATGTCCCAACTGGCCCGCGCCAAGTCGGTAAGACAAAGGTGTCGCAGCGTGTGAGGAGTGAACTGCGGTACATTACAGCGTCGTGCTATCCGTGCGACTGCTTTAGACCATCCCGAAAGTGAAATCGGCTGCCCGAGATTCCGGCAGGACTCCGATAGAAACAATCGGCCACGTTCCCGGCTCAGTTCGCGACGAACGCGCAGATACTGGCCGAAGATCTCGCCTGTGGGCGCTGAATATGGGACGACGCGCTCACGCCGGCTTTTCGTCGCTTCCGAGCGAATACGCAGGAGCCGATTCGCAGGATCGACATCCGTCGTTTCCAGAGAACAGACTTCCTCGCGGCGAAGCGCCGCGTCATAGGACATCGCCAGCATGATGCGGTTTCGTAGGGGCTCCTGCTTGCACGCCTGGAGAATGCTCTGCCACTGCTCATCGCTCGGAATCCACGGAAGCCTACGATGGCGTTGAATTAGGCTTCGCCCGCCTATCGGCGGGCGAAGCGGGTGTCGTGCGCATACTCTCTCTTCAACTAGGTAATCGTAGAAGAGTCGGATCACGGTGAGATGTTGCTGCAACGTCGCATTCGACAGTGTCGTTCTCACCTCGGGCTTCACCTTCAAAGATCGAGAGGCAGGACGCTGAGCGATTTCTTGGATGTAGGCACCAATCGTGCTCCGAACAACGGACTCCAGCTCAACACCAGCAGATTCCAAAAACTTTAGATATGAATCGAGGTCGCGTCCGTACGCGTCAAGCGTGTTTGCTGCAAGGCCTCGCCTGGACTGAAACTTCAGCCAGTCTGTCGCATGCGCATTCCCCGAGACTCTCGGATATCTTCCCCATCGGACTTCGCAGATCGTAAATTCCAGGGCCATCGCTTCCTCCAGTGTTCAGCCTCCTTCGGAGGCTGAACACCACCATACGGCCTGGCTGAAGCACTGGCCCTATTCCACATAATGCACGGACCGCGAGTGCTACCGAGCCAAGCTCGAAGCGCTCGTGCAAATTCAGGTTAAGCCGCTTGAGGAGAAAGGCGAGAAGCCTCTGCGCGTTTCACAGGCTCCCGCATGGCAGGCAAACGGCCATGCCAAAGACGTGCTCTTTGAAGGGCAGTACAGAAAAGCCAAAGGCAAAGGGGAGTGCCCCAACACGAAACCCGCCGTTCTCATTGACGGCAAGGATGCCGGTAGCATCTTCTATCTCTGCCAGACTGAGAAATGCGACGTTCACAATCGCGTGACTCGCTATCAGCCGACGCCGCAAGAGCAAGCCCAACGGAAAAAGGAAGCCCTCGCCGGGCGCGTCGAGAAACTGTCGCGAGTCCGCATCCCCGAAGCCATCCTCAAGAAGTTGCCGGACGTTTTGTCCCGGCCAGACTTGGAAATGGCGGTCCTCGACTACTTCCGACGTTTGGGCCACGACAACCACCGCCGTCTCTGCAAGGTGTACGGGTGGGAAGAGAAGAAGAGCAAAGCAACATGGGGTGCGCAGATCGTAAATTCCAGGGCCATCGCTTCCTCCAGTGTTCAGCCTCCTTCGGAGGCTGAACACCACCATACGGCCTGGCTGAAGCACTGGCCCTATT
>WNFE01009082.1_pt1 | contig 11070 bp, 13 predicted proteins | sample 5400451 | NCBI WGS metagenome assembly WNFE01 (sample SAMN13153344, study PRJNA577476) | soil metagenome | isolation source: 200 cm saprolite under Douglas fir tree site 2 hole 2 | place: USA:California | collected 2015-04-18
CGAGGCGGCCATACCTCTTTACCGTGAACGCGACCATGCGTTTGGCATCGCCCTCGCGCACCACATTCGCTTTGACGAATGCCGCTTTTCCCCGAGCCGCTCTGATGGCTTTGACCACTTCCTTGCCCTTGTCCGTCTGCACATCGGCAATCACGACCTTGGCTCCTTCTTGCGCAAAGAGCTTAGCCGTCGCTTCGCCAATGCCCGATGCTCCACCGGTGATCAACGCGACTTTCCCTGCGAGTCTGCCTGCCATATGCCCCTCCTGAACAGGACTGAGTAACGAGGACTGAGGACTGAGTAAGAACAGCAGAAACGGCGATGGAGCCTGTTACTCAGTCCTTAGCACTCAGTCCGCATTACTTGCTGTTGAGTTACTGTGCTGTATATCCGCCGTCAATAATAAGTTCCGACCCGGTGACGAACGACGATTCGTCCGATGCCAGGTAGAGCACGCCATAGGCGATGTCCTCAGATGTGCCGGCACGCTTAAGCGGCACTCCGTTGAGGAACATCTGCCACACCTCACGGTCCAGATCGGTGGTCATTGGCGTATCGATCGGACCCGGGTGGATGGAATTGATGCGGATACCTTCCCTGGCGTACTGTATTGCGGCGGTCTTGGTCATGATCCGTACCGCGCCCTTGCTTGCCTGGTAGGCAGTTTGCATTCCCGTGCCAATCAGGCCGGAGATGGAGGAAATATTGACGATCGAGCCGCCCCCCACCTGCCGCAAAGCTGGGACAGCGGTTTTCATCCCCAGCCACACGCCGGTCGAGTTCACCGCCATCACGCGATCCCACACTTGCTGGGTTATATCTTCGATCCCTTCCATTTGCAGGATGCCGGCGTTGTTGACCAAGATGTCGAGCTTGCCGTAGGTGCTGACTGCCGTATCGACGGCGTGCTGCCAATCGTCTTCTTTGGTCACATCGAGTTTGACAAAGACGGCATCGCCTCCCTGGACGCGGATCTCCTCGGCCGTGCGCATGCCCTCGGCTTCCAGCACGTCTCCCAGGACAACCTTAGCACCTTCCCGGGTGAAGAGCTTGCCCTCCACCGCGCCCTGTCCACGGGCGCCGCCGGAAATCAAGGCGACTTTGCCTTTCAATCTGTCGGCCATATTGTCCTCCTTCGTCGGACAGCTTTCAGCCGTCAGCAATCAGCGGTCAGCAAAACAGGGGAAATAGCAGGCTATGTCTTGTGTGTCTTCTGTTCTAGCTGAAAGCTGATTGCTGAGAGCTGACTGCTTGCGTGTCATACGATTACGAGCAGTTCTCCAAGATGCCGAATCTTCTCGCAGTGGACTCCTTCGTAGCAGCCCAGCGCGTCGAGCAACAGTGGTCGTATCCCGGCGCGCTCAGCGCCGAGCACATCAACCCCGTAGATATCGCCAATAAAGATCGCTTGTTCAGGCCGGGCCTGTGCTCGTGCAAGGGCAAGGTGGAAGATGCGCGGATCCGGCTTCTCGACGCCAACAAGGTGCGAGTCGATCATCACCTGGAAGAACTGTTCGATGCCGCACTGCCGCAGGATCGCGGCGATGCGGCCGTCGGCGTTCGAGACCACTCCCAAAGTGAGGCCGCGATCGCGCAACTCTCGCAGTATCCGCGGGGTCGAGGGCAGCATCACCCGCCAGAGGTTATCCTGTATGTGAGCAGCCTCGAACCGCTGGAGCAACTGAGCAGCAGTGGGAGTATCCACCCCAAGTTGATCCAAAAGAGCAGCGAAATACGGCTGGCGTCGGGTCTCGTCAGTGTCACGGGCCGATCCCAGCACGCGCCGATCAACCGCGATCTTCGCTGCATACTCGGCCCGACGCACGGCCCGGCGAGTTACTCGTATTCCTGCCTGCCGCAGTTCCTTATGCAGAAAGAAGTAATCCAGATGAACGAGCGTGCCACCGGCATCGAACAGCACCGTGGTGATTGCGGTCTCGCCCGCCACTTATCTTCCCTTTGGCAGCCCCAGCACGCGCTCGCCAATGATGCCACGCTGGATCTCGTTGGTCCCGGCGGCGATAGTGCCGGCGCGCGCGCCCAGCATGCGGCGCGCCCAGCGCGCGTGATCCATCGCGAAGAGCGACCCTTTCTCCAAGACCGAGTAAGGACCCAGCAATTCCATGGCGAAGTTAGCAATGCGGAAGTTGAGTTCAGTAGTCGTGATCTTGGAGAAAGAACCTTCCGGTCCTGGAGGTTGGCCCTTGAGCTGGCGGGTCAGGCGGCGCAGGTCGTTATACTTGATCGCCGCAGCTTCGATGGCGAACTGGGCCAACTGCTGCCGCATGCTGGTGTCCTCGATCGCCGGCCGGCCGTTCAACTCGATGCGCCGGGCCAGGTCGATCAGTTGCGGCATGAGTTTCTCGAAACGAAAAAAGCTGCCGGTTGCCACCCGCTCGAACATGAGGGTCGTAATCGCCACCATCCAGCCACGGTTTAGTTCCCCTACCAGGTTCTTCTTGGGTACCCGTACCTCCTCAAAGAAAACCTCGTTGAACTCAGCGTCGCCGGTGATCTGCACCAGCGGGCGGACGGTGATGCCGGGGCTGTGCATGTCCACCAGGATGTAGCTGATCCCTTGGTGTTTGGGGGCGTTGGGATCGGTGCGCACCAGCAGAAAGCACCAGTCCGAGTACTGCGCCTGGCTGGTCCACACCTTTTGCCCGTTGACGACGAAATAGTCGCCGTCCTCGACCGCGCGTGTCTGCAAGGACGCCAGGTCAGACCCTGAGCCGGGCTCGGAGTAACCCTGGCACCAGATTTCCTCTGCCGGCAGGATCTTGGGGAGGAAGCGTTTCTTTTGCTCTTCAGTGCCCCAGTGCATCAGGGTGGGACCAAGCAAGGTAATGCCGTTCATGTTCACCCCCGAAGGAGCGCCCGTTCGGCCGAGTTCTTCGTTGAAGAGCGCCTGTTCAATTACCGAAGCGCCGCGACCGCCGTACTCCTTGGGCCACCAGAGGCCGACCCAGCCGCCTTCATAGAGCTTCTTGTGCCAGGCCCTGTGCCGCTCCCAACGTTCATTCTGGGAGAGTTCTTCATCGCGCCCTTCGCGCAGATCTTCGGGGAGGTTCGCCTCGAGCCAGGAACGGACTTCCTGGCGGAACTTTTCTTCTGTCGGGGAGTAGCTGAAATCCATGTGGCCTCCTTCGAAAGTAATGAGGACTGAGTCATGAGGACTGAGTAAAAAGCTCCCTTGCTGCTTCTGTCGTTCCTACTCAGTCCTCAGTCCTCGTTACTCGTTACTCACTAACCCTTTTCAGCGAGCCTTCGCTCTCCAGAGCACGTATCTGCTCAGGCATATATGATAGATACTCCTTGCGATGGGACAGGTATTACACCAAAGTCCTTCCTAGCGACAAGGGCCGCAGCAATGCGCAACCGCCAGTTGCCCTACGATACGTAGAGACGCCCCGGCGGGGCGTCTCTACCGGAGGCTGTCCCGCTCCTTGCGTACGTTGTTGTCGGCCAGTACGATAAGCCCATTTCTTTTAACAACAAAGGTATCACCATGGAATTTGCCTTTACAGAAGATCAGCTTCTGTTGCAGCAGACGCTCCGTCAGTTCGCCAAGGACAAGCTCCTGCCCAACTACCCGCGCTGGGACCGCGGCGAGAAAATCAGCCGTGCAGAAATTAAAGAAGCCGCCGCGCTTGGTATCTTCGGCTTGCGCGTGCCGGAAAAATTCGGCGGTCAGAATGCCGACTATGTCACCTGCGGCCTGATGACCGAGGAACTGTCGCGCGGAGACTTTAATTATAGTCTGTACATTCAGCTCGGGCTCATCGCCTCGGAACTGCTGGCCGGCTATGCACACCCCGAAGTGCAGGCGGAGTGGTTACCGCGGCACGCCGCTGGTGATGCCATCATCGCTTTCGGTCTCACTGAACCGAGCGCCGGCTCGGACGCGGCGAACATCACCACCAGAGCGGTAAAGATGAGTGATGACTATGTGATCACCGGTGAGAAAGCCTCGATCACCTTCGCCGGCTATGCCGACGCCTGCATCGTGTTCGCTCGCACCGGCGATCAAGGCGCACGGGGGATCTCCGCGTTCCTGGTGCCGCTCGATGCACCCGGAGTCACGCGGCAGGTGTACAAGACCCCAGGCGAACGGCTCACTCAGCGCGGTTCGCTCTTCTTTGATGGCGTGCGTGTCCCCGCGCGCAACCGTGTGGGCAACGAAAGTGGCGGGTTTTATCAGGCGATGGTCGCCTTCGATTTCAACCGTGCCATCATCGCCCTGGCGTGCATCGGCGCGGCGCAGCAGTCGCTAGAGGACACAATCGAGTACACCAAAGGCCGGCAGGTGTTCGGCAAGCCTTTGGCCAAGTTTGAAGGGGTGGCGTTTCAGGTGGCCGAGTATCTGACCTTGCTCGAAGCCGCGCGGCTGGTGTCGTACAAATGCTTGTGGCTCAAGGATCAAGGGCTCAAACACACCAAGGAAGCGGCGATGGCCAAATGGATGGGACCCAAGGTCTCGGCCGAGGCGATCCACGCCTGCATCATCTTGCATGGCCATTATGGCTACAACATGGACTCGCCGTTGGAGCAGCGTTGGCGCGACGTTGTAGGGTTGGAGATTGGCGACGGTACGCCGGAGATCATGAAGGGCATCGTGGCGCGCGAAGCGTTCGGCCGGGAGTATACGGCCTATCGAGAATGAGAAGGATCAGGCTCACCGAGAAGGAGAAAGGAGAAGGAAGGTCATGGCAGAGGCAATCAACTTCCCCCGTCCGATCCCAGACTTCGACGCCCAGGAGTTCTGGGACGGCTGCAATCGTGGCGAACTGCTGATGCAACGTTGCAAAGACTGCAAGAAGTTTCGTTGGCTGCCGCGGCCCATGTGTCCGTACTGCAACTCGCTCGAGCGGGAGTGGGTCAAGGTGAGCGGCAAGGGAAAGGTCTACTCCTGGACGATCATCATCCATCCGAACCATCCGGCCGCAGTGAACAAGGTGCCGTATAACGTGACCCAGGTCCAGCTTGATGAAGATTCGGACCTGATTCTGGTGACTAACCTGGTGGGCATCAAAAACGAGGACATTCGTATCGACTTGCCGGTAGAGGTCGTCTTTGAGGAACACGAACCGGGCGTGAAGTTGGCGAAATTCAAACCTGCCTAGAAGGCTCGTTCGCCTGGTTCGACGAAGCTCACCACAGGCTTCGACAGGCTCAGGGCGAACGGATTGTAGGGGCGCACGGCGTGCGCCCAAAGGAGGCGTTATGCAGCTCGGTTTAGAAGGCAAGGTGGCAATCGTCACTGGTGGCAGCAAGGGCATCGGCCAGGCCACGGCGCTCGGTCTGATTGCCGAAGGCGCGTCGGTCCTGGTCTGCGCCCGAGGGAAAGAGGCGTTAGCGGAAACCGTGCGGCTAGCTGGGAACAAGAGCGAAGGCCGCATCGTCGGCATGCAGGCCGACCTGACTCAAGGGGAAACGATCAAGGCGGTAGTTGCCCGCTGTCTGGAGGTGTTTGGTCGGGTGGACATTCTGGTCAATAATGCCGGTAGCGCCCGGCCTGGGGAATTTCTCAAACTGTCGGACGAAGCCTGGCTCGACGACTGGACGCTCAAGTTCTTCGGCTACGTGCGCATGGCGCGCGAGGTGTTCCCGCATATGCAGAAGCAAAAGAGCGGAGTGATCGTCAATATCATCGGTACCGGCGCGCTCAAGCCGATAGGCGGCTACATGATCGGCGGCGCGGCCAACGCTGCGCTCAATCACTTCACCAAAGCCTTAGCTGACGAAGGGGCGAAGCATGGGGTGCGCGTCGTCGGCATCAATCCCGGCCCGATCCTAACCGAGCGGTTACAACGATTCCTCTCGACCTTTAGTTCGGGCAGCGGCGACGCTGAGGAAGCAATGAAACGTATGACCCCGCTCGGTCGGGTGGGCAAGTCTGAAGAAGTTGCTGACCTGGTACTGTTCCTTGCTTCGGAACGAGCGGCGTTCATCCACGGTGCGAATATTACGATTGATGGTGGAGCGAACCCAGGGCTGATGGGGTAGTAAGTCTCAGGTAGGTCTAGAACAAGTCTCAGACAAGTCTAGGGCAAGTCTCAGGCAAGTTCTTCACTCGTTCTTAACTTGTTCGGGACTTGTTTTGACTTGTCTGTGACTTGCCTTGGACTGGCTCGTGACTGGAATTGCTGACTCCTGGATTCTGCCCTCTGCCTTTGTCATACTCACGACATGGGCCGCATTCCAACCAATCCCGCGCTGCTGCAGCAAATCCTGACTGCCTTCATCGCCAATGAGGTGCGCAAAGTTAGCATGGAGCGGGTCGTGGTTGGCCTCTCCGGCGGAGTGGATTCGGCACTCAGCGCTTTCCTGGCCGCCAAGGCCTTGGGGCCGGAGAAGGTGCTTGCGCTCAAAATGCCCTACAAGACTTCTAGTAAAGAAAGCCTGGAGCACGCCGACTTGGTCATTGCCGCGACTGGCATTCAATCGCTCACGGTTGACATCTCCCCGCAGATCGACGCTTACTTCGCGCGCTTTCCTGATGCCGACAACATGCGCCGGGGCAACAAAATGGCGCGCGAGCGCATGACCATCCTCTACGACCACTCGGCCCGCTGGCAGGCGTTGGTCCTGGGCACCAGCAACAAGACCGAACTGCTGCTGGGCTACGGCACGCTCTACGGGGATATGGCCTCGGCCGTGAATCCGCTCGGTGATCTCTACAAAACGCAGGTCTGGGCTCTTGCGCAATTCGTCGGTGTTCCTCGGCCCGTTGTCGAGAAGCCACCCTCGGCGGATTTGTGGGCCGGTCAGACCGATGAGACCGAGTTAGGGTTCTCCTACCGTGAAGTCGATGAACTCCTCTATCTCATGGTCGATCAGCGTTATTCACCTGAAGAGTTGTGTGCCGCAGGATTCGCCGCGGGATTCATCGACCAGATCTCTCGCCGCATCATGAACTCGCAGTACAAACGCCGCCTGCCGGTGATCGCCAAGGTGTCGCAGCGCACGATTGACCGCGATTTCCGCTACGCGCGCGATTGGGGCCGCTGACGTGGCCGGCGTGCTCTACGTGGTCGCTACCCCCATCGGCAACCTCGAAGACATTACGCTGCGAGCGCTGCGCGTCCTCAAAGAAGCCGACCTCATTGCCGCCGAGGACACCCGCCACACCCGAAAGCTACTCTCGCACTACGGCATCACCACTCCACTCACCAGTTATTACGACCAAATCGAGGCACGCAAGGCGCCAGCGCTGATCGCGCAAATGCAGGCTGGCAAAACCATTGCCCTGGTCAGTGACGCAGGTACGCCCGGCATTGCCGATCCCGGTTATCGCCTAGTGCGGGGTGCGGCGGAGGCGGGAATTGCCGTTGTGCCGATTCCTGGTCCGTCCACACTCACTGCGCTGCTCAGCGTTGGCGGACTGCCGACGGACCGGTTTGCTTTTGCAGGATTTTTGCCGGCAAAAGGGAGCCAGCGGCGAAAGGCCCTCTCTCACCTGAAGCAAGAGGAGCGGACCCTGGTGTTGTTTGAGTCACCGCGCCGGCTGCTCGACCTGCTTGCTGACCTGGAAGAGCTGTGTGGCGACCGTCAGGTCGTCATCGGGCGGGAATTGACCAAGATGTTCGAGGAGATGTTGCGGGGCAGGGTGAGTGAGCTCCGTGCGCTGCTGCAAGAGCGTGAAGTGAAGGGGGAAGTTGCTCTGCTGGTGGCTGGACGAAGTGGAGATCCGCTTGCTGGAAGCCGAAGGACTAGCGCTCAAGGAGATCGCCCAGGTGGTCAGCGAACGGCACGGCATCACCAAGCGTGAGGTCTATGCTCTGGGGATACGGTTGAAAGAAGAAGCGAAATGATACCCCTTTCGCAAGCTTACGAGCGATACCGTCGGCGTATTGCGTGTTTTGACAAGCTCAGCACGAACGGCCTTTTTGAGGGACTTATACACTCACCTGCTCGCCCTGAGCTTGTCGAAGGGTGATGACATGGGACGAAGCTTCGGAGAAAAGATATGAAGCGGCTGCTTCTGACAGGTCTGTGCCTGTTGCTCACTCTCGGTTCCGTCGCCGCCGAAGAGCCATTTTTACCGCGACGTGCTGGGTTTGACGCTCGATCAGCAGTACAAGACCTTCGCCATGCTGCGGGCGGGCGAGTTTGGCGTCTATCTCAGCACTAGAGCGTGGTCATTCGATAAGCAGAATGCGGAGAAAGGGGCGGGCATTTCCCCGCACTTCGAGATAGACCATATGGACGCCTTGGTCGCCCGACTCAAAAGTAGCGGCGTCACGATTCTGCAAGAGCCAAAGACTTACTCCTGGGGCAAAGAATGCTTTGCTCTGGACCCGGACGGGTATCAGTGGAGTTTTGTCGAACTGGCGCGGGACAAGCATTGAGCCTTGTGTTTTCTACTTCCTGAACATCTCTCGATACCGGTACAGCTCAAGCCGTCACTCGGCCACATAGACCTCCGTCTTGGGATAGAAAGCATACCAGCCAAACCAATACGAAATATGTCCCCCCAGGCGCGGAAGACGTTCCCCGCTACGGGGGTTCACAAGCTGTTCTTCTGCGACTTGCCAGACCTCTCCGCTCTTTTGCTCGACCACTGAGGTCGGAGTGTTACCCGGTGCGAATGAATATCCCCCCCGTTCATAGGCGCGCGCGGTCCGGGTCGCAGCATCGGTCATGATAGTGAGATTCACTCCCGCTAAGGTATCATTGACCACGCCTTTTTTGCTCAGCCCCTCCAGCGGATAGGCCTTGGGCTGGCCGTTCAATTGTAAAGCGAACACATAGGTCTTTGGTGGCAACCGGCGGTCGCGTGGGGAGGCGGGGAACATCGTGTCTGGGCTAGCGAAATAATTGCCATAGGGCTTGCCTGGTGCGTAATCCCGCTGATAGCCGGTGTTGATGTCCAGCACTACTGTATCAGGATGATCGCGCAGCCAGTTCTCCCAGGTGGTGATAGTGACCGGGAGCACTTTCAGTTTGATGCCGCTATGGGTCAACGAGCCGACCACCGGCTCGCCGGTGAGGTTATGCCAGAGACTCTCGGTCTGATGGTCGTACATCAGCTTGTTGCTGCGGAAGAGAAAGCCAGACGAACCGAACGTGTATGTCGTCCCACCGACGGTGGTATCGTAGAGGATTCCTGATCCACACAGCGTTCAATACGACAGGGTGACCGGCTTGCCGCCCACCACATCGTTGAACATCTCATGCCAGTCGAGAATGCGCAGAGGATAGGCGCGATTGTCGCCGTTGATGGACACACCAAACACGAGTTCTTGAGGAGTAAGATACGTCGCTTCTGTCGACTTCACATGTTTGGGATTGGTGAGCGCCGGGATGCCATCTTTGCGCACGCCGCCCCAGACGATCTCTTCAATCCGGATACGGTACGGAACGCCGGGATAGAGGAAGTTCTCAAAGGCCGGATCGATACGGCTGTACATATTGGCTTTCCAGGCTAAAAAACTCCGATTGGGGTGAATCTCCTCGTGCTGTTGCAACCACTCGACCCACTTGGACCAGTCGTCTCCTAACTTTGCACCGGTGACAGTTTCGAGGGCAGGGACGGTCGAGATGCCAAAGAGGTTGTTGAAGCGCAGCAACTCGATGAACGCCGGAACTGCGGCAGGGTTTTTCAGTTCTTCCAGTGCCTTCAGCGCTTCAATGCGGATAGGCTGGCTCGGGTGAGTCAGGTTATTCACCAGCGCGTCCACCAGCAGATCATCGTGCGAAGCGGCGTGGCTGGTCAGGACAAAAAAGGGAAATGGGGAAAAGGCGAAAAGGGAAAAGAGTACACCTGCCCAGAACGGCGTGGGTTGCCATCGCTTCATAAGTCCTCCCTGGTGTCTGTGGCACACTCTATCTAACCGCTGAATTGTAATCGTGGTTCCAGGTCGTTTATTCTCTTGTTGACCGCGGATTCTTCGATGCAGCAGTAGGGAAAGATACGGAAGGATGATATGGCTGCGAAAGAACGGCTGAGCGAGGACATCAAGTATCTGATTGAGCTGCTACGGCTCATTTGGCTCTCGCTCATTGCCCTGGGCAGTGGCACAATAGGGTTGTTACTGGGCGATCTAACCACCGGTCGGATGCTGTTTGCTGGAGCAGGGATTATGCTGAGCGTAGTCTTGATTGGCGCCATCACCCACTTGCACAGGCAGATCAAGCGCCTGATTGCCCAACTGACGGAGGTGGAAAGATGGAAACTCTTGCTATCGTAATGGGTTTGGTCGTATTTGCTCTCTTCGGCTACGCTGTTTGGATAGTCACCCACTAGCGCTTCAGCAGGCGGGTGTGAGAATGGCAGAATATATCGCAAGGAATCGGGTAATTCCCATTCAAATTGCACTTTATGTCCCATGACTTCCTCTTTTTTCTGAAGAGATAACGCTCCCTACACTCTCACTCCTCGTAGAAGCGATTCTCGACCACCGTGGTCAGGGCAGCCAGCGCGGCTTCGGCATCCGCGCCACTCACTTGGATCTCGAGCGCGCTCCCTTGCGGCGCGCCCAGGGTCATGAGCTCGAGCACACTGCGACCGTTCACGCTGCGGCCTTCCCAGCTTACCATGACTTGGGCACTCAGACCGGTGAGTGCGCGCACGAAGACCGCAGCCGCGCGCGCGTGCAGACCAAGCTTGTTGGTGAGGGTGAGCTGGGCCTGCGCGTGTGGAGGGTCTGACATAGAGGAGGAGATCCAATTCAGCGCTGAAGGTCGCGGTGGCGCACCTGCACTCTGTAGCTCCAGGCGCTCAGACGCTTTCTCAGTTCCTCCACGACTGCGACCGAACGATGCCTACCGCCGGTGCAACCGACCGCCAGGGTCAGATAGCTCTTCCCTTCGCGTACGTACAGTGGCAGGGTCGATTCGAGCAGGGCAGCGACCTGGGTGAGAAAGCGCTCGGCCTCGGGCCGCTGCAGCACGAACGCGGCCACCTCAGACTCGACGCCACTTTTGGCCCGTAGCTCTTCGACGAAAAAGGGGTTGGGTAAAAAGCGCACGTCGAACATGACGTCCGCGTGGGTCGGCACCCCGTATTTATAACCGAAAGATTCCACGCTCACGAGCAGGCTGGCATCGGGAGAAGTACTCGCCAGA
>WNFE01016574.1_pt1 | contig 11069 bp, 11 predicted proteins | sample 5400451 | NCBI WGS metagenome assembly WNFE01 (sample SAMN13153344, study PRJNA577476) | soil metagenome | isolation source: 200 cm saprolite under Douglas fir tree site 2 hole 2 | place: USA:California | collected 2015-04-18
CGGTGGACCGCGGGAATTATCCCATCGTCTCGTTCGAGCACGCCGACTTCGTGCCCTCGCTCGCCGCCGCCGGAGAGGACGGCACGCTGCGGTTCGGAGCGCAGGCGGCGGCCGTGGCGCACGACCCGGCGTGGACCGTCCTGCGCTCGTTCAAGCGCCTGCTCAACGACGCCGGGCCCGAGTCCGAGGTGGCGGTGGGCCCGCGGACGATGAAGGTGGTGGATCTGCTCACCGGGTTCCTCTCGCACGCCCGGGACGAGCTTTACTTGCGCTCCAACGCGCACCCGCGCGCGGGCGAGCCGCTGAAGGCCGCGGTGAGCGTGCCGGCGAACGCCTCGAGCGCGCAGCGCATCCTCACGGTGGACGCCTTCCGCCGGGCCGGCTTCGACGTGGTCGCCCTGCTCAACGAGCCCAGCGCGGCTGGTTTCGAGTACGCGCACCGCTTCCGCGAGACGGTGACCAGCAAGCGCGAGTACGTGCTGGTCTACGACCTGGGCGGCGGCACCTTCGACGCGTCGCTGATCAAGATGGAGGGGCGGGCGAACGAGGTGGTCACCTCGTCCGGTGTGGCCCGGCTCGGCGGGGACGACTTCGACGAGGCGATCCTGCGGCTGGTCGAGGCGAAGCTGGGCACCGTCGCCTCGATCCGCGAGCGGCGGCTCCTGCTCGACGAGTGCCGCGTGCAGAAGGAGTCGGTGAACCCGAACACGCGCAAGCTGGCGGTGGACCTCGCGGCGCTCGGCCGGCACGAGCCTCTGGTGGTGCCCACCGACGAGGTGTACGCTGCCTGCGCTCCGCTCGTGCAGCAGACGCTGGAGGCGATGGAGCCCGCGATGCGCGACCCGCGGCGCGAGAACGAAGGCGTCGACTGGAGCGAGCTGGCCGGCATCTACGTGGTGGGGGGCGCCAGCGCGTTCCCGCCCGTGTACCGCCTCTTGCGCGAGCGCTTCGGCGCGCACCGCGTGCGCCGCTCGCCGCATCCTTTCGGTTCCACGGCCATCGGGCTCGCCATCACGCTCGACGAGCGCGCCGGGTACTCGCTGGCGGAGCGGCTCACGCGGCACTTCGGGGTGTTCCGCGAGGAGAGCGCGGGCGCGGAGGTGTCCTTCGACGTGCTCCTGCCCAAGGACACGTGCCTGCCCGCTCCCGGCGGGCCGCCGCTGAGCGTGACCCGCCGCTACCGCGCGGCGCACAACCTGGGGCACTTCCGGTTCGTCGAGTGCGCGCGCATCGAGCAGGGCCGGCCGGAGGGCAACCTGGCGATGTGGGACGAGGTGCTGTTCCCCTTCGACCCGCGCCTGCGCGCGGTGCGCGACCTGGCCACGGTGCCCGTGCGGCGGCTCGACGGCGACGGGCCGCAGGTCGAGGAGACGGTCCGCTGCGACGCCGCCGGCGAGTTGGAGGTGCAGCTGCGGGTGCTGGATGACGGGTTCAGCAACACGGTCCGCATCGCGCGGCGCGGAAACGCCTGAGGCTCAGTCGCCGCCGACAGTCGCCGCCGCTAGGGCGGCGCTGCGCTCTTGGAGCGGCGGTCTGGCGGCGCTGCGCTCTTCACAGCGCGGAGGTCATGGCCTGCCCTCTAGTGCGGCGCCGGCGTGCCCACCGCGGCTTCCTCGAACGGCAGGACACGGGCGGCGGGGTGGATGCGCCGGACGAAGTCCAGCACGTTGCGGCCGGGGCCGCACTGCACGAAATCGGCGGCGCCGCGCTCGACCAGGAAGCGGAGGCTCTCCTCGAACAGCACGGGCGCGCTGACCTGCAGCACCAGGGAGCGGCGCACCGAGGCGGCGTCGGTGAGCGGCCGCGCGCCCACGTTGTCGATCACCGGAACGCGTGGATCGCGGAAGGAGGCCTTTTCCACCAGCGCCGTGAACGGCGGCACCATCGGTTCGAGGAGGGCGGTGTGGAACGGCGCGGAGACGGGAAGCTCGACGATCGACGCGCCGGCCTCCTTGCACAGCGCGGACGCCTCGGCGACGGCGGCGCGCTCGCCGGAGATCACGGTGTTGCCCGGCGCGTTGTGCGAGGCGATTCCGACCACGCCGGCCGCGATGCGGCACAGCCTGCGGATCTCCGCGCGGTCCAGCCCCAGCACGGCGGCCATCGCGCCGACGCCGTCGGGCACGGCCTCTTGCATGAGGAGGCCCCGCTCGCGGACCAGGTGCAGCGCTTCCTCGAAAGGCAGCGACTCCGCCACCACCAGCGCGGAGTACTGGCCCACGCTGTGGCCCGCCAGCCAGCCGGGGCCGAGCCCCATCGCGCGCAGGTGGCGCGCCTGCGCGACCTCGAGCGCCAGGAGGGCCGGCTGCAGCACCGCCGTGTGGCGCAGATCGTCGGCCGAGCCTTCCCACATCGCGCGGCGGAGCGGGAACCGCAGGACCTCGTCCGCGCGCTCGAAGAGGGCGGCGCAGTCCGGGCAAGACGAGGCGAGATCCTTGCCCATGCCGACGGACTGGCTGCCCTGTCCGGCGAAGAGGAACGCGGTCGGCATGTGCCGCGCAGTTGTGCACCAGGAGGCGCCCCGGGTCAACGCGACCGTGGCCGGACGCCAGCCGCCGCCGTATTCGGCGGCGCTGCGCTCTTCTCAGCGCGGACGTCATGGCATGCGTTCCGGCCGCCGCCGTATTCGGCGGCGCTGCGCTCTTCTCAGCGCGGACGTCATGGCATGCGTTCCGGCCGCCGCCGTATTCGGCGGCGCTGCGCTTTTTCGGACGCCGGGCGTTGTAGCATGCGCTTGGGAGGGGAAATGGCGGAGACGACCATCAACGCCCACGCGAGCCGACAGCGTGCCGCGGGGGTACAGCGCGGGACCGCGCGCGCCGCGGTGCTGGGCGTCAGCGACGGCCTGGTCACCAACGTGTCGCTGATCCTCGGGGTGGCCGCCGCGAACCTGAGCCCCGCCGTGGTGCGGCTCGCCGGGCTCGCCAGCCTGGTGGCGGGCGCCTGCTCGATGGCCGTGGGCGAGTACGTCTCGATGCGCGCGCAGGTGGAGCTGCTCGAGGGCCTGCTGATGGACGAGGCGCGGCGTCTGCGCGACAACCCGGAGGTCGCGCGCGCCGAGCTGGAGCAGTTCATCGTCCGCGCCGGCGTGTCGCGCCGCACGGCGCGGCAGGCTTCGCGGGAGTTGTCGCGCAATCCCGCGCACGCCCTGGCCACCTACGCACGCTCGATGGGCCTCAATCCGGACGAGCTGGGCTCGCCGTGGGCCGCCGCTTCCTCTTCGCTCCTCACCTTCGCCGGTGGCGCGCTGGTGCCGCTCGTGCCCTGGTTCTTCGCGAGCGGGCGCACGGCGCAGCTCGCCTCGCTGCTGCTCGCGGGGGCGGCCTCGCTGGGGATCGGGGCCATGCTCGCCCGCCTGAGCGGCCGGCCGTGGCCCTGGCCCGCCTTCCGCCAAGTGCTGGTGATCGCGCTGGCGGCGGGAGCGACGGTGCTGGTCGGACGGCTGTTCCACGTGCCGGTGGGCTGACCGGCGGCGGCGTGCGCAGAGTAGGCGCGAACCGACACGCGAGGTCCGACATGCGCGCAGGAAGTTTCGTGGCCGGGTTCGTGGTGGGCGGAGTGACCGTCGCGCTGCTCGGCCGGCGCCGGCAGCGGGCCGTCCTCGGCGACAAGAGCGTCTCCGGCGCCCGGGAAGCCGCCGGCGGGGTGACGCGCCGCGCGCGCGACCTGCGCCAGCGCCTGCGCGGGATGGTCTACCAAGCGAAATCACGGCTCGCCGAGGAGGAAGTCCCCGACGACATCCTGGTGGAGCGCGTGCGCGCCCAGCTGGGACGGCCCGTCTCGCACCCGGGCGCGATCGACGTCCGGGCACGGAACGGGTGCGTGATCCTGGCGGGCCCCATCCTCGCGGACGAGGTCGAGGACCTGATCCGGCAGGTGTCGCTGATCGCGGGCGTGCGCTCGATCCAGAGCGAGCTGGACCTCCACGACGAGCCGGGCAACGTGCCCGCGCTGCAGCACTGAGCCGGGGGTCACCGGCGCCCGGGCTCCTCGGCCGGGCGCAGGTGGGCGAACTGCCGGAAGAGCAGCAGATCGTAGAGCGCTTTGAGCGCTCCGGCGCAGAGCAGCGGCCACCCGAAGCTGGTGCGGTCGAGCAGCAAACCTGCGAGCAGTGGCGAGAGCGCGGCGGCCAGGCTGCGCGGCACGTTGGTGACGCTGGAGGCGGCGGCGCGTTCCTCGCGCGGCACCATGGCCATCACGTACGCCTGCCGCGCGGGCACGTCCATCGAGGAGAGCGACATCCGCAGCAGCAGGAACAGCACGGCGAGCGGCGCGGTGGGCATCAGCCCGGCGAGCAGCAGGAACACGTTCGCGGGAAGGTGCGTGAAGACCATCGTGCGCACGTGGCCGATGCGCGCCGCGAGCCGTGCGGCCACGAACTGCGAGAGCGCCGCGAGCAGCCCGGCGGCGAAGAAGATCGCGCCCGCCACCTGCACCGGCAGTGCGAAGCGGCGGAAGAGCCAGAGGACGAGCAGCGACTGCACCACGAATCCGCCGCCGAACGAGTCGAGGCTGAACAGCGCCGACAGCTTCAGGACGATGCCGCGGGATCGGGCGAGCGGCCGCGCCGGCGCCGACGTGTCGTGCTCCACGGCCGGCGAGAGCCGCGCGTAGGCGGCGGCCGCGACCAGCCCCAGCGCGGAATAGAGGAGGAAGCCGGCGCGCTCTGCCTGCGCCGGGTCGATGCCGAACCGCTGCGCCGCGGCGTCGGGGAACCCGGCGGCGAGCGCCCCGGCGGCGCCCGCGAAAGTGCCGGTCAGGTTGTACCAGGCGAACAGCCCGGTGCGGTCCCGGGCCTCCGACGCTTCCGCGAGCACGGCCTGCTCGGTGGGCAGGAAGAGCGTCACGTCGCCTGCCGAAGGATTCACGGTGCCCACGAACGCGATGGCGATCAGCGGCCAGAACGCGGTGACGCCGGCGAAGCCCAGGCCGGTCGCGACCATCAGGCCGGCCGCGCCGAGCAGCACCGCGCGGCGGCGGAAGCGGTGGCCGGCGAGGCCGATGCCGAGCGTGAGCGCCGCCGAGCCCAGCAGGGTGGCGGTGACGATGGCGCCGATCTGCAGCGGACTGAACCCCAGCCGGGCGAGGTAGCTCGCGAGGAGCACGCTGACGACGCCGTCGGCGAACCCGCGGGCGCCGCGCGTGAACAGGAGCGTCCGCGCGTCGCGCGTCACGGTGGACGGAAGCACCGGCCGAGTATGCGCGCCCGTGCCGCTCCTGGGCTACGATGAGTGCGTGGCACGTCTGACGCGCAGGGAATTCGCGGAGGCGGTGCTCGGGGTGCTCGGCCCGGTGGCGCTCTTGCGGGAGCTGCGGGCCCGCGAAGCGCTGGCGGCGCCGGTTCGCATCGCCGCCGGCGACCTCCTGGCGCGGGTGGACGAGGCGAGCCGCGCGCTGGCCTCGGGAGCGGCCAGGCCCGCGGAGTGGCAGGCGCGGGTCGAGGAACTGGCGTCGCGCGCCGACCTGGACGATCTGCGCCGCGCGGTCGACCTGGACCGCCTGTCGCGCACCATGACCGTCGCCCGCGACTGGGCGCGGGGCGAGCACCTGCGGCTGGGCTCCTTCCGCTTCGGCACCCAGGTGTTCGGATTCGCGCGCGCGGCCGCCATCACTCCGCACGGCCACCGCAACATGGCGTCGATGCACCTGGTGATCGGCGGCGAGCTGCGCTGCCGCCAGTACGAGCGGGTTCGCGACGAGCCCGGCCATCTGGTCCTGCGGCCGGCGCTCGACCGGGCTTGCCGCAGCGGAGATCCCACCAGCATCTCCAGCGAGCGCCGCAACGTGCACTGGTTCGTGGCGACGAGTGACACCGCGTTCACCTTCGACGCGGTGCTGGACAACCTGGATCCCTCGCTGGGCCGGCCGTACTTCATCGACCTGGTCGACCCGTCCGGCGCGGAGCGCGGCGCATCGGCTGGGACGAGTCGCTTCGCCTGTACGCCGGCCGCGCGTAGGCCTGGAGCCGGAGCGACGAAGGACGCCACTGCGCAGGGCGGAGCCGTGCGACGTCCGTCGTCCGGGTACTTGCGTCCGACTTGACGCCTCGCCCGCTCACGGCCCGGGAATGCGCGCGCCGTCTCCTCCGAGGAGAACCGCATGACCAATCGAACGCGCATGGCCGCCGCCGCGGCTGCCGCTCTCTCGATGTACCTTCCGCTCCGCGCCGCAGCCGAAACGGACTTCACGTTCTACGGGCGCCTCAATCTCTCCGTCGACGTGGGCAGCCAGGGTCTGGCGGGCGTGGTGTGCAACAACCCGAACCTCTGCACTCCTGGGTCCCGCGCCCAGGGGAACCTGCGCTGGATCCCGGACGTCGCCAGCAACTTGTCCAGATTTGGCATTCGGGGTCACCACGATCTGCTGGACGGCGTCCAGGCGGTGTTCCAGTTGGAGGCCGAGGTCGCGGTGGCGGCCACGCCGGGAGTCAAGGGCAACGGGAACAACGACACCATCAATCCCGGCAACAACGCCATCAACGGCGCGATCGCTTCGCGCAACAGCTTCGTCGGCATCGCCACGCCGCTGGGCGCGCTGAAGGTCGGCAAGTCGGACGCGCCGTACAAGCTCTCCACCGCCGATTTCGATTTTCTCGCCGACACGCCCGGCGACTACAACGGCATCGTCGGGAACACTGGAGGCGACAACCGGGCCGAGTTCGACACGCGCCTCTCCCACTCCGTCTGGTACGAGTCGCCGAACGTGTACGGGTTCCGCCTGGGCGCCCAGTGGTCGCCCGGGCAGGAGCGGTTCGCGGACAACGAAGGGTTCCCCATCGGCGAAACCGTCTGCAACGGCGGAAACTCCGGTCCCTGCGAGGACGGCTCCTGGGGCACGGTCTACAGCTTTGCGGCGACCTGGGAGAACTTCGGATTCAAGGGCGTCGCCGCGTACGAGTTACACAAGCGCGTCAACCGCACCGGCGATGCGGGCGCGACCACGCCGGCCGGCGTGTCCACGGTCGGCGTGGCCGACGAATGGGCGTGGAAGTTCGGCGCGAAATACACGCTCGCCGCGACCGGGACCACCGTTGCCGGGCTCTTCGAGGACCTCCACCGCGACGACGTGGGGACCTTCAACGAGCGGCAGCGCTCCGGGTTCTACTTCTCCGCCTTGCAGAAGGTCACCCCCAACGACGACGTGATGGCCGCATGGGCGCACGCAAACAGCACTCCCGGCGACCCGACCATCGGCCCGATCTCGAACTCGGCGGACATGGTCACCGGAGGCTACCGGCACTGGTTCGATCGGAAGACGACCGTGTACCTCGCCTACGCCCGGATGATGAACGGCGACGGCGCGCACTACGCGCTCGGGCCGAGCGGGCACGGCGTCACCTGGGACTGCAAGGACGGCAGCGGGCCGGCGACGGCCGGCGTCGCCCCCGGCATCGGGCTCATCGGGAACGGGACGCAGTGCTTCACCGGCACCAACATCCAGGCGTTCTCCGCGGGCATGACGTACGACTTCTGAGATCTAGTAGATGGCCAGCAGGCGCACGCGGGAGTGCGCCCGCTTCTGCAGCGGGTACCAGCAGTTCCGCGGGATGAAATCGTCCAGCGCGCAGCCGGCGATCGGGAGCGGCGGGACTTGCGAGAACTCGGTCTCGAAGGCCCAGAGGGTCTCCCTTCCTTGGCGGGGAGGCCCGAGCTGGAGCGTGCCCAGCGAGCGCGCCTGGCGCAGCGCCAGCCGGTCGTACGCGGCGTTCCCGCTCGTGTCGAGCAACTCGACGGCGAAGAGCGAGCCGTCCTCGCGTTGCGTGACTCGCACCGAGGCGATCAGCCGGTAGTGCCAGATCTGGCCGGCCGCGCTCGCGGCCGCGCTCACCATGCCGAACAGGTTGAGCGTCCGTCCCAGGCTCACGCTGCCCAGGCCCCGGTCCTCGTTGGCGAGCTCGAGGAACTCCTCGCCGAGAGGCTTGCGCGCGCCCGGCGCGTCGGGCGACCCGGCGAAGGGGTTGCCCGTCCTCCCGTAGGCGGCGGCCTGCTTCTTCCACGTCTCGACCAGAGCGCCAAGGGTCGAGCTTGGCGTCTTCCGAGGACCTTGTTCCAGCACGTCCCATCCAGGTTCGAACCCGCGCCGGAGCGCGTCCTCGACGGCTTGCCAGTAGTCGTCGCGGGTTTGCGCGCGCTCCTTCGCCTTCACGTCCGAGACCCAGCTCTCGATCCGGTGCTCGACGGCCGCCTTTTCCTCGGCAAGCTTCGCTTCGCGCGACTTCTCCCGGACGGGGCCCGGGAGGCGGTCGGCTTGGGGGCCACCGCCGGGATCGAGCGCGTCCTCGGGATGATCGAGCCGCAGCGAGGCGCCGCCGCCGGGACGGTCGATGCCCTCGGCGACGCTCCAGTCGCGCGACCACGGCTCGGGCCCGGTTCCGGCCTTCTCTCCGCCGGCCGGCGTTTCACCGGGCGCCGCGATCCGGCCGGCCGGCGGCGTGGCCTTTCGCGAGGCCGTCGCTTTCGGCGCCTCCTTGTCACCGCTCGCCGGCGGCCTGGCGCCCGGGACCTTACGTAGCTCCACGCGAAGGACCGCCGGCGGGCGAGGGGCGACCTCCTTCGCGCGCGGCAGGAGCGTCAGCGCGAGCAGGACCAAGGCGTGGAATGCCAGCGCCCCCGCCGCCGCTGCCCAGAGCCGCTGGTACCGGCGATCCATCGCTCTACTGGTTCACGGTGGGCTTGCCGTCCGGCCCGATGTTGGTCCCCTTGCACGCGCAGACTTCGCAGCCGCGCTGCTTGTCGAGGGCGCAGGTCTGCCCCCCGAGGCAGCGCTGACCGCGGTACTCCGGACAGAGAGTGCGATCATCCTTGCCGTGCGCGCAGGCGCAGAGCAGCAAGGCGGCGGCGAGGAAGGCGCGCATCGAAGCACCCCGTACCGACAGGTTACGGCAGGCGGACCAGAGGCACAATCGACAAGCTCCGAAGCGTCGCTCGAATCGTTGGCTATGTCTGCTCGATCGCCCCGCGGATGCGCTGCACCGCCTCGGTGAGCACCTCGGGCGCGCTGACGTACGAGATGCGGAGGTGACCGTCGCCCACCGGGCCGAAGGCGGTGCCGGAGAGCGTCGCGACGCCGTGCTCCTCGAGGAGGCGGGACGCGAGCTCGTTCGCGGACACCGGCAGGCCGCGGACGTCGGGAAAGGCGTAGAACGCGCCGCGGGGCATGGCGCAACGGACGCCGGGGATGTCGCGCAAAGACGACACGACCAGGTCGCGGCGGCGGCGGAACTCCGCCACCATCCGGTCCACCGCGTCCTGCGGGCCGCGCAGCGCCGCGAGGCCGGCGAGCTGCACGAAGGCGGCGGTGCAGGAGTTCGAGTTGATCACCAGGCGGGTGAGCGGCTCGGCCAGACGGCGGGGGACGACCCCGAAGCCCAGCCGCCAGCCGGTCATCGCGTACGCCTTGGAGAAGCCGTCCGAGAGGATCACGCGCTCCCGCATCCCGGGGAGCGCGGCAATGGATCGGTGCGGCTCCTCGTAGGAGATGCGCGCGTAGATCTCGTCGGCGATCACCCACAGGTCGTGCCGTTCGGCCAGGGCTGCGATGCGCTCCAGGTCGCGCGCCGTGGTCGCCCCGCCGGTCGGATTCGCCGGGCTGTTGAAGATGAGCAGAGCATGCGGGTGCGCGGCGTGATCAGGCGCTCCGCGGCGTCGACGTCGAACGAGAAGCCGCTCTCCTCGCGTACGGGCACCGGCACCACGCGCGCGCCGGCGAAGCGAACCACGGACTCGTAGATGGGGAAACCCGGATCGGGCACCAGCACCTCGTCGCCGGGGCCGACGGTCGCGAGCAGCGCGAGGAAGAGGATGGGCTTGGCGCCGGGCGTCACAACCACCTCGTCGGGCGTGGCGCGGACGCCGCGTTCCGCAAGCATCCGTTCGCAGATCGCCTCGCGCAGCGCGGGCAGGCCCGGCGGCGGCCCGTACCGGGTGTGTCCGTCGCGGAGCGCCTGCACTCCTGCCTCCACCACGTGCGGCGGGGTGGGGAAGTCCGGCTCGCCGATCTCCAGGTGCAGCACGCGGCGGCCCTGCGCCTCGAGGGCGCGGGCCCGGGCGAGCACGTCGAAAGCGGTCTCGGTGCCGAGGTCGGCCATCCGGGAAGCAAGGTCGCGCATGGCCGCAGTCTACCGCGCCGGCTCTTACTGCGAACGTCGTACCCCTGCTAGAGTACGCCCCCGCTGTATCTGGCCGCGCCCTGCCACCGCGCCCGAGGAACAAAGATGGCGCTGCTCGAGATCGCCCATCTGTCGCTGCGGTTCGGCGGCGTGACGGCGCTGCAGGACGTCAGCTTCGCGGTCGAGCCCGGCGCCATTTCCGCCATCATCGGACCGAACGGCGCGGGCAAGACCAGCCTGCTCAACTGCATCAGCGGCGTCTACCGCCCGCAGAAGGGCACCATCCGGTTCGACGGCGCCGACGTGACGCACCTGCGGCCCGCCGCCCGCACGCGGCTGGGCATCGCGCGCACCTTCCAGAACATCGCGCTGTTCAAGGGCATGACGGTGCTCGACAACCTGCTCATCGGGCGCCACTGCCACCAGAAGACCGGCGTGCTGGGCGGCGGACTCTACTACGGGCTGGGCGAGCGCGAGGAGATCCGGGACCGCGGGCACATCGAGCAGATCATCGACTTCCTCGAGATCGAGCCGGTGCGCAAGCAGGTGGTGCACACGCTCGCGTACGGCCTGCAGAAGCGGGTCGAGCTGGCGCGCGCTCTCGCGCTCGAGCCGCGGCTCCTGCTGCTGGACGAGCCGATGGCGGGCATGAACGCGGAGGAGAAGGAGGACATGGCTCGCTTCATTCTCGACATCAACGAGGAGCGCGGCACCACCATTCTCATGATCGAGCACGACATGGGCGTGGTCATGGATCTCTCCCACCGCGTCGTGGTGCTCAACTTCGGCCAGAAGATCGCCGACGGGACTCCCGAGGAGGTGCAGCAGAGCCGCGAGGTGCAGCTCGCCTACCTCAGCGGGGAGGCCGCCGCGTGACGGATGCGCTCGGCGGAGCGGACACCTTCCCCAAGCTGCTGGCGCGCAACGCCGAGCGGCTGGGCGGGCGTGCCGCGCTGCGCGA
>WNFE01003917.1_pt1 | contig 11068 bp, 7 predicted proteins | sample 5400451 | NCBI WGS metagenome assembly WNFE01 (sample SAMN13153344, study PRJNA577476) | soil metagenome | isolation source: 200 cm saprolite under Douglas fir tree site 2 hole 2 | place: USA:California | collected 2015-04-18
TGTATCAGCTGTTTCTCTTCATCATGAGCAGATCAACGCCGTTCCGATCCTGAGTGGGTTGCACCATGACTATCAAAGGGTAGCTTGATCGGTTGAATACAGGTTCAGCAGTCGGCGTACGAGGTGCACTCCAGATCATAGTAGGATCATTCTGCCAAACGGTATTTTTAGGCTATCTACAGGAGGCTTTCCAAGTAGCTTCCCTCACTGTGTTCGGCAAGAGGAGCGTGTTTTTCTCGTAGGTGTGAGGCTTTTTCTTGATGGAGAGGGGAGTTCCTCCTATTTCTTTCTCCGTCGAAGGCGAGTTGGCAAGCAAATGTGTGAATGGAGAAAGACCAAACTGTCAATTTTGCGAACAGACATTCCAAGTAGCCACTACAGGCCCTGCGCCATCGGGTCGTGACCCTCATTCACCGCTTCGGCTCTTCCCAGATTGCGGCTTCTCGGCGCTAATTCTCCTATCAGCCCCAAGAGGCGCTCGCTTTCCTCTTGCATCACCAGGAGGGCCAGCAATAATTCACAGACCCTGCTGACTTTCTTCACTGAACTTGACGCTTTTCTATTCAATCGTTACAATAGGCGGCAACGCCTTGAGAAATCTTGTGAGCAATCTCTTGCTCCTGCTAGCGCCAGGTTAGAAACTGGACGGACCAGATGAGGGAATGTTCCCCTGGTGAATGAAAGGCCTGGTGGTTCAGTGACGACTCCCCATGCCTGCAAGGCAGGGGCTTCTGGAATGACGCTGGTTTGTCGTCCCACACCGTTCGTTCGGTTCATACACACCAGCGAGCAAAGCTCAGAGCAACTGATGTATCATATGGCACGATTGTTGAACGCGGTCGTGTTTTTACCCACGGCGCAGGGCCGTGGAACCCGGCGAAACGCGATTCGGTTGAAAACGTGCTAAAGAACTAGCTATTTATTCTTTTTGTCGGGCGAAAAGCGGAAAAGCCTGTTCTGCCTGCGGGCAGCGCGGCTTTCATCCCCGCGCATGCATGCGGGGGCGAATCTCCGCGATTTGGTAAATGTAGCACCAGAAAGGATAGTCATGAAAGATGCCTCTTTGGAGAATGAACAACTCCCGGTCGTGGATCAAGAATCCAGTGACTCAACAAGCATAAACCGGAAAGAATCTGCTACGAAAGATACCTCGTTCTCTACGCGCTTTACAGAACTACGCTCAACCCTCTCACAATACCAGCAACTTTTTACGCCAGAGCATCCTTTTATCACTGATCAGCGGGCGCGTATCTTCCTCGTTTCCTTCACTATGCTCTTCTTCGAGTTGCTCTGTATTCGCTGGATTCCATCGTACGTTCGCTACCTGAGCTACTTCAACAACTTCATCCTGCTTGCCTCATTCCTGGGCATTGGCCTCGGTATGCTGGCAGCCCGCCGCAAACGTTTCTGGTTTCCGCCTTTCCCACTACTTCTGCTGCTGCTCGTGTTCGTCATTGCTAGCAACAAGTTCGAATTACACATCCGGTCGATCCAGGTGCTCTATTATGGAGCAGGTGAAGCTCGCAGCGGGGCAGAAAATTTTATTGTTCTCCCCATCGTCTTTGGGATGGTCGTGCTCTGCTTTATCCCCCTGTCCCGCTCGTTTGGGCAGTTGTTCACGCAGGTCAAGCCACTTACCGCGTACACCTATGATATCATTGGTAGCCTAGCGGGTATTGCCTGCTTCGCTGCTATGTCCTACTTTTCCCTCCCGCCACTTGTCTGGTTCTCTATCCTGGGACTAGCCATTCTGCTGCTCAGCGCCAAACGAACGGTGCTGTTTGCCGCGGTAGTCCTGGGCGTCTGCCTGCTCGAGGTAGGACAACTCCAGGCCGGGGCTTACTGGTCGCCTTACTATAAAATCTTGCTCCATCCTGCTGTCCCGAACGGCTATATCGTTGATGTGAACAACGCCGGAGGGCATCAGACGATGAACGACTGGCATTACAAGGAGCCTTTTTACCAGCTCGTCTACAAGACCTTCGGCAGAACGTTCCACCACGCACTGATCCTCGGTGCAGGAACCGGGTCTGATGTCGCTATTGCCGAAGCCTATGGCGTCGATTCGATCACAGCGGTGGAGATTGATCCTACAATCCAGCACCTTGGTGTCCAATTCCACCCGAATCATCCCTACCAGGACCCACGTGTGCAAGTTGTCATCGATGATGGCCGCAACTTCTTGCAGAACACGACCGAGAAGTATGACCTGATTATCTTCGCCCTGCCCGATTCGCTCACCCTCACATCGAGTAACACCAGCCTGCGTCTTGAAAGCTTTTTGCTAACCCAGGATTCTCTCGAGACAGCACGGACACGGCTGACCAGTAACGGGCTGGTGGTCCTCTACAACTACTATCGCGAGAACTGGCTGGTGGAGAAACTGGCTGATATGGTGGGACACGCCTTCAACAACCAGGAACCGCTCGTCACAGGCTATGGCGGTTGGGGACGCGCTGCGACGATTATGGATGGGCCTCGCCTGGCGACATTGCCGCCAGGCGAGTTCGGCCCTTATCATGAGACTGCTCCGGCCCCAGGAAGTACAACGCTGGGTATCGTGGGCCAGGGCTTCTACCCGCTCACATCAGCTACACCGGCTACCGATAACTGGCCGTTCCTTTACCTGCAGGACCGGAGTTTTCCTACGCTCTACATTCTTGGTCTTGCCATGGTTGCAGGGTTCGCCCTATTTGGCACCTTGACGCTGGCGCCGCGCAAGGTGCTACGGCGTTTTGACTTCCACATGTTCTTCCTGGGCATGGCCTTCATGCTCCTCGAGATCAAGAGCCTGACGACCTTCTCGCTGTTGTTCGGCAATACCTGGCTGGTCAACGCGCTGGTCTTCTTCGCCATCTTGAGCAGCGTATTGCTGGCGATCCTGGTCAATCGCCGCTTCAAGTTCAAGCGCATCAGTATGTTTTACTTGCTGCTGTTCGCGATACTTGTGTTCAATATCCTTCTGCCTCCCGAAGCGCTGCTGCTGGGCAATCCGATCGCCCGGTATATCGTGGCGAGCGTCCTGGCTTTCGCTCCGGTATTCCTGGCGAATATCATCTTCACGAATTCGTTCCGGGATAGCGAGACTGCCGATATCGCCTTCGCCTCGAACCTGCTGGGCATTATGGTTGGAGGGGGGATGGAGTATTTCAGTATGCTAATCGGCTATCGTCTGCTCCTTGTATTCGTGATGGTCTTCTATGCCTGCGCTCTGCTGCTCCGATGGCGTCGCGGCGCGCAGGGCTCAGAGGAAGCTCTCACGTCTTGAACCTTTTTGTTGATGGAAGAAGTAATATCAGAAATTGAATATGCTGCGAAGTAGGAACTGATCGTTAAACGCTATGTTGAAGCGCGAAAAGAACGAGTAGTCCTTTTCGCGCGCTCACACTACTGAACAATGATAGTAGAAGAGGGTGTGTTTCAGATGATCCTGTACGGTGCTGACTATAACCCTGAACAGTGGCCGGAAGACATCTGGCTTGACGATATGCGGCTCATGAAACTGGCGAATGTCAACATGGTCTCGATCAACATCTTCTGCTGGGCAATGCTCGAACCCAGGCCGGAACACTACCAGTTCGATCAACTTGATCTCATTATGGATATGCTGGCTGAGCATGGTACTGCTGCTGACCTTGCGACGGCTACAGCTTCACCACCTGTTATGGCTACTTGAGGCATCTGCCGAAAAAATGGAGAGTTTCATCTCTTCAGTAACCTCCTAATCCTCCTCAATTTGAATACCTCTCTCATGCAAGTCAAGCGTAGTCATAAGCATGTTTTTCAAAGTGTCGCGTTAAGCGTTCTCACAAGGGAGGGCAATTACCTCTCGTTGGTTACATTCATCAGGGAAAAACGGCAAAAAGGGACGACGGTATGCGACTTCCCAGATGAGGCGCGCTCCACACAACGCAACCATCCGCTACTGAGCAAACACGTAAGAGCTCAAGCACTTCTGCGGGAATCGTGGTGGAATCCACCCAGGACAGGGAAGGAGAGGATCTTGCCACTCTCGTGATCCGGAGGAACAGGCTCACCAGAGTGTTCTGGGATGTGTTGTTTGATGCCTTGATGCGGTCTGGCTTGATTGAAGTACTGGACAGAGGCCTGAAGGACACGATCCAGCTGCTTCTCCTGGCGGATGAAAAGGTGATCGAGACACTCTCGCCGCACGCTCAAGAGAAACCGTTCACAAATCGCAGTGGCCCGAGGCCCATGGTAGGGCGTTTTGAGTATCTCGATGCCGCTGGTTGCTGCCACGCGAGCGAAACAGGATCCACACGTGCCATCACGATCACGCATGAGATAGTTCGGCGATTGTCCATAGGGGGTTGCCTCTGGAAGTTGTTGTGCAGTCCGGGCATCGGTAGGAGATCGAGTGACACCCCCATGGATGACTCTCCAAGCGTGCACATCGAGAATGAAGAAGGCAAACAGCGAGCGAAAGAAGAGGTCTGTGACCTGCACGAAATCACAGACCCACATGTCTTTCGCATGGTTTTGCAGGAAGGCAGCCCATTTCTGCCTTCCTCGTCTTGGTGAGCGAGTATGCCTCATGTACTTCTGAAGAGTGCGTTTACAGCCGTGAATGCCCAGCTTGAGCAATTCGCCACGAATACGTTCCGCCCCCCACAGTCGATTGTCCCTTGCCATCTCCTTGATCAACGCCACGGTCTCAGCGGCTCTCTTCGGTTTGGGCGCAGCCGCCCTAGATGTGTACTTCCAGAAAAGTCGAAAGCCCTGGCGATGCCACCGCAGCAGCGTCTCTGGCTGGACAATGAACAGGGCTTGTTTCCAGGTCTGAACCGCCCTCGCGAGAAGAACCAGGAGCATCCGGTCCGTTTTGGTACAGGCAGGCCGTTTCACTGTCGACGGAGGATGATACGTTGCTGACGCAGGAGTGCGTTTGCTGCCATGAGTTCGGACTTGCTTCTGGCAAGGTCTGTCAGCGTCCCCAGCAGGAGAGAGGTGGTGTCCGGTTTTGTCCAGGCGACGAAGCGGTGGTGGAGCGACCGCAGACAAAAGCTGGTCAACCGCGTGACGAAGGTGAGAATCCTCTGCACAGTGTAGGTTACCTCTTTGTGAAGATGAGCGAGTGAATGCTTGCGATTGTACTCTTCCTCTGGGGAATCGGCAAGGAGCAAGAGACATGATTAGGTGTGCTCAAAGGCCAAATCTGGCGGACGGATACCGCAAGTAGCCAGCACAATCCTGACGGCCATCGTGACATTCATCATCCTGGGGCTGCAGCGGTACGGTTTCCGACCGATGGAGGCAGTTATTACCGCTTTGGTCGGTGTGATTGCTCTCTGCTACGTAATCGAAACGCTTCTCGATCGACCAGAATGGGGAGTTATCGCGTACCATGCCATTGTTCCACAATTTAGTGGAACAGAAAGCATCCTCCTGGCTTCGGGTATCCTCGGCGCAACGGTGATGCCGCACGTGATCTACCTCCACTCAGCTCTGACACAAGGGCGAATCGTGACCCGCGATCCCCCGCTCCTCAAGAAGTTGCTCCGCTTCGAGATAATTGACGTGGTCATTGCCATGGGCCTAGCAGGATTGGTGAACGCTGCAATGCTCATCATGGTGGCATCAACGTTTTTCCGTGCTGGCCTGAGCGATGTCGGCACGATAGAAGAGGCGCATAAGACACTCGCCCCCCTACTGGGGCAGGCATCGAGCTGGGTGTTCGCCGTCTCGCTATTGGCATCGGGTTTGTCATCCTCGACTGTTGGTACCATGGCCGGTCAGGTCATCATGCAGGGTTTCCTACACCGGCATATCCCGATCTGGATACGGAGGGGCGTCACCATGCTGCCATCACTAGTTGTCATCGTCATCGGGCTTGAGCCCACGCGAACCCTCGTCGTGAGCCAGGTTGTGCTCAGTTTTGGCATTCCATTTGCCCTCGTCCCACTCGTGTTGTTCACACGGCGAAAGGATCTGATGGGGGTGTTGGTGAATCACCCAGTGACTACCATCATCGCTAGCATCGTCGCAGGATTAATCATCAGCCTCAACATCTTCCTACTGTACCAGACATTCTTTGGGGGGTGATGCCTATGTTCCAGCAGGCAAAACAGGACAAGCCCAGTTTTCTGGTTCCTCTCGATGGCTCACGTCTAGCGGAATCAGTTCTATCAACGGTGGAATCCCTGGCAACCCGTCTTCATGCAAAGGTCACATTGCTGCATATCATAGAGCAACACGCCCCGACGACGATTCATGGAGAGCGCCACTTGACCGGTGTCGCACAGGCACAGCTCTATCTTGAAGAGATAGCGGCACGATTGCGACCCTCCGGCATCCCGGTTGAAACGCACGTGCATGAAGAGAAGGAAGATGACGTTGCGCGGAGCATTGTCGAACATGCCAGGGAGAGCAAGATAGACCTGGTCATTATGTGTACGCATGGTAGGGGCGGGCTACGAGAGTTCCTCTTTGGCAGCATCGCCCAGCAAGCTCTTCGACGGGGTACGCAGTCAATCTTGCTCGTGCTGCCCAGAGAGGATGGCAGTGCTCCAACCTTCGATCTCCGCCGCATCCTTGTGCCCCTTGACGGGATGGCTGCCCACGAACCAGCGCTCCCTGCTGCCATGACACTTGCACGCGCTTTCAGGGCAGAGTTGCATTTAGTGCTGGTTATTCCAACACTGGCAACTCTCTCAGGAAGCCAAGCGGTAGCAGGTTTGCTCCTCCCAGCAACAATGAGTGCCATTCTTGATCTAGCTCAGCAGGGTGCGTTGGACTACCTTGATCGGGCCGTCGTTCAATGTCAAGAACAGGGAGTGCCAGCTCAAGCCGAAGTACTACGGGGCGACGCTGTCCCCCTGGTTCTTGGTCTTGCCGAGAGGCTTCATGTCGATCTGCTTGTTATGTCCAGTCATGGACGTGCAGGTCTGGATGCTCTGCTGACGGGGAGCGTAGCGCCTCGCGTTACAGGGCGGGTTAGCCGCCCATTGTTGTTGGTGCGTGCGGGTGAGTTCGCTGGCGAAAGCAAGGATTAGAGAGATTGACCGGCCTTGTTGACCTGAAGAACAGGTACGATCCGTCCAACCTGTTTCGGCTGAACGCGAATATCAAACCCACACGCTAGCCATCTGCCTCTTCTTGGCATTGGTTTTTTCCAATGGCCGCGAGAGAGCCGTAGTTGACCTTCAAGCAATGGCTACTACTCGTCGGCATCATCTTCCACTCGCCATAGATGTTCTTCTGTCTTGCCTGGCGAGGGGCAATGTGAACCAGAAGTGTGATCCCTTGCCGGGACTACTCCGCACGCCTACTTGCCCATGATGCCGTTCGATGACTGTCCGGCAGATATAGAGTCCAATGCCCAGTCCCCCACTCGATACATCCGGCCCACTTTGCACCTCGATGCCTCGCACACGGTAGAAGCGCTCCCAGATGTGCTCTTGCTCAGCAGGGGAAAGTCCTGGCCCCTGGTCACGTACCGTGACACGTGCTATCCGCCCCTCCACCTGGAGCCGGACCTCGACAGGCCGATCGGGTGCCGAGTACTTGAGCGCGTTGGTCAGGTAGTTGGTCACTACCTGCAGGATGCGGTCAGGGTCGGCCTGAACTGGCACCGAGTCTTCAACAAGCAGTTCTAGTCGAATGGCACGTGAAGGGGCGGCCTGGCGCTGGTTTTCGATCGCCTCTTGAACGATCCAGGCAAGATTACAGGGTTTCAAGGAGAGCTGCAGTGTGTTTGCCTGGATCCGTGAGACATCTAACAGATCGTTTACCAGCCGAACCTGGAGGCGTACCTGGCTTTTGGCACGTTCTAGCAGCGCCTGGATGGGAGCAAGTTGTCTTGCAACCTCAGTCGCGGTTTCTGCAGTATGCACAAAGCGCTTTACCTTTTGCTCGGCTAACTGAATACTCCCTTTGATGACCGTTAGGGGGGTCAACAACTCATGGCAGATGAGGCTGAGGGACTCCTCCATGCCACGCTTCGCTTCATGCATAGCGAGTTCGTTTGCACGCGCCTCCGTCCTTTCCTGCTGCAGTCGCACCCGCTCAAGAACGAGTGCGGTCAGTTTGGCGATGGTGTGTGCCTGGGCGATTTCATGCGGTGTGTAGTCGTGCTTCCGGTCACCATCATCTAAGGAGAGGATGCCGATGAGCCGTTTGCCTATGCAGATGGGAACAAGAAGTACTGCCTGCACATAGTAGGGAAGGACGTGCGTGTGCAGTGGCAACAACATGCCGTCGAGCACGAGCACTTCACCCTCCTTCAGACGTGAGAGAAGTGCTGGGTCGCCGAGGTGATCTCCCAGGTAGGGATTGTTCTCGAGGCGCTCTCGCCACTGCTGTTCCTGCTCTGGGGTGAAGCCCACCGAGGCTACGGAACGTACGGTATCCACTTCTGGCTCCACAGCCAGGATTTCAACGTGCATACACGTTACAACGCTCTGGGTAAGCTCTACCAGCTGCTGTCCTACGCTGTTTAATCCTCCGGGAGCCTCCTCAGCCTGGTGATCATAGCCCTCTTGACCCTCGACGAGCACCTCTGCCATAGTGAGTAGTGCGGTAAGCGCCTCAGCCGTGCGTTGCTCTAGCCGGCGTCGCTCCGTCACATCCCGGAAGATCAGAACGGCACGCTCTATGTTCCCTTTCTCGTCCCGGATCGGGGCTCCACTCATGTTGAGCAACACCTCACGCCCGTCTGGTGTGCGCACCAGCACATCTACAGCATTCGCACCCGAGAGCGTCTTGCCCTTAAAGAGACGGGACAGTGGACGCCGCTCAACAGGAAGCAACGCTCCCTGCTCATCGCGTTGCGCTGCCTGTAGCAGCAGTTCTTGTCCCGGACGTGCCTCGTCTTTGGAAGGCAGGGACGCGAGGCCAAACAAATGATCGATAGCCGGGTTTGTCTGCAGCACGCGACCCTGGTGGTTGTAGACGACGACTCCGTCGGTCATGGCTTCAAACGTCGCTTCGAGTTGGTTGGCGCGCCTCATTGCCAGACCCTCAGCCACACGTGCTCTCAGCCGCGCCGATTCGCGCTGGCTGACGAGTAAAGCAGTGATGATGCCTGCGAGAGCAAATGACAGCAGTTGTAACGCGCCACTCACCTCGTATCTCCCAAGGGCTCCAAAGGGAGGAACATACAGATAATCGAGCACCAGTAATCCTGACAGAATCGTGAAGACCGCCGGACCGACTCCCCACAGGAGCGCAACGATCAGGACAGTAAGAGTAAGTAGAACCCCGGGGAATGCTACAGGTAACAGGAGTTGTGTTTCGATGAGCCCTACGAAGAGACTTAATCCCAGCAGAAAGGCACTCAAAACATAGCCAACAAAAGGATGACGCCATCGGGGAAGCTGTACCACGTGATAGAGGTGCCATATGACAAGTCGCTGCAGGCTTGCCCCAAAACGTCCTTGACGCTGTGTAGATATCATCAGTTTCTCCTTATACACCTCTCCCTATCCCTGCTATTACGCAATCCTTCTTCTCTAAGAGAACCTATGCGACTTTCCCTCTCCCATGACGTTTTTTGCAACGCAGCCCCAAAGAGAGCTATGAGCGTGCCCCGTGGAGAGGCATGAGGAAAGGGAGCGCATGGTAGCATTCCTCTTTTAGTGAGAGCCCCTTCGCCTCTCCTGGCTCCGGTTACCGCACGTCATTCACAGTCGCTTTCTCCCTCTACCCTTGAGGCCGCTCCTCCGCATAACGCGGATCGTCATAGCGCTCAGGTGTAGGGATTGCATGTTCACGATGCCCATTCTGTTGCACCATGTTCATGAATGGCCTTATGATATCCAGGGGGAGGGGGAAAACGATGGTTGAGTTACTATCTATAGCGATATCGGTGAGCGTCTGCAAGTAACGCAATTGCAGCGCACTGGGTTCTGAGGCAATCACCCTGGCCGCTTGGGCTAGCTGTGTTGATGCCTGCAATTCCCCTTCGGCATGAATGATTTTGGCACGCTTTTCCCGTTCGGCCTCGGCCTGTTTGGCCATGGCCCGCTGCATAGTCGCTGGCAGTTCGATATCTTTGGTCTCGACCACTGTGACCTTCACTCCCCATCGCTCCGTATGTTCGTCAATGATCACCTGAAGCTCCCGGTTGATCTTATTGCGCTTGGCCAGAATCTCATCCAGATCGGATTGACCCAACACGTTGCGCAGCGTGGTTTGCCCAATCTGGGTCGTGGCCTGCAGAAAGTTCATCACGTTGACGACTGCAGCAATCGGGTCGACGACATAGAAGTAGATCACCGCGGTGACTCTGATGGTGATGTTATCGCGGGTGATCGCCTCTTGGGAGGGCACGTTGAGGGTCACAATCCGCAGATCCACTTTCTCCATGCGCGCGATGAACGGCATGATCCAGAATAAGCCGGGGCCTTTTGCCCCTACCAATCTACCTAAGACGAAGATCACGCCCCGCTCGTACTGCTGCACCACGCGCAGACCGGAGAGCACGAACAAGAGGACCACCGCCAGAATCGTAATGGCAAGCCACATACAAAACCTCCTTTGTTGCTCCCACGATAGCTCTTGAACGGTTTCAAGAGCCATCTACACCTGTATCAACTAGACCAGACAGGGTGAACAAGCCGTTTTGCTTGACCGCTGTATGGTCACAGTACCAGCATAGGATGCCTGGATGAAATGGTCCTGTGGTTTGCCTGAGATGGAACTGAGAAGAATATAATTCAATTTTTGACTCTCAGATTCATTTCAAGATTCACTTCGTCTATTCTCAAGATTTCCATAGTGGCGGGGTTTATCATCGCACTCCCGGTCGTGCTCTATCAGACCTGGGCCTTCATTGCACCCGGGTTGATAGAGCGGGAGAAGAAATATGCCATCCCCTTCATCTTTACTGGCATGCTTCTCTTTCTAGGAGGAGTTTCATTAGGTTACTTCATGCTCCGTTATCCTGTGGAATGGTTGGTGACATTTGCAGGTGAGAACTTTACCGAACTGATCACGGCTGACAGCTACTTTAGCTTCGTCGCCATTTTCCTACTCACATGTGGTTTGATCTTTGAGATCCCTCTCGTGCTGACGTTTCTCGCACTCGTTGGAGTAGTGACACCGAGTA
>WNFE01003919.1_pt1 | contig 11066 bp, 9 predicted proteins | sample 5400451 | NCBI WGS metagenome assembly WNFE01 (sample SAMN13153344, study PRJNA577476) | soil metagenome | isolation source: 200 cm saprolite under Douglas fir tree site 2 hole 2 | place: USA:California | collected 2015-04-18
TGTTAGCGGAAACTGCGTCCACTTTCGTCATTGCCTTTAGCGCGTCTTCTAGTACGCCACTTGCCAAGGTGCTGACTGTTGTCAATCCCTCAAGAAGTCGTTGTGGGGGAGCATCTTCAACATCTTTGGATAATCTGGCCATGGTTGCGGCGTGATCTGCTATACGTTCGAGGCTCTTAGAGACGAGTCTGTATACAAGACAGTCCCGAGGATCTGACAATCCAATCTCCTGTATTACGTTCCTGCTTAGGACCGCGAGGGTCAACTGGCGTATCAAGAAGAGATAGAACCGGTCCACCTCTTCGTCCCGACGGACGACTTCTTCGGCGAGGGCCTTGTCTCGGCTTCGGAAAGCCTCGACGGCGTCGCGAAGCATCAGTTTTGCAATTAGACTCATTCTCGAAATGACTTTGGGAGCAGGTAGGTCTCCATAGCTTGAGAGGCATTGGACGATCAACTCGTCCTTTGACTCCTCGATGATTTCCGCCCCGACGAACATCCGTCTAGCTTGCTCTTTGACGTATGTCCTGAGATCAGGTTTTGCGGCAGCAGGGAAGACAATTCTGATGACTTCGTATCCGGCCAAGTATTGGGCGATGAACGTTCTGAGGATCTGCTCCTTGTCTTGTTCCTTCGACGGTGTGAGAACAACCTCCGCGCCCTTCTCCTGTCCAAGTGCCACTTTCTGGTGAGGAACGATTGTGAGGGAAGAGTCTGGTTGCGGCATTACAGCGACAACGTCGCCCATCTTCAGGCCTTGGGCCTTTATCCAATTCTTCGGGAGCGAGACGGTGTAGCTCGCTCCACCAGTCATCTGTAACTTTCTAAGCTCAAGCTCGCTCAATCGTATCTTACCCACTACAGTGGAATACGGAAATACATAGCACAACTATATAGTTATTGGCGCATCTACTGACTCCCAGTGAAAGAAGCGTGGAATCGCTGATAATGATTGAGAAGAACCAGGCTGGGACAAAGGACACTGGGGAATCAGGCGAGACATACGATCAAGAAATGGAAGCCATTCGTATGAACGCGACAAACCCCGAAAACAACGGTTAGCATCCACTACAATGCCCCATTGAGAAGGTTCGAGCTGGACAGCGTACCATCAAGACTCATCGCAACCCTGATAATTACTGTGCTATACTGATATACGTAGTCTGAACGTATCTACTGTCGAATAGGTACATATCCAAAGGATCTACTGATTCGCTCCGATATCAGTGTCCCAAGAGACAATCGTAAAGGAACACTCGAGCTCAGACCGTCGAGGGCTCAGGAAGACTATCCTGGACACTGTGTCTCGGAGCCGTTTCGTGCAAGGCTGGTACATGCTTGTCCTCGTCTTCTTTGTTTTCTTCGTGCTGGTGCCGACCCTGTTCGTTCTATCCTTCCTCTTCACAGGATGGGGCGATCTTCAAGTTTTCGTTTTTGCGAACGCTCAAGTAATGGGTCAGATCTGGTCAGCCATAGGTCTCTCCTTCGGAGTAGCGCTCACAGTCACGGCCGTTGATCTTGTGTTCGGCCTGCCTCTTGCTTGGTTTATCGTGCGACGTGAATTCCGTGGAAAGAGTGTACTCAACACAATTGTAGATTCACCTTTGGCTGTGCCGACGGCCGGACTGGGTTTCTCGGCGGCTTTGTTTTGGGCCCTGAACCCAGCAGTGAAGCCTCAAACCCTTTCGTTGAATTTCACGAATACTCCATTCGTTTTGCTAATGTTGTTACATTTCACGACTACCTTCCCCTACATGGTAAGATCATTATCCGCGATACTCGAGCAATTGGACATTGAGTACGAGGTCGCCGCTAGGACATTGGGTGCTTCTCCCCTCACCGCTTCAAGGACGGTGACATTGCCACTTTTCAGGTCTGGAATAGCGACGGGCGCGATCCTTTGCTTGGCAAAGGCGTTGAGCGATACGGGCGGGGTTCAGGCCGCATTACAGACTGCCAACCTATTCGCAATCCAGGCCAGTACCTGTAGTTTCACAGGCACCCCGAGCGGCACTGTCCTGATCGGAGCCTGGAGAACGCTGGGCAAGGCGTGTCCAGCGGTTGCCAACCAGTTGAATGCTGGTCTCGCCTTCGTTGCCATCATAATGATAGCACTCTCTATCGGGCTTCTCTATACTGTGAAGTTTGTCGCTTTGAAAGTCCGGTTCCCACTGAAGCGCGTCTGGCCCGGACCGGAGCGCAAGCTGAGCCGAGGAGCAGTACCAAAGGGACGGGACCTCGCCTCCTTTTCTTTCCTCATCTTCATAATTCTCATCCCTTCATTCTTCCTCATCAGTTTCCTCGTCACAGGCGCCAAGACCCTGGGCAACCCGGACTGGGGGACATTTGGAAGTAGCCTTGGATTCTCATTTCTCGTAGCGGGCCTCGCGACTATGATAGATCTAACCTTCGGAGTACCCCTTGCACTCTACATAACCAGAGGGCCGTCCCGTCGATTCGGTAATCTCTTGGATTCTCTAGTGAACATACCATACATCATACCTAGCGCCGCTCTCGGCTTCAGTCTATTCTTATTCTGGAAACCTCTAGTCGACGCCGGCACCCTCCCAATCCTAGCGGTCATAGTTCTTGCTCATGTGGGGTTCACGATTCCGTTTGTCGTTAGGAACGCTGTCGGAGCTTTGGAGGAGATGGACCCGGGACTTGACGACACGAGTCGGACGCTTGGGGCGAGGCCTTTGCAGGCGTTCCGGCGAATAACATTCCCAGTTGTCAAACCTGCGATCCTTGCCGGATCGATCATGGCGTTCACGCGGAGTGTTGGAGAGACCGGAGCTACCCTCGCCGTGTCTCCACAAGCAATCACCGCACCGGTCTATATCGTCAACCTGCTAAACACCAAGACGGGTAACTTCTACCTGGCCGGCTTGTCAGTTGCAATTCTGACGATAGTATCAGCGGCAGCGATGATGAGCATGAGATACCTAACCAGGAGGGCTCGTTAGAGCCATTGGTCTCTCTTAGAGTGGAGGGCCTCCGGAAATCCTTCCCCGGTGTAATTGCGCTAGACGGGATAGACCTTGACGTGAGGGAAGGAGAGTACGTCGTTATCCTGGGACCAACTGGCGCCGGGAAGACCACCCTTCTGAAAACCATAGCCGGCCTGGCCCGGCAAGACTCCGGTCACATCTACTTCGACCAGCAACGAGTTGACACCCTAATGCCATTCCAACGAAGTGTTGCGTATCTTCCCCAGAACTACTCACTCTTTGCTCACTTGACAGTCTGGGAAAACGTAGCCTTCGGACCCACCGTCCAAGACTGGAGTCCGAGGCGAAGAGACCAGATAGTTCGAGAGATGCTGAATCTCGTCCATCTCTCTGACCGACGGAACTCCTACCCAAGAGAACTCAGCGGAGGAATGCAACAACGCGTCGCGCTCGCACGCGCATTGGCGACACAGGCTCGCATCCTTCTTCTTGACGAACCTCTTAGGGCACTCGACGCGAGGCTGCGGCTGGAACTCAGGCAGGAACTTAGGACCTTAGCGAAGTACCTTGGCATAACGACACTACATGTGACCCATGACCAAGAGGAGGCCATCAGTGTTGCAGATCGAATCGTAGTAATTCGCAGGGGAAAGGTCGTCCAGGCAGGCTCGCCAAAGGAAGTATACGATGACCCTTCAACGCCTTTCGTCTCCAATTTCATCGGAGAGGCCAACTTTCTTCAGGGTTTACTGAGCAGAGTAGAGGACGGCTTCAGCGTAATCATGCTCTCTGACGGCCGCCATGTAATAGGAAGGCCGACCAATGTTCCTGTCAACTCACAAGTTGTTCTAGGAGTCAAGACCGATTTCTGCAATGTCTACCATGGCAAGGTCGAGGGCCAGAACAGTTTCACAGGAACTGTCGTCCGATCTCTATTCACAGGCAAAAGAACAACCCTTGAAATCCAAACAGGTCAAGGTCTTCTCAAGGCCAAGGTCCCTTCGGATCAATCCCTGTCCGAAGGAAGCGAAGCGACCCTAAGATTCCAGCCAGAGAATGGAATAGTCTACCCAATCCCAAATGAAGGCTTGCAAGTAGCCTTGGAGGTGGAGTGAGTACACATGCCAAGCATCAAGCTAGAGGGAGTCTCGAAGAGTTTCGGCAAGATAACCGCCCTTGAACGGGTCAATTTCGAAATGCAGGACGGCGAGTACATCACCATTCTCGGACCCTCAGGATGCGGAAAAACTACCTTGATCAAGATAGTCGCGGGAATATGGACGCCAACAGAGGGACGGGTATTGGTTGATAACAAGGATATCACCAACACACCGATGGAAGAAAGGGATCTTGGCTACGTGTTCCAAAATATCATCCTGTTCCCTCACATGAATGTGAAGGACAACGCCGGTTACAGTCCTAGAGTAAAGGGACTCTCAGAGAAACAGATCGAGGAGAGGTCCAACAGCGCAATGGAACTGGTCGGTGTGCTCGAACAGCAAGGCTACCTTCCCAATGAACTCAGTGGCGGTGCGCAGCAAAAAGCGTCTCTCGCACGTGCAATCGCGAGCAAAGCAAGGCTACTTCTCTTGGACGAGCCACTGAGTGCTCTGGATGCGAGGGTAAGAGTCGAACTGAGATATGCTCTCAGACGGTTGGTAAAAGACCTCAACCTAACCGCAATACATGTGACACATGATCAGGACGAAGCAATGTCAGTTGCAGATAGAGTCGTCATCATGCGTAAGGGGAAGATCGTGGAGATTGGCGAGCCCACCCAACTCTACAATCAGCCGAGAACACTTTTCACTGCAAATTTCGTCGGGCAAAGCAACTTCTTGGAGGGAACTGTGCAATTGGTCGAGAACGGTAATGCTGCAGTCGAACTCAGAGGCGAACGGTTCCTGAAAGTGGCTAACACTGGCTTTAGTATAGGGGATCCAGTGGTGTTGGCGATACGGCCAGAGCATCTCACGCTAAGTCCAGAGGAAAGACCGAACACGCTCAGAAGTAAGATCGAGGAGAGTCGCTTCATGGGCCCCTACACTAGATACAGGCTCCGGGCAGAGACAGGCGACGAGTTACTGGTCGACCTTCCCACTACGGAAGCAAAAGTTGCGGAGGGTAGTAGCGCGTCGGTCCACTTCAACTCAGACTTTATCCTCTCATACACCAGACCCTCACAGGGTTTGACGGAGGCGTTGAGGCTTGAGTGAAACCGGATTCTCCACATGGTTCGTGAAGAGAAGAGGGTCGATGACTGCCAAACACATTCTCGATCATGCGACCAAGGTCCTCGATACTTCGATCGATCTCGACAAGGCAATTTCTTGGCTACAAGAAAGCAGGAACGAGAATGCTCTGGCCGCGATCAAGGCCCTCTATCTAGACGAAAAAGCTGCAAGCAGCATAGAAGTAATATTATTCGAGGACCTCTCAAAGGGAGAGCTTGAGCCAAAGCAACGCGAGGCACTGATGAGGCTCGTTCTTCGAATAGACGATATCTCACAGAACACGAAACAGGCCGGGCTTAATCTTGAATTAATAGCACAGTCAAAGAAACGAGTCCCGAAAGAATTTTGGAGCATGTACAAAGACCTGTCAAAGCGATTTGTTGCTCAGACGGGAGCGCTTAGGTCTGCCATCGAAGCTTTCGGTCATAGCGATGATGACGTTCTGAAGAGAAGGGAGGAGGTCAAGAACATCGAGCAGCAGATAGACGACGCCTACTTCAATCTCCGCAAGAAACTAATTCTTTCCTCGTCAGGTCCTCTTGCTCTCCTAGTCTTAATGGACGTGCTAACATGGGTTGAGAGTGCGTCCGACAGGGCTAAGGATGCTGCGGACATGTTGTACATCTTGGTTATGGCCAACAGGTGAAAGATAAGATGACAATGATCAAAACGGTAGAGGAAGAAGACGTCCTAAGACAATTGGAGCGAGAGTGCGCTAACGTCCTTGAGGGATCACGAACGCTACAGGACAAACTGCGAGACTACAATGATCCTCAAGGCCTCCGCACCAAACTAAAACAGATCGAGCATCATGGCGACGAGATCGTTCACAGCATTTACCAATCTCTCAATCAGACCTTCATAACTCCCTTCGACAGAGAAGACCTAATCGCACTTGCAAGTGGCCTCGACAGCATATTAGATATGATGTATGCCTCAGCTCTTCGAATGGATCTCTACAAGATCCATCAATCCACAAAACCGATGATCGAATTATCGGATGTCATCCACAATTCCGTTATTGAGCTGCTATCGGCCTTTCAATTGATCCACGATCACACCAAGATGGATGTGATCGAGACCAAGACGGTAGAGGTCAATCGTCTCGAGAATGTTGCTGACGATCTGATGAACAACGCGGTCGCCAACCTCTTCGAATCACGCGACCCCGTTGAGATATTGAAGTTGAAGGAGATCTACGAGAAACTGGAGGAGGCAACGGACTACTGTGAAGATGTCGCGGACATTCTCAATGACATAGTAGCAAAGACACGCTGATCCTTCGTTATATCGAAAGGATCGAGGATCACGCGACATATATTGGCCAGTCGGTTCTTTGCATAGTGAACGGTGAAAGAACACCTAGAAAATGACGGAAGCTATTCTCTTCTAGCGGTTGACTGTCTTTCGCTTTGTTGAGGCATCTCGAACGGGGTACGTGCTTAGTCGTCACATCGTGGTGATAGAGGTCCATTGAATTTGCAGTCGTCTTTGTATAAGTCGGATTTTTCTCTCGTCGCCGTCGGTGTCGGACGTACAAAGCAAAGGCAGAACCCCCAATCACTACGGCAACCCAAATTGCCAAGCTGGTGTAAAGTAGCAGGTTGTCTACAACAATTATTTTGACGGGAATCCCGGTCGAGACCTGTCCGTCCGAAGCCGTGATGGTTACATACCGTGGCCCGGTCGAGGCCGTCCAGGCCGCATTAATCGTAACGTCAAGGGCCGAAGGGTTGCTATTCACTAGGACATTAACTAGGGTATTCCCTGATATTAGAGGGCGATTAGCGTTGTAGTCAAGATACGAGGGCGAAACCCCAACTTTGACAGTTCCAGTACCATTGTACGCTAATGTAATGCGAACTTTCACCGACCATCCCCGCTGGACAGAAGCCTCATTATTCGTGGCAATCGTGAGCGGGACCGGAACGCTTGCATTGAGGTAACCTATCACTCCAAATCCTACTGATGTGAACCAGACCAGATTTCCCGGACCTGGCTGAGACCACCATGTTCCAGGAACCGTATCAACGGGAATCCCGAGTGGGTAAGGTACGACGTACTCGGTCAACAAACCCGTTTCCGGGTCGTATCGAGCCACGCGCCCCGAGAAATGCTCAGAGAACCACACCTTCCCATGAATATCTAGGGCTATCGCATTAGGCAAACCGGTCTCGCAAGTACTGTCTGGGCAGTATCCGATTGGAAATCGTCTCCATCCTCCTGTGACTGGGTTAAAGTTTCCGAACTCATTGGTTCCATGATCAGTAAACCAGAGGATACCATTGCTATCAACGGCAACCTGTGCCGGAGCCACAAGGTCAGGCGAAGAATATTCCAGTATGGCCCCTGTCGCAGGGTCAAGCTTTCCGAGTTTCTTCGCTTGTGCTTCCGCGAACCATACCGTCCCATCCGGGGCCACGGTTATCCCCTGAAGGATTGCGTTCGGTGTTGGCACCTTGAAAGTTCGATTCTCGAAACTCGTCGGGTTGAATACGGCGATCTGGTTCGAATTTACCAAAGTAGTCCATACACGACCGAAAGAGTCTAATGTTACAAATTCCGGTCGGCCGCCATGATATGTGATCGAATCTTCTCTTTTTTTAGTAGCGAGATCGTAGTATGCGACAGAGTCGTTAACGGGAAACCAGATCCTCCCACTCTTATCGTCGACTACTATTGAGGCCGGTTCAGCATTAGGGAGTGTAAGAACAACTTGGGGCTGACGATCCAGGGTGAAATTGACCAGTTGGCTATAGAAAGGGTCCCCATTTCTTATGGTGATTACCCAGACAGTCCTATCATTCTGGGGGTAGAGAACCCACGGCATTGGGTCCGAGGAGTTTTTCGCCAACTGGAATGTTGCCATATACGGAGTGCTTGATGTTGATTGCTGGTAGACGGAGACAGGACTCTCAGCACCAGTAGAAGAAGGCAAAACAGAGACAATCTGACCAGCAAGTAGAACTAGACAGAGGAGGAAACCCCACCCGTATTGCAAGCATCCTCACAATCTCAAGAATTAGAGACGTTCAAGCGACCGTTTTGCATGAATATATGAATCGTACAGAATATGTTACAATACACGCTGAAACTTCCCGCCTGATCCGCACAAAAAGTTGCATCGTAGCGTTGACCTGGACGCAGAGTGATCCCACTATTGAAGTAGTGTGATATGGCGAACCCATGGGGTTGTGTGGTATCATTGTTCATCACATGAATCGTCACGGTCTCCCCCAACGTGACGTTCATCACTGGCCATGGAGCGGGCTGATACTTGCTACCGTTGAATCCTACGTTCATCCCTTCATTAGCCATCACGACCGTGAAGTAGGCAGAGTTTGGCTGGCCGTTGGGACGGCCTCCGCAGGTGGAAGTTTTGGGCCCGAAGAGATGAAACGAGTATGCCGCGACAATAGATCCCGTCCCCGCAACGGCAATAGTCAGTACGGCTAACAACAGTCTTGACCGTTTCAGCCTGGACGTCTGAGTTGGTTTCTGGTCGGAAGACATTCTATTCTACTCTAGCTGTGGAACAGCCCGGCAATATACATGGCGTAGAATCCCAACAAGAAAGGCAGCAGAGAAGTGTATACTCTGTCCCGTCGCGAGAACAACGGTACTAGCTTCATTTCCAGATAAACTGCTCCTGCTCCTCCAAGGGCGAAGAAGTAGGTTGGTTCGACGAGGTTCCGGATCCCGATGAAGAAGCCTATCACCGTCGGGACTCCGCTAACGGCGGCTAGGATTCCAATGCTGCGGTTCGAGGTTGCTCGGGCTAGGACTGCGAATACTCCGATTACAAAGCCTTCTAGTCCCTTGTGAAGGATGTAGGCTATCCCTGGCAGGGTTCCGCCTATGGCGTCAAGAACGGAGGGTGCGTTTGGAAGACTGGAGCCAATGTACATGCCCTCACCAAGGCTGTGGAACCCGATCCCGAGAGCCGCAAGCACAGCCACCACAAAAATCATTTCCCCTGACCAGGAAACATCGGATGAGGATACTGTTCGGGACGTGTTTGGGTTTGGGTTCTTTGACCTGGAGTATCTTAGTTCCAGTCCGAACATTAGTGCGACGCCGATGGCGAACATCAAGGCCAGAACCAGATGAGTATAGTCGCCTAGTCCCGTGCCGAATCCTTGGTTGATGTCTAGTTGTGTTGCATCGCCCATTGCGTCGATGAAGAACCAAAAGATGATCCCCGAAGCACCTGCGATTAGCCAGAGGGTAGCTCTTTGGCTTCTGCGCGTATCGGCCACTGCCTTGGGCACACGTAGTCCGATGAACAACGGCACGAAGGTTGCTGCGATGCCGACAAGAAGGCTAGCCGCTACATCTACCATGCTTCCAGCCAGAGGGGGACCGTTGAGTGCACAATCATTTAGGATTTCGGGGTGTCTTGAGAACTATTCTCTTGAATCTCAAGTAGGGAGAGGCATGTGTCGAGGGCTAGGCAAAAGGCAGAGACACTGCTGTCTTCCATAAGAGCTCTTGAAACTACAACTGAACAAGGAGCGTCTCCTTCGACGTCAGTATTTGTCCGGGGCAACCGCCGCTGGTGTTCGAAGGAAAAAGTTGGAAAGTTTCGTGCACTTGATATATCGTATCCTGCCTTTAGGAGTTCTGTAAAGCGCAGATGAGATTGTGGTTATGAAAAAGACTCAATGCAAAACATGTAGATCAAATTCGAGGATGATGACGCTGTGTTGTTTCGCGCCGCTTGTCATACTTCTATCTGTAGGAATCCTCTTCCCTGGATTCCTCCTTCTAGGATTTTCTCTTCTTACCCTGTCTGTGCTTCTAATCTGTCCCGTCACGATGGGTCTAATGTCCTACCGAATGGGCAAAGCGAACAAGTGTACTCACACAAGCGAGGGAGGACACGGAGCGACCGTGTGTTGAAGGAGACCCTACTTCAATCCCGTTTGCCCTGTCTGCTTATGTTGCGCTTGAATCCTATTCAGTACACGATAGGCCAAATACACATTGAAGACTATGAAGAAGGACAAGATCCAGAACTGATATTCAACGAACGCTGTTAGTAACCCGATACCCGAGATTGTACTTAGACCGACGGATGCTAGGAGTGGCAATAGGAGAGAGGCGTGGCAAGAGCAGCTAATCACACTACCAGAAATTGATGTTGCTGCACTCGATGAGCCAAAGGCGGCGTTGGACTTTGTATTACTCAGTGATAACCTGAATCTAAAGGAGTAAGCAGTGAACCCCATGAGGGTCGATGAGACAGCAACCAAGGAATAGAAGAGTATGAAATAGCTCGTTTCCGCCATAGCCGGAGTGGCAGTCACGACGGCTAAGTACGCGAAGAAAGCTAGGTATGCGAGGGCAGTTAACGCCGTTGCGAGAAGAAACACCCTCGAAGCGATTATATCTTTGAAGACGTTTGGTCCCCCCTGCGGGTCAACCGCATTATGACCACTTCCTTGCGTGTTGGCCGACATCTCTTCCGTGCTGTTTGCGTTGCCCAATTATCTCACTCTGTACCTTCAATACTTGGCCGCGAAACTTTGAGCCGTCCTCATTGACCTCCACAACAATCTTCCAGGCTCCAGATATTCGAGACCTGTTGCGCATTCCAACCGTATTGTGAGATCAGGGCTTTTGCAAGTCCTGCGTGCGTATACCATGCCCAGCATTGACAACAACATGGGCCTTCGCCTGACATGGACACGGCACGATCATAGATCGCTTGTTGTGCTGGGGTTAGGTTCGTGCTCACATATGATATCATGTGCTTGGCCAGCACCCCTGACACGTTGTACGGATCCTGGGGTATGATTGGAATGTCCGTGTAGTTCTTCAGACCATCAACCTGTGATACGTAGTGGCTGTAATCCATTGGCGTACAACAGGAGCCTTG
>WNFE01003920.1_pt1 | contig 11066 bp, 8 predicted proteins | sample 5400451 | NCBI WGS metagenome assembly WNFE01 (sample SAMN13153344, study PRJNA577476) | soil metagenome | isolation source: 200 cm saprolite under Douglas fir tree site 2 hole 2 | place: USA:California | collected 2015-04-18
GCCTCGACCGGGGCGAACTTCACTTTGTCGGCCTCGCCAAATAGCCTGGCGATCAATCGAGGGAGTAGTGGCACAAGCACGATCAGTATCACTCCTTCGAACGGTTTCACCGGCAGCGTTACCTTGTCCGCGTCCGGGTTGCCGAGCGGGGTAACGGCCTCAATCAGCCCGAACCCTGCTACTTCCAGCAGTACGGTGACATTCACGGCAAGCAGTACCGCAGCGAGGGGAACGGTCACTGTGACGATCACGGGTACGTCAGGCAGCTTGAGCAATACAACCACGATCAGCCTCAGGGTCCGCCGTGGTGGAGGCTAACCTAGGCTAAGGGCATTTGTTCCTTTTGCAATGGGGCGCGAGAAGCGTCGCCTATTAAGACTATGGAAGTTAGACTTCAGGTGCGGCGTCGCCGGCGGTCAGCGTCGGCGACGCCTCCGTTTTGTAAGGCTGGTTATCACCTCACGGCGAGTCGCAAAAGTGACCTTAATATTCTTGAGGGCTCCACGCCTTGGCCAGGCCGGGGAGCTCAGCGTAGAAGCAGACCCCGCACCCGCTTCCCGGGCTAATCGGGAGCCATGCCGACGTGCAGGTGGGCCAGTTGGCCGAGCATCTCGCGGTCCTCGGGGTTCAGGCCTTCGACGAAACTGGGGTCGTTCAGCCTGGCTTGGCGGTCCGATTCGTTCAAATCGCGAAGCTGGTGCAGGCGCTGCATGATCGCCAGGCGTCGCGGCGGCGGAAGCTGCTGCCAACGTGGAAGCAGCGTCTGCCGAACTTCCCGCTGCTGGTCGGGAGTCATCTGCTCCCAGACTCGCTGGCGTTCGCGGAATTCCTGCTGTTGCGCCGGAGTCAGCTTATTCCAGGCTTGCAGGCGCTGGCGGATTCGCGCCTGCTGGTCAGGCGGCAGATTTCTGAAGCGCTGGTTGTTCTGGAAGAATTTTTCCTGCCGGTCTGGAGGCATGTCCCGGAGGCGCTCAAACGCGTTTGGCGGCAGATTGTTCAAGTTCCCGGGGTTGGCACCAGGAAGCATGGCATTCGGACCATTCAGCTGCCGGCGTCTTTCCCGGCGCTCTGCGCGGCGTTCCTGCGCTGCCGTTTGGCCGATCCTTTGGAACACTTGCCCGAAGACGGGCGAACAGAATAAGCCCGCTGCCAGGAAAGCGGCCAAAGCAGCGCCGAATTGGAAACGCAGTTTCATTATCTGATTTCTTTCGTTCCTTCCTGAGTAGGAGAGCCATTCGGCGGAGCCGGCAGTTCAGAAAGCGCGTCGAATTTGGAAAGCACGTCGTAGTTCTCGAGAACCGGCAGATCCCGGATCATGCTGAAATCCGCCTCAACCGGCACGCCGGTCATTGCCGTCTCATTGATGGTGACCCGCGGTATGGAGGCCATCCAAACCGACATGGCGACCAGTGCTGTGACTGCAAAGGCGAGCCTTGGCGAAGGCAGCCAGCTCCAGAAACCGCGGCGGGCGGGCTCCGCGGCAATGCGCGCGCGCAGCGAGGCGTCAAACGCAGGTGATGGCGAAATCACCGGGAGATCGTCAAGCGCGCTCCAGAGATGGCGGAATTCCTCCGCTCGATTACGGCAGCTGGAGCAAGCGGTGAGATGCTCCTCGACGGCGCGCCGCTCGGCTGGCTTGGCGCGGCCATCCAAGTACTCGACCAGTTTGTCCTCTATCCCGGCACAACGTTCCGCATTTCGTTCCGTGTTACTCATATGGCCCTCACTTCCCTCAGTCCCTGCCGCGTCAAACTCCTACAGAATTCACCAGCGGTGCAAGCTCCGCGCGCAGCGTTTCGTACGCGCGGAACAGCAGCGACTTCAGCGCGCTCTCCGAACATTCCAGGATCCGCGCGATTTCATCGTAATCAAGCTCCTGGTACTTATGTAGCAGCACAGCCGCGCGCTGCTTTTCCGGCAAGGCGTGGACGGCTCGCAGGATCACCTCAGAGCGGCTGCGCGCAACCATTTGTTGTTCAACCGTCGGCGTGCGGTCCGGCACTTCCATGGCCGGGTGCTCGTCGTCGCCCGCATCCACTACATGGTCCATCGAGATTTCCATCTGGCGATGACGGTTGTCGCGAACGGAGTTCAACGCCAGATTTGTGGCGATGCGGAACATCCAGGTGGTGAACTTCGCGCTGGGAGCGTACTCCTTGCGAGCGCGGTAAACGCGGAGAAACACTTCCTGCGCCAGGTCTTCAGCAACGGCCGAATCCCGCACCATGCGGTAAAGGAAATTGACAAGGGGAGTCCTGTACTTGCGGAGCAAAAGCTCGAAGGACTGTTCGTCCCCGGCTTTCACGTCCAGCATCAGTTGGACGTCAGTCCTTGCCATAGCCTCCACACTTTATACAACCCGTGTCGTGTCTAAAAGTTGCAGAAAAATTGCGCCCGTCGAACTACCTGCTCGCAGGAGCAGATCTTGTGGATTCTACCGCATCTGAAGCGAAACCGAATAGTGCTCAGGCTTCTGGTGTTTCCTTCTGTGCACCTCAATCTAAAGGACATAGGAACGTAGGCCGCTCCTCTTTTCAGGGGTGAAACAGCTTACCCAGAATCAGCATCAGAGCAACGCCCAGGAAAACGAGCAGCGCCATGCGGGTGTCGGGTTCGCGGTTCACCTCCGGGACCAAATCCGTCGCGGCCACATAAAGAGTGACACCCGCGGATATAGGCAAAGCATAGCGCACCTCGGAGTGCAGCACGCCCATCAAAAGCACGCCGGCAACCGTGGCCACGCCGAGCCAAATTGCGGCCAGCAGCGCCGTGCGGCGGCTCTGTCCGCTCGCGAGCATGAGCGACGCGACCGTAAAGCCTTCGGGGATCTTATGCAGCGCAATCGCCAGAAAAATCACGCCACCCAGCCAGCCGGAAACAAGAAATCCGGAAGCAATCGCCACGCCGTCAAAAAATGTGTGAATGGAAAGCCCGAGCAATGCGGAAAGCCCGGCGTGTCCCGGCACAAACTCCTCAATATGCGTTTCTTCGCCGAAATGGAAGTGTGGCGCCAGGTTGTGCTCGAAGAAATGAACGATGAAATAGCCGACCAGCACGAAAAAATAAGCGCGTTTCCCCGACAAAGCCACCGACTCGGGAAGAATCTCGAGAATGGACGCGGCCAGCATGAAACCTGCGCCCAGTGCGAGGAAGTATTTCAGATACTGCCTCGACCATTCGCGATGGAGGATAAACAAACCGCCGAGAATATTTGCCGCAGCCGCCGTCAGGCCAAGCAGCAGCGCCAGCAGCGTGTGAGAAGCCGGAATGGTTTGGGCGATCGGCATTTTCACCTTGCGTCACAACCCCTGCATTCCACCCCCAACGCGACCTTATCTCTATTCTTCAATTACTCGTTTGAAGTGTCTTACCGGCTTTCAATGCCGCCGGGTTTGGTGGCACAGACTTCAGTCTGTGTGCTGTTCTGCTCGCGCGAAAACCGAAACCACACAGGCTGAAGCCTGTGCTACTGGACCACGCGAATATCGCGTTGTGTCCTCACGCATTGGAAAGACCAAACAGCTATAACAAAACTTTTGTGACAAATACAGGCTAGCCGCTATGCCGGAACAGAATTACGTCGCCTTCCTGGACGACGTACTCCTTGCCTTCAAGCCGCACCTGCGCCTTTTCGCGCGCCGCCGGGAGGCTTCCCGCAGCCAAGAGCGCATCCCAGCGAACCACTTCGGCGCGAATGAAGCCGCGCTCGATGTCGGAGTGGATTGCGCCGGCCGCTTTCTGCGCGCTCATGCCGCGCTTGATCGTCCAGGCGCGCACTTCGGGCTCGCCCGCGGTGAAAAAAGAAGTCAGGCCGAGCAAGTGATACGTCGCATGGATGAGGCGATCGAGTCCTGAGGATTTCAGGCCATACGCGGCGAGCATTTCCGCGCCTTCGGCAGGGTCAAGCTCGGCCAGTTCGGCCTCGATGCGTCCGCAGATGGAGACGATCGCAGTGTTGGGACGGCCCACAAGCTTCGCAAGATTGTGGCGCTCGACGGCGGTGTCGAGTTCAGCGACTTCGCTGTCTCCAAGATTCAGGACGTAAAGCATTGGCCTTTGCGATAGAAATTTGAAGCCCGTAATCAGCTTGCGTTCTTCGGGATTGAATTCCAGTTCGCGGAGTGGCTTCTCCGATTCGATCGCGGTCTTGCAGCGGTGCAGCAGATCCAATTCCTGCTCGAGAATCGGTTCCTTTTTCTTCTTTAAATCTTTTTCGACGCGCTCGATGCGCCGCGTGATCTGGTCAAGATCGGAGAGCATGAGTTCGAGATCGAGCACTTCGGCATCGCGCAGCGGATCGATCGACCCCGCCGAATGCGCCACAGCCGGATCGTCAAAGACGCGCAGCACGTGGGCCAGGGCATCCACTTCCCGCAACGGCGCAAGCACTGCGGAATCTTTCGTCCGGTCTTTCACCATGCCGCCGACGTCAACATATTCGACCGTGGCATACGTAATTTTCTTCGGGTGATACAGCGCAGCCAACTGTTCGAGCCGCGGCTCAGGCACTCGCGCAACGCCAACGTGCGTGGCCGCGCGCGCCGCCTTCTCGTCCAGTTGCGCGCGGGTCAGAATCTTGAAGAGCGTAGTCTTGCCAACTTGCGGAAGCCCAATGATCCCAGTTTGCATAGGTTGCAAATCGTAGCATACCAATGCAGGCGACGCCTTATGGCCCGGTGATTGGCGGTGGGCCGGTTTCCGATCAGCTTATTGGGAAGTGACTGGGTGGCATCGAGAACTATATAATGCGCCAGCCATGGTCTCCCTATCCCCCAGTCCGAATGATTCGCTGCTGCCACTGTGCGCCAGTCCCCCGTGTTCCAACCATAGTGGCGTGGAAACGTCGGAGTGCGGAGGGTGGTGCTTCTGCTATAGTGACCGGCATTCGGAAAACTAGATGGAATCCAGCGAGGTTACGATGCGCCTATCAATGATTTTCCTATTGGTTCTTGTCGTTACCGTATTCGTCGTGGCGCTTCCGGCAGCGCAGAGCCGGACATCGAAATCGCTCGAGGTCTATGTGATCGATGTTGAGGGCGGCAATGCGACACTGTTTGTCTCGCCTTCCGGCGAATCGCTGCTCATCGATACAGGCAATGCCGGCGCAGCCGCCGCTCGTGATGCCGGCCGGATCATGGCTGCGATCAAGGACGCCGGACTTCAGCAGATCGACCACCTGATCGTTACGCATTGGCACGCCGACCATTTCGGCGGGTTGGCCGAGTTAGCTTCTCATATCACGATTCGCGAGTTCATCGATCATGGTCCGAACGTTCAACCGGGCGCTGTTGCCGATGAGTTTCTGCAGAAGACGTATCCGCCGCTTTACGCCAAGGCCAAGCACACGGTCGTGAAAGCGGGTGACAAGATTCCTATGGCCGGTCTCGATGTGCAGGTTGTGACTTCGGCGGGTGAAACGATCAAGACGCCATTGCCTGGCGCCGGTGGGCTGAATCCCTATTGCGCCAACTTCAAGCCGGGAGAAAACAATGCCGAGGACCCGCAATCCGTCGGGACCTACGTTGCGTTCGGGAAATTTCGCACCATTCATTTGGGTGATCTGACTAAGAACAAGGAATTCGAGCTGATGTGTCCGAGTAATCGCATTGGCACTGTCGATGTCCTTTTGGGTTTGCACCACGGGCAGGCAAGCTCGAATTCGGAAGTGCTCGTATACGCGCTTCGTCCGCGCGTTGCCGTTATGAATAACGGCACCCGCAAAGGTGGCGAACCTGAAGTAATGAAGACCGTTCATTCCTCTCCAGACCTCGAGGATCTTTGGCAGATGCACTTCTCTCTCCTGAGCGGTCAGGAGTACACCGTGCCGGGAATGTTCATCGCTAACACTGTCGATGAGCAGCAACCGGCAATTCCCATCGCGCCGACGCCGCCGCCCGGACCCGACGCGGCCCCGCCGCCGGCGCACAATGGAACGGCATATTGGATCAAAGTGTCGGCGCAGCAGGACGGTTCGTTCACGGTCACGAATATGCGGAACGGCTTCAGCAAGACTTACACACCAAGAAAATGAAGTGCCGTCCGCTGGTAAATCGCATAAAGGGAGCCGGCCAACAACAGGTGCAGCAGCAGTTCGGGATCAATCGACGGGCCGCCCCGGCGAAGTGCAGGGTGCTGCTCGGTCAACACCGCAGCCGCATGCCCCGTGAGGCGAAAGGCCGCATTCCGAGGACGGGACTTATCGGGAGTGTCCGACCTGCGACGCGGCAGTCCACTCGGTGAATAGCTTTCGAGAGGTCGAGGCGATCCGCCCCAAAGCTGCCAAGCGCGGGAAGGGTTAAATCCCAGCTGAAACCTTGTTTTTGCGTTTCGCTTGGGGTAACTTCTTGGCCGCCGAGGGTGCCTCCCAAAACAGCGCAGTTTTTTTCAGGTCTCGCAGTTCGGAAAGGAAAATGCATATGGCAACAATCCTAAAGTGTGGTCGGCTCCTGCTGCCAGCAACCTGCCTCGCCATTGTATTCACCGTAGGGACCGCCGTATGGCCGCAGTCGCCTACGCTCAACATCACCTTGACCGGACAATCGATGATTCGGGCCGATATCCGTGTTAATACGCCTACGGCCGTCGCCACGATCTCGCCATTGCTGAAGGGCGACGTGATATTTACGAATTTTGAAGCGGCAGTGATAGAGAAGGAGCAATCGACGCACGATGGCAGGTTCCTCTCCCCGCCGGAGGCGCTCGACGCGCTGCAGGCCTTAGGCTTCAACCTGCTGGCTCTATCCGATAATCATTCGTTTGATCTGAAGGTTCCGGGCATTCAGAACACCCTTCGGGAGATAAAAAGCCGCAACCTGGCTCATGCCGGTATCGGGAACACACTGGAGGAAGCCGCCGCACCAGGTTATCTGCACACACCGAAGGGCACGGTTGCGCTCGTAGGGATTGCATCGGGCCTGATTGCGGAGGGAGGATCGGCCACGGCGACTCGGCCGGGCGTGAATGAGCTGCGTATCGAAGCCGGGGGCAAGCCGAATGAATCCACGATTGTGCTCCCTGCCGAACCGGGGAACGAGCCGAACCCGGAGGACAAACAACGCATTCTTCAGAGCATCCGGGATGCCCACCAACGCGCCGACCTCGTTATCGTATATGAACACAATCACGTGTTTCTGAACAGGCCATTCGGGGATTTGTTCCGCGAAGAGTTACCTGAACGGTTAGCTCCAGCGGATTGGCTCAAAAAATGGACGCACGAAGAAATCGATGCCGGCGCGGATATCATCGTGATGCACGGCGCGCCTCTGATACATGGTGTGGAGATCTATCACAACCGGCCGATCTTCTATGATCTGGGCAACTTCATTTTTAATGTGCCGCCGGTAGATATACAGCTAGACGAACCCATTATCTGGGAAAGCGTGGTCGCGCATGTCGAATTCCAGGGGAAAAATCTGCAATCGATTACGTTCCAGCCGATCGCGATGAATAAGATTGGCCGAGGACAGCCCGACACTCAGGACGAGCATACGAATAATCTCTTCCTCCAAACTCGCGGCTTGCCAAAACTGGCGACAGGCGATCAAGCCCGTTATATCCTTCAGCGGCTGGCGGACACCTCACGGCCCTTCGGAACAATAGTGGCGGTGAAAGGCGATACGGCGGAGATCGAGCTGAAACGCGGCAATTAGAACGAATCGACACTTATCGCATCCTGACTCTGGAACGATCGGTGACCGATCATGGAATGATCGGAATGGGGCCCATGCAGCCATCAAGATGAGCGCTTTGGAGCCAACGAATTCCAAGTAAGCGAAGTGGCTTGGGCTTCAGCCTTTGGGGGTTGGTTGGGGCACGATCGGGCCTTGCCCACACCAAAACCGCCACCGCGCTACAAACACCCACGGGAACCCGTAGTTCAGTGCGCCAAGAGATCCTTGAGAAAGCGCATCATCGCCACCTTGTATTCCTCATCGGCACGCACCTCCGAGGGGTTCTGCGGCTTCGTAAATGCATGCGCGGTGCCGCTGTAGAGGTTGACCTCGAAATCCACCTTGGCGGCGCGGAACTGCGAGATCACGGCGTTGAGTTCATCCATCGGCGCAACCGGGTCTTCGGCGCCGTGCAGGATAAGGACGCGACCCTTGATGTTCTTGGCGGCTTCCGGAGCGAAGTCCCGGAACGCGCCGTGCACCGAGATGAAGCCGAGCAGCGGCGATCCGGTTTCGATGAGCTCGATCCCCACTGTGCCCCCAAAGCAGTAGCCGACCGAGGCAAGCTTCGCCGGATCGACCATCGGCTGCGCCTTGAGGACATCGAATCCGGCCAAGGCGCGCGCACGCATCAGCGGACGGTCTTTGTCGTAGATCGTGATCAGCTCCGTCATCTCGGGAACTGACTTGGGCACCACGCCCTTGCCGAAAATGTCCTCCGCGAAGACCACATAGCCGAGCTTGGCGATCATCTCGGCATCCGCGAGGGTGCCCGCCGAGAAGCCGGACCGGTCATGGATCATCAACACACCAGGGCGCCGGCCTTGGACAGCGTCGTCATAGACGAGATAGCCGGACAGCGGCGTGTTGGCCTGCTTGTAGTCGATCCATTGGGTTTTCATGGCAGCTTGGGCCGCGCCAGCCAGCAGGATCATGGCTGCGGCGGCCAGGACGAAAAACACGAGGCGTGCGATTCTCATTGGCTCCTCCCGAATTGCATTTGTACAACCGCTGCATTGTCGCATTTTGGCAGCGCCCGGCAAGGCCCTTTTGTAGAAAGTGGTCTAATCAAGACTTGGCGCTGGGTTTCGTCACCATCACCACGTGTATCACGCATATTTAGGGAAAGGGCCTCCGCTGGCATATTCGTTGTGTCCATGGCAGGAGAAGCGTTTGCCGCGCAAGACAGAGGTCCCCATCGGAAATCTCGGAGATAGCCATTCAAGCGCCACCAAATTGATTTGAGTTGACGCGAGAAGCCATCGGACGTATGTTTCACTCACCGGTAGAAATTTCCACACTACACATGAGGTGAACTTATGCCAGCACGAATCCCCAATCATCGTCGCCCACGCGCAGTTGCAATCTTTCTTGCCCTGACGGCTCTGTCGCTCGCGGGTGTGACCGCCCGCTTGGGCATGGCTAAGACGGCACCCAAGCCCCCGAAGGCTGCGGCCGCCGCGGATGTCTCCACCGACGATCTCCAGCGGTCCCTCCGCCTGGATACCTATAAGATTCTGGCCGATAGCGGCGCGGCGCGCGGCGAAAACATTTACTTCTATAAATGTTGGATGTGCCACAACCAATACGCCAAGAGCGCCCCGTTATTGAAGGACATCTATCAGCGTGAGAACCTGACATCCGGTGATCCCGTAAATGACGACAACGTCACCGCCAAAATCAAAGAGGGCGGCGCCGGAATGCCCGCATTTCGCACAAGTCTTTCCGATGCGGACATTGCGGATCTGCGCGCCTATTTTCACTCGGGAAAATGCTGCGTGGAAGGCGAAAATCCGCCGGCGAACCCCTGGTATCGCGCGGAGACGCAGAAATGGCCGGTTCAAAGTGGCCTCACGGGCGGCGCCACCGGAATGGTGCGAATCGCCAGCGGAGATTCCCCCGAAGGCGTAGGCGTCCAGCTCGTCGCGCCGAACGGCGTGCGCACCACCGTATATACCAACGCGGAGGGCAAATTCGAATTCCCGAAGATGCAAGCCGGCTCATACACCTTGCGCATTCCAACCCCCGTCCCATTCAAGCCCTATCGGCGAGATTCGGTCCCGATCAATGGCGCTACGAAGCTCGACGACATCCCGCTGGAGAGGGTTGCCGACTCGGATAATCTGCCTTCCTCACCCGCGCTGGAGTCTCAGCTCAGCAGCGCGGAGCTCCTGTGGAACTTGCCGGGCACGGCCGAAGAAAAAGCAACGTTGCAGAAGAATTGCTCCGGATGCCATTCCTGGCAGCAGATTTTCAGGAATCGTTATGACGAGCATAGCTGGAGTCTGATTGTTGACCGCATGATGCATTTCAGCGGCACGGCGATTGCAGTCCGCAACAAGCCCATGTCCGCGCCGGACCCCGAATACAACCTCCTCGTCAAGTTCCTTTCGCGAGTCCGCGGTCCGGACGGAAAGGACGCGCCACTGCGCGTCTTCCCGCGCCCCCGCGGAGAATCGACGAGGGTCGTCGTTACGGAATACGAGCTGCCGCAGCAATTGCTCGCCCTTCACGATGCTACCGCTGACGGCCAGGGCAACATTTGGTTCACCAGTCACAAGACGCGCTACGTCGGCAAGCTCGATCCCAGGACGGGCATCGTGACGGAGTACACGATTCCCCTGACCCCAGGTTCCATGCCGGGAACGCACCACGCCGTCATCGACAAGAGCGGCATCGCCTGGATTTCGGAAAATTGGGCACATCAGCTCAACCGGCTGGATCCGCGGACCGGAGAGGTGAAGCAACTCCTCATCGAGAGTAAGACTCCCATCAATGCACCCAGTTTCGGAAATTTCACCCTGGACGCGGAGGGCTTTGTGTGGGATGCCCGCGCGGACAGGGTTGCGAAGCTCGATCCTACAACCGGCAAGGTCGTGAAGGAGTGGCCGCTTCAGGCAAACAGCAGCTACGACAACACTATCTCTTACGACGGTAGGTATTGGGGGGGCAGCGGGCCGGCGAATTGGGGCAATACAGTCGAGATGCTGGACATTGAGACTGGAAAGATGCTGAATTTGAACAGCGGCGCTCACATGATGACCGCAAAACGCGGCGGGTTTGATCCCTTCGGAAATACTTGGTGGGGCGGAGCGGATGGCGCTCTGATCGAGCTCAATGCCAAGGCAGCCCGAATTGAAGAATACTGGCCGCCGATTGCCCCGCATCCCTACACCGATTTCTACGAGGCCATGCCGGACAAAAACGGTGAGGTGTGGGCAGGCGTGCTGCACGGCCGGCAGATGCTTCGGTTCGATCCCAAGACCAGTCGATGGTCCGCCTATCAAATGCCGGAGCCATACTCCTATGACCGGCGAACCTATATCGACGCCTCCACTCATCCGGTAACGGTCTGGTATGTCGACTACAATGGTTATTTAGAGCATTTCCATAAAT
>WNFE01003921.1_pt1 | contig 11065 bp, 8 predicted proteins | sample 5400451 | NCBI WGS metagenome assembly WNFE01 (sample SAMN13153344, study PRJNA577476) | soil metagenome | isolation source: 200 cm saprolite under Douglas fir tree site 2 hole 2 | place: USA:California | collected 2015-04-18
GGCCTCGACGAAGATGGCGGATGCGGTCGGGCCTCGCAGGAGCCACAACCGGATGTCCCGGAAAGGGTGGTCCGCCTCGGGTAGGTTCCGGATGGTATTGGGAAATCCCGGCATGAATCGACGAACGCGAGGACCTTCATCAAGATGGCGGTGGCACGTCTCCGATCGAGCAGAGTCAGGCTAGCCGCCGTAGTGCCACTTGAGCTCATCGAGCCCCATGAGCGCGCCCGCGCCGCCGGCGACCTCGGCGACCTCGGCGAGCGTGATGCGATGGTCCCCTTTCTCGAAGACTTCCAGGATCTGGCATTCAATCCATCCCGCGCTGCCCGCGATGACCGGCAGGCCGGAGGGAGTGTGCTCCACTTTCACCTTCTCGAGGTGGCCATCGACGATGTGCTCCGCCACATCCTTCATCCCGGTGGCGAGGAACGACACTGCGAACGTCTTGGACCGCCGCACGTTCACAAGGGTCCGGCTCTTCTCGGAGAACGCGAAGGCGACCAGGGCCGGCTTGAAGGAGGTCTGCATCAACCACGTGCCGAACATGAGGTGGTCCTTTCCATCCGCCATCTTCGTGCCGACCACGTACGACCCATAGGGGATCATCTGCAGGATTTTTTTCTTCGCCTTCTTGTCCAACGACCCACCACGTGGACGATGGCGTTGCAGGCTAATGAAGGGAATCCCGCCTGCCGGATTTGAACCGGCGGCCTGATGATGGCAGCGGGCACCGCGCACACGTGATGCACGGGAGCACTCTACAGTCACCCGCTCTGACCAGGCTGAGCTAAGGCGGGATGCGCGTTGAAACAGCTCGGCCCATAAGACCCTATCGCATCCGGCGCGGACGCCGCCTTCCCGTGAGGAGGATAAATAGAGACCGAGGGTTCCAGGTCCGCATGGTCCTGCGCCGTGGACTCCGCAACTGGCTCCTCGCGAAGGATGCGGACCCGAGCGTCCGTATCCGGGTGCTGCGGGATCTCCTCGATCGTCCCGCGGACGATGCCACGGTCGTCCGCGCGCAACGGGAAATCGGGGGGAAGGGATGGGCGGCCCAGATCCTGCGGGGACAGCACCCAACGGGACAATGGGTGACGCCGGGCAGCTCCGCAATCGACCTTTACCGGCCGAAGTACGTTGCGACGAACTGGCGACTCATCGTCCTGTCGGACCTGGGCCTTACCAGGAAGACCCCACGGGTCGCGAAAGCGGCGCGGCTGTTCCTTGACCGCTTCTCGCGGTCCGGTGATCTCGGAGGCCCCGCCAGCGAAGTGTGCATCACTGGGAACGCGGTCCGCATGATGGCTCGGTTCGGCTATCTGAAAGACTCTCGGATGAAACCGGCGATCGAATGGCTCGTCCGCCACCAGAAGAAGGATGGGGGCTGGCACTGCTTCCGATCCCGCACGGGGACGCTCGACAGCTGGGAGGCCCTCGCCGCCTTCGCGGCGCTCCCCTCCGAGGCGAGGACTCCGGCCATCCTCCGATCGATCGAGCGGGGCGCGGAATTCTACCTCGAGCGACGGCTGTTTCGGGAGGGGCCCGCCCCCTACCGTCCGTGGTTCCGGCTCCACTACCCCATCCACTACTACTACGACATCCTAGTCGGACTGGACACCCTCACGTCCCTCGGCTATGGCGAGGACCCACGGATGCGGCCCGCCCTCGACCGCCTCGAAGCGATGCGGAATCGAGACGGAAGCTGGAACATGGATGCCCTTCATCCGGACACCGAGGACCCCGCCTACCAGTTCCGCGGTCCGTTCTATCCGCTCGGCCTGGAGGTCCCGGGCCGTCCGAGCCGATGGATCACCACGACCGCGCTTCAGGTGTTGAAGAGGGCCGGCCGCTGACGCCGCCGGTCGGCGCCCTCAGGGAGAGGATCGTGAATGGATTGCCGCGGGCCGGGCTCGAACCGGCGACTTCGAGATCTTCAGTCTCGCACTCTCCCAAACTGAGTTACCGCGGCTCGCGCGACCCATGAACCGACGGGGGAAATAGTTTTTCGTGCGACGCGAGTCCATCGACGGCACCGCGGACCTTATGCGCTTGCGCCCGTTGCCCATCCGATGAAAGGGTTCGCGCCCCCCGAGGTGTATCGCGCCCTCGATTCCCGCTTCTCCGAGGGACTCGAGTCCGCCCGCGCCCTCATGCGCCAGCCCTCCGTCAGTGCGACGGGCGAGGGGATCGCCGAATGCGCGGAGATGGTCCGCGAGATGATGGCGGACGCCGGATTCACGACCCGGCTGTGGTCCAAGGGAGGCCACCCCCTCGTGATCGGGGAACTGGACGTCGGGGCGCCCGTGACCCTGATCGAATACGAGATGTACGACGTGCAGCCGGTGGGAGACCTGGACGCTTGGAAGTCCCCTCCGTTCTCCGCGGAGCTTCGAGAGATCCCCGGCGTCGGGATGTGTGTGGTCGCTCGCGGCGCGGCGAACTCGAAAGGAGCCCTCGCGAACCATCTGTTCGCATGGAAGACGATCCGCGACGTCGACGAGATGCCATTGAACGTGACGATCCTCGCGGAGGGCGAGGAGGAAATCTCGAGCGCGAACTTCATCGAATACGTCCGGACCCACCGAAAGGACCTGCGCGCGGACGCGGCGATCGCCGACGACTACAGCGAGGACCTCCGCGGCGTCCCGACGATCTATCTGGGCGTCAAGGGTTGCCTCTACCTGACCATCTGGTCCCGAGGGAACCGGGCCGCGGGCGGTCCCATGGAAGCCGAGATCCACAGCTCGGACGCGGCTTGGGTCGCATCGCCCGCATGGCGGCTCGTGCAGGCCCTCAACACCCTCGTCGACGCGGACCAGAGGCCCGCGATCGACGGCATCTGGGAGGACGTCCGTCGGCCGACGAAGGTCGAGGTCGCGATGGTGCGCCGCTTGGCGAAGACGTTCGATCCCCAAGCATGGCTTCAGGAAGGCCGCGTGGCCAAGTTCAAGTATGATCTGCCGAAATCCGAGCTCCTCCTCCGCTACCTCTACGAGCCCACGGTGAACATCTGCGGCATCCATGGCGGGTACGTCGACCATGGAGGCACGAAAACGGTCCTCCCCCATGAGGCGTACGCGAAAGTGGACATCCGGCTCGTGAAGGACATGACCGTGGCGGGCACCCTCCGCAAGCTCCAGGCCCATCTGGAGAGGAGAGGGTTCGGCGATCTGCGGATCGAGGTCCATGGGCCCTACGGTCCCGCGAGGAGCAGCCCCGACTCCTGGATCGCGCGGGCCGCGATCGACGTGGCCGAGACGCACGGCAAGCCTCCGGAGGTGTGGCCTTCCAGCGGAGGCACGATGCCCGCGTTCGCGTTCGAGGAGCACCTGCGGATCCCCTGGGTCTCGACGGGCTTGGGCCACGGAGCCCACGCGCACGCGCCGAACGAATACGCCTCGATCGACGGCATGCGACGCTTCATGGCGGGCGAAGCATCCCTCGTCTACGCGGCCGCGAGTCGCGCCGGAAAAGCCCCAAAATAGGCCTCCGAGGGCCCCGAATTCGCGTGGAAAATCGGAGTCCGAATTTGACGATGTTTTCATGGAGAGAATTACTCATTCTCAAGCTCAGATTTTCAGCGCGACACATATAAATAGCGTCATTCGGGATGGACCGATGAAAATGCAGACGAAGGATTTTCCTCGGGTGGTTATGTGCGCGTCGTGATCCGCGATTTCCGGGCGGACGACGAAGCCGTCGCCTCGACGGTCGGCACGATCATGGCCCTCCTCGTCTTCCTCACGTTCATCAGCGTGATCGTGAACCAGTACGTCCCGATGTGGATGCGGGACTCCGAGGCGTCCCATATGAGTAGCGTCCTCGGCCAGTTCGGAGGGGTGAAGGGCTCGATCGACCTCCAGATGCTCGCCGCCCAGGCCTCCCTCAGCGCCGGCACCTTCCAGATTCCCGTGACGACCGCGACGGCCGTGGTCCTCGGCGTCGACGGGGTCCCGATCTTCTCGACCGCGACGCAAGGCTCGCTCACCATGACTCCTGATACCGGCCCCTTCACCGTCGTGTTCGACTACACCCTCCGGGGAGTGCGCAAGCAGGTCTCCGAGCAGTCGAGTGGTTCGATCGATCTGGACGTCGGAAACCGGTACTTCGTCCCTCAACGCGTCGCCTATGAGAACGGCGCCGTGATCCGGTTCCAGACGGACGGCCAGTTCATCCGCGTCCGACCGACCTTCTCCGTGTTGAACGCCAACAACGCCCTCAACATCTCGTTCGCGATCCAGAGCCTCTACGGCAAGGGTGTCATCACCGGCACGACGACGGAGATGGTCAGCACGCAGCTGTTCGCCTTCGATCGTCAAGACTACCAGACCGGGAGGTCGAACATGAGCTTCCCGGGCAACTCGGTCCTCTGGGTCAACCACACCTTGAGCCGGTACGGACTGGCCTGGTACCGATTCTTCAACCAAACCCTCTCCGACTCCTTGAGACTCGGTGGCACGTACGCGCAGACGGGCCTCAGCGAGACCTTCACGGGGAAGGTCGGAGCGACGACCGTGTACGTCGTCTCCTGGTCTCTGAATCCGGGGACGGGGCTCTACACCATGAAGCTCCAGATCAACAACAACCCGGGCATCATGTCGATCGGCGCCATCCACCTCCTGAAGGGACAGATCCAGGTGGGCATCGGGGACGCGACGACCCAAGTGCCGGTCTAGGGGGAACGAACCATGCCCAAGAGACGGAAAGTGATGGTGCCGCGGGGCGGGATCCAGCAGAAGGCCGAGTGGTCCGGGAGCCGGGGATCGTACCTGACGCGCATCCCGAACGTGTCGCGCGACACGATCGAAGAGATGGAGGTCTACGCGATCCGCGAGCCGTTCACGTACGCGCGCATCCTCTACGACCACGATCGATCGGAGTACATCTACGAAGTGTGGGAACCGCACCTCGACGAGCGGGAGAAGGAATTCCTGGACATGATCAAGGATTCGTTGAACCGCACCCTCGAGTATGAATGGGATAAGATGGCGGAGAAGGACAAGAAAGAGTACATCGGGGAGGCGGTGGACTCGTTCATCCGGTCGCGCGACATTCGCCTCGAGCCCGCCTCGAAAGACAAGATCGTCTACTACATCATCCGGGACTTCGTCGGCTACGGCCCCGTTGACGTGCTCATGGCGGACCTCCGGATCGAGGATGTTTCGTGCGACGGGACGGGCATCCCTCTCTTCGTCTTCCATCAGAAGTACGAATCGATCAAGACGAACGTGATCTTCGATGATGACGACGCCCTCAACTCGTTCGTCGTCTTGCTCGGTCAGCGCTGCGCGAAGCAGATCTCGGTGGCCAATCCGATCCTCGACGGCACCTCCTTCGAAGGCCACCGTGTCCAGGCGACGTACGCCCGCGAGGTGACCACGCGAGGATCCTCGTTCACGATCCGGCGGTACAAGGAGAAGCCCTTCACCCCGGTCGAGCTCGTGAAGTTCGGGACGGCAAGCGCGGAGATGGTCGCGTACCTCTGGGTCGCGGTCGAAAGCGGCAAGTCGATGATGGTCTGCGGCGGCACCGCGTCCGGGAAGACGGCCACCCTCAACAGCGCGGCGCTGTTCATCCGCCCGGGCGCGAAGATCGTCTCGATCGAAGACACGCGCGAGATCAACCTGCCGCACGAGAACTGGATCCCCGGCGTCACCCGATCCGGCGTGGGGGAGCGCGGGGCCGATGGCAAGGCGGGCGGCGAGATCGACATGTATGACCTCGTGCGCGCCGCGCTGCGGCAACGGCCCAACTACATCATCGTCGGAGAGGTCCGTGGCAAGGAGACCTACACGATGTTCCAGGCCATGGCGACGGGCCACCCGACCATGTCGACGATGCACGCGGACTCCGTCAAGTCGATGGTCAACCGCCTGGAGAACCCGCCGATCAACACGCCGCGAATCCTGCTCACCGCCCTGAACTTCGTCATCATCCAGACGCACGCCCGGATCGGGGACTCGATCGTGCGGCGCATCAAGCAGATCGTCGAGCTCGTGGGATTCGAGCCCGAGACGAACGAACTGATCACGAACACCGTCTACGAGTGGGACGCCGCCACGGACACGTTCGTCTACAAAGGACACTCGTTCTTGTTCGACGAGATCATGGAAATGAAGAACATGACGCACGAAGAGATGGAGGCGGAGTTCGGGCGCCGAATCGACATTGTCAACTACATGGTCCAGAAGGGGATGACCGACTTCCGAGAGATCGCGAAGATCGTCGTGCAATATTACCAGTATCCCGACGAAACCGCCAAGCGGGTCCGCGAGGAGATGGGCCTGCCCGAGCAGGGAGCCCCGAAGGCGGTCGAAGCCGGAGGTGAGACAGTTGGCTAGTACGGCCTTCGAGAAGCTGGAGACGCGCGGCACCCTGACAAAGACGAAGCGGTTCCGTCCAGGAGACCAAGCGGGCAAGTCGCCGCACATGGTCAAGCTCCCGAAAGGCGCCAAGCCTGTGACTGTCAGTCTGTCCGCGAAGGAGCACCTCGCCTGGCGCATGTTTGGGAAGTTCGTTCAGGCTCGGAGACATGACGATCCTGACCTCGGTGACAACCTGCTCAAAGCGCACATCAAGCTACGGCCGGAGGAATACCTCGCGGTCGCGTGGATGAACACGACGTTCGCCGCCGTGGGCTCCGTCATCGCCGCGTTCGCGGCCGCGCTCTTCCTGTTCATCTTGCGGTTCAACATCGTCACCCTCCTCGTGATTCTGAGCCTGGTCGCGGCCCTGCCAATCCTCTTCTCCTACATGTATTTCTTCGGTCTGCCCGTCGGCTACCACGGGAGACCCGCCTCCATGGCGAAGAAGCGGGGCCACAAGATCGACAAGCGCATCTCGGGATCCATGTCATTCATCTCCGCGATGGCCTCCGCGGACGTCCCAGTGGACGTCATCTTCAAGGAACTCTCGAAGCAAACCGTGTACGGGGAAGTCGCCCGCGAGGCGGAATGGATCACCCGAGACACGGAACTGCTCGGGCTGGACATCCTGAGTGCCATCCGAACGGCAGCCTCGCGCTCTCCCTCCTCGAAGTTCCAGGACTTCCTGCAAGGAGTCGTGACCACGTCCACGAGCGGCGGTCAGCTCAAACCGTACTTCCTCGTGAAGGCGGAGCAGTTCGAGAAGGAAGACCGCCTCGAGATGCGGAAGAGGATGGAGACCCTGGGGATGCTCGCAGAATCCTTCGTGACCGTCGTCGTCGCGTTCCCCCTCTTCCTAGTGGTCATCATGGCGATCATGGCCCTGATCACCAAGGGCTCGTCCGGCTTCGTCGTCACCCTCCTGTACGTCGTGGTCGGCCTGATGATCCCCTTGAGCCAGTTCGGCTTCATCTTCGTCATCTGGAACATGGAGCAGGAGGTCTGAGATGCCGAACGAGGAGCTCCAGAAGGCCCGCGTCCGTCTGTACGAGAAGGCGGACCGCAAGAAGGCCGTGGTCGCCGCCGGCACGATCGTCATGGTCCTCATCGGGTTCATCGCATTCCTGAACCTCATCAACTCGGTGAACCTGGCATTCCGCGCAGACCAGCGTCCGTTCGAGCGGTTCCTCTTCTGGCTCGTGATCGCGGTCCTGGGATTCATCGGGCCGTACGGTTTCTTCGTCGCCAAGAAGCAACGGGAGATCAAACAGATCGAGCGACGGCTCCCGGACTTCCTTCGCGACGTCGCGGAGGCGGGCCGCTTCGGCATGACCCTGGCCGATGCGATCGTGGTCTCGGGCAGCGGGCGGTATGGCAAACTCACGCCGGAAATCAAGAAAATGGCGGCCCAGATCACCTGGGGCGTTCCCGCGACGGAAGCCCTCCGCTTGTTCTCCCAGCGGGTGAAGACCCCCATGGTCGAGAGGGTCGTCGCAATCATCGTCAAGTCCTCCGACGCGGGGGGCGCCGTCGCCGACGTCCTGACGATGGTCAGCCACGACACGAAGGAGAATCAGCTGACAGAAGACGAGCGCCGGATCGCGATGTCGACGTACATCGCCGTCATCTACATCTCGTTCATGGTGTTCCTCGTGACGATCTGGATCCTGAACGTGACGTTCCTTCCGAAGATGCTCGAGGCGAGTCAGTCATTGGGGGCCGGAGCGGGAGGCGCCCTCGCGGGTGCGAGTCCCCTCGCGAACGACCTGCCCACGGTCGTCTACAACGTGAAGATCGCGTTCTTCATCGCGGTCGTCGTGCACGGCCTGGGGGATGGCATCCTGGCGGGAGTGCTCGACACCGGGAAGATAGCGAACGGGCTCCGGCACAGTTTCATCATGCTCGTGATCGCCCTCGTCGCGTTCCTCGTCATCTGAGGTGAGTGGAATGGCCAAACATAAGGCTGGAACGATCGAGGAGTTGGACCGCAGGAAGGCCGCGACGGCGGGCCGGGTGACGGACCTCGACCGCGACCGGGACGAGGCGAAGCGCATGCTCGACGATCTCGAGACCGGCCGAAAGGCCGCCGTCTTCGGGGCCCTCGACGGAATCAAGAAGCGGTACTTCCACCGGCTCCTGGGCGACCGAGGGGTCAAGGTCAAGGCCCCGAAGGTGAGCAGCGTCGTCGAGACGACCCTCGGGAAAGTCACCACGATCCCGAAGATCGTCCAACGGAACATGAACGAGATCGAGATCCAACCGATCCAGAAGAACTACTCCTACGTGCGGATCCTCTACGACACAATGGCGAACGAGTACTTCTACGAGGCCATCGAGCCGAAGCTCCTCGAAGAGGAAGCGGAACTCCTCGATGTGCTGAAGGAGATCCTCGTGGAGAACCTGGAGCTCCTCGACGACTCGGAGCGGGCCCAGAAAGAGAACTACCTTCGGCGCCAGGTCGACGGCTTGCTTCGGGAGCTGGGCGTGGAACTCCATCCCGTCTCGAAGGAACGCATCATGTACTTCGTCTTCCGGGACTTCACCCGGTACGGCCCGATCGACGTCGTGATGACGGACCCGCAGGTCGAGGATGTCTCGTGCGATGGCGTCGGGGTTCCCTTCTACATCTATCACCGTAAATACGGCTCCATCCCGTCGAACCTGAAGTTCGATTCGGCGGAGGAACTGGACTCCTTCGTCATCTGGCTCGCCCAGAGGTCCGGCAAGCATATCTCCGTCGCGCAGCCGATGCTGGACGCGACGATCCCGGATGGCTCGCGTCTCCAAGCGACCCTGGGCATGCACGTGACGAAGCGCGGCTCCTCGTTCACGATCCGGCGATTCCGGGAGAACCCCTTCACCCCGCTCGACCTCGTCCGATTCAAGACGATGTCGCCCGAGATGATGGCCTACCTGTGGCTCGCGATCGAGAACGGGCAGAGCATGCTCATCTGCGGCGGCACCGCTTCGGGGAAGACCACGACGCTGAACGCGATCCTCCTGTTCATCCCGCCCCAGATGAAGATCGTCTCCATCGAGGACACTCGGGAGCTGAACCTCCCCCACGAGAACTGGGTGCCTCTCCTGACCCGCGCCGGGTTCGGCGGGAGGGCACTCAGCGGCAAGCCAGCCGGAGAGATCGATATGTTCGACCTGCTCACCGCCGCCCTCCGACAGCGCCCCCAGTACATGATGATCGGAGAAGTCCGAGGGCCCGAGGCGTTCGTCGTGTTCCAGGCAATGGCGACGGGCAAGTCGGCGTACACCACATTCCACGCGGACGACGTCCAGGCGATGGTCCACCGTCTCGAGAACGACCCGATCAACCTGCCGCGGGCCCTCGTGGCCGCCTTGGACATCGTCTTGTTGCAGGCCCAGGTCAAGGTCGGCACGGACATGACCCGACGCGTGAAGGCGATGGTCGAGGTCGTCGGGACCGACCCGGAATCCAACGAGCTGATCACGAACTCCGCGTACACGTGGAACCCGGCGGATGACACGTTCAACTACAGCGGCCACTCGTACGTCTACGAGAAAATCTCGCTCGCCCGCAACTGGAACCAGCGGCGGATGGAACAAGAGGTGAAGCGCCGGCTGGACATCTTCGACTACATGAAACGCAACGACATCAAGAACTACCGGGACGTCGCGAAGATCGTCTCGTCCTACTACAAGGACCCGGACGGGATGATCAAGATCGTCCGGGACACTCTGGCCTCCCAGGGCGTCCAAGTCGCTGCGAGCTAATCGGCCCCGCCCGTCCGTCCGGAGGCCCCTACACCGTATGCGGCCAAGCCCGAGGCCGCCAACGCGGCTCCGAGCACGAGGAAGAGGTGCGACGCTCGTCCTTGGTCAATCAACCAACCTGCGAGGATCGCCCCGACCGACCCCAATCCGAAGACGCTCAGGAAGGAAAACCCGAACGCGAGGCCCCTCCATGCCCGGGGAGCCGCCCGAGTGACGAGGGTGTTCTGCAACGCCTCGAGGGAAAACAGCACGAAGCCGAAGGCGAGGGCGCCGATCAGGAACGCGCTCGACGAGCCCGCGGCCGCAAGGAGGACCAGGAGTCCCGCTCCCCCTAGGCTCAGGGAGAAGAGGATCCGGTCCGGCCGGCGTCGGTCGGCGAGGTTCCCCGCGATGACCTGCCCAACGGCGCCGAGACCCAAGGCGAGGGCGAACAGCCCCGGTCCCACGAACCGCGGGAGGAAGGTCAGGCTTCCCTGGTACGCGATTCCTGCGAAGAAGTAGACGAGCAGGGTGCGACCGTAGCCCGCGGTCGCGAGGGATCGCAGCGGCGCCCGCTGCTCACCTGATGGGGACGCCCTCGAGACCGGTAGGCGCCTGGCCGAGAGCCACCCAAGGCCGAGGAGGGCAGGGAGGATGAGGAGGCCGGCGGTCGTCCGCCACGGCCATCCGGCCGCCAGAGCGATCCCGACGAAGGCCGGGCCCAGGGCGATGCCCAGGCTGCCGCCCATCCCATGCCAGCCCATCCCACGCCCCTGGGCCTCCACGGTACGAGAGATCGCCGAGAGGGCCGTGGGATGGTAGATCCCGGAGGAGAGGCCCAGGGCGGCCAGGGACACGGCGAGCCAGGGCAACGTGGGGCTGGCCGCAACCGCGGCGAGGGAGATGGCGATCCCGAGGACGCAGACCAGGAGGAGCTTGGAGGGGGCGCGCAAGTCGGCGAGGAGGCCGAAGGG
>WNFE01003925.1_pt1 | contig 11063 bp, 8 predicted proteins | sample 5400451 | NCBI WGS metagenome assembly WNFE01 (sample SAMN13153344, study PRJNA577476) | soil metagenome | isolation source: 200 cm saprolite under Douglas fir tree site 2 hole 2 | place: USA:California | collected 2015-04-18
CTGAACAGATCGTCGAGGCGATGAAGAGCAAGGGGATAGACTATGAATACATGCTCTTCCCCGACGAAGGACATGGATTTGCCAAGCCGGAAAATCGTCTTAAATTCTTCGCGGCGGCGGAGAAGTTTCTTGCCAAGCATCTTGGTGGTCGCTATGAGGAAGCGTCTCAAGCGTAGGGTGTACGAAATGGGAGCGCCGCATGCGTTTCTCTTATATAGCGATGACTGTCTCCTGTGTGTCCTGGCCTCACGCACACAGGAGGCAGGGCACAGTTAGAGCAGTTCTCCATTTTCCTCCTCACGAATAAGGGAATGTCCAGCAAAATAATGTACAGAATCTCCTGCATGATGTATAGTAGTATATCAAGACGTTTGAAAAACTTACTCTCCAGCGTTAAAGTAGTTAAGCACCCATCGCGTTCTACGGGATGGGCTGGTGAAGCGATCCGGCTTGTCACCGGGGAACCAACCAGGGCAACTGCGAGACTAGCTTATCCAAGCTCCAGCAACGGGGCGTCTGAAGGACACTGAACGATCTGGGCGTGACAGCCCATAGGATGGTGCGAGCGCCTCCCTAACTTGCACCCGCTCCGATCGTCAGCAGCGAAGGGACCATAGCACACTCGAAAGAGGCTTATCGCATATGTCAGCTATCTTTGTCCCTGTGGTCGATCAGGAACACCAACCACTCATGCCCACGATCCCCTCGCGGGCACGGCGGTGGATACGAAGCGGAACAGCGACCCACTTCTGGAAAGGGGGAGTCTTCTGTGTGCGGCTCAACAAGGAGCCATCCCGCCGCGTGCAGCAACCTATCGCTGTGGGCATCGATCCAGGCTCCAAACGCGAGGGCATTGTGCTTATCTCGGCAGCCCACACCTACCTCAATATGCAGGCTGAGGCCAGAGACGGCGTCAAGGAAGCGGAGAAGGACAGCACCCGCATGCGTCGCACCCGTAGAGGGCGCAAGACACCATGCCGCACGCCGCGCCAGAACCGCAAGCAGAGCAAGAAGCGGTTGCCGCCATCCACCAGAGCCCGCTGGCACTGGAAACTGCGCCTGGCGACGTTGCTGTGCCAACTCTTCCCGGTGAGCGTCTTTGTGGTGGAAGACATCAAGGCCACGACCCGTGGTAAGAAGCGATGGGATCAGTCCTTTTCCCCCTTAGAAGTGGGCAAGCACTGGTTCTATGGGGAACTCTCGAAGTTGGCTCCTGTGCAGACCAAACAGGGCTACGAGACCAAAGCACTACGAGAGCAGTTGGGACTCAAGAAAACGAGCAAGAAGTTGGCAGAGGTCTGGGAAGCACACTGTATCGATGCCTGGGTACTCGCCTCCAGCGCTGTGGGAGGCCAGCAGAAGCCAGATAATAGGAGGCTGGTCTGTATCAGCCCGCTCACCTGGCATCACCGCCAACTGCACCGTTTCGAGCCAGAGAAGGGAGGCAAGCGCAAGCCCTACGGTGGCACGCTCTCACTGGGCATCAAGCGTGGCACACTGGTCAAGCATCCCACGTGGGGAAAAGCCTATGTAGGTGGGACCATGGATGGGAAACTGAGCTTGCACGATCCGGAAACGGGCAAGCGGCTCACGCAATCGGCCAACGTCGCGGATTGTCGGCTGATCAAGCTGGTACGGTGGAAGACGCGGCTTGCGCCCCTGGCCACCGCTCAACAAGGAGCGCCTGCTTCCTCCCCCGCCTGGAAGGTGCGGGGTATCCGCAGGCGGAGAGTTTTATGAAGTCTAATATGCTTGGCGCAACTATCAAGAGTCGTTATAAGCTCATCGATGAAATAGAAAGCGGCTCTTTCGGCACTGTCTATATTGCACGCGATAATGAAAATAACTGCCTGCACGCGGCCAAAATCATGCATCCTGAGCATGCCAATGATCAAGAGCTTATATCACGCTTCCAACGAGAAGCATATATCTTGCAGGGGCTGAGTGATCCTCACATCGTGCGCATCATCGACTGCGGCAATGATGGCGCTATATACTACATCGTGATGGAATATGTAGATGGACAGAGCCTCAGGTACTATATTACGACCAGCGGGCGGATAGAGGAGCTGCGCGCATTGAACTACGCCAGGCAGATCGCTGAAGGACTCGATGTTGCTTACAAACAGAACGTAGTACATCGCGACATTAAGCCACAGAATATACTCATCAATAACGCAGGTGTGGTGAAGATCACCGATTTTGGTATGGCACGGGGTCAGGATACCCCAACGATCACGGCGATCGATGAATTTATGGGTACGGCCTATTACGTTTCGCCTGAGCAAGCGGACAGCGGGCATTTAGCCGATACGCGCTCCGATCTCTACTCGTTGGGGATCATTTTGTTCGAGATGCTGAATGGTCACCCACCGTACGAAGGGGGAACCGTCGTGGATATCATTCTCAAACACAAGCAGGAGAGGATTCCTTTGATTTCCCGCCTGCGTACAAACCTACCCCCGGAAATGGATGCATTTTTCCAGAAGGCACTGGCAAAGGTACCAGGTGCACGCTTCCAGACACCACATGAGTTTATTACAGCGCTAGAGCAGTTGCAACAACATATCCAGGCCCTGATAACGCCACCACACATGAAGGTGCCACAGAAGCAAGCTTACCTGATCGTGCTCTCCAGTGGACAATCGATACCACTGACCTGGGAAGCGATGCTCGTTGGACGGCAAGATGCGAAAGTTAGCAACTTTCCAGAGATTAATTTGCAGGATATGAAGGTAGGTCGGCGGCATGCCTACCTGCGTAACCGGCAGGGGACGTTTACCGTAGAGGACCTCAATTCTACCAACAAGACTCGATTGAACGACGTGACCTTGATACCCCACCAGGAGTATCCACTCAAAGACGGTGACCTCTTACGTTTTGGCAGTGTAGATGTACGCTTCGAGCTTCAATAATTTAGAGACAGGAAGCCATCACGGGAAAAAATACCCATTCCACTACCCTGTTGCGTGTCTATTCCGTCTAATGATGATGGAAGGTAAAAGCCCAATGAGACCAATGACATTGAGCACTAGATAATGTATAATAGCCGCAAAGAGGTGCCTTTCACTTGAGGAGTGACTGATGAATGCTGACATGATTAACCGCGTCATTAAAGATCGTTACAAGTTGATTGATGAGCGGGGAAGGGGCAGTTTCGCTACCGTTTATGTCGCACGCGATACCAAAGACAATCGCATCTACGCGGTGAAAGTCATGCATATTGAGCTTTCAAATGACGGAGATTTGCTGGCACGCTTTCAGCGAGAGGCACATATCTTGCAGGGTCTGAGTGATCCTCATATAGTGCGGATTGTAGATTACGGGGAAGACAACAGCATGCACTTTATTGTGATGGACTATGTCGATGGTCAGAACCTAAAGTACCATACGCTGACGCATGGCTCGCTAGAACCGTCACGTGCATTGAACTACGCACAGCAGATTGCTGAAGGACTTGATACTGCCTTTAAGCATGGCGTAGTACACCGGGATATCAAGCCGCAGAATATCCTTATCAACACTAAAGGGGTAGTGAAAATTACCGATTTTGGCCTGGCACGTAGTCGCGAAACAGTGACACTGACACAATCCAATGTTTTTATGGGCACGGCTTACTACATCTCGCCGGAACAAGCGGAAAGTGGCCGGTCAGCAGACACGCGCTCTGATCTCTACTCGGTTGCTGCGGTCTTGTTTGAGATGCTGGCAGGCAATCCCCCTTTTGAGGGAGACACGGCGGTAGACATTGTTATGAAGCACATGAATGAAAAAGTGCCTTCAATCTGCCGCTTGCGTCCTGAGTTGCCTGGGGATATGGATGTCTTCCTGCGGAAGGCGATGGCTAAATCGCCCAACGACCGCTACAGTACGCCACGAGATTTTATTGCAGCACTCGAGCAATTGCAGCAACTGCTGCCGCCGATGCCAACACATCCTGTAGAGCCTGGAGCGGAGCTTAAACCTGAAGCAAAAGCGGGGGCAGGCCCTGGCAAACCGATAGCGGCTCCCCAGAAACAGGCCCGCATCATCGTTCTCTCCAGTGGGCAGCCCATTCAGTTGGATCGAGATGTGATGGTCGTGGGTCGAAAGGATCCAACCCTGGGTATATTCCCAGAGATCAACCTAGCAGACAAGACGGTGGGGCGACGTCATGCCTACCTGAGAAATCAACAGGGGCAGTTTACTGTCGAAGACCTTAATGCCCTAAACAAGACTCGTCTAAATGGAGTGACCTTAACGCCATACGAAGAACGGATGCTCAAGGATGGCGATATTTTGCGATTTGGTAGTGTTGAGGTGCGTTTTGAATTGCGTTAAGGTATTATGTTACGCTGATGCGCAGCCCAAGGGCACCTCGCGAGGGTGACCCGATATGGAGGGGTGAAAAACATGGAACACATTCTTGCTGTCCTACTCAAGGCAAATCTTGGCATATCCAGCCTGCTTGGGAATCGACTTATCATTATTGTCGCCATCGTAGTAATAGCGCTGGTCATTGGAATCATAGGGATGGTGGTGCTACGCGGCGGCAAATCCAAGAAGGATAAGAGCGCTGCTACGCCAGGTGGACCTACTGATTGGCAACGCCAGGGACAACAGGCTGCGCCAGGCGGCTGGAATCAACAGGCGCAGGCGACCGATAATCCCTGGGGGCAGCCAGCGCAACAAGCTGGCGCATGGGGTACGCAAGGCTCACAGCAGCCCGGCGCCTGGGGCCAGAGTGCGCCGCAGCAGGCAGGCGGTTGGGGCGTGCAGGGCTCACAGCAGCCGGCGCAACAGCAACCAGCATGGGGCACGCCAGGCTCCAGCTCCCCGCAACAGCAGCAACCAGCATGGGGCACGCAGGGTTCACAGCAACAACAACCGGCGTGGGGAAGCCAGCCGGGGTCACCAGCAGCACAAGATCCCTGGGCGCAAGCACAACCCGGTCAGCAATCCCAGCAGCAGGGTGTACCGGCGTGGGGTACGCAAAGCGGTACCTCCGGCTCACCACAACAGGGTCCCACATCTTTTGGCTCAAGCGGCTCATCAGGACCGGCATGGGGACAAACTCCTCAGCCTGCCGACCCGTGGGGCACACCCGCAGCGCAGCCACAAGCGGCTCAGCAAGGGTCATGGCCACAATCATTCCAACAGCCGTCTTCTGCTCCCTTTGCAGCAGGCAACAATCCTGCTACCCCACCCTGGCAGCAGCAAGGTCCTTCCAGCATGGGTGGGCCTGGCGGGCCGGCGATGGCACAACAGGAGCCAACGTATGGCGGTGAGGCCGATCGCACGATTGTGCGCAGCACCGGCCCCCAGGGGCGCCTTGGTGTCGTGCGGGTCGAGGAGGGCAAAGAGCCCGGGCGCGTTTACGAAGTGCGCAAGGATGCTCTCAGTATCGGGCGCAGCCGTGAAAGCGACATCTTCCTGGAGGACCTGGCCGTTTCACGTCTCCATGCTTCCATTGTAAACATGGGAAATGGGAACTATGGCCTGAAGGATGAAGGTAGTGCTAACGGCACTAAAGTCAATGGACAACTGGTTGCGAAACTCCAGACGTATCCATTGCAAGAGGGGGACAAGATCCAACTTGGTCAGACAGTGCTGGTTTTCGCCAAGCGCTAATGTCGTTGGGGCTATGAGTGAATGTGAGCCTACAGGATCGGTGGCTCCGAGAGCCGCCCCAACAGGATCAGGACAGGATGCGCCTACAAGCGGAGTGAGCCTTGCAGACAGACGAGCTCATTGGTACAACGCTGGGGAATTATAGAATCCTTGCCCCGCTGGGGCAAGGAGGTATGGCCCGCGTCTACAGAGCACATCAAGAGAACCTGGATCGTGAAGTAGCGGTGAAGGTCCTCCCGCCATGGTATGCAGCCGACCGCAGTTTTGTGGAACGCTTTAACCTGGAAGCGAAACTGGTGGCACGCCTCTCCCACTCGAACATTGTGATGGTGCATGATGCCGGGGAGCAGAATGGTCATATCTACATTGTAATGCAGTTGATCGATGGAGGTACGCTGAAGCAGCGCCTGGATCAATTGCAGGCACAGGGCCGGACATTGGATGTAGTAGAAGCTAACCAGATCTTTAAACAGCTCGCGAGCGCCCTGACATATGCTCATGAGAGAGGCATCATCCACCGCGACATAAAACCAGTCAACGTATTGATGGACCAATCCGGCCGCCCCATCCTATCTGATTTCGGCATCGCCAAAGTCCTTGCTAGCACGCGCGAGCAGTTGACTCGCCCCGGCGCTGGAGTGGGCACGCCCGAATACATGTCACCCGAGCAGTGCCGGGGCGAACAAGTTGATGCATGCTCAGATATCTACGCGCTAGGGGTGATACTGTTCGAGGCTCTGACAGGGCGAACGCCATTCCTGGGCGATAATTATCCAGCCCTGGCGCATAGCCACATCTATGAGATGCCACCTCGCCCCAGTTCGATCAATCCCAGACTTAGTGCGGCTGTCGACCAGGTCATTCTGACGGCTCTCATGAAAAAGCCACAGCAACGCTACCAGCAAGCAAATCAGATGGCTGAGGCATTCGAGCGGGCTATTAGCCAGGGCGTTCAGGCCTACCCAGCAGGACAGATTTCACAAAGCTCCCAACCCCTGCAAGCAGGAAATGCATATGGAGTTATGACGACCTCCTCCGCCTGCCCCAATTGTCATTATCTTAACAGGCCACAGATGCGCTTCTGCACCAAGTGCGGCTCACCCCTTGCAACAGTTAGAGTGTGCCCCAGCTGCGGCAGCCAGAATCGAGCAAGCAACCGCTTCTGCACCAAGTGCGGGCAGGTTCTCCCTGCCACACGGCCTCAATAGGTAAATTCATCTGAGGATGGAGCATAGAGACGCTCCAATATCCCCCGTCGTTCATCGATGCGCCTGCGCTGTAGCATTGCGCGCTGTTCTACGCTCAATGAGAGGATGTTACGGATGCGCTTCACGAGGGCACTCGGTTGGGTAGGCTTGGTCATATATTCTACAGCTCCGGCTTCGAAGCCATGAACCTGTTCCTTAAGGGGCGTAAGTGCTGTCAATACCAGAACAGGAATCATTGGCAGCGCAGTCTCTAGCATGTTGCCTGGCGCCTGGCAATTTTCCCGCAGCCAGTTTAACACTTCCCAACCAGAGACAGGCTGCATCATCAGGTCCAGCACTATCAAATGGGGTCGAAACTCCAGTATGAGGTTGATGGCCCCCTGTCCATCCGACGCGGCGCGTACCTCGAAGCCAGAGTGCTCCAGGAAGACGCACAAGACCTGCCGAATACCAACATCATCCTCAGCCACGAGAATCCTGGGCCGATCTCCGGTAGCATGCATAACTTCACCCTCCACGATAGCACCTGTATTACGAGATGGCTCTACGCTGTCGCACCAATGGGAATCGCACCTCAGCGACAGTAATATTTGCACCTTCGAGTCGCCTCAGGGCAAATTGGCCATCCAGGTCGCCGATTAAGTGTTTTATTAATGAAAGGCCCAGGCTTTCTTCAAATGGTTGCGGGGGGCCCTTCCCAGTATCGATAACCTCGACGATCACCACACCATCCTCCTGACGCCCACGAATCGTTACAGTGCCTTCTTTCATCCCCGCCATACCATGCTTGATTGCATTTGAGACCATCTCATTGAGGGCCAGCGCGAGGGCGAAGGTAGCGCGAGATGGAATGACTATCTGGCAGGGTTCAACAGTAAAGGTGATGTGCGTCTCCGGCGGGCGTAGATTTGCATTTGCCACTCCAACGATCTTGCGCGCGATCTCATCAACACGGGCCTCGCTCACATCTTCATGTGAAAGCAGGTCATGCGTGGCCGCCAGACCCTGCACGCGATTGACACTCTCAGCCAGCGTATAACGGACTTCGGGGGACTTTGTACGGCGTTGTTGTAGGGAGAGAATACCACCTACGGTTGCCAAATTATTCTTGACGCGATGATGCAATTCGCGCAGCAGCACGGATTTTAACTCCAGTCCGCGCCGCGTCTCCTCGTACAGGCGAGCGTTCTCAATGGCAATGGCAGCCTCGTTTGCAAAGATGACTACCAACTGCATTTGTTCGGGGCTCAACATGTGACGATGGCTGCTATAGATGCAGATACAGCCCAATATTTTTTGCTTTACCTCGAGCGGCACACATAATACGGAGTGGATCTCCGAGGACATGAGTGGGTCGCGGTGAAGGAAGCAGTGTTTGTCAGTCATCATGCAATCTACCGCCATACGCGGCTTACCGCTTTCCACGGTGAGGCCGGCGCAGCATTGGCCGACGGGGACGTGTATCTGCCGTACATCGGCGCCATTTAAACCGTAATGGGCCAACACATGGAGATACTTTTTATTGGCATCCAAAGCGAAGATACATGAGCGCTCAGCTCCACTGAGATGAACTGCCTGGGTTGTAATGATCTGCAAAACTTCGTCCAGGTTGAGCGTGGAGGCGATGATAGAAGAAACACGGTGTATAGTAGCCAGTTCATGCACTTTGCGTCGCAGCTGCTCATCTGTCTGCTCATAGAGCTGCCCGTTCTCAATGTTGATAGCAAGGATACCAGCGACGACCTCCACGAAGTTAATATCTTCGCTGGTAAAGTCGCGCGGGTCAGCTGATTGGATACTCAGCACACCGATGAGGTGTTCTGTATCGCCAAAGAAGATAATGGGGACGGCCATCAGTCCATGATACTCGTCACTGTAAGTACTGGCCTCGGTTGAAAAACGTGTGTCGGCCATCACATCACGCACCAGCAAAGGATAGCCCTTGTCCGCGACCCATCCACTATAGCCCTCGCCGAGGCGAAGGGTGAAATGCATTCCACCCAGCGGGCGGGGGCCATTGGTGGCGCGCAGGGTGAGGATACGCTGCAATTCATCATAGAAGAAGATGGAACAAAGTTCGATATGCAGTTCTGACGCCACCGTTTTTGCTGTGATTTCCAGCGTCTGATTCAGATCAGTAGTAGAGTTAGCAGCGCTGTTGATGCGTTGCAACGCCTGCAGCCGCTGTTCAAGGTGATGGGCCGTTTGCTGCTGTTCGATGGAGATATGATCCAAAACCCCTTGATAGCCGCGGGTGAGGGCTAGCATGCAGGCGGACTGCAGTTGATATAAGTAAGAAAGGGCTTCGACGAGTAGGTGAGGCTGGTCTTTGAAAAGTTCCTTCAACTCAACTGCAAGCGCCTCGAAGTAGCGCTGTAGACCCTGCAGGCGCACTTCCAGCTTCCCACCCTGCTCTGCAAGGAAGCGACCGGAATTCTCCAGGAGCGCCAGACGCTCCGCTAATGAAGGGAGCGTGTCGTCAGGGGAGCGGCGCTTCACGTCATCTGAAGCATCTTCATCGTTGTCAATGAGCGCTTTAAGCAGGAGCCAGGCATCGCTACCTTCTTCGGGGCCATGACCATCACCTGAAACATGTTGTAGACATACCCGCAGCCGGGCAGAATGCTGCAACAGTACCTGTTGTACTTCAGCGCTTGTGCGTAAGGGCACCTGCGATGGGTACCCGCGTGTCACATCTTCGTATATCACATTTTAACCCTGCTTCGCTCAACGCTCTGGCGACCACATAAATTACCTTGTCGCTTATTGTAGTTGGGCTGCGTATCTATGTCAAGGGATTGGGCAGCACCGCTTAATGGAGCGAGGGTAATTTAAAGGCTTTGCAGTAGCCCATTTAGGAAGTCGTACTTACCAACCGCAGGGGTTAACCGTCCTGAATTAGTAGGAACGAGCAAACCATTCTTGTGAGGACCATAAATGAAGTGTATACACTGCGGATTGCCGCTCTCGTCAACGCGTACGCAGGTGAACTGCCCGCGTTGTGGCATGTCAACGACGCCAGGCCAGGAGTCTATGGAGATCAGCGGGTCGCAAGGTCTCATCCCTGCCCACCAGGTGGGGTACGCTCATAGTGAACACACCCTCGGCTCCTCCGCCGGTGACTTACAGGCAGGCCATGCCGCACTCCCACGCACACAGAGCAGTGGATGGGAGCCGCTTGTACTACGCACACAGCCTCCAGCAGCAACCACCACGACGTGGGAACCTTCATCAACAATTTTGCCACAATCGACACCTTCATCGCAGACCCAGCCAGCCTGGCAGTATGATTCTGAGCATTTGAGCAACCGGCCTCGCATGGAACCCAGGAAACGTAAACGTCCTGGCATGTCTTCCAATATCGGATTGGTCGTTGCCGGACTATGCGTCTTCACGAGTGCATTGATTCTTGTTTTCGTCTACTTCATGGCAACGGGTTTGTCGAATGATACACCTGGGACAGGGAGTGTGATTTCACAGGCTTCAACTGCTACCACCATTGTGCCATCACCTTCACGCGTATCATCGCCTACAGTGGCAGCATCTTCGACGCCGGTAAATCTGCCCGGCGAGCAGTTCATTGACAACGCCCAGCTGGCCAGCGCCATCGACTTCAGCTCGGCTAAAGTCACTACATCTGCTTCAACATTCAGTGTCAACCAGAAGATCTACGTCACCTTCGATCTTCATCCTAATAGTCAGGCTGGCGCAGCCTGTCTCTCCTGGTACCTCAACGGCAAAAAGATTGCACACTATGAATTTGCGGTCCCTCCCAGCATTAGCAGGTCTGTTTACTCCTATGAAGTTTACCAGGCGGCGGGAGCAGGCTCCGTACACATTTACTGGGCAAGTTCAATTGCATGTACCGACAAATTGCTGGCCCAGGAGGTTAATTTCAGCGTGACCAGTTGAAGGGATCGATGGCGTCCACAAGGGACGTCATTACCATGATACAGAACCATGCTCATGGCAAGAAAATGAAAGCTTCCCCCGGGAAAAATACTCTCTTGGCAACAACGGCAAACAATGTTATGCTTACCGTAGCTTCTAGAGGCTCAGCTTCCGGGAGGGAAAACAGCCCATTCCAAAGCGAGATACCCGCCAAGGGCGCTTGTCCGTCGGCGGTTCGCACCTAACTAGCCAGGAGGAATTATTCATGAAATGTAGCTCATGCGGGAGTAATCTCCCAGCGGGGGCAGCGGTATGCCCGGTGTGTGGAGTGCCTACGCCTTATAACGTTTCTGG
>WNFE01003927.1_pt1 | contig 11061 bp, 9 predicted proteins | sample 5400451 | NCBI WGS metagenome assembly WNFE01 (sample SAMN13153344, study PRJNA577476) | soil metagenome | isolation source: 200 cm saprolite under Douglas fir tree site 2 hole 2 | place: USA:California | collected 2015-04-18
ACAGCGTGTTATCGAGCAGGTCGGCGACGCGCAGGCCGCGACGTCCCATCTTGTCTTCGTAAGTGGGGCCAATGCCGCGTGAAGTGGTTCCAATCTTCACACGCCCGGGCGCATTTTCCGCGCCCAGTTCCATCATGCGATGGTACGGAAGAATCACGTGCGCGCGGTTCGAAATGAACAGATTGCCATCGATCTTCACCCCGGCCTCGCGCAGCGAGGCCACTTCCTTGAGGAAGGCGAGCGGATCGAAGACCACGCCGTTCCCAATTACATTCACGCAGGTGGGACGGAGGATGCCGCCCGGCACCAGCTGCAAGACGAACTTTTTGCCGCCGATGATGACGGTGTGGCCGGCGTTGTGTCCGCCAGCGTAGCGGGCGACGACTGAAAAAGTCTGGGTGAGCACGTCCACAATCTTGCCCTTACCCTCGTCGCCCCACTGGGCCCCAACGATGACCGCGGTTTTGCCTCTGTTCAATGTTGCTCCGTGGAAATTTATGTGGCTGTCCGACTTGCCCCAGGGGTCGCACACACTGGTTTCCCGCAGCTCGGAAAATGGCTTGAAACAGGGATGTTCGGCAGGAGCCGGTGTGTACCTTCTAGCATACCGAATTGCCGTGCTTGGGAGCAATCGGTGGAAGGAGATTGCCGAGGTCAGAGGTTAGAGGTCAGATTGCAGAGGTAAAGATTTTTCGGCGTCATCGATACCAGCCAGATTGGTTGGGCTTCACCTCTGCAATCTGATCTCTGATCTCTGATCTCCTGTATTCTGACTCGATGCCGGAGTTGCCCGAAGTCGAAACCATCGTGCGCGGCTTGGACAAGCGAGTCAGCGGCGACACGATCGATTCGGTGTGGATAGGGTCCAGGAGGCAGCCGCTGAAGTCGCCCGCGCCGAAAATCGCGTCCACCTTGGAGGGCAAGAGGATTGTCCGGGTACATCGCGCCGGCAAGCACATCGTATTTGATCTGGAACGAGCACTTCCCGGGAAAAACAAGACGCGTCACGCCGCGTCTCTACGGCGGCGGGGTCAGCAGGCTCAATGGATTGCGCATCTTGGTATGACCGGGCGCATGGTGGTTTGCGATCCGGCGGCCGAGATTGCCAAGCACACCCACCTGATTGCCCGGCTGGGTTCGGGCCGCGAACTGCGATTCGTCGATCCGCGGATGTTTGGGAAACTTAGCGTACACTCAAGCGGCTTCGACCCGGGCGGGTTGGAACCTCTCGAAGTTGAAGAAGAGCAGTTTCGGGCACTATTTCAGGGCCGCAAGACGCCGATCAAGAGCGCGCTTCTGAACCAAAAACTGCTGCGCGGCGTAGGTAACATCTATGCGGACGAATCGTTGTTCCGGGCCGGCATTCGGCCGCGCCGGCGCGCCGCCTCGCTGAGCCGGGAAGATCTTCGCCGGCTGTTTTGCGCTGTGCAGGAGGTGCTGCGCGAGGCCATCGCCATGGGCGGATCTTCGGTCTCCGACTACGTGGACGCCGACGGTGAAGAGGGCTTCTTCCAACTCGAGCATCGGGTCTATGGTCGCGAAGGAGAGCCGTGCCTGGTATGCCGGACTACGGTAAAACGCATCGTGCTGGTCGGCCGCAGCAGTCACTATTGTCCAAAGTGCCAAAAATAGCGGTAGTATAACGATTTAATATTGACGGATTCGAAAGCATCCATGTAAAAACAGAAGGGCTCCCATCGCTCGTCGAAGTACTAGAACAGAGTTTTTCCCTTATATGAATGATTTTTCAATTGGAGTGGACCTGGGCGGCACCAACCTGCGTATTGCGGCGGTCGATGTAAATGGCCATCTGGTGGAGAAGGTCACGCTGGGAACCAAGGTCTCGCTGGGGCGCGACCATGTCATCAACGACATGTGCGACGCCATCCAGCACCTGTCCGAGAAATACAAAAATTCCGCCAAGATGCTTGGGATCGGAATTGGCGTACCCGGCATTATTGACATGCAGACGGGACTGCTGCGCGAGTCGCCCAACCTGCCGGGTTGGGCGGATTATCCTGTGCAGGCAGAGATCGAGCGACGTTTGAACACCGTGGTCATCCTGGAAAACGATGCCAACGTGGCGGCCTTCGGCGAGAAATGGCTGGGCGCGGCCAAAGAACATGATGACATGGCTATGCTCACCCTGGGCACCGGAGTCGGGGGCGGACTCGTGCTCGGCGGCAAGATCTGGCACGGCATGAACGGCATGGCGGGCGAATTCGGACACACTACGGTCGAGCCCGAGGGACATCCTTGCGGCTGCGGTAATCGCGGATGCCTGGAACAGTACGCTTCGGCCACAGCGGTCGTGCGGATGGCGCGCGAGGCGATTGCGGAGAATGCATCTTGCACACTGGCCAGCGCCGCGCACTCCGATCCGGAGTTTAGCGCCAAGTCGATCTTCAATCTCGCGATTCAGGGCGATGAAGATGCGAGGCGGATTTTCCGTCGCGTGGGCCGTGCCATCGGTATCGTGCTTTCGGCGATGGTGAATTCCCTCAATCTCCCTATTTACGTGGTCGGAGGGGGAGTGGCCAGCGCCTGGGAAGCATTTGCGCCTACTATTTTCGACGAACTGCGCCACCGCTGCATGGTATACGCCGCCACCGCGCCGCCTGATCCGCTCGCTCAAGGTGGGGGGGCGTCTTCTCATGTCGAGCCGGGACCCGGCCGGAAGACGATTATCACACGTGCTTTGCTGGGAAGCGATGCAGGATTATTCGGCGCGGCCCGCCTGCCGATGATCGCGGAAGCAGCGCGCTAGTTACGTGCGCGGCGGGGCGCGCGAGCCAGCCGCGCTTTCGTGCCTGAAGCGGCTGTTTTCAACCCCGATGCGGCCGCCTTCAAGCGCGATACCTCGTCCAGCGTCAGGCTGCGAAATTCTCCCGGCGGCACATCCAACGACAGCGGGCCATACCGTACTCGCCGGATCTTTTCCACGTGGTGCCCGACTTCCTCGAACATTTTTCGGATCTGCCGGTTCCGGCCCTCGACAATCGTTACTTCCAGCCAGGGATTGTCGCCCTCGCGGATCAGGCGGATTTTCGCAGGAGCAGTGCGGACCCGGCGTCCGCCTTTCTCGGCGATCGAGACTCCGCGCCGAAGTTTTTCGAGCTTTGCATCGTCCGGCTGGCCGGCGACTTTCACCACGTAGGTCTTCGCCACGTTCGAAGCAGCCTTCATGAGCCCGTTGGCGAGGGCGCCGTCGTTAGTCAGCACCAGCAGTCCTTCACTGGCCCAGTCCAACCGTCCTACCGGGTATACGCGTGCCTTTGCTCCGCGCACCAGGTCCATAACGGTGGGCCTTTTTTCGGGATCGCTAACTGTGGTCACGTAGCCTTTGGGCTTATTGAGAACAATGTAAGTGTGCCGCTCGGGCCCGCGCAACAGCTTGCCATCGACGCGGATATGGTCCTGCTCCGGGTCCGCCTTTGTCCCCAGTTCGGTGACGACCTTGCCGTTCATTCGCACGCGTCCCGAGGAGATCAACTCCTCCGCCTTGCGGCGCGAAGCGATTCCGGCAGCGGCGATGATTTTCTGGAGACGCTCGGCAGGCATTAGATTCAGATTAACAGAAACAGGATGGTGATTTAATATGCTGTCATCCTAAGCGGAGCCTGGTCCTTCGCGTTGCGAAGCAGTCACTTCGCTCAGGATGACATTAGGTTAAGAGCGACTGATCACAGATCCTAAGCTGCCGGATTCGTTTTCTCAGACGCGGTTTCGGCCACAATAATTTCTGCTCTCGCGTCCTCATCCGCCTCGGGAGTGGGCTCGGCCCCTGATATCTCGGACGCCTTTGCCATGGTGGCCTCGGCGGACGGTTCCGTCAGCAGGTCGCTCTGGAACGACTCCGCCAGCAGCTTTTCGAACTCTTCCATGCTGGGCAGCTCGCCGACGTCCTTCAGGCCGAAGCGCAGCAGAAATTCTCTGCTGGTCTTGTAGAGGATGGGCCGGCCAATCACGGCTTTCCTTCCAGCGGTGGTGATGAGCTTCCGATCGAGCAGGGTGGCGATGACACCGCTCGAATCGACGCCGCGAATTTCACTGATCTCCGGCACGGTCACCGGCTGCTTGTAGGCAATCACCGCCAAGGTTTCGAGCGCCGGGAGGGACAGGCGAATTGGCGGCTTCAGACTCTTGGCGAAAGACCGGACCGCGTCGTGTTGCTCGGGCTTGGTGGACATGCGGTATCCACCGGCAACCTGGCGAATTTCGATGCCGTGGTCGGCGCCAGAATAGTCCGTGAGCAGCTCTTCGAGGTTGGCGCGGACGCGCGATTTGACTTCGTTCTCATCGGCGGCGCCGGCGGCGAGAACTTCGGCCTTCACGAGTTGGACGATGTGATCCAGTGTGATGGGGATTTCGGTCGCGTAAATGATAGCTTCGAGTTGGGCTTTAAGACTCATAAGAGTAATGGTTGGTGATTAGTGGTTAGCAAAAGTGGCCGTCCTGAAAAACTAACCACTAGCCACTAATCACTCTTATCTCCAGTCGTCCCTGATCGCAGCTTGCTCCGTCATCACTTCGTCGAAGTGGGCGTGCTTGCGTACCAGCACTTCGCCGAAGACGTGGTCTTGGCGCACCTGGATCGCCTGCAGCCTAACCAGTTCAAGCAGGGCCAGGAACATGCAGACCAATGCCTGACGCGATGGCACATGGCGCAGCATCTGCTTCAGGCGGATTGGCCGCGATTCGATGGAAAGCCGGCGATGCAAGTACTGGATCATCTGCCCGACCGTCACCGTCTCTTCATCCACTTCCAGTATCGGGCGATTACGCGCGCGGTCGAGAATCTGCTGAAACGTCTTCACTAGATCGATGACGTCAGCCGCCAATTCGGGCTCGGTGCCTTCGGCGTCCATAAAATCTTTGAGCGCCGGGTTGCTCAGTACCGCGTCTTCGATCTGCTGCTTCTGGAGGAGCATTTGCGCGGCTGACTTGAACTTCTCGTGCTCGAGTAGGCGGTTGACGAGCTCGCTACGCGGGTCAACGTCGACGCCTGCCGGAGCCAGCGGATCGCGCGGCAGCAGCATCTTCGACTTGATGTGAATCAGCACGGCCGCCATGTAGATGAATTCCGACGCGATGTTTACATCGAGGTCCTTGATGCGCTCGACATAGACGAGATATTGCGCGGTGATTTTCGCGATCGGGATGTCGTAGATGTTGATGTCCTGCTTGCGGATGAGGTCGAGCAGCAGATCGAGCGGTCCTTCATAGACTCCGCCGAGGTCGACTGCGAACGGGAAGTCGTTTTCTTCTTTGTGCGCGGTTTTCGGCGGAACGGTACTGGGCACGGGCGCTGCGGTCGGGCCGGATGCGAGTTGAGAGAGATCCGTCACTTTGTAGAGCTCCGCGCGGGCTCGTACTTGAGCGACATGCCCATTGAATCGCGCACCTCGTCCATGGTTGCGCCCGCCACTCGGGCGGCGCGTGCCGAACCAGCCTCAAGAATATCCCACGCCAGACGCGGATTGTCCTCGTATTTTTTTCGCCGCTCCTGCATGGGATTGAGGATTTTCACAAGCGCGTCAGCTGCCCAGCCCTTGCATTCGATGCAACCGATGCCTGCGGACCGGCATCCCTCATTCACTTTTGCCATCGTGGGCTGGTCACTGAATATTTTGTGCAGGTCGCCGACCGGACAGAGGTCGGGATTGCCGGGATCGGTACGCCGCACGCGTGCCGGGTCCGTCACCATAGTCTTCAGCTTTTGTCTGACGATCGGTTCGGGGTCCGTGAGCAAGATCACATTCCCGTACGACTTCGACATCTTGCGGCCGTCGGTGCCGGGCAGTTTGGCGGCGGGAGTGAGCAGGGCCTTCGGCTCGGGAAAGACATGCTGGCGCTTGCCAGCATAGAAGCCATTGAACCGCCGCGCAATTTCACGCGTCAGCTCTACGTGTGCCACCTGGTCTTCACCCACCGGAACGAAGTCGGCCTTGTAGATCAGAATGTCCGCCGCCTGCAGCACCGGATATCCGAGGAATCCATACGTCGCCAAGTCTTTGTCTTTGATGTTGTCCCGCTGCTCCTTGTAGGTGGGGACGCGCTCCAGCCAGCCCAGCGGCGTGATCATCGAAAGGAGCAGATGAAGCTCCGCGTGCGCGGGGACGTGCGACTGGATGAACATCACACACTTTTCGGGATCGAGCCCAGCGGCCAGCCAATCCAGCAGCACTTCGACCGAGTTCTCTTTAATGCGGGAGGTGTCGGCGTAATCGGTGGTCAGCGCGTGCCAGTCGGCGATGAAAAAGAAACAGTCGTACTGCTCCTGCATGCGCACCCAGTTTTCGAGGGCGCCCACGTAATTCCCGAGGTGGAGCTTGCCGGTTGAGCGCATTCCGCTCAGCACGCGTTTTTTGTTGGATGGATCGGTCATTCAGCCAGGTTGGACGGCATTGTGTGAGGATGATTCTAACAAAGCGCAGTGCAGCTGCGGGCCACGAGCTTCGAGCTACGAGCGAACAGGTTTTTCGAAGCTCGCAGCCTACCTCTGCAATCTGACCTGTGACTTCTGCAATCGTTATTTATTGTCCCGCGCGCACGGGTGAGACCATCAAGCGGCCCGCCCGCTTCGCGTTCTCGCCCTTATCGTGTTGGTAGACCAGCGAGAGGGCGCCATCGGCGGCAGAGGTGGCTCCGGCGAGTTCTGCAGCCAGTCCCTGGTAGGAACGGCCTACTTCGTGGCCGTCCTGCAAAGCAACCGGGCTGCCCTTGTCAATGGCGGGGCCGACGACTTGATAGTTGTTGGGAATCTTCCACAATACCTTGCAGTTGGTGGCTTTTTCGACGTCTTCGTCGGTGAAGCCGGGGATCTTCTTATAGCGATTGAGCACAATCCGCAGGCGATCCCGGCCCGCTCCCTCTTGCAGAAACGCCTGGATCCGGCCCGCGCTCCAGAGCGAGACCACATCGGTCTGCGCGACCATCAGCACGGCATTCGAAAGGTCACAAATCATTTGCATGGTGGCATCCACACGGCCGGAGCAATCCACCACGACGAAGTTGTACTGGCTTACCAGTAAGTCGAACAGACGTGCCAGTTCGGTCGCTGTTGGAGCGGCGCTTTGCGGCTGTTGGGCCCCGGCCAGTAGATGGAGTCCGCTGCGGTAGTGCGTCATCAATCCTTCGAGCAGCGAAACGTCCATACGGTGGAGGTTCTGCATGGCATCGACGACCGTGAACTGAGGCCGCAGGTTCAGTTGCAGGGAGGCGTGCCCAATCGGCGCGAAATCCACCAGAACTACGCGCCCGTGAGCCTGCTCCAGCGCGACGGCCGTGTTGACCGCAGTAGTGGTCGCGCCGACTCCGCCCTTGGCGTTCAGGAATGTAAAGACCCGGGCCTTGCCGGCACTGCGCTGTGCGCGGCTCAACGAGGCCGTGAAACGCGTGAAGGCTTCGATCATCGCCTCGCGGGTAGCACTGCGGTCCAGAAACTCCCGCGCGCCCGCCCTCATCGCGGAGACGATGTTGGTCGGCTGGGTCAATTCTCCTACCGCAAAAATTGTGACGTCCCCCGCGGCGGCATGAATCATTTCAATGGCGCGGATGGCTCGCTGCGGATTCTTCGGATCAATATCCACCAACACGATTTCCGCCCGCTGATCGAGTAGCTGGCGGAGCACTGCGTCGCTGGGGGTCACGGGAAACCCGACATGGCTGAGCACGGTCCTGGCCATATGAGTGCTTTCGACCCGGGTATTCAGAACGACGGACTGTTCGCGGTCCTCGGTGAGGACGGCGACGGCTATCCCGTGCATGAGTCGATTCTCGCTCTTCATGGTCATGCTACGAACTTCCTACACCGGGGCCAAATGACCTTCGTAATCGAAGGGGGGACCTCAGGCGGGCTTGCAGGTTGGCAGGAGGCGCCATACCGGACAAAACTCCAACAGACTGCTGGTCTAAAGCCATTGTAGGACAGGGGCCCGCCTTTGGAAAGGCGCAGCTAGCACCGGAGGGCAAGTTTCAACGGGGAATCGTGCCCGGACTTTCCACAGTTGCGTCCGCGACCGAAACCCGCGCCAGTTCCGGCGTTGGCTCGGATTCGAGAGAGGGAAGATACTCATAAGAATCCAGCTGTACGGCAACGCCGGTTCGGGGACCGGCTTGAGAGGTATCGGCGCGCAACACCCGGCCGCGAGCGCGCACGCGCATGCTCTCCCCTAGCGTTATCTCCGAAGGCATGGTGAAGGTCAGTTCGACTGCTGCGCCCTCCGCCAGTTGCGCCTCGGTGTAGAGGAAGAGCCCACGAGAGCTCACGTCCTGTGTGAATCCAGGCACGGCCTTTCCGTTGACATGAATCGCCAGCGGAAGGTGCAACTGGAAGCGCTGGCCGGAGCGACGCTCAACTCGGATAGGGTCTGTGCTCATAGTTCATCCTTCCCGGAGCGGGGTCGAGGGAGCCGCGGAGAGCACTACTGTATACCGATTTGAGCGCGGCGGGAAGGTGCAAATTCATGACATCGACTGGCCCAGCGGGATGGGACGTGGGATAGCAATGTCATGTCACCGTCGACCCGCCCGGTTCGGTCCTCGCGCATCCTGACGCCAGTTGCCCGCATCCGTAACTTGTGCCAAGGTTTTAGAAGAGTGACTCAAGCGGCAGACCTCATCACAAAAAAACCGGCCACGAATAACTCATCCCAGTCCAGATGGGAAGTCACGCTGCGCGCCCTGCGCCACCGCAACTTCCAGCTCTTCTTTGGCGGACAAATCATCTCCCTGACCGGCACTTGGATGCAGAGTGTGGCGCAGGCGTGGCTGGTCTATAGCATTACGAAGTCGTCGTTTCTTTTGGGTGCGGTCGGCTTCGCAAGCCAGATCCCGGTTTTTCTGCTCGCGCCTCTTGGAGGCGCCGCCGCTGACCGGATCAACCGGCATCGGTTGATCATCGCAACCCAGACTGCATCCATGCTTCTGGCGTCGATTCTGGCCTGGCTGACACTCAGTCACCGAGTCCAGGTCCCGCATATTTTCATTCTCGCGGCGCTGCTTGGAGTGGTAAACGCCTTCGACATCCCCGGACGGCAGGCGTTTCTCGTCGACATGGTCGGCAAAGGGGACTTGATGAATGCCATCGCGCTGAATTCCTCAATTTTCAATGGCGCGCGCGTTGTGGGCCCGGCGGTGGCGGGAATTTTGGTGGCAAAGATTGGCGAAGGCTGGTGCTTTGCAGTCAACGCCCTTAGCTACATCGCGGTAATCGTCGGACTGCTGCTGATGGACGTGCAATGCGAACGGCGGGTCAGCAAGAATTCGCCCCTCGTGGATATCGTGGAGGGATTTCGCTGGGTCAACGGCACGAAGGTGATCCGGGCGTTACTGCTCCTAATTGGTCTGGTCAGCCTGGTCGGGATGCCTTACACGGTGCTGATGCCGATTTTTGCCGACCAGATCCTTCACGGTGGCGCACGCGGACTCGGCATCCTGATGGGCGCGACCGGCGTGGGCGCCCTGCTGGGCGCGCTGACTCTGGCTGCCAAGACCGGCGTCACTGGACTCGGCCGGTGGGTAGCGATCACCTGCGCCGGGTTCGGCGTCAGCATTATCCTGTTTTCATTTTCCCGCCATTTCTGGCTCTCGGTAGCCCTTCTGCTTCCCGCCGGCTTTTCGATGATGTTGCAGATGGCCTGCTCGAACACTCTGATTCAGACCATGGTCCCGGACCGGCTCCGTGGCCGCGTCATGGCCGTCTACTCGATGATGTTCATGGGAATGGCGCCGTTCGGCGCACTATTTGGCGGAGCGCTTGCCCATCGCGCCGGTGCTCCAATCACGATTGCGATGGGCGGAGTGGCCTGCATCCTCGGCGCAGCGTGGTTTGGACGCCAATTGCCCGAACTGCGGGTCGAAGCCCGCCGCCTGATCGTCGCCCAGGGATTGGCGGGAGGCGAACCGGTGCAAGAACTGAACGCGCAACCCGTGGAAGAGTAGTCGTTTCTCGCAATCCCAATCGGCACTGCAGTTCGCCGGGAGTTCTGACTTGACACTCCGCGTCTGGGTCCATAGCATTATGGAAACCGACCGATCGGTCGGTTTTGAGTTTCCGTAACAGTTCGGTCCATACTACAGGCCGCAGAACAGCGCCCAGGCGGACCCCTAAGGAGTATCCAAAGTGGCGACAGTCTTCTATCAGAACGATGCCAACCCCTCAGCCCTGAAGGGCAAAACCATTGCAGTTTTCGGCTACGGTTCCCAGGGACACGCCCAGGCCCAGAACCTGCGCGACAGCGGATACGACGTGATCATCGGTCTCGATCCTGATCGCGGTTCGGCGACTCAGGCTCGCGCAGACGGCATGACCGTCCTCGCTCCGGCCGAAGCCGCCAAGCGCGCCGACTGGATCCAGATCCTCACCCCGGATGAGACCCAGGCTGACTTTTACCTGTCGGCCATCAAGCCACACCTGACCAAGGGCAAGGTTCTCGGTTTCTCGCACGGCTTCAGCGTTCATTTCAAAACGATCGAGCCTCCTAAGGATGTAGACGTCGTCATGATCGCGCCCAAGGGGCCCGGTCACCTGGTGCGGCGGGTCTACACGCAAGGCGGTGGCGTGCCGTCTCTGCTGGCGATCCATCAGGATGCCAGCGGGCGCGCTCACGAATTCGCGCTCAGCTACGCTCATGGCATCGGCTCGACGCGCGCGGGCGTGCTTCAGACGACCTTCAAAGAAGAAACCGAGAGCGACCTGTTCGGCGAGCAGGCCGTGCTCTGCGGTGGGCTGACTTCGCTGATCAAGAAGGGCTTCGAGACTCTGGTGGAAGCCGGCTACGCGCCTGAGATTGCTTACTTCGAATGCTGCCACGAGATGAAGCTCATCGTCGACCTCATTTACGAAGGCGGCCTGAGCCGCATGCGCTATTCGATCTCGAACACCGCCGAGTACGGTGATCTCACGCGCGGAAATGTCGTGGTCAACGACGAGGCGAAGGCGGAGATGAAAAAGATTCTCGCCCGGATCCAGGACGGCAGCTTTGCCAAGGAATGGATTGAAGAGAACAAGAAGGGCGGCAAGAACTTTGCCGCGCTGCGTGAGAAAGAGAAGCAGCA
>WNFE01003930.1_pt1 | contig 11059 bp, 10 predicted proteins | sample 5400451 | NCBI WGS metagenome assembly WNFE01 (sample SAMN13153344, study PRJNA577476) | soil metagenome | isolation source: 200 cm saprolite under Douglas fir tree site 2 hole 2 | place: USA:California | collected 2015-04-18
GTGCCCGTGATTCGCGCCGCGGTTGCGGCCGGGTTGGTCAGGTCCACAATTCTCGTCATGACCGTTAGTGTGTTGCCCGACAGGCTGATCGAATTGCTCAAGATATCCATGCCGGAAACGTTCGTGCCGCCAATCACCGGATAGAGCGCGTCGCCGAAGTTGTCGTTGATCCCGGTGGTCGGCGCGTTTGACGGTCCGGAGACGTTCGTGCCGAACAGGCCAAGGCCGGAGGATTGCCTCGCGACGGTGATAACGCCTGCTCCCGCGTGATCCACCAGTTGGGTATTGGCGGGTGTGAATCCCGGCTGCGCCAAGCCATTCGATGTATCGTCGTAGACGATCTCCGCTGCACCGGTGTGGTCAATCGTGACGGCGAAAAAGTCGGCGAGGTTGCGGTTGCCTTGCTGCGCGATGCAGCCGGTCCCGGCAAGACATACGTCGTTGTAATGCATCGGGTGCGGGCTGACTTTCACCAACGTAGCGCTTGGAGCCGCGCCGGTGACCGCCCCCGTCGAATCTGTCGCATATACAACTTGGGACATATAAACGTTCCAAACTTGCCCTGACTGGCTGCTGGGGTCTGCGCTCAAGTTCGAGCCATACCACACAGCGTCGGCGCGGCCAGCGCCGCCCGCCTTGATCCATGGAAAAACGTTGACGGCATCGCCGGTAACCGTCGATCCGTCGCTCACCTGGACGGGAGTACTCCATTTTGTCCAGCCGCTGGCCGCCGAAGCGGCGCTCACGAAGACCTGTCGCAGAGCGGGACTGCCACTGTTCGGGCTGAGAGCCCAAGTGATGAACAGGTTGCGGGCGATGTCCATGGACAGCACCGTGAAGAGCGTGCTGGGTGACCCGGGCAGGTTGTCCGCTATGTGGATTAGCTTGCTGGACTCGCCGCACGGGTTGGCGGTGCTTGGGAAGTCAAGAAATGTCAGGTCGCCGCTCGCGTCCGGCGTCCCAATATTAAGCAGCAAGTTGAAGGTGCCATCTGAGTTCTGGCTACCAGCCGCCTGCAACACTTTTCCGGTCACCTGATCGATAGCCGGGTAACCATCAGCACCTAAGGGCGCATAGAAGCCTACGTTCGGGGCACATAGCGAGGTGGTTCCCTTCGTCGCCGCCACGTAGGTCAGGCCCGGGCCACCGGGAGCCACGTCTACTGCACTGTTGCTCTTGTTCCATTGCGCTCCTGAAACTACGTTGTTGTACTCGAGGTAGATCAGGGGCCTGGGGCCGGTGTAGGCGGACCGGTTCGGCGTGCCGGGCGCTGGGTCGTACACCGCAAGCCATTGGCGGTCGGCGCCCGGTATACCAGAGCAGCCCGCCGGGTAAATCTCCTGGTTGACCGTAGCCCCGCCGTCAGCGGTCGTGGCCGTGCGTAGGCACGCCAGCGCGTACAAGTCAGCAAAGTACTGCTTACCGCTGCGGTCGAAGTTGATGTCGGTGTCACCGCCGCCCGGAGGAGCGTTAGTGCCTAGCAGAGCGTTCGGCGGGAGGCCGGGGTTAATGATTCGGAAGGTGTGGCCGCGATCCACCGAACCAAGCCACACGCTCCGCTGCGTCCCGGTCCCAGTCGGGCCGCTCACGAAGACTCGCCCCTGGGGATCGATCGCAATGTCCGGCTCGCCGTTCGTGTGGATCGGATCCGCCACCGCTGGTACCTCAAACTTGATGGGCGGCGGAGTTTGTGCCAGGAGGGGTAACGTCCCAGCGCCCAGTAGAAGTGCGCAACCAATGCCAAGAGTTGGAACCCAACGCAAGCGAGCCATGATGACCTCCTCGATTAAGAGACACTGGGAGACCTGCTGTGCGTCGGTCTCCCAGCCGTCATTCGGAGTTCGAGCTACCGGAGCGTAATGCTCCCGTCGACCAGGTGCCCGCTGTTGGTGTAGCCATCGCTCAGCGTGATGCTGAACAATCCTGGCGGCACCAGGGAGCTGTCCACCGCAACGATCGTGAACGCAACCGGCAGTCCGTTGTTAGTACCCATCCCAGCAATGGTGACGCTGTGCGCGACGCCGTCAAAAGTCGCTGAGGTTACCTTTGTGGCATGGAAGTCCGTCCCTGCACCGGGATCACTGAAGTCTTCGGTGTCCGGTTCTTGATTGCAATCGTCGTGATGGAAACGGAAGTGGGCACTGCCGCCCTTCTTGCCGGGTTCGTCGCCCTCCCCGTCTTCTTCGTGACCTCCACATGGACCGCTGGTGACGATGCCCGAGGTTGCTTTCCTCTGCCGCGTGAAATATGTGAGTGTCGTGCCCGCATTGTTATCGTCGTAGGCCACGTTGACGAGATGATTCGTCGGGTCAATCGCGATCTGGAAAAAGTCACTAAGGCTGCGGTCGGAGCCAAGAGGGTTAAAGCCGGTGGTTGAGATCTGCCCCGTGTGGTTAGAGTGGTCGGTGGCTTGGCTCAGCGTGAAAACCGGCGCGATAGCGTGGCCGTTGACGCTCTCCGCAACGTAGACGTTCCACTTTGTGCTCAAATCAATGGTGTTCGAATTGCCGGCATGGTCGGCACCATACCACGCGATGGCCACGTGGCCGTTGGCATCAGCCGCGACCCAGGGGAACAGGTTCGACTTACCGGCTTGGCTCTGAGTCACCTTGATGGCCGGAGACCAGCTCGTCCCGTGGGTCTTCGAGTACGAATAATAGATGTCGGTGTTGTCCGACCAGGCGGCGTACAGGTAACCGAAGTTGTCTATCGCGAGCGCGGGGAACAGATTCCCGAGGCCGAAGCCACTAGGACACTTCGAACCGGGCAAACCCGCCCCGCAACTGAAGATCTTGTAGACATTGAAGGTCAAAGTTGGACTCGTGAGACTCACGTTCGTGGCCACGCCAACATAGGCGGCGTTGATGAAATTGGCGCTGTTCTGTGCGTTGTCCATCACGTTGTCGGGGCCCACAAAGATCTGGTACACGTTGCCGTGGCTTGCGGTACTACTGCGGTCCACCTTGATCTGGCCGGCGATGTTGCCGGTAGGAGGGCCGACAATCGGTTCCAATGCAAGGGGAACTACGGGGTTAGCGATGGTGTCTGTGTAGGTCCGGCCTCCATCGTTCGAGCGTTGCACGAAGATTTGGGAGGTTGTTCCAAAATCGTGGTATTCCATATAGACGTGGTTCGGATCATCCAAGGCGTCTATCCACATGCGATCGTCGAAGGGAACGTGCGCCGTGGCCGGGTTAGGAGTACTGAAGGTATCGGCGCGATCAGTGGAGTGGCTGCCTGTAACTTCCGCTGCGGACAGACTGACTACGGCCAGATTGGGAATGTCCACGTTGAATATGTCCGGGTTCGATGGGTCCGGCGCGTTCACGGCGACATCCCCATCGCCTCCTCCCGGCGCCAACCCGCTCGTAGTGCAGAAAGTGGTAACAAAGATGCCGCAATCAGGCTGACCTTCGTACTTGAACGGCAGGGTTCCGTCACCGTTCGGTCCACCGTCTGCTGTTTTATTCCAACGCCATAGGTCAAGACCCCCCGGGACTCCGCGGATGGACTCAACGTAGATTGTGCCCTGCGAGTCCACGGTCATGCTGGGCTCGCCGGCCTGACCCGCCCCCGCGGGGAGACACAAACTTTCAGTGGGGGTGTAATTCGCGGTTCCCGAACCAACAAATGCCGGGGCGGCCTGATTGGTCGCACAGTTGTGCTGGTTTGTGGGGTTCGGGGGGGCCAGGGCCACATTGATTCGAATCGGGAAGTGCGAGAGGTTGCTCGCATTGAACCCGACCGTATTTATCAAGAAGTCTCCATCCTTCGTGGATATTTGAAATACAGGGATAGTCCCCTCGCTGAGAACTCCAGCGTCCCGAATGATCAGGACAGCACGGACTGGGTTCCCGGGGGAGCCCCCTGCCTGGCAGTTGGCGACCTCGAGGGCGAACAACCCGCTGAACATACGGCTATCGGCCAGGCAGATTGTCCCCGCCGCGGCGCCGGGAGTAACAGGGATCTGTGCACCGCCGGCGTAGTAGAAGTTCACCCCGTTCGCCGTAATCGGCGCGGTGATGTCTCCGTTATGACTGTTGGAGCTCCCGTCAAAGCTCGCCAGAATACAACTTGGGTTCATGGCGCAGCCGGTCGTGTTCGCCGGCTGTGTCCCCCCCAGGACATCAACGCTGTTCTGGGCCGCGAGGGGAGCGACACCTAGCAGCAACGCGCCTCCCAACAAGAACAACATTCGTAGCTTTTTCATTGCCTCTCTCCTTGCCTCTTCGGCCGATCCGGGTCTGGGGAGAATCAAAATCGTAGTACCGCAACGGTGTCCCGAAAGTGTTAATCGAGCTTCCTGAACTTTCATACTCTCCTTCTCAGTTCTCGTCATTTTCATTGGACATCAAGGCCCTGCCGGACCCTTGCAGCTTTGGCCCCGATTTGCTCCCACAAGGGCGGATTGCTGCGCGGTGACGCACCCGTACGTAATATGGGTGGGACCGTTCAGCACATTCCCTTGGTCGGTCCAGGCCAGAGCAGCGCTGCCGCCCCGGTCGATGGCGATGGAAATGGAGTCAGCCAGGTCGCGGTTGCCGCCGGTGACGGAGCAGAAGATCCCGGTCGTGCAAATGCCGCCCACATGCATGACGTTGCTCGAGGCGCTGGTCTGATTGAACTTCGGCGTGGCCGATGTGCCGCTCGTGGTCTGCGCAAACGTAACAGTCCAAGGCGACAGCGCGCTATCAGAAGGGTTGAGATCTGGTGTCGTCAGCCAGATAAAGTCGACGCGGCCCGTGCTCCCGGCCGCGACCCATGGGAAATAATGAGTTCCCAAATCCTGGTTAACTTTTACGGGCAATGACCAGTGCGCGCCCTTGTCGGGCGAGTGCGAGGACCAGATATCGTTCACGCCGGGAGCAGCCAAGTTGTCAGTAAAAACGGAATAGACGTTACCCGGCACGCCAGAAACACCGGAATCATCGACGGCAAGAGTGGCGAAGATCCGATCCGTGTTCGTCTGCCACGACCGGCCCATATTGCCGTCGAAGACCATGTGAGCATCCCAGGTGGTGGTGACTGTTGCCAGGCTCATGCCTAGCGCCGGCGGCGAGTGGGCGACCCATACCTGATGAAAATTCTCGATCTGGGTAATATTGCAACCCATAGACGTGTTCTGGACTGGGTCAGCGGTGATCCATTCGACATAAACTTCGCCGGTCTCCGGATCCACTTCGATGCCGCTGGGCACGGTGTTGCAGAAGGACTGAGTTTCCGCCAGTCCGTTCTGCGCGAGAACGTCCACCGAGGGTCCGAAGTCCTGGCCGCCATCGTTCGAAGCCGCCACGTTGATCTGGCTGGCAGAGAAGTCGTGGTACGCGATATAAACTTGGTCTTGAGTCGCCGATACCTGGCTTGGGTGGACCGCCAGCCAAGGACGGTCGATGAACGACGGGTTGAACGCGGCGAGATTGTTGACAGTCCAGTTCGCCCCGCGATCGTCGCTGTAGGCGAGATGGGTCTGGAGAGCTAAAGGCAGCTGCTCAATGGACGACACATATACGCGGTGCTTCCCTGGTATGCAGGTCGCCGTTATTGCGGTGCAAGGCGTTGGCCCACCGACCCGAATATCCACATCGCCGACATCAGACTCGGACAGTTTCTCCGTGAACGTGCGCCCGCCGTCGTCGGAACGAGCCACGTGCGTCCCGCTCGCTTGCCAGGCGACGTAGACCGTGCCATCGGACCGGTCGACAGCGACCGACGGCTCCGTCGCATTTGTCTGGCTGCTCGACGAAACCTGTTCGGTGAAGCCGAGAATATCGGAGGCAAAGGCTATGGCCGGCTGCAGGAAGGTGGGGCTCGGCCGCGCAAGAAACAAAACAGCGCCAACCAACGATGCGGCAATTGTGGCCGCGACCGCTAACGACAAGGGCTTGTTCATTGTTGCCCTCCTTGTCCCAAAATCGTAGTATCACGACGGTGTCCCGAAAGTGTTAGTCCACCGAAAAGAGCTTGCATAACGACTGCGGATAGTGTCACTACTATTTATGCCTGTCAAGTCTTTTTTCCGAGGGGCCCAAATGTCACAAAATGCAGGCCAACATGCGGAAAACCAATGCCTGCTTTCCTGGAGGGTCGTTAACGAAGCGAAGTCGGTAGTATCATTAGCGCTGCGGTTTAGTAGTTACAGTCGCATGAGGGCAGATAGTGCCGGTTCAGAAGACAGCGGTATTGACGTCGAGTCATGACCGATTGCGAGGAGCCGCGAAAGATCTATTCGCCGACCGCGGCTACGAGGGCACTTCGACTGCAGAGATCTGCCGGCTAGCGGGCACCAGCCAATCTCAGCTGATCAAGCACTTCAACAGCAAGCTGGGCATCTTGGAGGCGGTCTTTGAGCACGCTTGGGAGCAGATTAACCCGGCCATCCGGCTGGCTGCCGAGAGAATACCTTCCCCCACTGACAAGCTGAAGATTGTCGTAGACATGGTGCTTACTTTTCTGGAAAGGGACCGTGCGCTGCGGACGCTGTTCCTGTTTGAAGGCCGCCGGATTCGCGGCGATGGGCATCTGGTCGTGGTCACCCCGGGCTTTCTGGACTTCATCAAATTCCTGGACGGCATCCTGAAGGAAATGGCCGCCAAAGGAGAACTCTCGCCAAACGTTAACATCCAGGCGCTTCGATCTGGATTCATGGGCGCCATCGAAGGCCTGCTTCGTGATCAGCATTTGGCCCGGACATCGCGCTTCCCAGCTGCCTACTCGGAGGCGGATTCTCGCGTAATCTTCTCAACTTTCCTCTCCGCCTGTCTGACCAAGTGAATAGTGTTGATGGAAGAACTTTCAGGCAATTCGGTTTCAAGATGGACTTGCGACTCTAGTTGACCTCTGGATGTCATTCAGCAGAGTGTGCGGCGGGGAACGCTAGCTAGCGGACACAATGGCTGCGTTCTGTAAATGAGAGACGGCGAGCACTACGCTCGCCTTCTTCGCGCCTTTCACGGTGGTCTGATAGCAGGCCCCGATGTTTATGTCTTTTGCGGCCAGCTTCTTCGCAAACTGAGCAAGGGCTCCGGGCACGTTAGGAAGAGTGGTGTGAAGCACGAATTCCTCGTAGCAGGAAATTCCGTTGCCTTCCAGCGCCTTTTTGGCCTTGGTCCCGTTGTCTACCACGAATTGTATGTAACCCATGGCCCCCGCGCTACTGGCATTCACAGCCAGAATATTCACCTTCGCGCTGCCAAGGATACCTGCGATGCGCGCCAGCGATCCCGGAGCGTTATCACAAGAAATCGTAAGCTGTTTAACTTTGGGCACTGACGAATCCTCCGCACGCTGGATTTGCGCAATCCTACCAGAGCCTTCTGTTGAGAACAACAAACCTCGTTCGTCGGTAGTGGGTCAGCTTGACCGTCGAATTGAAAACGCGACGATGAATGCGATAAGTATGAGGCTCCAGAGAAGACAATAAAGTGATCAGCTGCCACCTTTTGGGCTTCTTACACAGCATGGCATGGCCCGCTCTCCACGAACCCGCTCGACTGGATTCCAGAAACCAAACACGAAGATAGAAAACAACAAATGCGGCAACAGTGAACTTCGCAAAATAGACCCAGTCCGCTTGCGTCACTCTCATAAAAGCGCGGTATCCATAGCCGCAACCATGGCAGTTCTAAACAGAACAAAAAGGTATGGACGGAGTGGGCGAGGGATCTCAGGGAAAGAAGTGGTCGGGGCGAATGGATTTGAACCATCGACCTCCTGGTCCCGAACCATGAAACTCAAAAATCCGAGTGCTTTATGTGGTGTCGCTTAGGAACCAAAAAGCCGTTCTTTCTCTCCCTCAGTTGCACCGAATGGCAGAATCGCAGCCAATCGCAGTGCGTCAAGCTCTATGGGCTTGAGGTGTTGAAGCAGATTAAGTCCGAGGAGAAGCTGAGTATGATTCCCGTAGTGGTGCTGACCTCATCGAAAGAGGAAAAGGACATGGTGGCAAGCTACAAACTCGGAGTGAGCGCGTACGTAGTAAAACCAGTTGACTTTCATGAGTTTGTGAATGCCATCAAGGAACTGGGCGTTTTCTGGGCAGTCATCAATGAGCCGCCACCGGGGAGCGTAAGGAAGTGAACATCTTTAGTGTCGCAGCCCTTTCTTCCGCCAAGGCCAGCGAAGCAAACATCCTCGGAGAATTTCAAGCCAAAAGATATTCCCTTGGGTAACAGGAAGTCCATCGCTTGACGGTCTCACGCGATGTCGGCGAGCCAGAGTGGTAGTGTCGTTTTTGATTCTTTCCGCCTAAGTTGTTTCGCGAAGGGGCCAATATCAGCCGGCCTTTGCTCGCCGATAGCCGCGTCGCAGGCGTGTCGAGCGGACGTCTCGCTGTTGTTATATCGACACCGACGATTGAGGCCAAGGCCGTAACTGATCTGCTTTCCAAAGACTGATGCGTGAATAAGGCCCATATTTTCAGCGATCTGGGTTCGTTTCTCTTTTTGGTTATTGTCGTGCTTTATGCCAGGTGGAGTGAGTATGGGCGAGCCTTATCGCAGCTGCTTTACGGCATGCTGATGCGAAGCGAATGAGCGATGAACGAATTGGTCGAGAGCGGAGCGATCGCCAACGAGGGACTGCAGCGGCAGCGAAAAACAGTCTGTCGGTATGACGCATTGGACGCACTCCGCAGCCTGCACCTGCATTGGCCAGAATATCTGATGGAAGCGGGCGAGCTGGCCTTGTACATGTTTTTTGCTTGCGCGTTTGCGACTTTGTTACAGCATCCCGCTTCTCAGGTCCGACACTTCATCATCAACGACGTCTTTCGTCGGGCACTGATGGGATTGGCGATGGGTGCGACGGTGATCGCAATTGTCACCACGCCCTGGGGCAAACGGTCCGGCGGGCATTTCAATCCGGCCCTAACTTTTACTTTTTATCGGCTGGGAAAAGTGGAGTTTTGGGATGCGTTATTCTACGCCGCCGCACAATTCTCGGGCGCAACTGGCGGTGTCGCGATCGCCACGTACGTGCTGCGAGGCGCGCCGGAGAATGGCGCGATACGGTACGCGGTGACGGTGCCCGGCACGTATGGCAACGCTGGGGCATTCATAGCGGAACTGACGATCTCCTTTATCTTGATGATCACCGTCCTGTTCGTTTCGAGTCGCGAAACACTGGCGCGGTACACGCCCTATTTTGTCGGTGTACTGTATGCGACGTTCATAACATTCGAAAGCCCGCTCTCCGGGATGAGCATGAACCCCGCCCGAACCTTTGGTTCAGCTTTTCACGCCGGCTACTGGCACGCTCTTTGGATCTATTTCGTTGCGCCAACGCTGGGCATGCTGGTCGCTGCCGAGGTTTTTCTTCGAGCTCGCGGGAGTATCCCTCCCTACTGCGCGAAGCTGCACCACGCCAACAACGAGCGCTGCATATTCCACCATGGATACCTAGCAGCGGGAGCCCGGACTTTTTGAGTCGGAGGAGATACGAAAATGAAAAAGCGGAAAATCGCTGTTGCCGCGTTGGTGATTGTATTGTTCGCCGCCTGGTACGCTTTTCGGCCGGAAGGTCTTTTCATCGACCGACGTGTGCAGGAAGAATTGCCCACCGCGAAAGGCGGTACGCCTTTGCAACCTGTCGCTTCCGGGGTATTCCATGGCGTTGCGCATCCCACAAAAGGCACTGCCACTATTTACCAATCGGGGGACGGCAGCCGCGTTCTCCGTTTCACCAACTTCAGGACGACGAACGGGCCCAACGTTCACGTGTACATGGTGGCTGCCGACGACGCAAAAGATAACACCAGCGTACCGCGAGCCGGCTTCATCGATCTGGGGCCCATCAAGGGAAATGTAGGCGACCAAAACTACGCCTTCGGGCCTGGCGTCGACTTATCCAAGTACCGCTCAGTTTCCGTTTGGTGCCAGCGCTTCAGCATCAATTTCGGGACTGCCCCTTTGACGACTGACCATATGACCTCGCGCAACTAGCCGCGAGGAACTTTCTTGTGACCAGGAGGATTGCCGTGCAAGCGAAAGAGCCGGGATATTTTGCAGCGTACCGCAGTTTGAAGTTCACGCGTGATGGGCAAGGGGTGCTGATAGTTGAATTCCATACAAAGGGCGGCCCGCTGACTTTCACGGCGCAGGACCATACCGACTTTGTCGAGGCCTTCTACCGCATTGCGCAAGATCGGGAGAACAAGATTGTGATCCTGACGGGAGCAGGCGGAGAGTTCATCCCGAGGATCGATTTTTCGTCGTTCGGCAACGTCGCCGACCCTGCTGTTTGGAGCCAAGTGCACGACGAGGGTGCTCAGATTCTCGAGAATCTCGCCAACATTCGCGTGCCGCTGATCGCGGCGGTCGAAGGACGCGCCCATGTACATTCCGAGTATGCGCTGCTGGCCAGCGTGATCGTGGCAGGGGAAGGCGCGACCTTTCAAGACCTGCCGCATTTCGCTGGCGGCATTGTACCCGGCGACGGAATCTTTACCACGTGGAGTTACCGGGCCGGGGCAGGAAGAGCAGAGGCGTTCCTGCTGAATCCGCAGCCGCTGACCGCGCGCACGGCACATGAATGGGGAGTGGTTGCCGAGGTTGTGCCGAACGGCAAGGCGCTCGATCGAGCGCGTGAACTGGCCTCGCTCTATCTGAAGGCTCCCGAAGTCACGCGGCGTAACACCCGGGCACATTTCATTCAACCGTTGAAGGAACGCATCGTACGAGAAGTCGGGTATGGGCTCTCGCTCGAAGGAGCCTCGGCTGCCGATCTTGTCAAGGCAATGCAAACCAAGACTGCGGCGGTCGCTCAGAAGGGAAAAGTTGCGTGAAGAGCAGGGAAAACATTCTTACCAGCGCAGCAACTACAATCGGCTGATGCAAATGGCCGGCAGCGAGAAGGATTCCATTGTTCGTTACCGCTGAACCCAGATTCTCTCGACCGCAGTTACTTATCAACATCGAAGGAGAACCCTTTTTTCTTGGGCGATGATGAAGGTGACTCGCGGAAGAGCGTGCAAAGGTCCAGTTCTCTTATGTCAATTCCCTACACGGATCCAAGCATCGACGAGTATCTGCGCAAGCGCCTGATGCCGGTCGAAGGTGCGATT